>Ga0075367_10001435_pt1 | contig 10227 bp, 9 predicted proteins | sample EndMethybrTD3032_FD_71399 | JGI IMG/M metagenome (GOLD analysis project Ga0075367, IMG submission 71399) | Populus endosphere microbial communities from Tennessee, USA - Endosphere MetaG P. TD hybrid TD303-2 | ecosystem: Host-associated > Plants > Roots > Endosphere | place: USA: Tennessee...
TTCGGCTGTCGCCTGACCGGCACCGACACTTACTACGTCATGCCGTCCTTCCGCGGCGAGGACGCCGACGCCACCCACCTGTGCCAGTTCTTCCACAGCGAGGCCGAGATCGTCGGTGGCCTCGACGAGATGATGGCGACCGTGGAGGAGTACCTCCGCCATCTGGCCAAGGGGCTGCTGGAGCGCGAGGCCGATGTCATCGCCGAGTGCGGCGGGAAGGTCGACAGGCTCGAACAACTCGCCTCGGGACGGCCGTTCAAGCGCATCACCTTCGACGAGGCCGCCGCTGTTCTCGGCGGGACGGGCATCGAGGACCACGGCGGCTGGCGGACCCTCACCCGTGACGGCGAGCGGCTGCTGATGGACAAGCTCGGCGAGTTCGTCTGGGTGACCCACTGGGACCACCTGGCAGTCCCCTTCTACCAGGCGTTCGGCGATTCCGAAGGCCGTACCGCGCTCAACGCGGACCTGCTCTTCGGGATGGGCGAGATCGTGGGAGCGGGTGAGCGGCATGTCACCGCCGAGCAGGTGAAGCAGGCGCTCGAACTGCACGAGGTCGACCCGGAGGCGTACGCCTGGTACCTGGAGATGCGGGACTTCCAGCCGGTGCGTACATCGGGCTTCGGTCTCGGTATCGAGCGGTTCCTCATGTGGGTGCTCGACCACGGGGACATCCGCGACATGCAGCTGCTGCCGCGCCGCAACGGCCACACCATCGTGCCCTGACCCCCCGCGTCCTGGCGCGCGCGATCGACGTACACCCGTTTCCGCACATCCCACAGGAGTCTCCATGGCCACGGCCGCACCCCACCGGACCCTCGACCCGGCCGACGTCCAGCACCTCAACTTCTCCCAGACCGTCGGTCTGGTGAACGAGCCGAACATGTGCTCCGGCGGCGCCGCCACCATCCGGTCCGTTCTCCGGGAGGTCCCCGGTCTCGGTGCCGGCGACCGGATCCTTGAGGTCGGCAGCAACACCGGCTTCTCCGTACTGGAGATGGCCAGCGCGACCCCCTGCGACGTCTTCGGCATCGACATCGAGGAGTCGTCCGTCCAGTTCTCCCGGAACAAGGCAGCCGCCCTGGACCTGGACAACGCGCACTTCTCCGTCGGCGACGGCACGCGGATCGATTTCCCCGACGGGCACTTCGACATGCTGTTCGCCAGCAACGTGACGTCGTTCATCCCGGACAGGCAGCGCGCCATCGACGAGTACTACCGGGTGCTGAACCGTTTCGGTGTCCTCGCCGCGGTACCGATCTTCTACCACCGGCGTCCCTCGGCCCGGCTGCTGGAGGAGGTCGAGCGAGCGATCGGCGCTCCGCTGCCACGGTTCAGCCGCGAGGACTGGGAGGGCATGTTCGGTCGCCCCGGGTCCGAGCTCTTCTTCTCCGAAGAGTACGAATACCTGGACCTGAGCCCGGAGCAGATCGACGACTATGTCACCGCCGTGCTGGCGCAGCCGTGCAACGACGGCATGTCCGACGAACTGAGGGAGGCGGCGGGCAAGCGGCTGAGCTACTTCTACACGCTGTTCAACGAGAACCTCGGGTACTGCCGCTACGCGATCCTGCTCTACCGCAAGAGCGGGCCGACCCAGTTCCCCATCCTGCACGCCTCCGCGCCGGTCCCGGGCACGGTGCTGCACCGATGACGACGGCATCGGAGGCCGCTCCATCCGCCGGCCTCGCGCACTGGCCACTGTTCGGACTGGTGATCCACACTCCTCGGCTGGAGCTGCGGGTGCCCACGGACACCGAGTACCAGGCGGTGTGCGATGTCGCCGTGCGCGGCATTCACGACCCCACGACGACGCCCTTCGCCGTGGACTGGACCGACGCGCCACCGGACCGGCTGCGGCGCAACGCCTTCCAGTTCCTGTGGGGCACGCGCGCAGCGTGGTCACCGGACGACTGGCACCTCGAGTTCGCCGTCCACCGTGACGGCCGGCCGATCGGGATGAAGGCGCTGTGGGCCAAGGACTTCGGCGCCCTCGGCGAGGTCTCCACCGGCTCATGGCTCGGGCGGGACTCCCAGGGCCAGGGATACGGCAAGGAGATGCGAGCCGCGGTGCTCCACCTCGCCTTCGCCTGCCTCGGCGCCCACTGGGCCACCAGCCAGGTCTTCGCGGACAACCCGGCGTCGATCTCCGTGAACCGCCACCACGGGTATCAGGAGGACGGTTTCGAGCTGCGGACACGACGCGGCCACCCCGCCCGCTGGCTTCGCTTCCGCCTGGCGGCCGAGGACTGGCTGGGCGGGCCGCGGGACACCGGCATCGAGGTCGAGGGGCTCGAAGCCTGCGCGGAGATGTTCGCGCGGCCTGGAGAGACGGCATGACAACGGTCACGCGACCTGGCACGACGCTCGGTCTGTGGACCCCGTCCTCCCCCGCCCCGGCGTTGTTCCCCCGCCGTACCGCACGGGCGGTGGAAGCCCTCCGACAGGCTGGTTTCACCGTGCGTGCCTCGGCGTCCTTCGCGGGGATCAGCAGGGCCGGCGCCGCCGAACCGCAGGCCCTGGCCGATGAGTTGCACGCGCTGGCGGACAGCGGAGTCGACGCAGTGCTCGCCTCGGCGGGGGGATGGACAGCCTCTCTGGTACTCCCCCACCTGGATTTCGGGAGGCTGCGCGAGGCCCAGGTGCCGCTGATCGGCTACAGCGATGTGTCAGTGCTGCTGTGGGCTTACGCGGCCCACGGGGTCCCGGCCGTCCATGGCCCGATGCTGGTGTCGGAGTTCGGGCACTTCGAGGGGCCGTTCGCCTACACACGCGCCGGACTGCGGAACGCGCTCTCGGGCACCGGCGGCGTGCTGCGGCCACCTGTGCGGTGGACGGAGGACAACCCCTGGTGGGACCGGGACGACGAGCGCGCGTTGGTGACCGAGCCGGCCACGCCGTGGCGGGTGCTGCGGCACGGACACGCTCACGGGCCGCTGCTGGCCGGGTGTCTGCCGGCCGTGACCGGGCTGTTCGGCACGCCGTACATGCCTCCGACCGAGGGGCGGGTCCTGTTCCTGGAGGACTTCGGCATGGCCCCGGACCGGTTCCTGTCGCTGTTGGCCCAGTGGCGGAACTCGGGCCGGCTGCGTCGGCTGGCCGGCCTTGTGCTGGGCCGACGCAGCCGGGCGGTCGCGGCCCCTGGCGGCTATGCGGACTTCGACGACGCTCTGTTGCACCTGCTGGGAGACATCGACATCCCCGTTGTCGCCGATGTCGACTTCGGCCACACCGAACCGCGCCTGTCGTTGCCCCTGAGCACGGCGGTGCGGATCGACACCGACCCCCTGCGGGTGCTCGTGGAGGCGCACCCGGTAGGGCGGCACCGGACAAGCGGCGGGGAGACAAGGGAGATGGTTCCGTGACCCGGGAAGTCCCACTGCAGCGCGTGGCCCCGAGAGAACTCGTCTGGCGTCGGTCCCTGTTCGACACCCTCGCCGGGATCGGATGGGAGCGCATGCCGGCGATGTTCGCTCTGCCGGTGAGCGGCGCCGAGGCCGACTACCGGGGTGTGCCCGTGCCACCGGGCGTGGCCTTCAGCACCGAACGCCGGGCGACCTCCGCCATGGGGTCGAGGAACTTCACGCTGCGCACACTGGACCTGGACTTCGAGCTCGTGGGCCGTACCCGGTTGCGCAGGGCCGGGGTGGATCAGCGGCTGTACTCCCTGGCACACGCGCTGCACGGTGACAGCCTGATCCCTGACGTGTTTCTCGGCGAGGCATGGGTGCGTGCCCGTGACTTCGACCCGGACCCCGCCAGGAACGTGCTGAGCAGGCACTTCCAGCGCCTCGACCACCGCATCGAGGCGGTCGACCACGCACTCGTCCGGTTCCGGCTGGCCGCATGGGAGCCCCGCCATGCTGACTGACGTGGGAAAGGGTTTCCTCCCGTACCAGCGCCGCCTTGTCACCGCCGGCCTGATGAGCCGGTTCCGGCTGGCGCGCGGTGTCACCAACCTCACCGGCGCGGGCCTCGATCTCGCCGACCGCGTCATCGACACCATGCTGGAAGGCGCGGGCCGCCGCTGGGACCTGGAGCTGGTCGCCCATCCTCCCGTCTGCCGGTCCGAAGCGACCTGGCAGTTCGCGAAGAACATGTCGGCGACCTTCGACTGCTATGAGCTGGCGGCCGACGAATACCTCTGGTTCGACACCAATCTGGCGCATCTGGACTGGCTGCGCGAGCGCATCACCGATCCGGCGCTGCCCCTGGCCGTCGCGTCCAACGACGGTGTCTACCGGCCCGTGGCAGACGTACGCGCCCTGATCCGGGACGAGTTCATCGCCCCGTCCCTCGGCATCCACGTCGCCGCGCCGGCCACCGGACGCAACGAGATCTGGCGCGGTGTACTGGACCTGGTCGCGGAAGTCGCCCACGCCACGGGCGTGCCAGGTCTCCTGACCGAGCGCAAGGCTCCGGCCCACTACGCGCACCGCGCCGTCGCCGCCGTACTGCCGTCGCCGCAGGGTGGTCTGGAGCCGTGGATGCTGGCGTACGAACTCGGGCCCGAGTTCGAGACGTACCTCGGGCGTCCGGACGTCAGCGTGTTCGAGATCGGAATCACCAGCAGGGTCCTGGCCTTTGCCGCCCATCTGCAGAACACACGTGCGGCCGTCTTCGGCAGCAGGGTGGCCCCTTCCCAGGTGGCGGTCGATCTGCGCACGGCCGAGGCAGGGGATTGCGGACCACAGGAGCGGGCCCGTTCCCGCACCGCCGGCCTGCGCACCAGTCTGATCACCGCGAGCAGTCGCCCGGCGCGGCCCTCGACGATCGACGGACTGGCTCCCGTCCTGTACCACCCCGGGCGCGACACCTATCGACTGCTCCTGGAGGACTACCGGGTCGAGCACCCCTGCGACCGGCCGCTCGTGGACGTCCTGTCGCTGGCCGACCGCCGGCTACGGGCCGAGCAGGAGGCCCTGGTCGAAAAGCATCTCGGCGACGCACTGGCTGACGACGCGTCGGTCGTGGACAGCGGCCCGGTCCCCCCGGGCACCGTTCTCGCGGGCCTTTCGGGAATCCGCTCCGGCGTCCGGCTCGATCCTCGCGTTCTCGGCTGATGACCGTCGAGCCGTCCTCGCTCCCACGACGAGAAAGAACATCTGTGGCAAGAGATCCGATACACCCCCCGGGGAACCTGGTCGGCCTGCGCCGGGCCGAACTGGAGGACATAAGAACCCTTGTTCCCTGGCTCGATCACCAAGACGGGGTCCTGGCCGTCGAGGGCGCCCCCTTTCACCGGCTCTGGGATGCGGAGGATCCCTGGCTGGTCTACCTGCCCGGCCGCGCACGTGACAACGCGCGCTCACTGCGGTCCGCCTTCGGACGCCACTTCGAGGTGTCCCTGCACTTTCCGCTCAAGAGCTGCTACGTCCCCGCCATCGCTTCCGCGCTCCGGGAGGACGGACACGGCGTCGAGGTGATGAGCGGTCTGGAGTGGAATCTGGCGCGACAGCTCGGCTTCGATCCGGCGCAGGTCGTGGCCAACAGTCCCGCGCGTACGGCCCGGCACAGGCGTGAGCTGGTCAGCGAGGGCGCCGGACTCATCGGCGTGGACAGCGTCGAAGAGCTGGATCAGGTGGAGCACGAGGCACGTTCCCAAGGCAGGGTGGCCCGCATCGCCGTGCGCGCGAACACACTGGACGAACCTGGTGCGTTCTTCTCCGCCGGTTCGAAGCTGGGCGCGGACCTCGACGGTGCCGCCGAACTCGTCGAGAAGGCTCTGGCCTCGCGCTGGTGCTCGGTCGGAGCCCTGCACGCACACCAGTTGAAGCACTGCACCGATGCCGAGATGTTCCACCGCATGGTTCGGGGGCTGGCCGAATTCGCCGCGGAAACCATGCCGCCCGACCGGCCCGTCCAGGTCCTCAACCTGGGCGGCGGGCTGGAGTCACGCTTCCTGCTGGAGCGTGCGGGCACGAGCGCCCAGGTCTTCGCCGATGCCGCGCGGGACGCGATGGACATCCTGCCGACGCTTCCCTCGGTGGTCCTGGAGCCCGGCCGTTACGTGGTCGGCGACGCGGCCATCGGCTTCAGCAGGGTGATCGGAAGGAAGGTGAACTCGGGTCAGACCTGGCTGATCTCCGACCTGTCCTCCAACATCCTCATTCCGCTGCCCGATCTCGCCTACCACCCGGTACCGCTCCGGCTCCCCCCGGACGTGGCGTGGGAACAGGCGCATGTCGCCGACGGCACCTGCGCACCCTCGCACCTGTGCCGGTCGGCGGACCTGCCCGTCTCCGTGGTCCAGGACGGGATCGCCGTACTGAACTGCGGTGCCTACACCAGCGTCTACGCGGAACTCTGGGCCTTTCCCCTGCCGCACATCGGCGTGTACGAGAACGGCCGGTTGCGGGAGATCTTCGGTCCGAAACAGGAATCGGACATGTTCAACGCCCTGTACCCGATAGGAGAGTCGACAAGAAATGCCCACCCCGAAGACCGCGCGCACGGTGGTCCTGTGCAAGTGGCAGCCTCAGCTGATAACCGCCCTGCTGACCCTGACAACTGATCTCTACCTTGTCCTCGACGACTACGACGTGGAGGTCCACCGCCCGGACGCGGACGTTCTCGCGAGGATGCGCCAGGTCTACCGGGTGAGCCACTTCGACTCGATCGAGGAGCTGGCCGCCGTCGCCGTGGACCTCCGCCTCCGTGGCGCCGAAGACGCCAAGGTCATCAGCCACGCGGAGTTGAGCCAGTACGGCGCCGGCTATCTCGACCTGATGCTCGGTAACGTCCAGGACCCGATGCACCATGTCGCCTTCAGGGACAAGCGGTTGATGAAGCAGCGGGTGGCGGGGGCCGGGGCACGGGCGGCGCACTTCCAGTCCGTGCCCGACGCGGGCGACACACAGGCCGTGGAACACGCGGCGGCACGACTCGCCTTCCCCGTGGTGGTGAAGCCGGCTTCCGGGTTCGGCACGATGAGCACCGTACGCGTCGACCTTCCGGACGCCCTCCCCTCCGTCGTCGAAGAGCTCACCTTCGAGCCGTTGCTCCGCAGCAAGCAGCTCATCGTGGAGGAGTTCGTCAAGGGCACCGAGCTGTGTGTCGACGCCCTGTGGGCCGACGGCAGAGCGTTGACCTTCATCGTGCACCAGTACTACGCGAACAGGATCAAGCTGGCGGACAGAGGTGCTCCGGAGCGCCCGCTCGACGGCTCGCAGATCCTTCCGGAAGAAGACCATCCCGTTCTCCACCGCCGTCTGCGAGAACTGCATGACCGGGTCAATCAAGGGCTGGGCATCCGGGACGGTGCCACACACCTGGAGGCGTTCGTCCAGCCCGACGGCGATGTCGTGTTCTCCGAGATCGGAACACGTATCGGTGGAGCCTGGGTGCCGCGCATGCTCAGCTCCCATCTCGGATATCCGGTATGGGCGGCGATCGCGGAGGCGGAGCTGACCGGAACCTGTCCGGACCCCAAGCCTCCGCACCCCTACATCGGTGCCCTGCATCTGAGCCCCGAGCGCCCCGGAATCATCACCAGCGTGCCGGAGGACGAGGAACTGGCGGAATTCCCCGGTGTGCTGGACTGGCAGCGACTGAGGAAGGTCGGCGGAAAGGCGCGGCTGGGCCACCCGTCCGACTGGTATCTGTTCGTCGTCCTGGGCGCCGAGACCCAGGAGGAGTACGACCGTCTGTGCCATGAGGTGGCCGACAGGTTCCGCATCGACACAGAACCCGAACCCTCGGGAACCGACGCACCCGTGACTGCCGGCCGATGAACGGGAAACCTCGGGCACGGATATTCAGCGACCCCTCGTTCAGACGGGTCTTCACCGCGACCGGGATATCCGCCACAGGAGACACACTCACCCAGGCGGCGCTTCCCTTCGCGATCCTGGACATGTCGGACAGCGCCACCGCCATCGGCCTGGTTCTCGCGGCCCGCGCACTGCCGTACGCACTCCTGATGCTCCCGGCCGGAGTCGTGGGCGACATGATTCGTCCGCAGCGCGTTCTCTTTCTGGCGAACATCGTGCGCTTCTCGGTACAGGGCCTGACTGCGGCACTGCTGTTCACCGGGAACGCCTCCATAGCGGCTCTGGCGTTCTTGCAGGCGGTACAGGGTGCAGCCTCGGCGTTCGTCTTTCCGGCTTCCAGAAGCGTCCTTCCGCGGGCGCTTCGCAAGGATCAGCTGCAAAGCGCCAACGCCTCGATATCGTCGGTCTTCAGCGCCGCGGCCATTGTCGGCCCCCTGCTGGCGGGCATCCTGCTCACCTTCACCAGCCCGGCCTCGGCCCTGGCCCTCGACGCCACGTCGTTTCTCATCGGTGCCGTGCTTCTGGGGCGTATTACCGACCTCCCGGAGGTGACCCGGACCGCCTCCAGGGCAACGACGAAGAAGAGCATGTCGTGGCGACGGGAACTGGCGACGGGATTCCAGGAGGTCGTCGGCTCACGCTGGCTGCTGCTGGGGCTGGCCCATGCCGCCGGGTTCCAGGTGCTCGTCGTCGGAGCCGTGGCCGTCCTCGGGCCCGTGATGGCACAGGACCACTACGGTGGCGACCGCGCATGGGCCGTCCTGCTGGCCTGCATGTCCGTCGGTCATCTCCTCGGCGGCCTGGTGGCCACCCGCTGGAAGCCGGGGAATCCCCTTCGCGCCGCATACGTCGTCGTCCTCGGCACGACCCCCGCCCTTCTCGCTCTGGCTGCTGTCCTCCCCTTCTGGTCGCTGGCGCCCCTGCTCGTTCTCTACGGAACGACGCTGAGCGTGGGGGACACCCTCTGGTCCACGGTGGTGCAGTCCAACGTGCCTCTGGACCGCCTGTCCCGAGTCATCTCCTTCGACGGATTCGTGTCCTTCGGACTCCGGCCTCTCGGACTGGCGGTCCTGGGCCCGGTGGCGGCGATGGCCGGGGCGGAAGGCACCCTGGTCGCCATGGCGGGCGCATCGGCCCTGCTCACGGCCGCTGCCGCGCTGCTGGCCGGCGGACCACGTTTCGCCCCGGCCTCCGCCTCCGCCGGCGCGGAATTCCCCCCGCCCGAACCTGTGACACATTGAAACGGACTTTCCATGTCACCTCGTAAGCCCCACTTGGGGATCGTGTCGCTGTCCAAATACGCCCGTTCGGAAACCGGCGTGATCGACGAAGGTCCCTACACCAATGAGCACATAGTCGCCGAGGACGTGATCTGGTCAGGGACCTCGGGAAGGTTCGACTACGGGAAGCGGGACCTGCGGGACTGCGCCGACTCGTTCCTGATCCACTTCGGACTCAGCGGTGATCCGCTCGACACCCATCTGCTGTCCCTCTCGCGCGCGCTGGAGCAGGAGGGTTATCCGGTTCTCAACAGCTTCGAGTTCACGTGGACGTGCGGCGACAAGTACTTCGCCCTGGAGCGGGCTCGCGGTCTTGGCATCCCCACGGCGAAGACACTGCTGGCCAAGCCCACCGGGACGAATGTCCCGGCCATCGTCTCGACGATCGAGAACGAGCTTTCCTACCCTCTGGTCATCAAACCGCGAGGAACCATGAAGGGGTTCGGCGTCATCAAGGTCACCGACAGCGACCTCCTGGTTTCGGCACTCCAGCTCTACTCGAGCTCGGGAATGTCCTGCCTGATTCAGGAATTCATCGAATCCGGCGGACGCGAGGTCAGATGCTTCTACGCGGGTGGCGAACTGCTGGGCATCTACGATCGCCGACGCAGCTCCGACAAGTTCATCGGAGTGGCGACGCCGCGGGCCGGCCAGGAGAGCGAGGTGTCGGTGTCCCGGATGGCGACCGAACTGCCCGAGGCTCGCGAGTTGATCAGCTCCTGTGAGCAGTTGCTGGCGGGCTTCACCTGGGATCTCGCCGCCATCGACTGGTTCGGTTCGGACCACGGTCTGGTTCTGAACGAGATCAATACCGTCCCCGGTATCTACTCCATGCCCGAGGCGGACCGGGTGATCTTCCACGAACGCGTGGCGGACGCGATCCGGCGCCGGAGCCGGTCCTCCCGTCGGCCGCCCGGCATTGCCGGTTGATCACGACAGGACGGAGCAGCACGTCTCCCTGACCGGGACGTGAGCCCTTCGTCAGTGGGTGTCCGCCTCGGGCTCCGGGGGCGGGAGTTCGTCGAGGTCGAGGGTGAAGGTGCGGCCGCCGCGCTGGCCGACGGCGCCGTCGGCCTGGGGGATGGGGAGCTTGACCGTGCCGTACGTGGCGGCGCAGTCGTCGTAGTCCTTGCGCGGCGAGGAGGTCGAAGCCCTTGGAGGGCTCCTTCCCGTGG
>Ga0075367_10001437_pt1 | contig 10225 bp, 8 predicted proteins | sample EndMethybrTD3032_FD_71399 | JGI IMG/M metagenome (GOLD analysis project Ga0075367, IMG submission 71399) | Populus endosphere microbial communities from Tennessee, USA - Endosphere MetaG P. TD hybrid TD303-2 | ecosystem: Host-associated > Plants > Roots > Endosphere | place: USA: Tennessee...
GCGACTCGGGGATGCAAGGTACCCCGGCTCGGCACCATCAACGGTTCATCGACGCCGATCTGACGGAATCGGTTGGTGCTCTCGTCGCGATCATCCGCGAGCTGCGCCCACACGTCGTCGTCACCTATGACCCGAACGGCGGCTATGGGCACCCCGATCACATCCACACCCACGAGGTGACGATGGCGGCGGTAGCGGCGTCGCCGGGCGGCGACTATCCGGGTGAGCCATGGACCGTGCCGAAGGTGTACTGGACCGTCTTGTCGACGACCGCGATGGCCGAGGGTCTGGATGCGCTCGACGACGTGCCAGGCGATTGGATCCGGGTGTCCATCGACGATGTGTCATTCGGCCAGCCCGACGAGGCGATCGACGCGATCGTCGACGTTCCCGACCAACTGCCTGCCAAGGTGGCGGCCTTGCGGGCGCATGCCACGCAGGTCACCGTCGCGCCGAACGACCGTTCGCTCGCGCTGTCGAACAACATCGCGTTGCCGGTCGGTGCCGTCGAGCACTACATCCTGGTGTCGGGCGAGGCGGGCGCCCGCGACGATCGCGGATGGGAAACCGATCTGCTTGCGGGTCTGAACCTCGAATAGCGGGGGCGCAACGGGGTAAGCTGCCGACAACCCGCGCGTGTGGAAGGAACGACAATGGACCCCGATCTGGATCCGAACCTGCAGCACTGGCAGGACCGGCTCGACAACTTTCAGTGGGTCATCGGTTCGCTTGCCGCCGTGATCGACAGCATCCCGACCTGAGTTCGTCTCCACCCAGCGCTGACTTTCAGCGCGTAGCTGTTCTCACGCTGCTCGCGATCGACGGCGCCTTCTGCGCGATCCTGGCATCGTTCTTCCTCCCGACCTACATCGGCACCTGGCCGTTCCCGATCAGCGCGCTGATCGGCGGCCTGGTGAATGCCGCACTGGTGTGGGCCGCGCTGCACTGGACCTCGTCGCCGAGGACGGCGGCACTGCCGCTGTTCACCTGGCTCCTGACGGTAGGGCTGCTGTCGCTGGGCGGGCCCGGCGACGACATCGTCTACGGCGGCGCTGGGCTCATGGCCTACGGCACCCTGCTGCTGATCGCCCTTGGCACGCTGCCCCCCGCAGCGGTGCTGTGGCGTCACGTGAACGGCTGAGCTCTTACTCGGTGGCAGGCCCGTTCCCAGGGTTGTCACCCGGGTTCGCCGTGTCAGGCGCGTCAGTATTTGCTGGCGGTGCCTGCGGTGCCTGCGGTGACGGCGCCGCGGCCGGGTCTGCCGGCTCCTGGTTGAGTGCGCCGTCGAGCGACTCGTCGGTGTCCTGCGTGTTGGGCGACGCCCCGGTCGGTGAGACGAAAGTGGACCCGCGGATCTCACCCTGCGCCTGCACCGTGCCCAGCGAATTGGTCACTGTCGGGTTGCCGGCTTCCTGAAGCTCGTTTTCATCAATGAGCTCGTTGACCGTCAGCTCGGGAGTGGTCTCCTTTGGGTCGTCGATGATGACCTCGTCATTGGCACCACCGGCGAGTTCGTCGATCACGTCGGAGCCGACGGGTTCGGTCGGTTCGCCCAGGTCTTCGTCCACCAGTTCGCCGCCATCGACTGTGCCTTCGGTCAGCGACATGATCCTGGTCAATTCGGGCTCCGCGACGTCGGCGACGCGCGGGCCAATGGGCGGAATCGGCGGGAGCGGTGGGAGCCAGAACGCCAATTGGTCGTTCGCGAGGTAGATGAACGAATTGATGGTGTCGATTCCGACGTTGACCAGCCCGTCCCAGAAGCTGATATTCCCCCCGAGCCAGTCGGCGACGTTGAATGTGATGCTTCGTACGATGCGTTCGCCGAAGTCGTAGAAAATCGAGATCTGGGGGGCCAGCCATCCCACGTAGGGAATCCAGCCGACGGCATAGGCAGCGACGTCGAAACCCCACTCGACCCACGGCTCAATGGCGTTGTAGACGTTCTTGATGACGCTGTCGATCGAGTTGCCGACGATGACCGGCGGGAAGTTCGGCTCCGGGAATGCAGCACCGAGGCTCGGCGGCACGATGATTCGTTCGAGCCAATCGACGAGCAGACTGGGCAGGTCGACAGCTGCGACCGACGGCCCGAGCGCCTCCGGTGAGCTGCTTGGGTTGGGCAGTATGCGAAGCGGCGACGGTAGCTGCGTGGGCTCGACGCTCGCCGCCAGTTGCACCGCCGGGGGCGGCGTCGGCGACGGAGTGGGCCGGACCGGGGCGAAAGCAACAGCGCTGACTGTCAGCATCGTCAGACCCGTGAGCATGGCGGAGTTGGCGGTACTTTTCATGAGTCCTCCCAAATCGCCCCCCGGCCTCGAATGAACATACTCCATATATTTGCCCACGCGTGAAAAAAGCCTCCCGTCTGTTTTGCTGGCACGAAGACCGGGCGGCAGCTCACCGATTGCGTCAACAGGCGGACTACTGTGACCGATATGTCAGGCCGCGCCGGTGTTTCAGAATGTGAGACGTGCGGATGATCTTCAACGAACGCGGGGTTACACGGGAGTGGCTCTGAACCCCCAGCACGGCGCCGATCTGCCCAATCCGGTGGTACCGCCGAAGTCCGGCACGCCCAGTCCTGCGGCCTTGCGTCGCGTCCTGCGCCGAGCCCGCGACGGTGTGGCCCTCAATGTCGACGAAGCCGCCATCGCGCTGACCGCGCGTGGCGAGGACCTCGCGGATCTGTGCGCCAGTGCGGCGCGCGTGCGTGACGCGGGGTTGGAGGCCGCGGGTCGCCGAGGACCCGCCGGACGGCTGCCGGTGAGCTACTCGCGCAAGGTGTTCATCCCCGTCACCCATCTGTGCCGCGACACGTGCCACTACTGCACGTTCGTCACGGTGCCGGGCAAGCTGCGGGCCCAGGGCGCCGGCATGTACATGGAGCCCGACGAGATCCTCGATGTCGCACGTCGCGGCGCCGAATTGGGTTGTAAAGAAGCGCTGTTCACGCTCGGCGACCGGCCCGAGGCACGGTGGGACGAGGCCAAGCAGTGGCTCGACGAGCGCGGCTACGACTCGACGCTGGATTACGTCCGGGCGATGGCGATCCGCGTGCTGGAGGAGACCGGGCTGCTGCCGCACCTGAACCCCGGCGTGATGAGCTGGTCGGAACTGTCGCGGCTCAAGCCGGTGGCGCCGTCGATGGGCATGATGCTCGAGACCACGTCACGGCGGCTGTTCGAGACGAAGGGCCTGGCCCACTACGGCAGCCCCGACAAGGATCCGGAGATCCGGCTGCGCACGCTGGCCGACGCGGGCCGGCTCTCGGTCCCGTTCACGACGGGCCTGCTGGTTGGGATCGGGGAAACGCTGGAAGAGCGCGCCGACACCATTCATGCGATCCGGCGTTCGCACAAGGAGTTCGGCCACGTCCAGGAAGTGATCGTGCAGAACTTCCGGGCCAAGGACCACACCGCGATGGCGGCGAAGCCTGATGCAGGCCTTGAGGACTTCGTGGCGACGATCGCGGTGACGCGCCTGGTGATGGGGCCCAAGATGCGCATCCAGGCGCCGCCGAACCTGGTGTCGCGCGAGGAGTGCCTGGCGCTGATCGGCGCCGGGGTCGACGACTGGGGTGGCGTATCGCCACTGACCCCGGACCACGTCAACCCCGAGCGGCCGTGGCCCGCGCTCGACGAGTTGGCCGCGGTCACTGCGGAGGCCGGCTACGACCTGGTGCAGCGATTGACGGCACAGCCGCAGTACGTCCAGGCGGGCGCGGCGTGGATCGATCCACGGGTGCGCGGCCACGTCGACGCGCTGGCCGACCCGGACACCGGTCTGGCGCTCGACGTCAACCCCGTCGGGCGGCCGTGGCAGGAGCCCGACGAGGCCTGGGAGTCCCTCGGCCGCACCGATCTGCATTCGGCAATCGACGACTCGGGCCGGCTCACCGAGACGCGCAGCGATCTGGGCAGCGCGTTCGGCGACTGGGAGTCGATCCGCGAGAAGGTGCACGAGCTCGCGGCGCAGGCTCCCGAGCGGATCGACACCGATGTGCTGGCGGCGCTGCGATCGGCCGAACGCGATCCGGCCGGACTGTCCGACGACGACTACCTGGCGCTGGCGATGGCCGACGGCCCGGCAATGGATGCCGTTGCCGCACTCGCGGACTCGCTGCGGCGGGATACCGTTGGCGATGACGTGACCTATGTCGTCAACCGCAACATCAACTTCACCAACATCTGCTACACCGGCTGCCGGTTCTGCGCCTTCGCGCAGCGCAAGGGTGACGCGGACGCGTTCTCGCTCTCGGTCGACGAGGTCGCCGACCGGGCCTGGGAGGCGCACGTCGCCGGTGCAACCGAGGTGTGCATGCAGGGCGGTATCGACCCGGAGCTTCCGGTCACGGGATACGCCGATCTGGTGCGCGCGGTCAAGGCGCGCGTGCCCTCGATGCACGTGCATGCGTTCTCGCCGATGGAGATCGCTAACGGTGTCACCAAGAGCGGCACCAGCATTCGGGACTGGCTCACCGAGCTTCGCGAGGCGGGCCTTGGCAGCATTCCCGGGACCGCCGCCGAGATCCTCGACGACGAGGTCCGCTGGGTGCTGACCAAGGGAAAGCTGCCGACGTCGATGTGGATCGAGGTCGTCAGCACCGCGCACGAGGTAGGGCTGCGCTCGAGTTCGACGATGATGTACGGCCATGTCGACACGCCACGGCATTGGGTCGGCCACCTTCGCGTGCTGCGTGAGATCCAAGACAGGACAGGCGGATTCACCGAGTTCGTACCACTTCCGTTCGTGCATCAGAGCTCGCCGCTGTACCTCGCGGGTGGGGCGCGGCCTGGTCCGACACACCGCGACAACCGCGCCGTGCACGCGCTCGCGCGGATCATGCTGCACGGCAGGATCTCCAACATCCAGACGAGCTGGGTCAAGCTCGGCACCGAGCGCACACAGGTGATGCTCAACGGTGGCGCCAACGATCTGGGCGGCACGCTGATGGAGGAGACCATCTCGCGAATGGCGGGCTCGGAGTTCGGGTCGGCCAAGAGCGTCGAGGAGCTCACCTCGATCGCCGAGGGCATCGGTCGCCCGGCGCGGCAGCGCTCCACAACGTACGCGCCACTGGCTGCCTGAGTTCTCTTCGCGACCGACCGCGTTTGTACGCCGACACGCCGTTGTGGCGCGTACAAACACGGTCGCTCGCGGCTGGTCGAGTTCCCGGAAATATATCCGGACTGAGGTCCGTTTATCTCCTACGAAGGTGCCGGGGAGGCCGGCGCTCCGTAGAGGAAGAGATTCACGAAATGACCGCTGCCACCACCGGGACCGCCCAGCTCGCGACGGGTACATGGGCCATCGACGCCGTGCACTCCACCATCGGCTTCTCCGTACGTCACCTCATGGTGAGCAAGGTGCGGGGCACCTTCGACACCTTTAGCGGCGCGATCGTCGTCGCCGAGGACGGCACGCCGTCGGTGACCGCCGAGATCGCAGTCGACTCCATCAACACCCGCAACGAGCAGCGCGACGCTCACGTTCGGTCCGCCGACTTCTTCAACGCCGAGCAGTATCCGACCGCCACCTTCACCTCCACCGGGGTCCGGTCCAACGGCGATGACTACCTCGTCGACGGCGAATTCACTCTCAAGGGAGTCACCAAGCCGGTCACCCTGGAGCTGGAGTTCAACGGCGTCAACCCCGGCATGGGACACGGCGAGGTCGCCGGGTTCGAAGCCTCGGTGGTGCTGAACCGCAAGGACTTCGGCATCGACATCGACATGCCGCTGGAAACCGGTGGCACTGTCGTCGGCGACAAGATCACCGTCACCCTGGAGATCGAGGCACTCAAGCAGGCGTAACACCTCCACACAACGAACTAGCGCGTCTGCAGGACGAGATCCTGCAGACGCGCTAGATGCGTTTAGTGCCTACATGTCGAAGCAGCTGGCGCCACCGTCGCTGGCCGGGATGTCGATGTTGCTCGCCGAGAACTTGGCGACGACACCGTTGTCCGTGACGTCGAGCGAGTCGACGCGCAGGTTGTATTTGTTGTCGGTGAGCTCGCTCGTCATCTCGTCGAGCTTTTCCTGCAGGTCTTCCTGAGGAAGATCCAAGTCACCGCCGAGCGTGAAACCGTCGGGCTGGATCTCCAGCTTGATGCCGCCGTCGGCGGTCGTCTGGGGCTTGACGGCGATGGTGCTGTCGAACATCCCCTCGAGGGTGACGATCCCGGTCGACGGGTCGGTCTTGACGTTGGTCACGACCTCGTCGGTCGAGATCCAATCCGACAGGAAGCTCAAGAAGCTGCCCTCGAGGTATTCGTCGATGGCCTCTTTCATGGCGGTGTTGGCAGACTGCCGCATGCCTTCGGACGTCCAGTCGATGGTCGCGTTGATCGCGCCGATGGTGCCGCGGTCGTTCGCGCCTCCGTTCAGATCGAGGTCGTCGACCGCAATGTTTGCAGTGACCCCGTCAACGCCGCGGATGGGGCCATCGGTGGCGATCGTGAATCCGCTGTACTTGTCGTTGAAGTACTGCATGAGCACCGGCGGCGAGTTCTCGAACGTCACGTCGACCGAGTCCTCGGAACCCTCGATGAAGCACGCGGTGGCCGACTTGACCTTGTCGACGGCGACGGTGCGTGCGTAGAACTCGGCGCCGACCAGACCCGCGGCGGCGACGGCGAGAATGATCACCAGGATCAGGACGATCGCGATCGGGCCGCGTGAGCGCTTGCGCTTCGCGGGCGGCTGAGCCGGAGGAGCCGGCGGCTGGACCGGTGGGACAGGCGGCTGCACCGGCGGGGCCGGGCGGTAGTGCTGCGGAGCCGGCCGCATGGGATAGCCCTGAGCCTGGGTGGGTGCGGAATAGAACTGCGGAGCCTGCCGCATCGGATGGTCCTGCGTGGGTGCGGAGTGGAACTGCGGTCCGTGCGCCGGGGCGAGCCTGTTCTGTGCGTACATGGGGTGGTTCATGGGAGGTCTTTCCGTGTGGGCGGTCAATGCGACGAGGTCTTCGTGGTGATTGACGGAAAGACTGTGCGGTGGCGCTTGGAGAATCCTTAATGGCCTGCCCGAGGGCTTAGAGGCGGGCCGCCAGTTCGGTGCCTTGCTTGATTGCCCGCTTGGCGTCGAGTTCGGCGGCTTCGGCCGCACCGCCGATGACATGCGCCCGGATGCCCCGGGTGCGCAGCGCGTCCGCAAGATCGCATACCGATTCCTGGCCAGCGCATATCACCACGTTGTCGACATCGAGCACCCGAGGGTTCGACCTATCGGAGCCGAAGCTGATGTGCAGGCCGTCGTCGTCGATACGTTCATAGTTCACCCCGGACAGCTGTTGCACACCTTTAGCCTTCAGCGCGGTCCTGTGCACCCAGCCCGATGTCTTGCCCAGCCCCTTGCCCTGCGGGCCTTTCGTCCGCTGCAGCAGGTACACCTGGCGGGCCGCCGGAGCGGGGGTCGGTGTCGTCAACGCACCGCGAGCTTCTTGCGGGTCGGCAACGCCCCACTCGGCCTTCCACTCCTTGAGGATTGTTGACGCCGACCTGTATTCGTCTGCCGGCCCGGCCGGCGTGGTGACGAGGAACTCGCTCACGTCGAACCCGATACCGCCCGCGCCGACGACGGCGACCGTCTTGCCGACCGGCTTACCGGTGATGGCTTCGACGTAGGACAGCACCATCGGATGGTCGATGCCCGGGATGTCGGGCATCCGCGGGGAGACCCCGGTCGCCAGCACCACCTCGTCGAAGCCCGCGAGTTCGTCGGCGCTCGCGCGCGTGCGCAGCCGGACGTCGACGACGTGCTTGTCGAGCATGCGGGTGTAGTAGCGCAGCGTCTCGCTGAATTCTTCCTTGCCGGGAATCCTTCGCGCCAAATCGAATTGACCGCCGACAGCGTCACCCGCCTCGAACAGCGTGACACGATGGCCGCGCTGTGCCGCGCTGACGGCCGTGGCCAGTCCCGCGGGCCCGGCGCCGACCACCGCGATGCGTTTGGCGTGTCGCGTCGGTCCGAGCACCAGCGTCGTCTCGTGGCCTGCGCGGGGGTTCAACAGGCACGAGACCGTTTTGTGCACGAACGCGTGATCGAGGCAGGCCTGATTGCACGCGATGCAGGTGTTGATCTCGTCGGCGGCACCGGCCTCGGCCTTGCGCACCCAGTCCGGGTCCGACAGCAGCGGACGCGCCATCGAGATCAGTTGGACATGCCCCTCGGCGAGGATCTGCTCGGCTGCCTGCGGCATGTTGATCCGGTTCGACGCCACCACCGGCACGTCGACGTGTTCGGCCATCGCATTGCTGATGTCGACGAACGCGCTGTTGGGCACGGAGGTGACGATCGTCGGCACCCGCGCCTCGTGCCAGCCGATGCCGGTGTTGATGAGCGTTGCGCCTGCGGCCTCGACTTCCTTTGCCAGCGCGACGATTTCGTCCCAGCTCTGTCCGTCTTCGACGTAGTCGGCCATCGACATCCGGTAGCAGATGATGAAGTCGGCGCCGACGGCTGCGCGGGTGCGGCGCACGATCTCGACGGGGAAGCGACGGCGATTCTCCGGCTTTCCGCCCCATTTGTCCTTGCGCTTGTTGGTCCGCGGCGCCAGGAACTGGTTGAGCAGATAGCCTTCGCTACCCATGATCTCGACACCGTCGTAGCCGGCGTCGCGGGCCAGCAGCGCGCACTTCACGAAGTCGTCGATCGTGCCCTCGACGTCGCGCAGGGCGCGCGGCCTGAACGGATTGATCGGCGCCTTGATGGCCGACGCGCTGACCGAAAACGGATGGTAGGCATAACGTCCCGCGTGCAGGATCTGCAGCAGGATCTTGCCACCCTCGTCGTGGACGGCTGCGGTGATCCTGCGGTGGCGGCGGGCCTCCGACGATGAGACCAGCTGCGCCGCGAACGGCAGCAGCCAGCCGGTGCGGTTCGGCGCATAGCCGCCGGTGATGATCAGCCCTACGCCGCCGCGGGCGCGCTCGGCGAAATACGCGGCGAGCCGGTCGGTGTCGCGGGCGCGATCCTCCAGGCCGGTGTGCATCGATCCCATGACGACCCGGTTGCGCAACGTGGTGAAGCCGAGATCCAAGGGCGACAACAGGTATGGATAAGGGGGGCTACGTCTCATCAATCCGCCTTCCCGGGGCGTTCGAGGGCTGCGGCCACCTCGTCGAGCCAGTCGATGGCGCTCTCCTCGGCGCGAATTCCGCCGCGCAGTACGAGGTACTGGTGCAGGGTGCTGCCCCTCAGTGCGCCGGGGTCGGGGAACTGGCGCTTCTCGAACTCCCGATACGTGTCGAGCAATTCGGCCCGTTCCGCACGCAGTGACGCGACCTGGGTGCGCAGCGCGTCAACGTCGCCGTACTCGGCGCCGCGCACCTTGACGGCCAGATCCCGGGTGCGGTTGTCGGCGACCGTGCTGCCGCGTCCCGACAGTGGTTCGGCGATCCAGCGGGCGAGTTCGCCGCGGCCCGCCTCGGACACCGTGTACACCTTCTTGTCCGGCCTGCCCTGCTGGGTGACGTGGGTGACGTGGACCCAACCGTCGTCCTCCATCACGCGGAGGGTGCGGTAGATCTGCTGGTGGGTTGCAGCCCAGAAGTATCCGATGGACCGGTCGAACCGGTGGGCGAGCTCATATCCGGAACCGGATTGCTCGCACAGGGCGACGAGGATCGCGTGGGGCAGGGCCACAGGCGCAGCGTAGGTCGGACGACGGCGATATGCAACTTGTTGCACTGCACTCGGGCGCATATGAAACGAGGCGTGCGCCGCAATGCTGAGCACTCGATCAGCGCGCCTGACACGATGGGTGTGGCGACTGGTCTAGGTGTATCTGCGACGTCTAGTATCAGTAACCACGCGCCACCCCTAACCGGGCGGCGCGTCAAGTTAGGGCACACTGAGACGACCGTCCAGGTATGGAATACGCATACTTGCTCAGAACTCATGGGCCCTAACCCAGAGCAGCAGCCCACCTGGACAGGAGATCGAGGAGCACCTGTGACGTACACGATTGCCGAACCCTGCGTCGACATCAAAGACAAGGCGTGTATCGAGGAATGCCCAGTGGACTGCATCTACGAGGGCGCCCGCCAGCTCTACATCCACCCGGACGAGTGTGTGGACTGTGGTGCCTGTGAGCCGGTGTGCCCGGTGGAGGCTATTTACTACGAGGACGATGTGCCGGACCAGTGGTCCAGCTACACGCAGTACAACGCCGACTTCTTCGCTGAACTCGGCTCTCCCGGTGGCGCCTCCAAGGTCGG
>Ga0075367_10001439_pt1 | contig 10224 bp, 6 predicted proteins | sample EndMethybrTD3032_FD_71399 | JGI IMG/M metagenome (GOLD analysis project Ga0075367, IMG submission 71399) | Populus endosphere microbial communities from Tennessee, USA - Endosphere MetaG P. TD hybrid TD303-2 | ecosystem: Host-associated > Plants > Roots > Endosphere | place: USA: Tennessee...
TCGCGGTGCGGCCCGTTCGGTACCGCGCTCGATCGGCTGGCGACACGCCGCATCGAGGCGCGTCCGCTCGTCGACGCCGTCTATCCGCTCGATCGCTTCGCCGACGCGTTTGCGGCGGCCGCCACCGGACGAAAGGTCATCGTCCGTCCGAGCTAGAGCCTTTCTCTTTTGCGCGCCGGCATCCCGCCTGAAGGCGGAAGCCAGAGAAACGAGACAAGAATCCAGGCGGCCCGCGATCGGCTGTACAAGAAACGACCCGGACCGTCGCGGGCAACGGACCGGGTCAAGCCTTCTGGATCGTTGTCGTTCCGCCTGAGGGCGGAAGCTACAGATAAGGGAAAGAGTCTAGACGCTCATCCCGTTCCCACCGCGGAAGCGGCGCCGTCCAGCACGTGCTCCCAGGCGCGCGCGTCTTCGTCCAGCGAGCCGCGGTACTCCCGGCGGGCGTAGTTGCGGAAGCACTGCGTCATGTTGCGGTGCCACGATTCGCGGCTGCGCTGGGGCGTCGGATGCGTGAGATGGATGGCTTCTCCAACGTCGACGCGCTCGAGGCCGAGCAGGAACTGCAGCCGGAGCTGGAAGTCCGTGTCCTCGTAGCCCCATCCCACCAGGCGGGCGTTGAGTCCGCCGGCGGCGTGGAAGTCGGTCCGGCGAACCACGACGAGTCCGTCGCCGACACGCGTCGCACCGGCCTTGCGGCTGCGCATGACGGCGCGGCGGCCGTCGACGGTCACGAGCGTGCGCTCGACGATCATCTCGGCGATGAACGAGGCGTCGGCGCCGGATTCGGCCCCGGCGTCCGGCGGCGCAGCCGATTCGAAGATCGTGCGGATCGCGGCGAACCGTCCTCCGTCCGCCAGCAGCTCCGCCGCGTCCGTCAGCGGATCGGAAGAGACGACGATGTCGGCGTCGAGCAGGAAGACGTGGACGCCGCGGGCCGCCAGCACGCCGAGATTGCAGCAGAGCGAGCGGTTGAACGCGGTGCCGGGGAGCTCGACGACACGCACGTCGGGCACTTCGGCCCGCCGCACGAGGTCGTCCAGCATCGCCTGATCGCCGCCGCCATTGACGATGATCGTCTCGAGCGAGTGGCACTCGAAGAGCGGCCGGTTGCGCACGAGGGTCTCGCGGATCTCCGTGCGGTTCCGCCAGGGGATGACGACGGAATAGAGCGGCCCGGTCATGTCACACCGCCGCGGCCACCCGCTCGGGCGCCTCGATCCGCCGCCCGCCGGGCAGCAGCGCGTCGAGGTCCTCGAGCGCGAGCGCCTCCCGCATCGTCAGGGCCGACGGCACGAGCGCCGCCGCCCGATCGCGCCGCCGGCGCCAGGCCTCCTGATCCGGCTCGGCCATCACGCGCGTCTCCACGTCCTGGCCCAGCAGGATCGTGTCGGTGCCGGCGACGCCGTAGAAGTGCGGCACCTGGTGCACGAGGCCCGTATCGCGGAAGCGGAGCGGACTCGTGTTCTTGAACAGCTCGAGCGCGTCCGTCGCGCCGCTGACGTCGGTCGCCTCGCGCGCGTGCTGCCAGAAGGGCGTGTCGAGCCGCCGGTTGAACTTGTAGTGCATCGCGAGGAACCAGCGGAGGCCGTCCCAGAGTTTCGCCACGCGGCGGTTGAAGCATTCGACGACGCCCCGCGCGTCGGGATAGCCGGCCAGCGCGTCCATCACCAGCTCCAGCGTCGTCGTGATCATCAGGAGGCCGGACGACTCGAGCGGCTCGACGAAGCCTTGTGCGTTGCCGACGGCGACGGTGTTGCCGACCCACGCGCGGCTGATGCAGCCGGACCGGAACGAGACGGATCGTGCCTCGCTGGCGTCCACGCCGAAGGTGGCCTGGATCTCCGCGCGCGCCGACTCGGGCGTCTCGAACGCATCGCAGTACACGTACCCGCAGTGGTCCTCGTGGGCCTGCGGGATGTTCCACGTCCATCCCGATCGCATGGTCGTCGCCGTGGTGTAGGGCTTGATGTGTCCGTCGTGGGGCGCTTCGAACACCATCGCGCGGTTCGTGAACAGGCTCGACGCGAACGGGATGAACGGCACGCCGAGCGCCTTCTCCATCAGCCGCGAATGGAACCCCGAGCAGTCGACGTAGAGGTCGGCTTCGTGGCGGACGCCTCCGTCGGCGATCAGCGCCTCCACCCCTTCGCGGCCGTCTTCGAACAGGCGCACGTCCCGGACGGTGGTCTCGATGCGCTCGATCCCTCGACGCTCGATCACCTCGCGCAGGTACCGCACCAGCCGCTTGTTGTCCATGTGATAGGCGATCGGGACGCGCTTGAGCAGCGAGACGTGTCCGCCCCGGCGATCGCGGAGGATCGGCACGCGTCCGGCCTCCATCAGCATCGCCTGGAACGTCATCTCGTTGATCGTGCCGGTCTCGGCGATCGAGCCGAGAAGGCCGACGCTGTCCTTCTCCCAGTCGAACGGCGCGTTGAAGTGATAGGGGGCGGGCTTCCCCCACTCGAAGCGGATGCCCTGCTTCCACGTCGGCTGGACGCGCGCGTAGAACTCGGCGATGTCGAGCCCGAGCCGCCGGTGCAGGAACGGCACCATGCTCGGGACCGTCGCCTCTCCGACGCCGATGATCGGCACGTTCGGCGACTCGATCACGGTGACGCGCGCCCGCGGCAGCACCTGGTGCAGCGCCAGCGCCGACATGTACCCGGCCGTCCCGCCGCCGAGGACGATGATGCGGCGCACGGCCGCCGGCGCGCGCATCCGGCCGTCGCGCCGGCGCACGTCGAGCTCCCGCCACAGCCACGCCAATTCGGGATCGTCTTGAACCTGGCCCACCATGTTGCACCTCTCAGCGATTCGCGGATGACAGCCGTTGAAAGCGGCGGTCGGCGCAGACGAGCGGCCGATCGCCGGTGGTCACGAGCTCGAGCACTTCGCCGACGACGATGACGTGGTCCCCGCCGTCGAACCGGTTCCACGTGCGGCAGACGAAGCGCGCGGAGCAGTCGGGCAGCGCCGGCGCGCCCGTCGCGTGCAGCGTGTGAGGGATCCCGGCGAACTTGTCCGGGTGCGGACGCGCGAAGTGATGCGCCAGGTGCTCCTGCGCTTCCGACAGGACGTGCACGCAGAAGAACGGCGCGCCGCAGAACACCTCGAAGCTGGCGGTCGTCCGGCGGATCGACCACAGGATCAACGGCGGATCGAGCGACACGGAGGCGAGCGACGAGACCGTCAACCCCGCCTTGCGATCCGGACAGGCCGCGGTGACGACGGCCACGCCGGTGGGATAGCGGCTCAGCGCGTCGCGGAAGGCGGCCGCGTCCGGCGGCCGGCCTTCGACGTCCTCGGCGTGCAGCGTCGTCATCGTCACCTCCTGGTCAGATCGCCGTCAGCGTCGCCGTCGCAGGCGCTCCTTCGGGATCGAGGGCCTCGACGCGGCCCAGACTGCCGATCTGCTCCTCCGCGTCGGCCATGGCGGCGAGGTCGCCCACGAGCAGCACGCCGCCCGGACCTGCCTCGCAGCAGCAGGCGCGCACCGCCTCGTGGACGTCGGCCTTCGTGAGGCTGTCGAGGCGGCCGACCTCGTACGACAGATCGTCGAGGGGCAGGCGCGAGATCCAGAGCCGCGCCACCTGATCGGCGATCCGCGCGGACGACTCGAACTGGTGGACGTAGCCGTCGACGCACTGCCGCCGCGCGGCGGCGAGCTCGGCGGACCCGATCGGCCTGTCGGTCGCGAGCCGCCGCAGCTCGCCGCGGATCTCGTGCACGGCGGCCACCGCCTTGTCGCGCTGGACGTGCCCCGCAACCTTCCAGATGCCGTCCTGTGTGTAAGGCGTGAGGAACGAGCGGACGCCGTACGAGTATCCGCGCCGGCCGCGCAGGTTCCGCGCGAGCCGGCTGGTGGCCGACCCTCCCCACACCGCGTTCGCCAGCGTCAGCGCGTGATAGTGGGGCGAGCGGCGCGCGGGTCCGGGCAGCACGACCACGGCGACCGTCTGCGTCGCGCCGGGCCGGTCCACGACACAAACGCGGTCGCCGGTCGCGCCGGAAGCCGGCGGAGGCGCGAGCGACACCGGATCGCCGCCGCTCCAGCCGCCGAACGCGTCCGCCGCGAGCGACACGGCGGCCTCCGGCGAAATATCGCCGACCAGCACCAGCGCGCATCCTCGCGGAGTCCAGTGCCGCGCGTGAAAGGCGGCGAGATCCTCCGGACCGATCGAGGCGACGGCGGACGGCCGGCCGTACGGCGATCGCCCGTACGGATGCGTCGCGCCGAAGCGCATCGCCGAGCTCACCCGCATCGCCACGGGCCACGAGCGGCCGTACATCTGCTGCAGCCGTTCGAGATGCCGCGAGCGTTCCGCGGTCACGTCCGCCTCAGGAAACGACGGACGGCTCACGATGTCACCCAGCGTCGCGAGACAGGGGACCAGGCTTCGCGTCACGACGGTGAAGCGGAGCGCGCCGTATTCGGGATGGACGGCGGTCTCGATCGCCGCGCCCGCCTGGCCGAGCGAGCCGTCGACGGCACGGGCGCTCCGGTCTGCCGTGCCGCACGTCAGCGTGTCGAGCACGAGATTCGCGAGCCCTTCGCCGCCCGGCGGATCGCAGACGCTGCCCGCGCGCGTGACCAGCAGGCCCGAGACCTGCGGCACGTCGCGCCGCTCGACGACGATGACGTCCATTCCATTCGCGAGCGTGCGGCACTCGAGGCGCGGCGGCACGAACCGCGGCGAAGGCCCGATCGCCGGAGGGACGCGCCGGTCGAGCGCGGGCGCGACGGACCGAATCGCCGCCTCGGGATGAAAGCGCACGACGACGCACCGCGCGGGATCCATCCATTTCCGCACGGCGTCACGCACCGAGTCCGGCGTGGCCCGGCGGTAGCGGTCGAGATCGGCGGCGAACGCGTCCGGGCGTCCCAGGTAGGTGTTGTACATGTTGAGGAGATCGCCGCGCCCGCCGAACCCGCCCAGGCGATCGAGGTGGCTCACATAACGCCGCTCGTGGTTGACGATGGCGCGCCGCAACTCGTCCGGCCGCGGCCCGTCGGCCGCGAGCCGCGCGATCTCTCCGGCGAGCACGCTTTCGATCTCGTCCTGCGGACTGTCCTGCCGCCAGGTCGCCCAGACGAAGAACATCCCGGCGAGCTCCATCGACTTCTGCGAGGCGCCGACGTCCGCGCACAGCGGCCGCTCGTGCACGAGGGCGGCGGCGAGCCGCGACGACATCCCGTGCGCGAGCAGGTGCGACGCGAGATCGAGCTCGGCGTCGCCGCGCTCGAACAGTCCGGGGCTCGGCCACGCGACGTACGTGCGCGGCAGCGGCGAGCGGTCACCCGCCTCGATCACGCGCAGGCCGGACAGCTCCGGAATCCATCGGCGCAGGCGCACGCGGGGAGCACCGGGCGCGATCGCGCCGTAGTACTTCTCGACGAGCCGCCGGGCCTGCGAGGGATCGAAGTCGCCGGCGATCACCAGCGACAGGTTGTTGGGGACGTAGTGCTCGGCGAAGAACGCGCGCACGTCCTCCATGCGGACGGCCGCGAGGTCCTCGGCCGCGCCGAGCACGTCGTGGTTATAGGGATGCTCCGGCGGAAACAGGTGCCGCAGCACGATGCGATCGGCGCGCCCGTAGGGGCGCTCGTCCAGCCGCTGCCGCTGCTCGTTGGCGACGACGTCCCGCTCGGTGTTCAGGCGGCGCGTCGAGAGCGAGCCGCTCAGGTGCGCGAGCCGATCCGATTCCAGCCAGAGGACGCGCTCCAGGCTCGGCGGCGGCACCGACGCGAAGAACGTCGTGCGATCGTGACCGGTCGTCGCGTTCACGGCGCCTTCCGCCAGGTTCGCGCCGGCCCGCTCCACCAGCCGCATGAACCCGCCGCGGGCGTGCTTCGATCCGTCGAACATCAGGTGCTCGCAGAAGTGCGCGAGCCCGGTCAGCCCGGGCCGCTCGTCCCGGGCGCCGACGTGATACCAGCTGTTGACGTGCACGACCGGCAGCCGCCGATCGACATGGAGCACGAGACGAAGGCCGTTCGAGAGCGTGTGGCTCTCGACCGGCAGCGCGGGCAGGTCCCGCTCGAGGTCGTTGGCCGGAGCATCGAGCTGCTGGAGAGTCATCGGGCGCGCTCAGGCGACGTGGACCGGACGCGCGAACGACTCGATGTAGGCGCGGTTGTAGTCGCTGAACTCGATGCGGCTGCCGACCGAAAGGTCCTCGACGGGCGCGGCGAAGCTGTTCTCGTCGGCGCGGTGATCCCAGTGCGGCCCCCACCACGCGCGCGTGTGATACCACCGCGTGCTCCGGCCCGCCCAGAAGGCAGTCAGATACTTCCGCGTGCGCGCGTCGTCGCGGCACGCCGACGTGCCGTGCACGACGTCGCTGCGGAAGATCACGACGTCCCCCTTCTCCAGGATGGGCGCCACCTTCCTCGACTGGCTCTCCGCGATGAGCCGCGGCAGCTCGACGTGGCGGACGTCGCGGAAGAACGGCCCCGTCCGATCGCCGAATTCCGTGAGCGTCGTCGGCGCCGCCAGCGCACGCAGCGTCTGGAGGAATTCGGGATGCTCGCGCCCCAGCCGTTCCTCGAGCGTCGCGGCGATCAGGCGGTGGCTCCGGGGGACGTAGTACACCGCGCCGGCCGTGGGATCGACGTCTTCCAGCGCGCACCAGATGCGCACTTCCCGGTCGTCGCTCGGCTTGATGTTCAGCGACTCGGTGTGCGCCGGCGTGTGCTGCTGGTAGTAGCCGGTCTGCGGCTGCCGCATCACCGGCGTCTCGCCGAACCGGTAGCGAAGGAACGCGACGAGCTCCGGCGCGAAGATCATCTCGAGCGTCGGCTGATGCTCGCGATGGAAGCGGGCGCGCGCGCGGCGCACGGCGGCCATCGCCTCGGCCTGCGGCGCGGTCGATCCCGGCGCCGTCTGCGTCATGACGGCGTCGAGCCCCGCCAGGTGCGCGTCGATCAGCGGCGCCGGCAGCAGCTTCGGCCAGACGAGGAACCCCTCGTCGTCCAGCAGCCGGTTGTACGCGTCGTATTCATAGTGCCGGACCATCTCGTCGGCCTCGAGGGCCGTCGGGCTGTACGCCGTGGTCGTCGTGATCGCGCTCATGTGACACAGCTCCTTTCCTCGTGCCGGTGTCCGGCCGCCGCCGGCGCCAGGTCGAACGCCTCGGCGAGCAGCCGGTACGAGTGCCGCACCGTCGCGGCATCGCCCATCGGCGCCAGTACCATCAACTCGTCGACGCCGGCCGCCGCGGCCGCGGCGAGCAGGTCGCGCCGAACCCGTTCCGGCGTCCCGATGAATCTCGACTTCTCCCATTCGCGTCCCTGGCGGACGGGATGCGTGCCCGTGCGGCCGGCGGAGGCGGGCGCGCCGGCGGGCGCGGGCGGCCGATCGCGCCTCGCCTCGGCGGCGAGCCGCTGCACGTCCGCGTCGGTGTCGAGACACATGGCGCTGAGCGCCACGATCAGCCGGCGTTCGCGGCCGCCGCGGCCGTCGTGCGGCCGTCCGAGATACGCGCGGCACGACGCTTCGAGCTGGAGCGGGTTGATGAACTGCGCGAAAGCGTACGGCAGGCCGGCGGCGGCCGCCATCTCCGCGCTGCCCTGGCTCGACCCGAGCAGCCACACCGGGACCGGGCGCGCGCCGTCCGGCGACACGCGGATCGACCGGTAGGCGTGATCGTCCGGAAAGGTCCCGTTCAGGAAGTGGCGCAGCTCGGCGAGCTGATCGGAAAAATCCTCGCCGAACGGTTCCGGCGAGGGGCGCCGCCGCAGCGCCGCCGTTTCGATCGGACCGGCGCCGGCCGAGCGTCCGATCCCGAGATCGATGCGGCCCGGGTACAGATGATCGAGCGCGCGGAAACACTCCGCCACCTTGTAGGCGCTGTAGTGCGGCAGCAGGATGCCGCCCGCGCCGATGCGAATGCGCGACGTCGCCGCGCCGATGGCCGCAAGCAGCACCTCCGGGCACGGACACGCCAGTCCGTCGGACCCGTGGTGCTCGGCGATCCAGTAGCGCTCGTAGCCGAGCGCGTCGGCGAGGCAGGCGAGCTCGATGGCATCTCGCAGCGCCCGCGCGGCCGTGGATCCCGGCGACAGGCGGACCTGATTCAGGACCGAGAGCTTCATGGCGGTGCGCTCACGACAACGCGTACGGCGCGCGATCGGGCTCGCCGACGACGGCGCGCTCCTGCTCTGCGCGCACAATCAGCTCGTCGAGCATGAACTCGGGGCCGCGGCGCGTGAGCAGGCGATCGAAGAACAGCCCGATACCCGCGCCGCCGCTGCCGTAGTCGCAGCTCACCTTCCAGAGATCGAAGCCGGGGAACCCGCACGCGCAGCCCGGGCGCTTCACCTCGAAGAGCCGGATCCCGGCGGCCACGCGCCTGGCGGCGTCGAGATAGCGATCGTCGGCCGGCTCGAAGTCGGCGCGATCGAGCAGGTGATCGCCCAGCCCCGCCAGGCCGTAGAACCGGCCGGGGAAGATCGCGTACTTCCTCGCGGCGTCGTGGAAGATGCCGTCCAGAAACGGCCGCAGGCTCTCGTCGCGCGTCACGCGCAGGTAGCGGAGCGCCGCCGTGCCGACGCCGACGCTTCCGTAGCGCCAGTACGGCACGATCGTCGGACCCGGCTTGTCCTGCACCGGCCACGACAGCGCGCCGCAGAAGGGGATCGCGCAGCTCAGATCGAAGTCGAGGGCGCGGCGCCCGGTGCGCAGGAACCGTTCGTCGCGCGTCGCGAGTGACAGATAGAGCAGGAAGAGGCTCACGCCGGCCGATCCATGCGCGAGGCCCACGTACCTGCTCCCGCCGGGTTGATCCCAGACGACGCCCCGCTCCACCTCGCGCGCGTGGCGGAGGAGCCACTCGCCCGCCTCCTGCGCCTGGTCGAGATAGATCCCGCGCCCCGTCGCGGCGGCCATGCGGAGGTTCGCCATGCCCCAGCCGGACAGACCGTAGAAGAGATCCGCCGACTCGAAGCGGAGCGGATGGTCGAAGCTCGCGCGCAGGATGCGCTCGGCCTTGTCGTGCTGGTCGAGCTCCAGCAGCGCCCAGGCGACGCCGGCCATGCCGGTGTAGAGACCCGGCGGATACGCGTCGGGCGTGACCTCGTGCCGGCCGATCCAGTCGAGCACGCGCTCCGGCACGCGGCCACAGAGGATCTTCAGCGCGAACGCGACACCGAGCGCGCCATAGCCGAGACCCACCGGATTGGTGACGAACAGCTTCGGATCCGCCGGAAACAGACGGTCGCGGCGATCGTACCGCGCCGTGTCCATGATGCTGTCGGTGAGCGCCGAGAGGAACCGCCGCGTCTCGTCCGGATCGATCGTCACCGGGTCGTTGAGGGCCAGCCGCCGGAGCGGGCCCGGCGACTCCAGCGCCGCGATCACCGCCGGCGGATCGGGGCGGCGGGCCGGGTCGCGGCTGAGCAGGGTCAGGACCATGTCGCGGAGCGCGATCGGCACGCCGTAGTCGTCCGCCACCGCCGCCGCGAAGCGGCGGAGCGCACTGGCGTCGAGCCCGATCATCGTGTGGACGGCCGCCAGGTACAGCAGCATCAGCGCGCCGAGCGCGAAGTAGTCGCTCTCGTAGCGCGCGAACTCGCTCGCGAACTGATCCGCCGCCGCGAAACCCGGCGTGAAGATCTCCGACGGCCGATCGACGCCCACTTCGCAGGCCGCCTCGAAGTCCACGAGCATCACGCGGTTGTCCGGCAGGATCAGCACGTTGCTCGGAGACAGATCCCGGAACGTGATGCCGATCGCGTGGAGCGTGGAGAGCACGCGCGTCAGGGACGTGAAGACGGCGCAGAACGTGTCCACGCAGGCGCGGACGTCCGACTCGGCCGGCTGCGAGTAGCGGGCGAAGGCGTGCGACGTCGCATGGTGGCGGATCTCGACGGCATCGGCCACGTACTCTTCGACCAGGAAGAAGTGCTCCCACTCCTGGAAGAGATCGAGCGGCCGCGGCGCGATCCCGGTGCCGGCGACCTTCTGCAGGATCCGGAACTCCTTGTGGAGCGACGCCACCGCGTCGGTGCCCGAGCCGTCGAGGTTGACGCCCGGACGCGCCTCCTTGATCACCACCGCCGCGCCGGTCACCGTGTCGCGGCCGCGATAGACGCCGCCGGCATTCGAGAAATGGAGGACGTGCTCGACGAGGTAGCGGCCGTCCTTGAGCGACTTCGTGTCGCCGTCCGCCCGGCGTGTCGGCGGAAACGGATCGTTCACCCACGGCGGAATCTCGCAC
>Ga0075367_10001442_pt1 | contig 10222 bp, 9 predicted proteins | sample EndMethybrTD3032_FD_71399 | JGI IMG/M metagenome (GOLD analysis project Ga0075367, IMG submission 71399) | Populus endosphere microbial communities from Tennessee, USA - Endosphere MetaG P. TD hybrid TD303-2 | ecosystem: Host-associated > Plants > Roots > Endosphere | place: USA: Tennessee...
CGCGGATCAGGCCGAGCAGGATGTGCTCGGTGCCGATGTAGGAGTGGCCGAGCTGCAGCGCCTCGCGCAGGGACAGCTCGAGCACCTTCTTGGCGCGCGGCGTGAACGGGATGTGGCCGCTGGGCGCCTGCTGGCCCTGACCGATGATCTCCTCGACCTGGGCGCGCACCGCCTCCAGCGAGATGTCGAGGCTCTCGAGGGCCTTGGCGGCGACCCCCTCGCCCTCGTGGATGAGACCGAGCAGGATGTGCTCGGTGCCGATGTAGTTGTGGGAGAGCATGCGGGCCTCTTCCTGGGCCAGCACGACCACCCGGCGGGCTCGGTCCGTGAACCGCTCGAACATGGGTCTCTCCTCGAAAGCGTGCGGTGGGGTCGCTCGATTCAACCCCGCCGCCAGCCTACGCGTTCCCTGGGGAAGAGCCGGATCGATCCGCTGAGAGCGAACACCCGGTCATCAGGGACGCACAGACCGCGAAGCGGCCGGATCCCTATTGTTGGGGCCCTTGCCCATCACCCTCCCCAGGCTGGCCCCCACGTGTGTATCTCCCGTCGCGTCGTCACGCTCGCAGCCGCCTCGGCCACGATGCTGTCGCTGCTCGTCGGGGCCGACGCCGGGGCGGCGCCCTCGGACCCGCCCGTCGCTCCCCGGTCGGAGCGCGGGCCCAGCCAACCGATCAACGGCGTCGCGGGTGTCCAAGGTCGCGAGGTTCCAGACCTACCGCCTCGGCCAGGAGACCATCCTCGTCGACATGTCCTACCTCGGCATCCTCCCCAAGACCTACGAGACGGGGCCTGCGCACATCACCACCACGAAGGTGCAGGTCCACCCGGCGGCGGGGAGCAAGGCCTACGACCCGAGCGTGGTGATCGCACCCGACCTGGCCTGGAACGCCGCACCGGCCAGGCGCACGTGGGGCGGGCACACGTTGCTCATCGGTGACTCGTTCACCTACCGCGGGCTCGCCAGCCTCATGCCGGTGTTCCGGCACGGGCGGTTCTTGTGGACCAACAACGTCGGCAACTCGACGATCATCAACGCCATCCCCGAAGCCGACACCGTCGTCATCGAGATGGTCCAGCGCTATCTCGGCAGCAGCATCCTGGTGTCCTCCGACTTCCGACGGGCCGTCGCGCAGTCGATCGAGGAGTACGACCGGGCTCGCCTCGCGTCCTAGGAGCCTGGCCGTGGGTCAGCCGGCGCGCTGATAACCGAGCAGGTAGTTGTGGCGGTGCGGTGGGATCCGTGCCTGAAGAACCAACATGTCCTCGGGCTGCAGTCGCGCCAACCAGCCCTTCATGGTCGTGCTGGGTACGTGCTCGATCTTGTCGCCAGTGATGAACCGATCGGCGGCCCAACAGGCGGCGTGACTCGGTCCCGGGATGGGATCCCACTCCTTGACGACGTAGTGCCCGCCTTCCTCGGTGAGCTCGCGCACGTCACGTGCCACCGACTCACGAAGCTGCTGGGGGACGTGGTGCAGGACGTCGACCAAAAGAACGAGGTCGAACGACCCAGGATCCGTCGTCCGGTAGGTGGCCGAGTCGATGCTCAGGAACTCCGCCCGGGCCGAGTCGCCACGGAACAGTCGGCCCGGCTCGGCGGCCACGTCGATGCCGACGTAGGTGGCTTCCGGGTAGACGTCGAGAAGCCGCTGGGCGAAGCTCCCGTCACCGCAGCCGACCTCGAGAATTCGGGTCGCGGGCCACGCGCTCGCGATCACCTCGGCGCAGTCCTCGAGATTGATGAACATCGATCGATAGGCATCCGCCGCCGGAATCTCGTATCGACCCAATCGGGAGCGGACGGCCGGTCCAATCTTGGGCATCGCCATGCTCGGCAGCCTAACGAGGCGGTCAGCCAGGATGCACGCCGAGGGGGACTCTTCGACTAACATCGCCCGCTGGTCGAACAGGAGCCACAGTGGAGCTATCAGTAGTCATGCCGTGCCTGAACGAGGCGGACACCGTCGAGACCTGCGTCACCAAGACGCTGGCGTTCTTCGACCGGGAAGGCATCGACGGCGAGGTCGTGATCGCCGACAACGGCAGCACCGACGGCAGCCAGGATCTCGCGCTCAACGCCGGCGCCCGGGTGGTCCTCGTCGAGGCCAAGGGCTACGGCAACGCACTGATGGGCGGCATCCGCGCCGCCAAGGCGCCCTACGTCGCCATGGGCGACTGCGACGACTCCTACGACTTCGGCACCTTGGCGCCGTTCCTTGCCGACCTCCACGACGGCGCGGACCTGGTCATGGGCAACCGCTTCAAGGGTGGCATCGCACCGGGCGCGATGCCGTTCCTGCACCGCTACCTGGGCAACCCAGTCCTGAGCTTCGTGGGCAGACTCTTCTTCAAGAGCCACATCGGTGACTTCCACTGCGGGCTGCGCGCCTTCAACCGACAGTCGATCCTCGACCTCGACCTGCACACCGGCGGCATGGAGTTCGCCAGCGAGATGGTGGTGCGCAGCACGCTGAGCGGCTATGACGTCCGCGAGCGGCCGACGACGCTCAGCAAGGACGGCCGATCGCGCCCGCCGCACCTGCACACCTGGCGCGACGGCTGGCGACACCTTCGCTTCCTCATGCTGTACAGCCCGACCTGGTTGTTCATGATCCCGGGGCTGGCGCTCATGCTGTTGGGACTCGGCCTTGGCATCCCACTGGAGTTCGGGCCGGTCGGCACGTCACGGGTCGGCCTCGACGTCAACGCGCTGGTCGGAGCCTCGGCCATGATCACCATCGGGTTCCAGTCGTTCACGCTCGGGCTGCTGACCAAGCTCTATGCGATCTCGGAGGGGTTCCTTCCCGCGGACCCGTTCGTCACCCGGATGCGGAAGTTCTGGTCGCTCGAGAAGGGGCTTGTGATCGGCGGACTCCTCGCCCTCCTCGGGCTGTTCGGGCTCGTCGCGTCGCTCGTCTACTGGAACGGCAAGGGTTTCGGCAACCTCGACCCACGCGACTCGCTGCGCATCGTCGTACCGTCGGCGACGGCGCTGATCGTGAGCCTCCAGGTCGTGTTCGCGGCGCTCTTCGCCAGCATCCTGCTGATCCGGCGACGACCAGAGGGTCACGCCATCTCGCCACGCGAGTACACCTCCACCTCGTCGTGACCATCGAGATCGTGCTCCCCTTCTACGGGGAGGCCGCGCTGCTGCGCGAGGCGGTCGACAGCGTGCTCGCCCAGAGCGACCCAGACTGGCGGCTCACGGTCCTCGATGACGCTTACCCGGATCCGGCGGCGGCCGGGTGGGTCGCGGAGCTGACCGACTCCCGGGTCCAGTACGTGCGCAACAAGGTGAACCTCGGGGTGAGCGGCAGCTTCCAGAAGAGCGTCGACCTCGCCACGGCCGACTGGGTGGTGATCATGGGCGGCGACGACCGGATGCTTCCTGGGTACGTCGCGCGGATGAACGCGATGGTGGCGGCCCACCCGGACGTCGCCTACGTCCAGCCGGGGGTCCGCGTCATCGACGGAGACGGCGAACCGGCCAACCCGATGGCCGACCGGATCAAGAGCCTGATCAGGATCGACGTCGACGAGCCGACCGTCGTCGACCCCAAGACGATGACTGAGAGCCTGCTCCGCGGGAACTGGATGTACTTCCCGGCCACCTGCTGGAACCGCCCCGCAGTTGCTGCCTACGGTTTCGAACCACGCTACACAGTGGTCCTCGACTGGCTGCTCCAGCTGCGGCTGCTGCAGGACGGCGGCCGGGTGCTGCTCGACCCGGAGGTCACCTTCGAGTACCGCCGCCACGCTGCCCAGGTCAGCACTGGTGCGGCGTTCGACTTCTCCCGCTTCCACGAGGAGAAGGCGCTCTCCCTGGGCATGCGCGAGGTGACGGGGCGCCGCGGGTGGACCCGCGCCCGCCGCAACGCAGCCTGGCACCTCTCCTCGCGGCTGCACGCCCTGCTCACGCTCGGCAAGCTGCTGGTCTCGGGTCAGGTGCGCGGCACCGGCGCGCTCCTGACCCATGTGCTGACCAACCGCTGGCCGCCCGGAGACTGGCCGGCGCCGGACCGCTGAAGCAGAGCCGAAGCAGGACCCCCGCCGACCAGGCGGTCGGCGGGGGCGGGTGAGAACGTGACTTCGCGGTCAGTGCGCGGCGTCGAAGGCCTCTCGTACGTCGCCCGGGATCCGGCCGCGCTCGGGGACCTTGTGGCCGTTGGAGCGAGCCCAGTCCCGGACCTCCCGAGCAGTGTGACCATTGCTGGTCGAGGCCGCGGATCGACGCCCGCGGCGGGGGCTGCCCACCTTGCGACCGTGACCGACATATGTGGCCAGCGCATCGCGCAGCGCAGCGGCGTGCTTGTCGTTCAGGTCGATCTCGTAGGACGTGCCGTCGAGGCCGAACGCAACGGTCTGAGTGGCGTCACTGCCGTCGAGGTCGTCCTCGAGGACGATGTGCACCTTTTGCGCCATGGTGATCAGATTCCTTTTCAGTTGCATTTCCGAGTGATTGCCCCCGCATAGCCCCAAGGCTGGACAGATCATTGCAGGCAGCGGCAACACAATGCCACTTTCAGAGGTTTGTCACGACAGTTTTTCTGGAAAGTCGCCGACTTTAACCTGTTGATTTCAGGAGATGTCGATATCGGAAAGTCAAGCCACAACTGACGACCCTGCCCAGAACGGGCGTCTCGTTATCAGGTCAGGCAAAAGCCGTGCGGTCGAGCCATTCGCAGAGCCTGCGGACGCCGTCCTCGACCATGACCTGCGGCTTCCAGTCCAGCGCCGTCGTCGCCGCGCCGATGTCGCAGCGGGCGGACCTGACGTCCCCGTTGCGGAACTGCCCGGTCACCCGCGGCGCCGGAGCGTCGTAGACGGCGGCGACGAGCTCGGCCAGCCGCAGGATGCTGGTGCCCTCACCCGATCCGATGTCCCACGGGTCCACCGTCGCGGTCGAGTGCCACAGGCCCTGCAGGACGGCCGCGGCGACGTCGTCGATGAAGACGAAGTCGCGGATGATCTCGCCGTCCTCGTAGACAGGGATCGACTCCCCCGCCTTCGCCTTCTGCGCGAACAGCGACACGATCCCCGTGTAGGGGTTGGTGAGGGACTGACCGGGCCCATAGACGTTCTGCAACCGGAAGATCACGGGCGTGACGTCCAGCGCGAGGCACCACGAGGTCAGCACGTGCTCCTGGGCCAGCTTGGTCGAGCCGTAGACGCTGGTCGGCGCCGGATGGACCCGACTGGACTCGAACGGCGTGGGCGTGAGCCCCGGGAAGTCCCACGCACCGGACTCGAGCATGGCCGCGCTGCGCTGGCCGGGGTAGCGGAGCGTGCCTTCGGCGTCCACCCAGGCCCCCTCACCGTAGACGGCGCGCGAGGAGGTGAGCACCACACGCTCCGGCACGGTGCCGTGGCGCACCAGCGCGTCCAGCATCTCGGTGGTGCCGACCACATTGACCTTGGCGTGCCGGGTGGCCTCGGTGAGCGACTGGGCGGTCCCGGTCTCCGCGGCCAGGTGCAGCACCACGGTGGGCCGCAGGTCGCTGAGCAGCGAGTCCCAGTCCGCGGACGAGGTGACGTCGCCCCGGAAGAGCTCCACCCGGGGATCCAGCGCGTCGGGGCGTTCCTGGGTCGCGTGCACCTGGGGGTGCAGGTTGTCGATCACCACCACTCGGTCGTAGTGGTCGGCCAGCGCCGCCGAGACGGCGCAGCCGATGAACCCAGCGCCCCCGGTGACCAGGCACACGTCGGCACGCGCTGCTGCGGTCATTTCGGCGCCGCCTCGGCCAGGAACCGCTCGGTGATCACGAAGAGCACCACCTGGGGGTGGTAGGTCGCCATCAGTGAGGCCAGGTCGGGCGGGGTCAGGCCGGACTGGCCGATGCCGTGGCCGAACTGGATCGTGGTCCCGAACGAGCTGCTGAAGAGCGGGGAGAGCGCATTGCCGGTGGAGTCACGCAGCGTCAGCATCGTGACGCCTGGTGCCTGGGCTCCCGGCGTCGAGGTCTTCAGCGGCGCCTGGACGGTGTCGGTGACGAAGTCCGGGCTGGTGGCGATCACCGCCCCGTCCGGCAGGTGCGTCGTGGTCGTGGCCGGGTGCGGCCCCGCGTAGATCGGATAGGTCCGGCGCGGCGGGCCGCTGGGGACGCCGTTGGCCGCGAACTCGTTGGAGCTGGCTTCGAGGCCGACGCTTGTGATCGGCGGCGAGTCGACGGGCTTGAGCGCCTTGTCGGTGGCCCGCAGGCACTTGGTGATGGCCTGCCAGGCGACATAGCCGCCATACGGCGTCCAGTGACTGTCCAGCGCCTCGTAGGTGTCGTGCTTCTTGGCCGCCTTGAGCAGCGCCGACCGCGGGTCGATCCACGGCAGCTCAGGATGGGCCTCGATCAGCTTCTGCAGCGAGGTGCTGCCACGCAGCTGCTGCGCCCACGAGGGCAGCTTCTGCGGGTAGATGTCCCAGTTGGCCGGGGCCACGACCACGTGGTACTGCCCGCCACCCTTCTTGACGATCTGCTCGGACTTGGCGATCCATTTCGCCCAGGCCTCGCGCTGCTTGGTCGATTGAGTGACTCGCCCGAGCGCCTGCGAGAAGTTCTGCGACTGGTAGTCGGTGAAGAACTTCCAGCCGTCCTTCCCGCTGACGTAGGCGGGGTTCTCCTTCTTGATCTGCTTGCTGTAGGCCTTCTCGCTCGCCTTGCGCAGCGCACCCTCCCAGGGCTCGCGCTTGATACCGGTGTTGAACGCCGGCATGCACTTGGACTTGGCCTTGGCCGCCTTCTCGGCCGCCCGGACCGCCGGGTCCTTGGGCAGCGCGGACGCCGGGACTCCCGTCGTCACCGGACCGCCGTGGATGACGCCGACGACCGCCGCGGTCACGACGAGCGTGAACAGCACGCCCAGAGGCACCAGCCGCAGGCGGCTGACCAAGCGGGGACGCTGCGCGATGGTCGCGTCGTCGTTCGCGGCTTCGGTGGTCATCAGGTGATCGCTCCTACTCGTTCGGGCCGGCCGGCGGGGACACGGCTGGGCTGCCGGACATCGCCGGCACCTTCTCGTCGGGATGGGTCGAGCGCACCTGCGCCACGGGGACGACCTCGCCGGCGGGTGCGCCGACTTGAGGAGCCGTTCGCCGGAGCCGGGCCAGCAGCGGGGACGGCGACCAGTCCTTGAGCGACATGGCGGGCTTCTCGATCAGGTGCCAGCTGCCGAAGGCGATCACGTGGGTCGCGACGACGATCACCGCGAAGTAGGCCAGCATCCCGGCCTCCTGGAGACCGAAGTAGGCCGCGAACTGCATCAGCGGCCAGGCGAAGATGTAGACGCCGTAGGAGAAGTCGCCGAACCTCTCCCAGTGCTGCAGCCTCGTCCAGCGGATCGCCGCCCACATCAGGAAGTAGAGAAAGGCGTACTGGCCGGCGGCATTCCAGCCCCCGAGGTCGTAGGAGAGGAAGGCGACGCCGAGCGCGAGCACGGCCACCACGTCGCTGACCGGGACGTACTTGCCCCAGATCGCGAAGAGCATCCCGAACGCGAACGGCGCAATCAGCATCGGGTTGTAGTTGTCGCTCAGCAGCGGGTGGCCGAACGGCGCGACCAACGGGGTGTCCCACGTGGCCGGCATGAGGTGGCCGGTCCACAGCAGGGCGTTGAAGACGATGATGCCCACCGCCGCGACCGTTGAGACCAACCGGCTGGCGGCGTAGCCGACGATGCCGAGGACCCCCACCAGGATGTAGGCCTTGAACTCGTACTGCAGGGTCCAGGCCGAGCCGTTCCAGTCGTAGCCGCCGAGGTCGGCGAACGGGAGCGACGTCCCCATCTGGGCGATGTTGCGCTGGTGGAGCACCAGGAACATGTTCTGGAGGACGTAGGTGAACGGGGAGTCCGACGTGGCGCTCCAGTAGCCCGAGACCGGACCCTGCTCCTTCATCCAGGCGATCGGGCCGAGCAGGAACGCCGTGAGCAGGAGGGCCGCCCAGAAGGCAGGCAGGATCCTGAGGCACCGTCGCCAGAAGTAGCGCACCATCCCGGTGCGCGCGCGACTTCGGGTGATCAGGAAGCCGCTGAAGAAGAAGAAGCCGGCCACCGCGACCCCACCCAACGACTGCTCGTCGCTGATCTGGGTGCCGAGGTCCTCGTGTCCGTAGAAGCCGGCCAGCGGCCCGGCGTGGGAGAAGATCACCGAGAAGGCGAGCAGCCATCGAAAGAACCCGATGCTGTTGGCGCGGGAGCTGAACGCGTTTGCGACCGTGCGGAGGCGCGGTCGCGCATCCGTCACGGTGGCCTCGGTCACGTCGTTCCTCTGCGAAATAGCCGGCGCGGTCCGCTCCTCTTGCCCTCCGGCTCGGGGGTGGGCTCGACCGCTTCCTCGGACCCCCACTTCCCGATGCCGAGGGTCGCCTTGCGAAACCGTTTGAGCTGGGCAATGCGCTTGATCTGCTGGCGAGGATATGCAGGAAGCTTCCCGCCGATGGCGATGGCGCGGTACTCGAGGTAGGAGTAGTTGGTCGCCGCCAGATCAGCCGTGAGCACCTCGCGGACGTGGTGGCCGGTGCTCAGGACGGCATAGCTGACCAAGCGCTCGACCACGTGGCTCAGAGCACCATCCCCGTAACCCGACTCATCGGGGAAGTCCTCGTGGGCATAACCCGCCGAAGTGATCAGCCGCAGCGTCTCCGGACGGGCGATGAAGAAGCTGCCGTAGGCCGACAACGGGGTCGTGTTGTCGAACGGGACGGTGATGCCGAGCCGCTTGGCCTCCCGCTTCGCGCGGGGCTTGTTGAGGAACCAGGAGTGGCCCAGCGTGGGGTAGGCAATGTGGTAGAGCGGCGGGAAGACCATGCCCAGGCTGGAGTGCTGCTGGAAGAGGCGCAGCACGTTGGCGGCGTAGCCCGGCGAGTTGAGCAGGTTCTCGAACATGTGCCGCTTGAACAGCTCGGCGATGTTGCGGGTGTCCTGCGGCTGCTTCTTGGAGTGCAGCTTGATGACGATGTCGTAGCCGCCGCCGTCGAGCACGTCGCGGCAGTCGATGAAGAAGGCAGAGACGTCGCGACCCCGGTTGCTCTGCACGATCCGCAGGTCCGCGGCCCGGCCGCGACGCTCCAGTGCCGCGGCGATCACCGCCTTCTTGTCCTCGTCGCTGGTGGTGATGACCAGGTCATAGTCGTGCGGGAGGAAGTCGAGGCGGTCGACGATCTCGTCGGTCATGTCGGGGTAGAAGATGTGCGCGATGGCGACCACGCGCAACGGCCGGGCCTGGTCGTAGCCGAGGTCGACGTCCGGAAGCACCTCGAGCAGACCGAGGTTGGTGGCCAGCCACCGCGGCACCGACGTGCGCGCCAGGTTGCTGTAGAGCAGCTCGACCGGATAGCCCTTCGTTTCCATCAGCTGGACGATGCGGCGTCCGTCGTTGGCCTCACCCTCGTTGTAGAGCGGGTCGTAGAAGAAGCTGCGCCGCTTCACGATCGGGCAGCCGTCGACGATCATCGCCTCCGGACTGTCCATGATCGGGTGGGCGGAGTCGTAGGGCTCGGCCGGAAATGCGGCGGCGCTGGTGTAGCCCCTGTCCTGGAAGAAGCCGGTGAACCGGCTCTCGTGGCGCATGACCGAGTCGGCGTACGACTCGATCATCGGCATCTCGTCCCAGTACTCGCGCCAGTCGTCCGAGGTGAACAACCGCCGCCGCGACGCGAGCCAGTGCGTCTGGAGGTGGGCCTCCATGGACAGGGACTTGTCGAAGGGGTGCCGATGGGTCTTGCCGTGCTCGGTGATCCCCCAGAAGTCCAGGTCCGGGCGGGCATCCATCGAGGCGAACAGGTCGTCAAAGGTGTCCAGCGGTCCGAAGAAGGTGCAGTTGAGCAGGATCACCTCGTCGAACTCGGCGAGCCGATCGGCGCCGACCTGCTCCATCGCCTCCTTGTAGGCCCAGACGTCGAAGCCGACGTTCTCCCGTTCCCACACGGTGTCGGCGACCGTCGCGAGCCGAGCCCGGTTGGCCTCGTCCAGCGGAGAGTTGGAGACCACGAAGACGAGGTCGACGTGCGGGCGCAGGTGACCGAGGGCGTGGAGGACGTAGTCGTCGACCTGTCCCTGCGGGTCGTAGAAGAGGTAGAAGGCGGCGCGGCGCACTTCAGTGCCCCGAACCAGACGTCCGTGTGCGCGTCGCGCACATCTGGCTCACACCTGGCTGCGTTGCTGTCGCTCGATGTCGGGCTGACGGCGTCGACGCTCCGGCGCTTTCCGATGCAGGCACCCTGAGCACGCC
>Ga0075367_10001446_pt1 | contig 10219 bp, 8 predicted proteins | sample EndMethybrTD3032_FD_71399 | JGI IMG/M metagenome (GOLD analysis project Ga0075367, IMG submission 71399) | Populus endosphere microbial communities from Tennessee, USA - Endosphere MetaG P. TD hybrid TD303-2 | ecosystem: Host-associated > Plants > Roots > Endosphere | place: USA: Tennessee...
GGCTCAAGAAAGGGCAGGAAGAAAGAGGCGGCCACTTCCGCAGTCCGCTTGGCATGATCGGCGACCACCGAGGAGTGATGGCCGTGCTGATAAGTGGCGCGAAGGTTTGCCGGTTCGGACATCACAACCTCCTTGTGTTGGGCGGCGGTCTTTGGCGACTGCAAGCCTTCCTTGGCCTGTGCGACGGCGATAGGATCACGATCGTTCGACAGAGTCCCGACCTTCCGCCGAAACTTGCCCGAAAGATCGCCGAAGGCAGTTCCTGAGCTCGATCGATGCCGCACAGGTCGCTTCAGTTCGGACCGTTCACGCTCGACCTGGAAAGGTTGTGCCTCGGCGGTCCTGCGGGAGAGGTGGAGCTGAGGCCAAAGAGCTTCGAGGTCTTGCGGTACTTGGCCGAGCACCCGGGACGCGTCATTTCCAAGGAAGAGCTGATTGCCGCCGTCTGGCCCGACGTGGTTGTGACAGACGACTCCTTAATCCGATGCATCAGCGAAGTACGTCGCGCCATCGGCGATGTGGATCAGGCGATCATCAAGACCGTTCAGAGGCGCGGCTATCTGGTCCAAGCTGATGTATCGGCTCGTCCTTCAGCCGAAGAGAGCTTCCCTCAGCAAGCAAAGCGAGCGCGCGCACCAGACGGTCCGGCGTCCCCGCTGTCGACCGGACCTTCGATTGTCGTTCTGCCGTTCGCAAACCTCGCCGGCGACCCCGAGGAGGACTATCTGTGCGACGGCATCACCGAAGACATCATTACGGAGCTGTCGCGCTTCTCGGAGCTGCGAGTCATCGCCCGACATTCGTCGTTCTACTACAAAGACAAGGAGATCATGCCGGGGCAGATCGCACGCGAGCTCGGGGTGACTTACATCCTGCAAGGCAGCATCCGGCGCGGCAGGGATCGCGTTCGCATCACGGCGCAGCTGACGGATGCGACAACCGGCACCCATATCTGGGCCGAGCACTACGACCGAACTCTCGATGACGTGTTCGCGATTCAGGACGAGGTGGTGCGCACGATCGCGCCGCTGCTCGTCGCTCATGTGAGGAAGGCGGAGGCCGCCCGCAACCTGGCAAGCCTATCACTACTTCATGCGTGGCCTGGACCTTCATCTCGCCTATCAATCTTCGCAGCAAGGCGCAGCGCTGCACAAGGCGCGACGGCTTTTCGAGCAATCGATCGCCATTGATCCAGCGTACGCCCGACCCTACAGCGCGTTGGCCGTCTCCCACCTGTCGTCCTGGGCGAACCACGGCAATGCCGACTTTCTGCAATCAGCAGCGCTGGAACGGGCCCAGGAGTTCGCGCGTCACGCGGTTCAGCTCGATCCTCAACTTGCCTATGCTCAGGCGACGTTCGCACATGTGCTCACTTGGGCGCGCCAGCATGAGGTTGCGCTCGGCGCCCTCGATCGCGCATTGCAGCTCAATCCGAGCTACTCACATTGGCAGGTTGCCGCGGTTCGGATGTTTGCCGGCGAGCTCGATCGCGCCGTTGACAGTATGCAGGCCTACATGCGGCTCGACCCCTATTACCCGACTTCGGCGATCGGCTGGCTGGGCGTTGCCTATTGCACGCTCGGCCGCTTCGCGGATGCTCTGGCCCTGTTGCGCGAGGCTGTCACACGAAGCCCCAGGCGCGCCATGTTCCAGTACTGGCTCGCAGCCGTGTACGGCCACCTCGGCAATGCCGAAACTGCAGCGCGGCAGAACAAGACCCTTCTCGCGCTGCAGCCCTCCTTCACGATCACAGGCACCGCCTACCCGCTCGCGGTCTTCAGGTCAGGGGCACACATCGACAGTTTCATCGACGGTCTGCGCAAATCTGGGCTGCCCAGATAAATACCGCAAACCCGGCCTCGATAGGGGTGCTCGCGGCCCAAAACACATCGGCTCCCTTTAGTCTGGTCCTGGCACAACTTCACCGGAGGTGTACGGAGCAAAGGAAGGGGAAAGCTGGGTGGATTCCGGACAAAGCCACCGGGCGAGGCGTTTTACAACCTACTGATGCGGTCCGCTTAGAGGTCGAGCGGAAGCGCCAGGAGGCTATCCACACACGGGGGAAGCTAAGGGCTTGAGATTTTGATGTGCAGCGCAGAGTGAAAGCGTTCACACGCTTTTCGCCCGCTAATTCATAATTGGAGCTGGCAAAAAAGGGGGAATGCGGTGCCACGCGAACGGCCGAGCCTTTTGACGCTTGACTTGAGGCGATGTTGCGCCACGTCTAATTTGGCAGAGCAGATTTAAGCTCGGCGAGCCGCACTGCCAGGCGACCCCGGACGAGATTGATGTGTACTTTCAAGCTGAACAAAAGATCCAAGTGGCGCCGCGGAAAGCTCATTCTGCTAGATTGCTTATCGATGATTTCAAGCTCCTTCTGAAGGTCAACAATCCGCTGGATTAAAATCTCCGATTGCAAATCTTTCTCAATCACTGCGATTCGGCCGTACATAACCCGCGTTCGCATCTTGAGCCCCCAGCGGTACACTCTGAGATGGCCTGCGCGGCTGGGCGCTGTGCTGGAATTGTTGCCCACCGCTCTCGACGCCCCCCAAACTAGCCCCTCAAACCGACGGCGGTGCAACACTCCGCCAAAACCGCGCCGCTAGCTTTCGAGCCGCGCTTGCACCCGATTCGCGCCGCCCCCTAGCGTCCAAAACCATGATTCGCGACCATGGCCTTCTTCGCCGTAAGCTCTCCTTCACCGAGCAAGATCTCGACGAGCTTGCTGACGAATTTGCCGAGTACGCCGCCGAAGATATTGCCGACCTGCCTAATCTGGAACACGGCTCGGCCCTCGTTCACGAGATCGCTTTGGAAGTCGCGCTGCAGGAGTTGCTGCCCGACTGCACCATCGCGGCCGACGATGATGACGCCGATCGCATGTCGCTGCGCATCACCTATCCGTCCCTGCTGAAGGCCGACGCCTACCTCAAGCCCTGGGTCAAGGTCGAGTGCGGCGCGCGCGGCGCCTACGAACCCGACGTCAAGCGCGACATCACCCCCTACATCCAGACCGAGCTCGGCAGCCGCTTCAACCTTGCCACCAAGGGGGTGACGCTGATCTCGGCCGCGCGCACCTTCTGGGAGAAGGCCCTCATTCTGCACGGCATCTATTGCGGTTTTCGTGACGACGACAAGCGCCGGCCGGGCGACGAGAACCTGATCTCGCGCCACTACTATGACGTGGCCATGATGCGCGATCGCGCCGAAGGTTATCGAGTCGCTGTTCTCGGCGGTGTTTCGCGAAATGCGCCGCCACGAGGAAAAAGAGCGTCCGCCAGGTGCGATGGACAAGCGAACCAGGCTATCGCGGGACCTGTTCTGGAATCCGCATCTGGTACCCGCCAGAGCGAGGCGTTTCATGTCCGCTAACGCTTAAATCGGCGGTAAGACCGGCTGGTGTCCTGCAACCACAGCGCCGCAATAGACTTGGAAGCTATGAACGCACGTTTCATCTATCAAAAACTCTGCTTGAGCCAGGCATGCCAATGCGCCATGTTGTTAAAGTTACAGGTGGCACATCATCACGCGAGAGCATGCATGATCACTCCCCTGCAAATGCGGGCCGCCCGTGCCCTGCTCGACGTGGATCAACGGCAACTCGCTGATCTCTCCGGTCTTTCGCTGCCCACCATTCAGCGCATGGAAGCGAGTACCGACATCGTGCGCGGAAACGTCGATTCCCTCATGAAACTTATCGCCGCGCTCGACAAAGCCGGCATTGAGCTGATCGGCGAGGGCGCCACAAGCTACGGAGAAGGCCGCGGCGTCAGGCTCAAGGTGGCTAGGGGTCAGCATGCGGGAGGTGGTCGGCACAAAGGCACGGCCCCGTCCCGGGGGCGGAAGAGTTAGAGGCGGGACCGAGATGCCACTGGCCGGTGCTCTGTGGGGTGTTGCCGCGCTGCTGAGCATCGCACTGCTTGCCGTACTGGTTTGCCGATCTCGTGCCGCCGGACCTGGAATCTACGCCGCTTGTTTGGTGGTGAGCCTCGTCGTCTTGGGTATCGCGGTGGTTCAGTTGATCGCCGGGGGCTCCGCGGCGACGTTACGGCTACCGATCGGGCTGCCTTGGATCGGCGCGAATTTTCGCCTTGATGCACTGGCTGCGATGTTTCTTGCCGTTGTCGACCTAGGTGCCGCTGGTGCCAGCCTGTTCGCGCTCGGCTATGGCCGGCACGAACAATCCCCGGCACGTGTGCTGCCTTTCTATCCGGCATTCCTCGCCGGAATGAATCTCGTCATCCTGGCAGATGACGCCTTCACATTTCTTGTCTCCTGGGAGTTCATGTCGCTCTCGTCATGGGCGCTGGTGATGACCCACCACGAGAATGCCGAGAACCGCCGCGCCGGCTACGTCTACATTATGATGGCAGGTTTCGGCACGCTGGCGCTGTTACTGGCATTTGGCCTGCTTGCAGGCCCCAACGGCAACTACACATTTACCGGCATGGCGGATGTCGTCCGCGCCGACTGGGCGCCCGGTCTCATCCTGCTACTGGTGCTGCTAGGGGCTGGCTCCAAAGCCGGCGTGGTGCCCCTGCACGTGTGGTTGCCGCTCGCCCATCCGGCCGCGCCGACCCACGTTTCCGCTCTGATGAGCGGTGTTATGACCAAGGTCGCAATCTACGGCTTCGTGCGCATTGTATTCGATCTGATGGGCTCGCCGGCATGGTGGTGGAGCATTGTCGTGCTGGCGGCGGGAGGCATCAGCGCGGTCCTAGGTGTGCTCAGTGCCCTGATGCAACGCGATCTCAAACGGCTGCTCGCCTACAGCACGATCGAGAACGTCGGCATCATCTTCATCGGCCTTGGCCTTGCACTTGCCTTTAAGGCGAACGGCATGACAGCGGCGGCGGCGCTCGCTTTTACGGCGGCGCTGTTGCATGTGATCAACCATTCGCTGTTCAAGTGCCTGCTGTTCTTCGCTGCGGGCGCCGTGCTTACCGCCACCGGCGAGCGCGATATCGAGAAGCTTGGCGGCCTGATCCAAAGGATGCCTCAGGTCGCGTTTCTGGCGCTTGGTGGGTGTATTGCGATCTCCGCGCTGCCGCCGCTCAACGGGTTCGTATCCGAATGGCTGATCTTTCAGGCCATCCTCCTTAGTCCCGATCTGCCGCAGTGGGGCCTCAAGCTAATGGTGCCGGCCGTCGGTGCCATGCTGGCACTCGGCGCCGCTTTGTCTGCGGCGTGCTTCGTACGCGCCTACGGCATCACGTTCCTCGGCCGGGCGCGCTCGCCGGCAGCTGCGTCGGCGAGCGAGACCGACGGCTTCTCACGCGCCGCTATGGGCGTCCTGCTGGTACTTTGCCTTCTGTTCGGGCTGGTGCCCGGCATCGTCATCGATGTGCTGGCGCCCGTCACGCAGCGATTGGTGGGACAGGCGATGCCGCCGCAGACCGGCATCGCCTGGATGTCGATCGTGCCGATCGCCCAGAGCCGCAGCTCCTACAACGGCCTGCTGGTATTCGTCTTCATCACCATTTCGACGTTGGTGGCGATCGAGATCATCCATCGTTTTGCATCGCGTGCCGTGCGCCGCGGCCCGGCCTGGGACTGCGGATTCCCCGATCCGAGCCCCGCAACGCAATACACGGCCGACAGCTTTGCCCAGCCGATCCGGCGGGTATTCGGCCCGGTGGTGTTTCAGTTACGCGAGCATGTCGACATGCCACCGCCGGGCGACGCGCATCCCGCCCGGCTGACCGTGACGATGCGCGATCTTGCCTGGGACACAATCTACGTTCCCGCCGGCAATGCCGTTCGGGTCACGGCCGATAAGCTCAATACGCTGCAATTCCTGACCATCCGCCAATATCTGAGCTTGGTCTTCGTTGCCCTCGTCGCATTGCTGTTGGGGATCTCGATATGGACTTGATCCATGACCTCGCCGTGCAGGGCCTGCAGATGTTGCTGGTACTCGCGCTGGCGCCCCTGCTGCTGGGCTTCACGCGCAAAGTTAAGGCGCGGCTGTTGCGCCGACGCGGACCGCCGTTGCTGCAGGCTTACCGCGATCTTCTCCGCTTGATCCGCAAGGAGGTGGTGCTGGCCGATAACGCCTCCTGGCTGTTCCGCAGCGGCCCTTACATGGTCTTTGCAACAACGTGGGTCGCGACCGCACTGGTGCCGACCTTCGCGACCGGCCTCATGTTCAGCTGGACAGCCGACCTGATCGCCATCACGGCGCTGATCGGCTCGGCGCGCTTTTTCCTGGCGCTGCTCGGCATGGACGTCGGAACCAGCTTCGGCGGCATCGGCTCCAGCCGCGAGATGATGTTCGCCTCGCTGGCCGAGCCGGCCATGATTATGATCGCCTTCACGCTGGCCCTGCTGGCGGGTTCCACCCAGCTCTCGGTGATCGCGCAGTTCATGCTGACGCACAGTAGCCTGCGCGTTTCGCTGGGGCTGGCGTTAGCCGCGCTTATTATCGTCGCGCTGGCCGAGAACGCGCGCATCCCTGTCGATAACCCGGCGACGCACCTAGAACTTACCATGGTGCACGAAGCGATGGTGCTTGAGTATTCCGGCCGGCACCTCGCGGTCCTGGAACTCGCGGCCGCCCTCAAGCTGCTGCTCTACCTATCACTGATCGGCTGCATGTTTGTACCCTGGGGCCTGGCCCCGGCAGGCGGCTCTCCGGCAGACTATGCGGTTGGTCTAGCGACCTATATCGGCAAACTCGCTGTGGGCGGGTTCTTCCTGGTGCTGCTGGAGACGTCGATTGCCAAGATGCGCGTGTTCCGCGTGCCGGATTTTCTGGGCATCGCCTTGATGCTCGGCCTGCTCGGCACGCTGTTGCGCTTCGTGTCGCGGAGCTTCTGATGAACGGCCTGATAACCAGCATGTCTCTCGACATTGCGCACATGCTGGCTGGCGGGCTGGTGCTGACGAGCTTCATGTTGCTCTACCAGGATCGCATGTACGGGCTCCTCAACGTGTTCGCTCTGCACGCCGTGGTGCTGTCGGCGTCGGTGGCCTGGCAGGCGCACATCCAGCACGCCCCTCACCTCTACGTGACAGCGGTGATCGCTCTGGTACTGAAAGCTATCATCATTCCTGTCGCGCTGCGCCGGGTGGTCGTGCGGCTCGGCATCCACCGCACGATCGAGACGGTTGTCGGCATCGGTCCGACTATGCTGGCCGGCATGGGCCTCGTGGCGCTGTCGATGGTGGTGATGCTGAAGGCCACGGCTGACGCCGATCCGCTCGCGCGCGAAGACCTGGCGTTCGCGCTTTCGGTCGTTCTGCTCGGGCTGATGATGATGGTGACGCGGCGCAACGCCGTAAGCCAGGTGGTCGGCTTTATGTCGCTCGAGAACGGGCTGATTCTTGCTGCGACGGGCGCCAAGGGTATGCCCCTCGTGGTGGAGATTAGCGTGGCCTTCTCGGTGCTGATCGCCTTCATCGTCATTGGCGTGTTCCTGTTCCGCATCCGCGAGCGCTTCGACAGCGTCGACGTTCAGGCGCTCGACGTTTTCCGCGGAGAGCGGCGATGAACGCTATGTCCGTTCTGCCCCTCGATGCGCTTCACGCCGTATTGATCATTCCGGCGATGGCAGCAGCGCTGCTGGCGCTGCTGCCCGGGTACTGGCTGGCCGCACCCCTCAATGTCTTCAGCGCGCTTGCAACCCTGATCGCCGCGCTCTCTCTGCTGGTGGATCGGCCGCCGCCCGGCGGTTATCTCTTCGTCGACGATCTCAATGTCGTCTTCGTCGTGCTCTCGACCTTCGTCGGCTTCACGACCGCCGTGTTCAGCGCGACCTACATCGGCCACGAGCTGGAGATCGGCCGGCTGACGCGGCGCAACCTGCGTTTCTACCACGCCATGTACCAGCTGCTGATGTTCGCCATGAACCTCGGGCTGCTCGCCAACAACATCGGCTTGATGTGGGTCGCTATCGAGCTCGCCACGCTGACAACGGTGCTGATGGTCGGCATCTACCGCACGCACGAGGCGCTGGAGGCGGCGTGGAAATATTTCATTCTCGGCAGCGTCGGCATCGCGCTCGCTCTGTTCGGCACCATCCTGGTCTACATGGCGGCGCGACCGGTGATCGGCGAGGGTCACGACGCCATGGTGTGGACGGCGCTGATCGAGAAGGCCGCCGGATTCAGCCCGGAGATGCTGAATGTCGCCTTCGTATTCCTAATGCTGGGCTACGGCACCAAGGTGGGCCTGGCGCCGCTGCACGCTTGGCTACCCGACGCACACGCGGAAGGTCCCACGCCCATCTCGGCCGTGTTGTCGGGGCTCCTGCTCAACGTCGCGCTCTACGCCCTGCTTCGGTTCAAGATGCTGCTCGCCACCAACCCTGCGGCGCTTGCGCCGGGGCCGCTGATGGTGACGATGGGACTGGTGTCGCTGATCTTCGCCGCTTTCATGCTGTACCGTCGACGCGACATCAAGCGCATGTTCGCCTACTCGTCGATCGAGCATATGGGGCTCATCACCTTTGCCTTCGGCATGGGCGGGGCGCTCGCCAACTTCGCGGGGCTGCTGCACATGACCATGCACTCACTCACCAAGTCGGCGATCTTCTTTGCCGTCGGGCATATCGCGCAAGTGAAGGGCACGCAGAAGCTGGCTGACATCCGCGGCCTTACCACCAGCCATCCGGTGCTCGGTTGGGGCCTTGTGTTGGGTGTGGTCGCCATCGCCGGCCTGCCACCACTCGGCATCTTCATGAGCGAGTTCCTGATCGTCAGCTCGACCTTCGCGCGCGAGCCGTCTTTGGCAATCCTGTTGGTGTTCGGACTACTAGTCGCGTTCGGGGCGCTGATGCTGCGAGTCGGCGAGGTGGCGTTCGGCGAGCCGATCGGCAGCACGGCACCGGTCGAGGCATCCTATGTACCGCTGTTTGCGCATCTGTCCCTGGTAGCGGTGGCCGGCGTCTATCTGCCGGGCCCACTGGTGGCATGGTTCCAGAGCGTGGCAAGGCTTCTGGGCTAGGGAGCGGGCGATGGCCTTCGTTGCCGCATTGCAAGAGAAGGGCAAGATCGTGAAGGGCCACCGCCCCTGGCCGCGCGTGGTGGTCGACGAGGAGGTATGGCGGCAGGCGATCCTGGGCATTGCGGCCGGCGAGGCGACGCTGTTCGGCTTGTGGAGCGACGGGGAGGCGGTAAACCTCGCGCTTGCCTCGCAATTAACCGCCAGTTTGCTCGTCATTAGTCTGCCGTGCCCCGAGCGCCGCTTCCCCTCTGTCGCGCGCACGCATGCGCCCGCCTTGCGCCTGGAGCGCACCATCTGCGACCTGTACGGGCTGGAGCCCGACGGGTGTCCCGACGAGCGACCCTGGCTCGACCACGGCCGCTGGGGACTGCGCTATCCCCTCGGCGAACGACAGACGGCCGACGCCGCCGGCCATGCCTACCCCTTCCTCACCGCGGAAGGGCCGCCGCTGCATCAGATCCCCGTCGGCCCAGTTCATGCCGGCATCATCGAGCCGGGACACTTCCGCTTCACCGTCAACGGTGAGACCGTCGTGCGCCTGGAGGAACGCCTGGGGTATGTGCACAAGGGCATCGACCACCTCATGATTGGCGCGCCGATTGCGCACGCGGCGCGACTGGCGGGCCGGGTTTCTGGCGACAGCACAGTCGCCTATGCGCTCGCCTTCGCGCGTGCGGTGGAGGCGGCGCAAGGCAGCGAGCCCCCCGTGCGTGCGGCGTGGCTGCGGGCGCTCATGGCGGAGCTGGAGCGCATAGCCAATCACCTGGGCGATATCGGCGCCATCTGCAACGACGCTTCGTTCTCCCTGATCCATGCACACTGCGGTATTCTGCGCGAGCACGTGCTGCGCGTCTCGAGCGCTTGCTTCGGGCATCGCCTAATGATGGACCGCATCGTGCCGGGTGGCGTAGCGGCCGACCTCGGCCAGGATGGCATCGCCAGCCTGCGTACGCTCATCCGTACCATTCACCGGCGTTTTCCGGAGTTGGTCGAGCTCTACGACAACACGGCGTCACTGCAGAATCGCACGGTCACGACCGGCGTCCTGAGCGCCGAGCTAGTCCACCGCTATGGTGCCGGGGGCTTTGTCGGCCGCGCCTCCGGACGGACATTCGATGCACGCAAGTCGCCGGGCTACGCCCCCTACACGACGTTGTTGTTCGATGTGCCGACCAAAAGTACCGGCGACGTGGACGCGCGCGTGTGGGTGCGCATCGAAGAAATCAGTCAATCACTCGCGCTGATCGAGCAGATCCTGGATCGGCTGCC
>Ga0075367_10001447_pt1 | contig 10218 bp, 4 predicted proteins | sample EndMethybrTD3032_FD_71399 | JGI IMG/M metagenome (GOLD analysis project Ga0075367, IMG submission 71399) | Populus endosphere microbial communities from Tennessee, USA - Endosphere MetaG P. TD hybrid TD303-2 | ecosystem: Host-associated > Plants > Roots > Endosphere | place: USA: Tennessee...
TTGATGGCCGAGTCACGATGCGCGGGCGATGACGACACGCGGATTGAGCCACGGCTGGCTTTCCTGCAGGCCGACACTGCGTACGTGGAGCCCATCGTATTGACCGAGGGCGGCCTCCCGCCGGGATCTGCGTGCGAGACGATGAGCGACACGCACGCGGCGTTCGTTCCGGTCAACAGCCGCAGCACGATCTCGATCGACGACGCGGGCCAGGCAAGCGAGAACATGCGGTGGCCGGAGGCCGTGAACGTCGAGGCCCCCTGGGGAGCGGCTGGCGGCGCGATCGCCTGGAGCATCCCGCGGTCGGAAGTCTTCTGCCGCGTCACACCGGAAGCAGAGGTGATTCGGGCCACGCTGCCATTCCAGTCGAACACCATGGTCGTGGGACGAGACACGGCGTTCTGGATCGACAAGGACGGCGGACTCTGGGAGTGGGGCCCCGGCCGTGACGCGCGTCCGATTGCCACAGCTCCCGCGCACGGCTGGCTCGAGTTGTCCGGCGCGCACTTGATCGTGCATCCGGTCGAACGCGATGCGACCCCGCGGCGAGTGGCCGTGCGGCGCCGCCTGCCCTACGCGTGGCGGTACGAGATCGCCACGGGTGTTCACGATCGTGTCTCGCTTCCGGCCCTGGGACAGAGCGCAAGGACCCGCGTCCGCGAGTCGTGGACGGTGCGCTCGCATGTGTTCGCGGACTGCGTCACGTTCACGCATCGAGATGGCCGCGTCCTCGGCCTGGCGTGTCAGTCGCCGTTCGGCATTGCATGGGCCGGCACGTCGCTGATTGTCACGACATGGGATCACGACGTGCTGTTGTTCCGCGATCTCTGGCGCGTCATCTCGACTTTCGCATGATTGACATGACATCCGTATCGACTGTCGCATCGTGCGTCGAGGCCGCGACCGTCCATCGTGCCTGGTGGGCGCGCCTGGCAGGGCTCGTCCTGGCCGCGTTGCCATCCGACCAGGTGCTGCACGTCGGCGCGGATGATCCCGCGCTGGTGGAGGAGTTGGTGGCGCGCGGCGTCGATGCGTTCGGACTGCGGCAGGCAGCGGATGCGCGTCAGTCACCGTGTGGCGTCGATCGATTCCAGACGGGCTCGCTCGCGGACGCCCGCTACGAGCCGCGGCGGTTTTCGACGGTGCTCTGTTCGATTCCCGCGTCTTCGCCCGAGCTCGCCGTCGAGCAGCTTCTGCCGGTCCTGGCGTCCATCTGCACGCGCCACGCGCTGCTGCTGGTGCATGGCCGCGAGAAGCATGCGGTGTCCGCGGCGACCGAAGAGCAGATCCGCGAACGGCTGTATCGCGCCGGATTTCGACGGCACCCCGCCGGGCTTCAATTCCGCGCACATGAGTGGGACGCGTTCACTCAGCGGACGCTGATCCTCGCGTTCGAGCGCGTGCCAGACTCGGGCGCGGCGCTTCCGACCAGTCCCGGGGCGGCGCCGGATCTCCTGGCCGGACCGGATCCGGCGAACGCGGAGGCGCGCTTCATCTTCGCCGCCCCTCTGCTCGAGCGCCATGACGTGGTCGTCGACGCCGCGTGCGGCGCGGGCGCCGGTGCAGCGATCCTCTACGACAACAGCGCCATCTGCGCGCGTCTGATCGCGATCGATCACCGCGACGACGCGTTGGCGTACGCGGCTCGGGCGTACGGATCGACGCGGCCTGGCCTGTCGTTCGTTCATGGTGACGCCGGTACCCTGCGGCCCGTCGCGGACACGTCGGCCGATGTGGTCGTCGCGCTCGATCCCGAATGGATCGGCGCACACGGCGATCGCTTCCTCGAAGAGGCGCTGCGCGTGCTCCTGCCGAACGGACGCCTGATCGTGGCCCTCCCAGCGGCGCCATCGGATGTTCGGGCCGTCTCGCTGTTCGCGCGTCTTCGGCATCTGTTCCTGATCGATCGGATCTTCGCGCAGACCACGCGCACCGACGCGTGGGGAGTGGCGTCGCCGGTCTTCGTCGCGGCGGAATCCGAGCGTGACCACGCGCTCACGCCGTCTTCCTGGATCGTCGTCGCGGTGAAGGATCCGGTCGTGCACCAGACCCCGCATCCGGGCACGATCGAGCATCCGCGCCGGCACCTTCCCTCCGTGGATGTTGCCGCGTACTCGACAGGCCTCGCGAATCCATGGCTGCCGTACGGCATCGTTCACATGGGTTTCAGACCCAGGCGTCCCGAAGCCGTCGTCGACCTCGCCCTGCGCACGCTCGAACGGAGCTCGCACGACTCGCCGGATCGCGGCGCGGCGCTGGCCGTCCTCGGCTACCGCCGGCTGGAGGGGCAGGAACCGGACTCGGCTCGCACGCTCCCGCTGGAACGCTGGATCGAGGAGTTCGCGGCGAGGACGCCCCGCACACCCGTGGAGATTCGTTGGTGCATCTCCAACCAGTATCTGCTCGCACGTCTGCATCTCCAGTCCGGGCGTCTGCGTGAGGCTGAAGAGGCGTTCGTCCGCTGTGCGTCTCTGGCGCCGGCGGCGAACGGCGCGTTGCGGGCGACTGGCGATTCGAGCTGCGCGCTGATCGCCACGAAGACCGTTGACGCGGCGTTCCGCGCCGGGTGGCTGGCGTTGCGCCGGCGGGATCGCGCCGCGGCGCGCGAACGATGGATGCAGGGGATCTCCGCGGCGGGGCGCGCGGTCATCGATGGCTGGCCCAGCTACACGGGTACACGCGTCGGAGTGCGACCGTACGGCTTACGCGAAGCCAGCCAGATTCTGGCCGCGGCCACGCGTTGTGAGGAGGGGCTTGCCTGGCTCGACCTCGATGACGAGCGCGTCGCCGATCTTCCATTGCATACCTTGCCCGATGGCTGGACCTCTCACATGCCCGTGTACGAAGTCGCCCGTGAGGTGTTCCTGCAGCGGCCACCGGCGCCGCCACCGCCCCCGCCAACGCCGCAGGCGCTGCCGCCGCCGCGGAACGTTCGCGCCGACGTCGTGGCGATGCTCCTGACGCACACGTCCCGGCCGATCTACCTCTGGGGCTCGGGCGCGCTCGGACGTCAGTTCGCGGAGCTGGCAGGCGATCGGTTCGCGCGCGTCACCGCGTTCGTCGACAGCTCACCGGACAAGCAGCGTCAAACGCTGTTCGGCAAGCCCATCGTCGCTCCTGCCATCTTGCACGGTAGTGCCAACGGGAAGGGGAATGGGAAGGGGAACGGGCCGCTTCGGCCCTTCGTGATCGTCACGTCACTGTACGTCGACGAGATCCTCTCGGCGCTCGGGGCGATGGAGTATCACTGCCCCGACGACGTGTTCGTGTTTCCGGCCTGAGCGCCGGCCACCGCTCATCATCGAGAGACGATGGCTTCTCGATCGCGATCGCTCACCAGGTCGCGGGGAAGCCGCATCGTCCAGGCGGCGTCCGGCTCATATCCCTGATCGATGAGCGTGCGGCCCGCGACGCGATCGAAGATCGCTGCGTCCGCGGCGGTGAAGTACGACTGCCAGTCACCGACGACGCCCTTCCGCACGTGGGCACCCGGGCTATCGTCACCGCGCGAGCGTCCGCCGGACATGACTTCGAAGGTCGATTCCGCGACGCAGCGATCGATGACGCCCGGACTCGCATCGATGCCGAGACGTTCACACATGCGTCGAAGCTCGATCGCGAGATCGCGCCACATGTCCTCGTAGCGCACCACCAGCGCCTTCTCGCCGAGATGCGTGGTCACCGCGTCGATCGGCTCGCGCCAGTGGCGCGCCCAGTCCTCGAGCTCGGTGTCGGCGAAGAACCGATCCGGAGCGGTTCCTGCGCGCTCGAGGAAGAACGCCTGCCGCTGGCGCTGATGATCCGAGAGTGTGACGCCGTTCATGCGTCTCGTGAGCCAATGCATGACGCCGCTTACCGCGACGTCGCGTCCGTCGCGCATCAGCATGATGACCTTGGCATCCGGAAACAGGCGCGCGATAGTCGCCGCCACGCGATCGGACGTTCCGAGGTACGGCGTGATCTTGTCCACGAACACGGGCTTCCCCGTCCGCGCCAGCGCATCCTTCGCGACCGTCGTGTAGAACGCCTCGACGAGCCGATCTCGAGTAACCGTACGCGACGGATCGAGCGGTTCCCATGTATGCGACCCGAGCAGCGCGTCGACGTACTTGTCGAGCGTGATCCGCACGCGAGGCTGCGCCGCGCCCAGGTCATGGATCAGATCGACGTAGTCGCCGAAGGCGCGAAGCTCGGTCGCGTACAGGTCCGGATGCGCATTCAGCGCGCGAACCAGCCAGGTCGTGCCGGAGCGAGGCGCGGCGATGATGAAGACGTGCTGCATGAGTCCCTTGATCAAGCGATCTGGCGGCGCTTGTGTGAGAGGCTGGTGTTCGCGCCGCCTAGCGTCGGCAGCTGCGACTCGAAGGTCGGGATCAGATCGCCCAGCAGACGGTGGATGTCACGCGCGTCACCGCGTGACGCCGCGTCGCTCAGGCCGGCGATCGTGCGGTGCAGATGCGCCGAGTGGAGCACCGTCGCGGGTTCGAGCACGCGGAAGACGTCGCCGTCGCCTGCGGCGGGTTCGACCACCGAGTCGGGTTCCCACAGCGCTTCGTCGAGCTTTTCACCCTGACGCAAGCCAATGAACGACAGCGGGATGTCGTCGGGCGCGAGGCCGCTCAAGCGAATCAGGTCTTGCGCGAGGTCGACGATGCGGACGGGCTCGCCCATGTTGAGGACGAAGAGCTCGCCGCCTTGCGACAGGCCGCCGGCCTTCAACACGAGATACACCGCCTCGGGGATCGTCATGAAGAAGCGCTTCGCGTCCGCGTGCGTCACCGTGATCGGGCCGCCGCGCTCGATCTGACGCTTGAATTCGGGGATCACGCTGCCGCGGCTGCCGAGCACGTTGCCGAAGCGGACGGCCACGTATTCACGGTGATGCGTCAACGCCGCGTCGCGCACGATCAGCTCCGCGACCCGCTTCGACGCGCCCATGATGCTCGTCGGCGCCACCGCCTTGTCGGTGGAGATGAACACGAAGCGGCGGACGTCGGCTTCGAGCGACGCGTTCACGAGCGTGCGCGTGCCGAGCACGTTGTTGGTGATCGCCTCTTCCGGATGCGACTCCATCAGCCGCACGTGTTTGTGCGCGGCCGCGTGAAAGACGATGTCGGGACGATGCTCGCGCAGGAGCGACAGCAGGCGGCGCTCGTTGCGCACGTCGGCGATCACCTCACGGACAGGCACGGCCGGAAACGATTCGCGGAGCGCGTTCGCGACGTCGAACACGCTGTTCTCGCCGTGACCGAGCAGCACGACCGCGGCGGGATTCGCGCGCGCGACCTGACGGCACAGCTCGCTTCCGATCGATCCGCCGGCGCCCGTGACGAGCACGACCTGGCCCTGCAGATACGAGCCCGCTTCGACGCGCGCGTCGATCGGGCGGCGGCGGAGCAGGTCGGCGATGTCGATCTCACGCAGGCGATTGACGCGGAAGCCGCCATCGAGCAGCTCCACCATCCCCGGCACCATGCGCGACGCGACATTCGCGCGGCGGCATGCGTCGACGACCGTGCGGACCACGCCGCCGGGCACGCTCGCGATCGCGACAATCACCTCGTCGATGCGATGCGTCTCGAGCGTCGCTTCGAGCGACGAGATCGGTCCGAACACCGGCACGTCCTGAATGTGCTTCTGCCACTTCGACGGCTCGTCGTCCAGGAAGCCCACCGGCGTGAAACCAAGCTGCGGATTGCGATGCGCTTCGCGGACGACCTGACACCCAACTTCGCCGGCGCCGACGATCAACACGCGCTTCGAACGGCGCGGCATCTGCACGACCAGCGCCGGTGTCGTCCGCGGCTGATGCGCCACATCAGCGAGCATCGGCGCGCACGCGCGCACGCCGCCGAGAAGCATCAGGGTGATGAGGCCGTCGATGGCCAGCACCGAATACGGGAACGCCGGTATCGCGCCAACCTTCACGAGGCCCATGGCGACGATAGCAGTGGCGGCGGTGGCGGTAGCGATGGCGATGAGTGCGATGAGAAGGTCGCGAGCGTAGGCGTAGGGCCAGTAGCGGCGATAGAGACCGAACGTCACCAGGATGAACGGCTTCACGACGAGCGCGGCGCCGAGGCAGCCAAGCCACGCGGTGCGCTGCGCGGACGTGCCGAGCGCGGACGGATCCAGCCGCAGCATGAACGCGCCGCATGCCGCGAGCGCGATGGCCGCGAGATCGAAAACCGGAAGAAGACGATGACGCATACCGAGCGGGTCTGCCACTGCCTGGTGCCCCTTGCTGCTGCCGTTCCTCGCTGCGCCCGCCGTCCACGGCGCCGCGCAGTTTCGTGCACCTCGGTGAAGGAACAATCGGCATCCGGCACGGCGAAGACCAATGGAGTCGACCCGCCCGGACACACGTGTCCCGGTGTTCGGGCAGGAGAAAGGCAAGAACCGGGCCCGGGGGGTGGCGGGGTGTGCCGATGGGAATCGGCGCGAATTTCGGCCCTGATTCTTGCAACTGGCGAGCCCGCGCGCCGACGTGGGCGGTCCGCCGGGCGACACGGTGCCGAATGTCCGACAGCCCTGGAGGCGCCGCCGGGCGGGGGGATACGACTTGCAAGGCACCGTCGCCTGAATCGTCGCTGGCCTGTGGCTTGCAACCTTCTGGCGCATGAGTCAGGCCGGAACCGGGATCGAATGGGCAGCTTCTAGCGACCTCGCGGCACGGCTCGAGTCCGGTGAGTGGCGCCAATGGGAACTCGAGGAGCGCGTGCGCTTCCTCCGTGAGGTCGCGGGTCCCTACATTCGCACCCGGGATACCGGCAGCCGCCTCCTCGTGCCTGGCCTGACACGGCTCTACGAGTCCACGCTGACGTCCGCGCTCCATCCAGCAGATGGGGCGGAGCTGTACGATCTGGTGCGCACGATTATCTGGATGAACGCGAGCGATTCCGGAGCGCTGGAGGGATTCGGTGCCGCCATCGTGGAACCGCTGGCTGCGCACGTCCGCCGCTGGGCCGAAGAGGAGGAGATGCCGCGGCGGGTCGTCGCCGGGCCGCCTCCGTACCGGATCGCGTACCTGTCGGCGAACGCGACGCTCGCCCTCGGCGCGGTGATTCGCGTGATCTGGTCGTGTCTCGCCGGCCACGCACGGCTCGCCTCGGGCCGCGTCGAGCTGTTTCTCTATGCGACGAATGGCATCGACGGCCATCTGCGCCAGGCGATCGAGTCGCTTGGTGTCACCGTGCGCGTCTGCGACGGTTGGCGGGCCCGTGAGGGCATCGCGGACGTGCGCCGTCAGCTCGACGCGGATCGCATCGACGTCATCCTCGCGGACAACAACCGCGGGCTGGCCACGGTCCTCTTCGAGACCCGGAGCGCGCCTCTCCAGATCTATCTGGACATGGGATTTCCCGAATGGGGCGGCGCCGGCGTCGACTACACGTTCCTCGGATTCAACGGAGACGCGCAACTGACCGCGCTCCCGCCCGGCAGTTGCGAGCAGATCGAGTGGCGATTCGACGATCGATTCGTGCGGACGACGGTCGATCCCGAGGCCGTGGCGGCGCAGCGGGCCCGGTTCGCCGGCGCCCGTCATGTCTTCTGTTACGTGGGCAGGCTCGTGAAACTCGCGCCCGAATACCTGCTGGCGACGCGCGAGATCCTCCGCCGGGTGCCCGGCACCGTGTTGTATCTCGGCGGCACCGGCGACGATCGCGAGCTGCGCGAAACGCTCGACACGTTCGGCGACGTGGCGTCGCGCGTCGTCGTGGATGCCACGCAGGTCGACGGACCGCTGATGATGCACGCCACCGATACCTTTCTGGACAGCTTCCCTTTTTTCGGCGGGCTGTCATGTCTCCAGGCGCAGGGCGCGGGGCGTCCCGTGGTGCATCTCGCCGACCCGAGGCCGGGCTACGCGCGCCTGCAGGCGCTGATGCGCGACGGCGCCGTGCGGGCCACGACGATCGGCGACTACATCGCGATCGCCGAACGCCTCGCGGTGATGCCCGCGGAGTGGGCGGCTCGATCGGCCGCGGCCGCGGGCGTGGCCGAACGCGGTACGGACGTCACGGTCTGTGCCCGCGCAATCGAAGACGTCATTGTCCGGCGACTCGGCAGCGGTCGGGAATCCGACATCGAGCGCTAGCGCTCCGACAGCTCGCACGGGCTCGTTGGCGATGCGCACGGCGCCCAATCCCAACGAAACGAAAGACTTGCCGGCCGTCGTCAGACGCCGCAGTGGCCGCTGTGCCGGGTACGTCCGTTGCACTGACCCTGGGGCGATGCCGCGCCGCCGTCTCACCGAATCAGCCATCCGCGCCGCGGATCCCGTTCCTGCCTTTCTCCCCTTCGGCCGTCCGTCGTTTGGCGATGAAGAGATTGCCGCCGTCTCGGACGTCCTGCGTTCGGGGTGGGTCGGCATGGGTGAGCAGACGATCACCTTCGAACGCGAGCTGGCCGAGTACTTCGGCGCCGGACACGTCGTGTCGCTCTCTTCGTGCACGGCGGCGCTGTTCCTCTCGCTGATCGCCGCCGGCGTCGGCGAAGGCGACGAGGTGATCGTGCCCAGCCTGACCTGGTGCAGCACCGCGAATGCCGCGCTCTACGTCGGAGCCCACCCGATCTTCTGCGACGTCGATCCGCTGACCATGGTGGCGACGCCCGCGTCGGTGCTCGCGCGCGTGACGCCGCGGACGCGCGCCGTGATCGTCGTGCACTACGGCGGCCTGGCCGCCGATGTCGAGGCGCTGCGCGAGGCACTGCCGACGGGCATCACTATTGTCGAAGACGCCGCGCACGCGCTCGGCGCGCGCTACAAGAGCGGGCGCCCGGTCGGATCGTCCGGCAATCTCACCTGTTTCAGCTTCTACGCGAACAAGAACCTGTCGACCGGTGAAGGCGGGGCGATCGCGCTTTCCGATCCCGCGGTGGCGGAGCGGCTTGGTTCGCTGCGCCAGCACGGTCTGCCGAGCAACGCCTGGACACGCTACACGCAGCGCGCCGCGGCGCCGGAGAGGATGGGGCTGCGTGAGCTGGGCTACAAGCTCAATTACACCGACCTGCAGGCCTCGATCGGACGCGTGCAGCTTCGCCGGCAGGACGAATTCCAGGCGCGCCGCCTGGCCGTCGCCCGCTACTACTCGGCGCGGCTGGCCGGATCGGGCCTGATCGCGCAGCAGCACCTGATTGCGCCGGAACACGCGCGTCATCTGTTCGTGGTGCGCCTTCCGGACGCCGAATCCGGCGCGGCGCGCAACGCGCTGGTCCAGCGGGTGCGCGCGCGCGGCATCGGGCTGTCCGTGCACTATCCGCCGCTGCATCGCATGCCGCTCTACCAGCACACCGGCGCGCTGGACGCGACCGATGCGATCGTGGACGGCTTGATCACGCTGCCGATCAGCGCTTCGATGACCGTCGAGGACGCCGAGCGAGCCTGGCGGGTCGTCGAGGAGGAACGCGCGGGCGAATCGAAGCCGCGGCGAGCCGCGATGACGAAGAGCCGGCCGCTGAAGATGGTCCGCCTGGTCGCCGCGCAAGCGCCTCGGACGGAGCACGCCGCCGCGAACGGAGACTATGGTTTCGGCGGCAAGCTGACCGAGGCGTTTCCGTCGCAGATTCTCATGGACATCTCCGAGATTTGCAATCTCGCGTGCATCCATTGTCCGCATCCGGAGTTCAAGTCGAGCGAGCACTATCACCGGCGGACGCTCGATCCCGAGCTCAACGACAAGCTCGTCGACGAAGTGCGCGTGCACGGCGCCGGCAGGACGCAATACATCCGCTACGCCAGCAACGGCGAACCGTTCACGCATCCGCATCTGTTGCGCATGCTCGATGCCGCCGCGCGCCGATCCGGCGTCCCGGTGACGCTCACCACGAACGGCGTGCTCCTGACGCCCGCACGCGCGGAGGCCATCGTCGCGAGCGGCGTGACGCTCGTGGACATCAGCATCGACGCCATCACGCCGGAGACGTACGCCACGGTTCGCGTCGGTGGCAAGCTGCCGAACGTCGAACGCAACGTCCAGACGCTGATCGATCTCGCCCGTCAGCACGGAGGCGGGACGAAGGTCGTGGTCAGCTTCGTCGAGCAGCCGATCAATCGGCACGAGGCCGCGACGTTCGAACAGGTCTGGCGCGATCGCGGCGCCGATCAGGTCGTGATCCGGCGCCTGCACTCGTGCTCGGGCGCGAAAGAGACGCTGGCCGCCGAGCGTCGTCAGCAGTCCGCCGCCGCGCGCAGGCCTTGTCTGTATCCCTGGGAGC
>Ga0075367_10001449_pt1 | contig 10217 bp, 12 predicted proteins | sample EndMethybrTD3032_FD_71399 | JGI IMG/M metagenome (GOLD analysis project Ga0075367, IMG submission 71399) | Populus endosphere microbial communities from Tennessee, USA - Endosphere MetaG P. TD hybrid TD303-2 | ecosystem: Host-associated > Plants > Roots > Endosphere | place: USA: Tennessee...
CGGCGGCGACCTGCATGCGGTCGTTGTAGATGTAGGTGCCAGGCCGGTGCTCGGTCGCGCCCTTCAGCTTGCCGAGGTTCTTCAGGTTCGGCGAGCCGCCGGTCGACACCATCGTTGCGTCGAGCCCGGCCTCGCGGACGCCCTTCAGCGCCTGGTCGTAGAAGGCCTGCGCCTCGACCCAGCCGTCCTCGGTCGGATACATCATGAAGCCCGCGAACGAGAGGCCTTTTGACGCGGCGATCTGTTTCGCCAGCGCGATCGCCTCAGCTGGCGTCTCGACGCCGGCACGCTTGCGGCCCGTATCGCATTCGACCGCGACCTGCAGCGGCCGTTCGGCCTGCACTGCGGCCAGCGGCAATCCCGCCACCACAGTGGGGTTGTCGGCGACGACCGTCATGTTGATCCGGCGCATCAGCGCGGCGAGCCGGCTCATCTTCTCCTCGCCGATCAGGTTGTAGCTGATCAGGATGTCGTCGAGGCCGCCGTCGGCCATCACCTCGGCCTCGCCGAGCTTCTGGCAGGTGATGCCCTTTGCGCCGGCGTCACGCTGCAGCGCTGCCAGCAGTGGGCTCTTGTGGGTCTTGATATGCGGCCGGTTGGCGACGCCGGCGGCGTCGCATTGCGCCTGCCCCCGCGCGATATTGCGCTCGACGCGGTCCATGTCGATGACCACGGCCGGCGTTCCGTAGTCGCGAGCGATCTTCTGGGCGAGGGAAGTTGTCATGGCGTCCACGGACAAGAGGGGCGGGATCTCTACTCTACAACCAAAACCGTGCCGGCGGCGACCAGTTCGCCGAGCTGATTGTAGACGTCGGCCTGCAGCGCGCTCTTGCCCGCCGGCACCGGCTCGGGACGCTGCAGCGGCCGCGCGCCGACCTCGACGCGGATGTCGTCGCCGGCGCACACCGGTTTGATAAAGGCGATCGACATCTCGCCGCCGTCGGTCCAGCGGCGGCCGAAGCGCCCGGTCATCAGGTGTGAGACGTGCGCGTAGTAGTGCAGCGAGTAGCCGACCGGGCCACGCAGGCCCACGCTCTTTGCTGCCTCCGGATCCGCGTGGTGTCCGGTGCCGGGCTCGCGCTTGAGCGCAGGCACGCGTTTGCCGACCTGCGCGCCGAAATCGTCGATCGCCTGTTGCGACATGTGAAAGCTGGCCTCGAGCTTGCTTGTCATGATCCCTCAATCGACCGAACAGGTGACGGTGTTCTCGATGCAAAGCTCGCCGCGCGCGTTGCGCACGTCGTAGCGCAGCGTCCAGTAGTGGCGGCCCTTGCGCTCGAACTTGTCGATGATCTCGCCCGTGACAGTCACGGTCTCGCCGATCGCAACGTGCTGCACGGCCTTCAGCGTATGTCGCGACATCAATCCCCAGCCGAGCTCGAGGTGGCCGCGCAGCAGCGGAATGTAATCCGTCGCGAGCAGCGTCGGCGGCATCACACCCTGACGTTCGTAGATCGCGGCATCCGCCGGCATCGCCGCGCAGAAGTCGCGAACCATCTCGGACGAAATTATGTGCACTAGTGGACCGACTTTCAGGCCGACGCTCAGTGCGCTCCAGGGCGGTCCTTCACCCGGCGGCGCGAGCGTATGAGCGGTTTCTGTTCCCATTGTTGTCTCTTTGTTTGTTCCTTCAGGAACTTTCGTGCGGGACAGCTATGATGTCTGTGCATTAGTGAACATACAAGTTGCTTCCGCGTTTGCTAGGGAGAGCAAGCGAGGACGATGCTTTGGATAAGATGATGTTTGCGGAAACGGCCGCCGTGAGCGATCGGCCGTACAACAATCTGTTGCGTGCCCTGCGGCCGGCCGATTATGCGCTGATCGCCTCGGCGCTGGAGCCGGTGGACTATCCGCCGCGGCACCTCCTGTACAATCCGGGCGATCACGTCGGCACGGTTTATTTTCCCTGTGGGCCAAGTCTCGTCTCCTACCTCGTGACCAGCGAGGACGGACGCGACGTGGAGACCATGCTGGTCGGACGCGAAGGCGCGGTGGGCGGCATCGTCAGCCGCGGCAACCTGCCGGCCTATACGCGCATGATCGTGCAGTTCGGCGGACCGTTCGCGGAGCTGCGGCTCGACGTGCTGGAGGCTGCGAAAGCAAAATCGGCGACGATGAACGCAATCTTCGCCCGCTATGCCGACTGCATGCTGGCGCAGATGGTGCAGGCGGCCGCCTGCAACGCGACGCATGCGATCGAGCAGCGCACGGCGAAGTGGATCGTCTCGGCGATGGAGCGGACCGGCGACCTGATCGTGCCGCTCACGCAGGAGCAACTGGCGTCGATGCTCGGCGTCGGCCGCTCCTATGCGAGCCGGGTGATCCAGGCGTTTCGCCGCGATGGCCTTCTGGAGACGCGACGCGGCTCCCTGCTGGTGACGAACAAGGACGCGCTCGCCGCAAAGGCGTGCCTCTGCAACGAGCAGGTCAAGGGACATTTCGAGACGGTTTTGCGCGGCGTCTATCCGACCGAGGAGCCCGGGTCGTAGATCAAAGCCCGGTAAAGCCTTCGGCGACCGGATCGCTGCGGCCTTCTTTTTCACGCAGATAAACCAGGCCGCAAACGGCCAGACGGCCTTCGTCGGTCTCTCCGGCCGTATACATTTTTTCCAGATACGCCACGACGCTCTCGCGCACTTCCTCGGCCTTGTCGTTGTCGAACATCAAGGCATAGGTTTCCAGCACGCGGCGTGAAGCGACTTCAATCGCATTCGACATGACAATTCCCCTACGATCACGTGAACGTCAACGCATTGGGGAACCGATGGTTCCCGCGCAGGCGTGCATGGCTCGAGGGGACAGGTTGCGAATTTGCAGGGCTTGACGTCGCTTGCTGCGCGCCTGGGCCTCGGGCGCCTACTCTTCCGGCTCGGTGGTGAACATCAGCGGATAGCCCTTGGCGCGACCGAGATCCGTGGCGCGGGTGGCCTTCGTCTCGGCGACGTCACGCGTGTAGACCGCGACCACGCAGACGCCCTTGCGATGCGCGGTGATCATCACCTTGTAGGCCTCGTCCTCAGTCATCCGGAATTCGCCCTTCAGCACCATGACGACGAACTCGCGCGGCGTGTAGTCGTCATTGACGAGGATGACCTTGTGCAGCCGCGGCCGCTCGACCTTGGTTTTGACCCTGGTGCGCGGCTTGATCACAGTCTGAGGCATCGGACGGACCCGTAAGCGGTGATGCTTCCCGAAGCAAAGGCGCCGGGGCATTTTCTCATGCCGCGGCGCCTCCGTCCATCTGCCCGCTTGCAGGGCAGCGCTTGCTAGCCCGCGTAGCCGCCCTCGTCGAGATAGCGCTGCTCGTCGGCAGTCATGCTGCGGTCGAGAATCGGATTGCGGTGAGGGAAGCGGCCGAAGCGGCGGATGATGTCGCGATGGCGCCTGGCGTGCGACAGATCGGGCTCGCCGAGCGCTTCCGCCAGCGCGACCGAACGCTCCTGGTCGGCAGGATCCTCCGAATGGCCGAACGGCAGATACATGAACAGGCGCAGATCGACGGGCACCGCGCGGTCGTGGCCCTGCTCGATCGCCGCGCGAGCCGCGGCGCGGGCTTTCGCGTCGGTGGCATACATGCGCGGCGTTCCGCGAAACGCGTTGCGTGGAAACTGGTCGAGCAGAATGACCAGCGCCAGCGCGCCGGTCGGCGTGGCAAGCCAGCCGTCCAGCTCGCCGCGTGCGGCAGCCTCGTGGGTCGCGAGCAGGCGCTCGCGAAAGCGCCGGTCAAAATCCTTGTTCTTGGCGAACCACAGCGACGGCCCGGCCTCCCGCCAGAATTCGACGACACTGAACGCTGCGGCCGGCGTCGCGGATGGAGTCCGGTGCGCGCGAAGGCCGTCGCGCCCGGCGTAGAACGCCTGCTCGACGAACGCTTCGCGGCTCGAGGTGGCGCTGGCGCCTTCGTCTGCGGGATAGATCAGGGATGACATGCATGTTCTCCAGTGTGACGTTGTGATCCCGCCGCTGGCCGCGGCGCGCCCTCGCGTGATGCTTTCGCAAGTTGCACCTGCTGAATCCAATGATATGATTTCAGCATCATGCTGAATGAAATTGATCTGTCGCGGGCCGACCTCAATCTGCTGACGCTGTTCGAGGTGGTGCTGCGCGAGCGTCACGTCGGCCGCGCCGCTGCGCGGCTCAACCTGTCGCCGTCCGCGATCAGCCACGGACTGAAGCGGCTGCGGCTGCTGTTGAACGATCCGCTGTTCCTGCGCACGCCGAAGGGCGTGGTGCCGACCGCGCGCGCGACGCAACTGGCCGAGCCGGTTGCGGACGTGCTCGCGCGCGTCCGCAGCGTGATCTCATCGGCCGAAGCGTTCGATCCGGCGACGTCCAGCCGCCGCTTCATCGTCGGTGCGCCCGACGGTATCGCCGCGGTGATCCTGCATCCGCTGCTGGCGATGCTGAAGGGTCGTGCGCCGAATATCGATCTCGGGCTGCGCCAACTGCTGCCGCCGCAAGGCGGCCGTTCGCCGGAGCGAGCTTGGGAGCCCGCGCTGGAGGCGCTCGAAGCCGCCGAGATGGACATCGCCATCGCGCCGCTGGACGCCGTGCCGGCGCGTTTCATGGCGAAGACGCTGTTCGAGGAAGACTTCGTCGTCGTCGCGCGCGCCGATCATCCGTTCGCCGCAAAGCCGACGCTGGAACAGTTTTGCCGCATGAAGCACCTGGTGGTCTCGTCGACCGGCGATGCGCACGGTTTCGTCGACACGGCGCTTGAAAAGCAGGGACTGTCGCGCCGCGTGGCGCTGACGGTGCCGGATTTTTCCAACGGGCTTGCGGTCGTTGCCGAGACCGACCTGATCGCCGCCATGCCGCGGCGCTTCGTGGCGATGCATGCTGCGCGTTTCGGCGTCGTCAGCCGCGAAGCGCCGTTGCGGTTGCGCAAGTATCAGCTGCGCGCGGTGGCGACGAAGGCTGCGATGATGGATGCGGGGCTTGCCTGGCTGTTCAGCCTGCTGCGGGAGGCGGCAAACGCCACGGTGGAGCGGCGTGGTCGGCCTGAAAGGGTACGCAGATCGTCTGCCTGAGCGGAGCCGCTCGTCAGACTTCCTCGTCGGATCTCCAAGGCTTCAGCAGCGCAAGCCGCCATTGCCTTTGGCGCGGCGGCGGCCAGCGGCCGACGCGAGGCTTCTCTTGTTCGACGGCCGGCTTCACCTCGCGCGTCCGCGTCCGGTGGTAACGCTGGCGCGTCGCCTCCTGGATCATGTCGACGAACGTCGATTTTTCGGCCATGGCAGACCTCGCGCGCACGTCCGCTTCCGGACCAGGCAAGCTTGCGCCCGTGCAATGAACGAAAGGTTGATAAGTCTTGCCGAATTGAAGCGGTCGGCGCGGGCCCGGCTGGGCTCAAGTCATGTCGACGTCAGGCGGGCAGCCGCGCCTTGTTGGCGCCGTCGTAGATCTCGATCCGCAGCATCGGAAACCTGGTCTTGAGCTCCGAGGCCGCCGCCTTCGCGCCCTTCAGATCGCCGAACTGGTTTTTGAAATGGCCGTCGACCAGAAGCGTGAAGCCCTCGGCCGGAGGCAGATCTGCGCGGGCTGCAGCGATCTTGTCCGGCGCCTTGCGCACCACGGGCGCGGGCGCGAGGGCGGGTTTCGGCGCCGCCGGCTCCGCCTGGCGTGCCGTCGGCAGCGTCAGCACCTCGGCCTTCGCTTCCGCGCGCGGCTTTGCGACCGGCTTCACCTCGGCTGCGACGGCGACCGGCGCCTCCTTTGTGGCGATCGTCTTTGCGGCGACTGTCTTCGCGGCCACGGTCTTGACAGCCTTCGCGGCGCTGGCCTTCGCGGGTTTCGCGGTTGCTTTCGCTGCAGCCGCCTTCTTCGGCGCCTTCGCCGGCACAGCCGCGCGCGCCTGCGTCTTCGCAGGTTTCTTTTTCACCGCGGCTTTTGTCTTCTTGGCCAAGTGCTGCTCCTCTCGGGCCCGGAAATGTCCCGAGGGCGCGCCTTTTAGGACAGGATCACGGAAAGGGAAAGCGGATTCGAAGCGGATAACGCGGTCGAATGATCGCAGCGAATTCAGACCGTATTCCAGCAGACCGGTATTCAAGGAGATCGATCAAACAGAAAGGCGCACCGGACGTCTCCGATGCGCCTCTCGTTCAAACTCGCTGGTCCTGGCGCTGAGGCGCCAAAGCTTCACTTGAAGCTATCAGGCGACCCCAGCGAGGTGACAGCGCTTGAGATAAGACACTGGATCACCTCCTTTCGTTGTTGACGACGGCCCCAATATGCAACGTCGGGCCTTCGAATTCAAGACATCCGCGTGACGGCAAAAGCGAGCCGCCCGCCGATTGCAATCGGCACCGATTTTGGGAACTCTGCCCCTCATCAAGAAAAGCTTGCGCACAAGGGAGGTTTCCATGGCTTTTTCACTCTACGATGCGAGCGTCGCGAACTATCTGCAGATCCTCGGTGCCATCGACGGCGTGCTCGAGAAGGGCGCCGCGCATTTTCGCGAGAAGGGCACAGATCTCGCCGAGGTCATCGAGACGCGGCTTGCGCCGGATATGGCGCCGCTGACGTTCCAGGTCATATCGACGGCGCATCATTCGCGCGGCGCGATGCAGGCTGCCCAGAACGGCGTGTTCACGCCGCCGGGCGCAAAGCCCGGCATCGACTATGCGGGGCTGCAGGCGCTGGTGAAGGAAGCCCGCGACGAGCTCGCGGCGCTGCAGCCGGACGCGGTCAACGGCCTGCTCGGCCGCGAGGTCATCTTCAAGCTCGGCGAACGCTCGATGCCGTTCACCGCGGAAGGTTTCCTGATGTCGTTCTCGCTGCCGAACTTCTTCTTCCACGCCACCACCACCTACGACATCCTGCGCCACCGCGGCGTGCCGATCGGCAAGCGCGATTTCATGGGCCGGCTGAATTTGAAGAAGTGAGGTGGGTTGAGGCGTCGCCGCAGACTGTGCTGTCATCCCCGCGAAGGCGGGGATCCAGTATTCCAGAGAGTCAGAGGCATTATCGTAGATGCTGCGGCGTACTGGATGCCCGCCCATAGGCGAGCGAAGCGACGCCGTTCTTCGAACGGCTGTGGCGGGCATGACGGCGCGGGTTGTGAGTGGCGCCTACCCGAACTTGACGCCGAGCTGGCGCTCTCTCCGCCACATGACTTCGCACTTGCGGGCGGCCGATTCCATCTCGAGCACGAGCGAGAAGCGGTCGGGGACGTTCATCGCATCGGCGACCTCGATCGAGGCGCCGATGGCGGACATGTCGCGCACCGTGCAGTTCTCGGTGGTCTTGCCGAAACGAATGCGGCCGGTCTTCAGCGCCGTGCGGCGTGCGGCCTTGCGCTTGTCGGGGCCGACTTTCTCCGGTGGTTGTGCCTGCGCCAACGCGGGCTCCAGCTCTTGCGCGGGGGGAGCAGGCACGATGGAAGGCGCCGCGGCCCGTACCTTTCGAACTGCCAGTGCCTCGGGCCCCAATCGCGCCATCGCGTCCGACAGGATCATGCCCGAGAACGTCACCTGCGGCCCGGCCTCGAAATCGCGGCGGATGGCCTCACGCTCGACCGTTCCCTGAAAACTGATCAGCTGCAGCGAGGCGACGATCTGCTCCACGTTGCCGCCCTCGCCGAACGGCAGCAGCAGACGCTCGCAATCGACCTGATGCGCGTTGGAATCGACCGTGGTGATGATCTCGTAGATCGCACAGCCGCTTTCGGCGCATTCGCGCGCGCCGTTCACCGAGATGTTGCGCAGCGCCGGCGGAGCCACTTCCTCCATCGTCTTGCCGACGATGTTGCTGCCATAGGCCTCGGTTGCGCGCAGCCCGACGCTGCGGACGCGGAAACAGCGGCCGCCGGCTTCGCCCAGGCTCGCGACATCCCACAGAACGATCTGCTCGAGGCTGTGGCCGGCTGACTGCGGCTGGAATCCGCCGAGGGACGGAATGCCGCTGCCGGCGGCAAGCATGTTCCATTGCGTGGCGAGCGCACGCTGGTTGTTGGATCGGATCGAATGCAGCGACACGCGCTGAAACGGCATGGCGATCTTGATCTGGTTGTTCTGAGTTGCCTCAAATCTTGCCAGAAAATCGCTTTACGTCTCGTGAGCGGATACCGCGTGGCGGAATCGATTGCGCAACTGGTCAACGCGCGGTTAACGGCGCTGTCATTCCGGGGCACGCGCGTTTGCGCGTGAGCTCGGAATGACAGCTTTAATCGCCGAGCTGAAACTTTTCGAAGCGGCCAAGCTCTTCCTCGATGCTGCGCTTCAGCTCCTTGCGCGCCGCCTGCTTCTTGCCGTCGCCGACCCAGGTCCACTTCTGCATCAACAGCTTCCTGTTCTGGCGGTCGGTCTTCAAGTCGATTGCCGCGACGATGCGATCGCCGACAAGCACCGGCAGCGCGAAATAGCCGAACTGGCGCTTCTCCTTCGGCAGGTAGGCTTCGAACTTGTGATCGTAGCCGAACACCAGTTTTGTGCGCTTGCGCTGGATGATCAGCGGGTCGAACGGCGAGAGGATGTGGACCAGGCCGGCATCCGCCGGCTCAGTGGGCGCCTCGATCGCTGCCGGCGCGGCCCAATGCTCCTGCTTGCCGGCGCCTTCGAGCGCCACGGGCACCAGCTCGCCGCGACGGATGCGTCCGTTGATCAGCTTGCGCACCGCGGCCTTGCGCGGCGCATCCAGGTGACAGATCGAATCGAGGCTGACCACGCCTTGCGCGCGCAGGGCGCGGTCGAGCACGTAGGCGGCCGTCTCGGTGGCGGAGGCGGCCTTCGGCGGCTTGTCCCAGCCGAAATGGCGCGACATCAGTTCGTAGGTCTTCAGCATGCCGTTGCGCTCGCTGACAGCGAGCTGGCCGAGGAAGAAGGCGTATTCCAGCGCCCGTTTCGACGGCTTGCGGCTGGCCCACAGGTGCAGCTTCTCCTGCGGCTCCTCCTCGATGTCGCGGATGGTCAGCGCGCCGTCACGCTTCACCATCCGCATCACCTTGCGCAGCTCCTTCGGCTGCACGGTCGAGAACCAGCGGCCGGGATTCTGCTTGTAGTGCTTCATGTCCGCGACGAAGAAGCGCAGCGTCTCCGTCGGCAGGTAGGCCAGCGCATGCGCCCAGTACTCGAACACGCTCTTGGCGTCGCTCTGCGCATGCTTGAGGTCCGTGCGGCGATAGGCCGGAATGCGCGAGAACAGGATGTGGTGATGGCAGCGCTCGATGACGTTGATGGTGTCGATCTGCACATAGCCGAGATGCGCCACCGCCGCCGCCACCGCCTCGGGCCCGGCGCCGAACGGCTCGCGCGCATCGAGCTGCTGTGCCTTGAGCCAGATCCGGCGGGCCTGGGCTGTGCTGAGGGGAAGGGGTTTTGCGGCAGCGCGGGGCATAGGTTGCGCAGTCTAGCGGGATTCGTCAGCGCGGGTGAAGATCGCGCCGCCCGAGACTTCACACCTGTTCGGACCTGAAAACGGCAGGATCACGCTGTTCGAGCGACGACCCTGGTCTCGATCGGTCCTTCGGACCCCGATGGGGCATCGACCCCTGACAGCTCGATCCGCACCACGTCGGTCAGGCCGTGCGGCTCGCGATGGGCGACGATCACCAACGTCGCGTCCGGCAGCTCGTTCCGCAGCAGTGTCATCAACCTGCGTTCCGAGTCGAGATCGAGGGCGCTGGTTGCCTCGTCGAGGAAAACCCAGTCCGGCCTCGCCGCGATCACCCGCGCAAGCGCCAGCCGCTGCTGTTCGCCGATGGAAAGGCCACTCGTTTCGTCTGTCCCAAACCGATGGCCAAGCCCGACCGTGTGCAGCAGAGCGTCGACGTCGGACTGCGCCATCGTTCCGGGCAGAGACGGATATATGGCCGCCGCTGCAAGCGTATCGAGCGGCAGGTAGACCTGCTGCGGCAGGAAGAGGATGCGCCCCGGCGGCATCTCGACCGTGCCGCTGGCGTGTGGCCACAGGCCTGCCAGCGCCTTGAACAGTGTGCTCTTGCCGAGGCCCGAGGCGCCGCGCAGCCAGACGGTGCGTCCGTGCGTGATCGTCAGGTCATCGATGGCGAGCAGCGGCCGGCCGTCGGGCGTGCGAATGACAAGCTTGGCGACGCGGAACGCGCCGTCCGCCGATGTCGATCGCACCGGACCGGAATGGCCGGCCGCCGTCGCTTCGGTGGCGTTGTAGAAAAAATCCAGACGGCGCGTCGTCGCCACGAGGTCGGAAACGAACTTGTAATAGAAGATGAACCACGACAGCGTCGTCACCACGTGCTGGAA
>Ga0075367_10001450_pt1 | contig 10216 bp, 20 predicted proteins | sample EndMethybrTD3032_FD_71399 | JGI IMG/M metagenome (GOLD analysis project Ga0075367, IMG submission 71399) | Populus endosphere microbial communities from Tennessee, USA - Endosphere MetaG P. TD hybrid TD303-2 | ecosystem: Host-associated > Plants > Roots > Endosphere | place: USA: Tennessee...
TGCTTTGGGCCGTCAGACGAACCGTGTGGGTCTTATGCCAACTTCATCTAGGGGTACTCTCAGATTCCAGGAGAACCCAGTAGCGCTGAAGGTGAGCGTGGCCTCGCCTTGAAGGGCGTCAGGAGCCAAGCGAGCTAGCACGGCATATCCGAAGCCTTTGTGAATGAGCGGGGTCGATGGCGGTCCGCCTTCTTCACGCCAGTTGATGGTGAGTTGGTCCGCCGAGAGCTGCCAGGAAAGATGTGCCTGACCGTCGGGTCTAGATAGCGCTCCATGCTTCAGCGCGTTGGTACCGAGTTCGTGCAGGGCAAGCCCGATGTTCTGCGCCGCGGCAGGGTTGAGAACGACGGCCGGACCCGAATAGCTGATCCGTTGGTGCTCTTCATCAAGGAACGGAGCCATATGGCGGGCAGCAAGGTCGTCAAGCCTGGCGCCTTTCCAGTCTTCATCGGCGATCAGGTCATGCGTGTCTGACAATCCGCGAATTCGCGCTGAGAGGCGCCGAACGTAGTCCACCACGTGAGCGCTGCTCGACGCCGTCTGCCGCGCGATGGCCTCCACGACCGCTAACAGGTTCTTCGACCGGTGAGCAAGTTCTCGCATCAGCGCCCGGATGCGTTCCTCGCGCTGCTCGCGTCGGATCAGTTCCTGGTGGTGCGCGTCCGAGGCGGCTTTGGCGGATAGGCGCAACTCAAGCTCATCGATGACAATGCCGCTCAGGTCGGTAAGAAGCGTAACGTCGTGATCGGTGGGCGTACGCGGTGCCAGATCGAGAACGCAGAGCGTACCTAGATTGAACCCTTCTCGCGTTCGCAAAGGCACACCGAGGTAGAACTGGAGGCCAAAGTCGCCAGCGACTAAAGGATTGGCGAGTGTACGCGGGTCGCGCCTGGCATCAGTGACGAGCCAGGGCCCGTCCTGAAGAATGCAGGACGCACACAGTCCTGGGTCGCGGTCGATCTGCTCAACGTCGAGACCGTGGTGGGATTTGAACCAGATGCGGTCATGGTCAACGATGCTGACGATCGCGATCGGGACGCGCAGCTCTCGTGCCGCCAGTGCGGTAATGCGATCAAAAGCGCCGTCTGGGGGTGTATCGAGGATGTCGAAGCGTCGAACGGCCGTCAGCCGATTGCGTTCGATATCTGAATCGCGGGCGTTGGGAGGATCTGAAAGCCGCATTGTTTGTTCTGGCATTTAGTGCGCAACGCGCCGCGGATCGTTTCGATCCACAATCAACAATACAACCCGGCAAGATTGGTTAGGACATCAAAAGCTGCGCTGGATACCCTTAGCGAGCAAGCATGGTGAAGGCGGCCATCCCAATACCTGCGACTACCGCCAAGGCCACGGAAATGAAAAGTACGGAGACGGTCGCTCGCGGACCCGTGCCCTGGCGCACCGCGACGGTCTCGCGGCTGGGATGGTCGACAGGCTTGCTGTTGCTGTCCATGGCTCAACTCCCGCCTTGATGCTTGTGGCCCGCGCCCTTTTGGGCCTGCTCTATCTGCTCTTTGGTGATCTTCGGTGCCTTGCGATCGATCGGCCGACTTGGCGGCTCCGTACCAGTCGCCTTCCCATGGGCCGTCGGATCGCTGGCGGGGAAGCTCAGGTCGACGGCCTTGTCGATCTTTCGCTCAGTTTTTTCCTTGGTCATGCGCCACCTCCGTCAAGCTGAAGCCGGAAGGACAGAGATGCCCAAACCTGGTCATCTCCGTCCTTGAATCATCTCGACAATTCCGTCCGACTAGCCGCCGGTGCTCTTGTTGCCGGACTTCTCGTCCTTCTTGAGCTTGTCGATCTCTGACTGGCCCTTCGGCGCATTCGGGTCAGTCGGCTTTTCGTCCTTCACCGCGCCCGATGTAGCCGGGCCCTTGGGGGCCGCTTCGGCCTTCGGCTCGTTCGGAGTGTTCTGCGCCATCGCGCCGGCGGTACCGAGGGCAAAGAAAGCTGCAACCGCAGCTGTGATCAACTTGCTCATGGTGCGTTTCCTGTTTTTCACGGAGACATCTTGCGCTCCTGCACAGTCAACGCTGGAGAGTGAGCGCGTGTTCCGGACTCAGATTTTCAGGATTTGGGTACGATCTACGTAGAGCGAAGCCCGCCTGTTCGACGTAAGCGTCATGCATCAAATGACACATACGACTGGCCTGCCTGGGCAATGGAGCGGATTGCTGCAGACGGCAGCAGCAACACAGGTATGCCGCTTTGTTTCCGCCGGAACTGCGCCCGCATGCCGCGGTTCGCCTCTCAAGGACATCAGGTTCGAACCAGGAGGCGCTCAGACAGAGTCGTATCCCCATGTACAAGAAGTTGTCCCAACATCCGCAACTCAAGAACGTGGTCTTCTTGGATCGCGTCGGGGAGACGCTTCGTCAGGCAACAAGCGACATTGCGAAGGAAGATTTGCCCGAGAACATTCTCCTCCTCCTGCGTCGGCTGGATCGCATTGAACAGCGCAATAGGCGCAGGGTGGCGTCCGACAGCTGAACCTGCGATACCGATCAAAATTCGGCACTAGCCGTCGCTTGGTCTATCCGTTGGAGGATGAAAGGGACTACCGAAGACGCGTGAGTGACCAGCGAAGCTAATCGTTACTCAGTTCCGATCCACTGGCGCCGAACCTTTGCGCTCATCAACAACGCGACGGAGCCGTTCGAGCAGTCCGCGAGCCTCATCGGTTGGCTCGCCAGTGTCGAGGAGATGTTGCAGGACCATTTCCTGCTTCAGCATCTGAAATTCCGCATCCGCCAGATCGACTTGGTGCTGCGCGGTACGTCCCATTTTATCCATTGTCGTCATTCACCAGGGAAGATGAGGATCTTGCCGTCGTGAGTGATGGCCCAAGAGCAGCACCAGCTACCCAAGTCAGCTGTCGAGACGCTAACGGAGGCTTCGTCGTTTAGGTTCCAGACTCACACGAAGTGGCGTTGCTCTGACACGCTTTCATCAGGATCACGTCAAGGAGGAGATCATGACCAACCCAAACAACGCTCAAAACACCCGCCCCGCTGAAAGCGAGGTCGATCGAGCGCAACGCAAAGAAGCGCGACGTCGAAGAAGCCCTTGGTCATACGTGGTGGGCCTCCTGGCAGTGGCCGCGATGATTGCGCTAGGCTTCGTTTTCCAGGATGAGTCCCCAAGTGCGTCCTTCCGCGCCTCGACGAATTCATCGTCGAATTGACGCTTGGATGTAAGTTGCGTTCGGAAGGCTCGCGGAGCCTACACCGGGAGTAAGACGTGCACATACGACCGCTCGTCATCGGCGAGATGGTAATTGTTGCCACCGCTTGGGCTATCCCCGCGGTAGCGCAGGATGCGTGCAAGGGTGCGCTTGAGCTGCCGACGAGGCACACGTTAAAGGACGTTTGGAGGATGGGATCAAGCAAACCCCGAGCGACGAGGCCAAGGCAAACAAGAAAATTGAGGATGCAGCTGTCCAGGCCAAACGCAAGAGCGACGCGAAACAGAAGTGAATTGTGGAGCGACCAGAGCACGCTCTTGTAAGGTGTCTTGCTGACCTCGGGAAGGTCTCGGCACCCGTGGTGAGCAGAGCGTTCAGTACGTTGCAGCATGAAGCTCAAGGAGGCCCGGCAGGCGGTCGCTTCCCCGCTGTCGCTGCGTTCTGCCTACGCCACTTTGGCCCTGATCCGCGCACGTAGATGGTCCACTAAGCCTCGTGGCGTTCCGGGAACCGAGAAAGATGGGGAGGCATCGTGTTGGCGATCTTGAGTGCATCGAACTCAAACAGCTCCAGCGCGATCTTCTGCGCCAACATGACATCGCCTTGAGCCAAATGGCCCTCAGGCATGAAGCACAGGACGTGAAGGCGTTTGCCGTTCTTGTCGATCTCTTCCACGTTCATTTGGTAGCCACGCCAGATGCGGTAGCAATTGCCGGTTTCGCCACCGGTCACCGTAAAATATCCGCACTCATGGAACTGCTCCCGTTGGGTTAGGGACAGGTTTTCTCCAAGTAGTAAATTCGCCCTCGCTCGCGCCGTTCCAGTGCCCGCAAAGTCAGGCGATGCCCACCGGGTAATCACAGAACGAGAGAATCGACTCAAGCGCTGCAACCACCATGCGCAGTGTCTTGGCGGGGCATCGCGATCATTTGCGGTACACGCCATCAGCGTCCGGACCTCACTATGCTGTCGCGGCGGTTCTCGCCGCAGCTGCTGAGCACTTCGCTGAACAAGGTCCTCAGCATATCTCGATCCATCAACCGCCTTGCAGCTGGGGGATGAGCAAGGTTCGCTCGACCAGCGGATCAAACTTGTCCAGCAGGGTGCCGGGGTTGCCATCCCTACCGAGCGCGACGGCCCGGAACCCTTTGCCGGTCAATTCCCGAAACCGCTCTTCGGCACGCGCTATGGTCTTTGGATCGGCGAAATCGAACTCGTGCCGCGTGTCGCCATTGCGATCCATGACAATCTGAACAGCCATTTGTGGATCCTCTGGTTGCTTGCATGTCCTTGATCTTACCTCAGAGTTTGGACCAGCCCCGGCCTTCACGCAGTTTTGTTGCGCTGACCTGCCGTGGCAATGGCAGCGCAACGGCGTGGTACAACTTTGAAACAAAAAAAGCCCCCACACCGCGTGAGCGGTCGGGGCAGGTTAGCTAAGGTGGTGGGATGGCGTAGGGGGCGCGGACGCGTCGGCTGAGCAGCGCAGCTACGCATCACTCAACTGGGTCCCCGGTGGACGCACACGATGCGGGGACGGCACACTCGGCGAAACACCCTTCGACTTTCAGGGTTTCGCCTGAGTGTTGTGCGCCGCTGTCAATGCGCGAGTGATCAGCGTTAGTCCGGCCGGCGCGGGTTCCACCACGAACCGCCGCTCGCCCGCTCTTGCGAGTTCTGCGCCAATCCCATTGCGGTTGAACGCATCACGTCCAGATTCAGGCACTTGCGCGGCGGAGCTCCGAGAGCGCCGTCCGGAGAGTCGCGTTGGGGTCGGCCACTAGGGAACTCTCAGTAGCGCGTTAACCCAGGCTGGTGCTGTTGGAGCAACGCCCATGAGAGCAATCTTCGCGACTTTGCTATCCCTGGGCCTGGTAGTTGCGTTTGCCGGGCCAACCGCCGCTGCAAGCAAAACGCCGCCATGGCGTCGCCTTTGCTGCTTTGGCCATTGGTACTGTATGCCTCTGTGTCTTTGAAAACAGCCCAATGCATGGCTTCGTCAGCAGCGCAATGCGTGGGCGTACGACCATGCTGGTACTACGAGATGGACAGCAATGCCTTTCCCGTTGGGAGCAGGGGATGGTGGCAGATGAAGAGGCTGGAGGGAACCGGCCGGACACGCTAGGCCGCCGAAGCTTGAAGGCGCAACTGACACGCAGGTTTTGTGTTGGATGCCTCAGCGTCTACTGATGTCCTTTTGTAACTCGGCTATCTTCTCGCGGACCTCTTGCTCGCTCCGGAACAGGAAGTCTGCGATGTCTGCCACAGACCTACCGTGCGTCGAGGCATACCTGAGGTCGGCCAGGTCCATCCTTGACCAGGGCTTGCCTTCGTTGATGTTAGGTTCGGCGTATCCCATCGATCAAAGCTCCTAGATCTTGTCCGGCTCAGGCCGCAGCAGGTTCTCTACCGTCGCGATCAATACGTCTGGCGAAGCCGGCTTGCGCACGAGCGGGCCGCCCGCACAAGAACCGCCGATGTTGCTGAACCCACTGTAGATCACAAACGGAACGCCTCGCTCTTTCAGCCGCGCGCACAGTTGGCTGCTGTCGTTCTCCCCCAGTGCATGATCGAGAATAGCTGCGGCCAATCTGTCATGCTCAACCAAGATAAGCGCCTGCTTGAATGAAACGGTAGTGGTAACGACGGCGCCCGCCGCTTTGAAAGCATCCACAATCTCCATGGCAATGAGCGGCTCATCTTCGACAATGAGGATCGAGCGGCCAGCAAGTTTGCTGGACATTGGCCACCTGCAGCGCGGCAAAGCGCGATTTCCTGGAGGCAAGGCGACCTCTTCCTGGGTCGCACCGTGTCCCGAGCCGTCGATCAATCCTCAACGCCGCAACAAGCGTAATGATCGACTGGGGAAGGCCAGATCCGCGAAGCTAAGGCGAGCCTGGTGCTGCGTCCCGTAAGACTAGCACGCTCAGAATATAGGTGTCTAACTAAGCTTCATCTCCGACCTGATGTGTGGCTCCAGGGTGCGCTGGACGGCGGAACTTGAGCAGTGCCGATCTCGTTCATCGGAATGAACCGAGCACGGGGCACAAGAACCAATGATTCCGACGCGGGAGACACGACTGCTCCAATTTGGCCAATCCAACAATGCTCGCCAAGCTCACGCGAGGGTGCGTGCTCAGCAGAAGGCTGAGGCGTTAATGGTGTTGAAGAGCATGTTGCCTGCGGGGGAGTACGCGACGATGGTGGCCCAAATTCAGAATGGCGAGCGCGAGGTGCGGCTGGAGAACGGTTTCGTCATGACCTGTTTCTCGCCGAGAGAGTGACGAGTTGGCGAATGAATGAATGGACGCAAGTTTTAGTAGTCCAGGCCTGGGGGGCGTGTCCGTCCTCAGGCCTAATATCTCATGGCATTCACCTTGAGTAGCGCGCCTGCCATCCTGGCAGCATGCGAAGCCCGCCAGCACCATCCCGCCCGACCCTGCAGGACATGCGCAAGCAGGCATGCTGGCTTTGGGTAAACTGCTTAAATCCGGACTGCCTGCACCGGGCACCTGTAGCGCTGGCGCCTTGATCATTCGGTGGGGCCCGGAGGCAAGCAGCGACATGATCCGGAATTCGGCGCTCTGCGCCAGGTGCGGCCGGAAGGGCGCCAGCCTGACGCACCCCAGTTGGGTAGGCCTCGATGTAGGGTTCGCGCCGTTCCCAAAGCAGTAGCGTCAAGTCAGTCGCCCACAAGCAACCGTGACCGCATCCCGCTTCATCCAGCCCTGCAGCCCTCTTCTGACCAAAGCCATACCGACCGGCCCCGGTTGGCTTCACGAGGTCAAGTTCGACGGCTACCGCGTCCAGGTCCACAAGACTGGACGCGAGGTCGAAATCCTCTCCCGCAACGGCCACGATTTCACAGCGCGATACTTGCCGATCGCCCTAATGCTGGCCGAGCTGCCGGCCAGATCGGCGGTACTGGATGGAGAGCTTGTCGCCGCCGACGCAGCCGGCATACCGGACTTCACCGCGCTCCACCGCCGCCGGGTTGCCGGCAGCGACATGATGCTCTGGCTGTTCGACCTACTGGCGCTCAACGGTCGGGATCTGCGCGAGCGGCCTTTGCACAAGCGCCAGGTCCGGCTGCGGGCACTCGTGCGTGATCTCGACTGTCCGGCAGTCCTGGCTTCGGAATCGTTCGATGATGGAGAGGCGCTGATGCGCGCCGTCGAAAAGCACGGCCTCGAAGGCGTAGTGAGCAAGCGCCGGGACTCTCCCTACCGATCCGGACCCATCCGCGATTGGCGCAAGATCAAGACCGCAGCCTGGCGCGAGGCCAACCGGGAGCGGTGGAAGCTATTCGGCGAAGAGGCAAAGCATGTGACCACGGCCGACGTGGAGGACGCTTTCGGCGAGCCGGACGAGATCGTAAGTCGCGACAGGCGCATGCGCGGCGCTAAATGGATCTGCTCGTCATGCGGTGCCATCACCCGCAGTGAACAGCCGATCCCCGTGCCGGCTCCTTGCATCCGTTGCGGTGGGATCGCGTTCAAGAAGCCATGAGAATGCGGCGCTCCCCAGCACTAGGGAGTGGGTGGAGAGCGCCCGTCCAGGCCCCTGAGGAGTGGCCACGGACGACAGAGATTATCGCTAAGCCTCGCACATTTGGACGTGGTGAAAGTCAAGCTCGAAACCGGCACGACGGACCGTCCGTATCAAAAGATGAACGCCTCACCTCCCAAAGGAGACGAAAGGGCCCGCGCCGGCAAGAGTGTGGGCCAAATAATTAGACAAATCGAAGATGCGCGCCGATGCAAAATCGATCCGCTATCAGCCTATTTGATGGCGTTGCTGACGTTGTTGAACGTCTTGCCGATATTAGTACCGAGCGCCCGGGCACCCCCAATGATGGCGACCGCAATCAGCGCGGCGATCAGGCCGTACTCGATGGCGGTGGCACCGGATTCATCCCTAAGAAATCGCTCCACAAGCGTGCGCATTCCCATCTCTCTGCTGTGTTTGTTGCCCTCGCGTTGATCAGACCAACAGCGTCTTAAATTAGGCTTGCGGCAAAGCTTGCGGTCAACCGCACATGTGTAGAGCTTGGACGAAGGCTAAGTCTTCTTAAGTCGTCCTGCCGCTCGAAAGTTGCATCAAGAACCCGATGCCCGATGGCACGTTCCGCCAATGCTCTTGCTCGGCGATTGTCTTCACCTCCCAAGGGCGACGACGGTTGTGTTCAAGTCGCTTGGTGTAATCTGGCGCGACCTCGTCCCATACCGCGTCGAACACCTCGCGGAGCGTTCCCAATTGCTCCGGGCCAAGCACGATGTTGTGGCTGCCTTTTCGCTGTCCCATTGCCCCACCGCTGAAGCACGCCGGGCACACGGAAAAAGACAGTATACCGCGGATTAACCACAGCGGTCACGCCGCAGATTTGTGAAGAAGCACATCGCAGCAGCACGGACGACGTGACGACCCCGTCGTCCTGCTACTTATGTGGATCGGGGTCTTCGTTCTCAGGTGAGGGTAACTCAAGGACGTTGAGGCTAGGCGGCTGTCCAAGTGCGCCGATCGTCATGGAAAGACTTCAACCATTGCCAGAATGGCAAATAAGGTTGCGAGCAGAGCTAAGATCAAAGGGAGCAGCAGCGGTCGTTTTCGCAGCGCGTTGTCGACTCGGCCAATCATTTTCATGTTGAGGTGGCCTTCGCATCGCGTGGATGCGAAGGCTATCCCCATTTTGGGGGAGACTAGGCCCCTTCACTTCGGCGCCCATTCCGGCCAGTTTCCGGGGGTGAGCTCTTCTTCTGGCACGCTAGGTTTTGCACGCGGCGCCGCTTTCGCCGACTTTGCAGCACGCTTCGATGACGTGGTGACCTGCGCTCCGCTCGCCGGCTTAGGTGCCAGTTCCACGGACCTGGTGACGTCGGCAACCGCTTGCGTATAGTCGCCCTTAGCCAGGTACGCTCTGGCGCGGCTTTCATACGCCGGACCGTAGCTCGGCTTGAGCTCGATGGCCTTGTTGTAGTCCGCTAAGGCGCGATCCAAATTACCCGTCGCCTGAGCCGCAATCCCTCGATGATGGTAGGCGACGGCGTCGTTGGGATCGCGAGCGATCAAGTTCTCGCATGCCCTAATGCCGAGTTCGCCGTCTTTGTCAGCAAGGCAATCGCTCCGATCATCGGCCGACGCAAGCATGGGCCACGCAACGACGAAGGCGCCCAACAACCACAATGACCTACTGCGCATACTCTTCCCCGCTCCCCAATCGACTGTGATGCGGAAGTTGCGCGAATTGCAGGGCGGAAGCAATCCTTGCTCTTACCTTGATCGTCACTGCTGGACGCTGGGCGCGGAATAGCGCTAGAGCCGCGGGCTTGGTCGAATCTCTGGTTAACGAGGTGTTAATCCTGGGCTCTCGGCGCCAGAAATATAGTTCGGAACAGGGATGTTATGCTCGAGTTTTGCGCGTGCGGGATAGCAACAAGGGGGTGCCCAATGCGCAAGCGCAAGCGTCCAGATCGGTCTCCAGATGACATGCGTGACTGGTACGCGATCGGAGTGATCGCGGTGATGACCGCCCTGTCGATATGGGTGCCTATGCTCAGCAAGGCCAATTCTGGCGTTGCCAGTTCCACGTTGGCCTTGTCGCGATCGCGCTGATCGGGTGGCCCAGACGGCCGCCGAGGACCGACTAGGCGAGTTCGACAGTCTGCAGCGGCCGTAGTTGGGGCAGATCTTGCCCGCTGTCTCCCCTTGCGTGATCCGCACTTCGGCTTCACGCAAGAAACCCATGATCTCCTCCGTAGATTCCCTTGCCCCGAGAGTTCAGGTCAGGCCGCCTTGTCCCCCAGCCGGGCAATGGTTGTATGACTCACCCGATAGATACGTCCGAGCGACCTCGCGCTCTCACCACCATCCAGACGCCGCTTAGCGTCAGCCTGCTGCTCCGTGGAGAGCTTAGGCCTGCGGCCAAGGTGCGCTCCACGGGCCTTGGCCGCCTCGCGGCCAGCGTTGGCCCGCTTGACGATGCGCTGGCGCTCGTCCTCCGCCATGGCACTCAGGAAGGCAATAAAGCCTCTG
>Ga0075367_10001451_pt1 | contig 10215 bp, 8 predicted proteins | sample EndMethybrTD3032_FD_71399 | JGI IMG/M metagenome (GOLD analysis project Ga0075367, IMG submission 71399) | Populus endosphere microbial communities from Tennessee, USA - Endosphere MetaG P. TD hybrid TD303-2 | ecosystem: Host-associated > Plants > Roots > Endosphere | place: USA: Tennessee...
GTCATCGCCGACGGGCCGCGCTCCTGGCTGGGCGAGCCGGCGGCGCGGCGGCATGCCCTGGCCAACCTCGACCGCATGGTGATCCGGCCGGCGCATGAGAGCACGGCCCGGCCGGGTCGCGCCGTGCCGGGCCGCGATCCGTCACGCATGGGGCCGACCGAGCGAGCCGCGCTCCTGCAGGACATCGAGCTGAGGGGGGCGATGTTCGTCGCCGAGGAGAAGATCGGTTTCGGCACCACGCCGTCGCTCACTCCGGCCGGACTGGTGCCCAAGCCCTATGCCGTGCGCCTGTTCGTGACCGCCACCGCCAACGGCTTCGTCGCCATGCCGGGCGGACTTGCCATGACAGTCGATGAAAGCTCGGCGGTGGCGCTCAGCGCTATCGAAGGGGAGTCGCGCGATGTGTGGGTGATCAGCGACGCCAGCCTGCCGCCGCATGTCAGTCTGTGGCGGCCGTCCATCGAGATGGCGCAGGTGCAGCGCGGAGCCTACGACCTCCCGAGCCGGGCCGCCGACAACCTGTTCTGGCTTGGCCGCTATACCGAGCGGGCCGACTGGACCATGCGGGTGCTACGCACCTGCCTCAGCCGTCTGCAGGAGGACAGCGGGCCGCGCCAGGAGCTGGCGGCCAGCCGTGTCGCGCTCGAGACCCTGCTGGCGCAGGACGAGGGCGAGATCCCCGATGCTGGCGAGCCCACCGATGCCGACATGATCGAGCGGCTGGCGCGCAACCTGATGACATCGTCGGACTGGTACTACGGCCTGCCGCGCACGCTCGACAACATCCATCGCGTCGCCAGCCTGACGCGCGACCGCCTGTCGCTGGAAGCCTGGCGCACGCTCAACGACTTCTATGCCGGCCGCCGCTGGCAGGGCAGCGCCATGCCGCGAACGATCGGCGATTCGCTGGTCCTGCTCGATGACGGCTTGCGGGTGCTGTCGGCCTTCCATGGCCTGACGCACGAGAACATGACCCGCAACTACGGCTGGTCGTTCCTGGACATGGGCCGGCGCCTGTCGCGGGCCTCGCACCTGTCCGAGTTCCTGCTCGGCGTGTTCGGCAAGGCGAGCCCCGGCGTGGACGACATCGGCAGCCTGTCGTTCGTGCTGGAGCTGGCCGACAGCTTTATCACCTACCGCTCGCGCTATCGCATGGCGCCGGTGCTGCCGCTGGTGCTCGACCTGCTGCTGATCGACGAGAGCAACCCGCGCAGCATCGGCTTCCAGCTGGCCGCGCTGTTGCGGCATATCGATACGCTGCCGCAGTCGAGCGAGGGCGGAGGGCGCATCGACGAGCAGCGCACCGCGCTCAGCCTGCTGACGCACGTGCGCGTGGCTCAGGCGCAGGAGCTCGCCAAGGTCGGGCCGGATGGCCGACGCGCCGAGCTGGAGGCGCTGTTGGGCGAGCAGGTCGCCATGCTGCCGCATCTGTCGGATGCGATCGGGCGGCGCTACTTCAACCTGATCGAGAAGGACGCGCGCTGGGTGCGGGCGCGCTCGCGGGTGGACGGATGATCTTCGATGTCAGCCACCGCACCAGCTACGCCTACCGCAAGCCGGTCCTGCAGTCGCAGCATCTGGTGCATCTGACGCCGAGGGGTGGCGAGCGGCAGATGGTCGACCGGCACAGCCTGCTGATCGAGCCGGCGCCGTCCTCGCAGGTCTCGTTCGACGACTATTTCGGCAACGGCGCGGCGATCCTGACCATCGACGACGAGCATTCCGAGTTTGTCATCCACGCGCGCAGCACCGTGGAGGTATGGGCGCCGGACCTGCCGATCCTGGCGCTGTCAACGCCGTGGGAGCAGGTGGTCGGCAAGGCGGTGCGCAGCGACGGCACGCTCGACATCGACGTGCTGCAGTTCGTCAGCACCTCGCGCCATACGCGCAGCGTGCGCGAGGCGCTCGACTATGCGCGTCCGTCCTTTCCGGCCGATCGCCCGGTGCTGGAGGCGGCCAACGACCTGACCCAGCGCATGTTTGCCGACTTCATTTTCGACAGCAAGGCAACCGACATCTCGACGCCGGTCTCGCAAGTGCTGCGCAACCGGCGCGGGGTGTGCCAGGACTTCGCGCACGTGGCCATCACCTGCTTCAGGGCGCTGGGTCTGCCGGCCCGCTATGTCAGCGGTTATCTGCTCACCGTGCCGCCGCCGGGCGTTGAGAAGCTGCAGGGCGCGGATGCTTCGCATGCTTGGCTCTCGGTGTGGACGCCGGAGGTGGGCTGGGTGGATTTCGACCCGACCAACGGTGTGATCCCGATCGACAGCCACATCACGGTGGCCTACGGCCGCGACTACGACGACGTAAGCCCGGTCAGCGGCGTGCTGCTCGGCGGTCGCGACCAGCGCATGACCGTGGCCGTCGATGTGACTCCGGTCGGGTAGCTCCTCACGCGCCGCGCCAATGTCATGCCGGGGCTTGTCCCCGGTATCCAGCCATCAGCAAGCGTCGGAGCAGGAGGAGAGGTGGATCCCGGGCACAAGGCCCGGGATGACAGGTCCTACTCCGGCAGCTGGTAGTCGGCGAACTTGGCGCGCAGGTCCTTCTTGGAGATCTTGCCGGTGGCGGTCAGCGGCAGGGCGTCGATGAACACGACGTCATCGGGCATCTGCCACTTGGCGATGCGGCAGGCCAGCGTTTCCAGGATCTCGGCCTTGCTGGGGTTGGCGCCGGGCGCCTTGACCACCACCAGCAGCGGCCGCTCGGTCCACTTGGGATGGCGCACGCCGACCACCGCGCAGTTGGCGATGCTCTTGCACGCGAGCGCCGCATTCTCCACGTCGATCGAGCTGATCCACTCGCCGCCGGATTTGACCAGATCCTTGGTGCGGTCGACGATCGCCAGCCAGCCGCCGGGCCCGGTCTTGGCGACGTCGCCGGTCGCAAACCAGCCCTCGCCGTCGATCTGCTTGGCGGACGCGTCCTGGTTCTTGTAGTAGCCCGAGACGATGGTCGAGCCGCGTACCAGCAGCTCGCCGGGCGTGCCGCTCTCGGGGGCGGCGCGGGCGCCCTTCTCGTCGATGATCTTGAGGTCCACCCCGAACATGCGGCGGCCCTGGCTGGCCGCCAGTGCGGCGCGCTCGAGCGGTGGCAGGCGGCGCTCCTCGGGACGCAGAATGGTCAGCGTGCCGATCGGGCTCATCTCGGTCATGCCCCAGCCGTGCGTCACCTCGATGTCGTAGTCGCGCGACAGCGTGTCGATCATGGCCTGCGGCATGGCCGAGCCGCCGGTCAGTATCTGAGTAAGGTTCCTCGGCTTGCGGCCGCGCTTCTTGAACTCGTCGATCAGGCCGAGCCAGACGGTGGGCACGCCCCAGCCGGCGTCGACACCCTCGCCCTCCATCAGATCGAACAGGCTCGGGCCATCCAGCTTGGCCCCCGGCAGGATCAAGGGGCAGCCGGTCAATGGCGTGATGTACGGCAGGCCCCAGGCATTGGCGTGGAACAGCGGCACCACCGGCAGGATCTTGCGGTTGTGCGCGAACGTGTGGGGCTGGGAGGCGATGGTCGAGAACGTGTGCAGCAGCGTGGATCGGTTGGAGTACAGCGCGCCCTTCGGCTCGCCGGTGGTGCCGGAGGTGTAGCAGAGCGCGCAGGCCGTGTTCTCGTCGAACTCCGGCCAGTCGAAGGCCGACGGCTTTTCGGCAAGCAGGCTTTCGTAGCAGCGCAGGTCGGGCAGCGGGGAGGCCGCCGGCATGTGCTCACGATCCGTCATCAGCACGTAGGTGCGGGTGGACTTGAGGGCCGGGGCAAGCTTTTCGACCAGCGGCAGGAAGGTCGCGTCGAAGAACAGCGCCGTGTCCTCTGCATGATTGGCGATGTAGGTGATCTGCTCCGGAAACAGACGCGGGTTGATGGTATGGCAGACGGCGCCTATCCCCGAGATGGCATAATAGAGCTCGAAATGCCGGTAGCCGTTCCAGGCCAGCGTCGCCACGCGATCGCCGGGCTTGATGCCGAGCCCGACCAGGGCGTTGGCCAGGCGGCCGATGCGCCTGCGCGCCTCGGCGTAGCCGTAGCGGTGCAGGCCGCCCTCGACGGTCTGCGAAACCACCTCGACATCGGGGAAAATGTCGGCCGCATAATCGATGATGCTGGAGACCAGCAGTGGCCGGTCCATCATCATACCGCGTAGCATGGCGCATCCTCCCTGGATTGCTTTGTTGCGGCAGAGTAACCTTAGCGCGCACCTCGCGCCAAGCCGGGTGCAAGCCATAAAGATCCACCCGCAGAGACCATGACAAGGAGGGCACGGTGGCCATAGTCGAGACCGAGAGACAAGGCGACGTCGCCGTTATCAGCATGAACAATCCGCCCGTGAATGCCCTGGGCCACGCCCTGCGTACCGGGCTGGAGGCGGCATTCGCCGAGGCCAATGCCGATCCGGCCGTGCAGGCCATCGTGCTGACGGGCACGGGCCGCTTCTTCTCGGCGGGCGCCGACATCACAGAGTTCGCTTCCGGCATGAAGGAGCCGTTCCTGCCGCAGGTGATCGACAGGATCGAGGCGTCCGCCAAACCGGTGGTGGCGGCCGTCAATGGCACGGCGCTCGGCGGCGGACTGGAGCTGGCGCTCGGCTGCCATTATCGGGTTGCCAGCAAGGACGTGCGCCAGCTCGGCCTGCCCGAAATCAAGCTCGGCATCATCCCTGGCGCTGGCGGCACGCAGCGGCTGCCACGCGTCATCGGCGTGGCGAAGGCGCTCGAGCTGATCCTGAGCGGGACGTTCATTGACGCCAAGACCGGCGCCGCCGCGGGCCTGATCGACAAGGTGGCGGAGGGCGATCTGGTGCCGGAGGCCGTGGCCTTCGCGCGCCAGCAGGTCGGCAAGGCGCCGCGTCGCGTCGGTGAGTTGGCTATCGACAAGGCGGCGGTGCCGGCGGGGCTGTTCGAGAAGGCCCGCGCTTCCATCGCCCGCCATCCGAGTGGCCCGCTGGCGCCAAAGTGCGCCATCGACGCCGTGGAGCTGGCCGTGACCCTGCCGGTCTCGGAGGGTATCGCCCGCGAGCGCCAGATCTTCCGCGAGGCCGCAGCCAGCCCCTACGCGAAGGCGCTGCAGTATGCCTTCTTCGCCGAGCGCCAGGCCGCCAACCTGCCGGGCATTGCCGCCGATGTTAAGACGCGGTCGGTGGAGACGGTCGGCATCATCGGCGCCGGCACGATGGGGACCGGCATCACGCTGGCCTTCCTCAATGCCGGCATCCCGGTGACGCTGGTGGAGACCACGCAGGATGCACTCGATGCCGGCGTGACGCGCATCAAGGACACGCTGTCGGCCAACGCCAAGCGCGGCCGCATCACCGAGGCGCAGGCCGCCGACCGCCTTGCCAAGCTCACCCCGTCGGTCGAGCTGGAGAGCCTCGGCAAGGCCGACCTCATCATCGAGGCCGTGTTCGAGAACATGGCGCTGAAGAAGGAGATCTTCGCCAAGCTCGACGGCATCGCCAAGAAGGGCGCCATCATCGCCACCAACACCTCGACGCTGGACGTGGACCAGATCGCCGCCGTCACGAAGCGGCCGCAGGACGTACTCGGCCTGCACTTCTTCTCGCCGGCCAACATCATGCGCCTGCTGGAGATCGTGCGCGCCGAGAAGACCGGCAACGACGTGATGGCAACCGCCATGGGGCTCGCCAAGCGCATCGGCAAGGTCGGCGTGCAGGCCGGCGTGTGCGACGGCTTCGTCGGCAACCGCATGCTGGCGGCCTACGCCGAGGAGGCGCAGGCCATGCTGCTGGAGGGCGCCACGCCGACCGAGGTCGACGGGGCGCTGGAGGCGTGGGGCATGGCGATGGGGCCGCTCGCCGTGCACGACCTCGCCGGTCTGGATGTCAGTTACCGCATCCGCAAGGAGCGCAAGCTGACGGGCGAACGCGCGCAGCTGGCCCGTGTCCCCGACAAGATCGTCGAGATGGGTCGGCACGGACAGAAGACCGGCGCCGGCTTCTACAAGTACGACGCCAACCGCAAGCGCCAGCCCGATCCCGAGATCGAGGCGCTGATCCAGGCCGAGGCCGAGGCGCAGCAAATCAAGCAGCGGCCCGTGCCGGCCGAGGAGATCGTCGAGCGGAGCCTGCTGCGGCTCGCCAACGAGGGTGCCAAGATCCTGGCCGAAGGTATCGCGCTGAGAGCCAGCGACATCGATACGATGTACCTGAACGGCTACGGTTTTCCGGCCTGGCGCGGCGGCCCGATGTGGCAGGCCGATCACTTGGGCCTGGCCAAGGTGGCGGATCGCATCGAGGCTTACCAAGCCGCCCACGGCGACCGCTGGAAGGTCGCGCCGCTGATCGAAAAGCTGGCGGCCGACGGCGGCAGCTTCGCAGCGCTGGACAAGAAGAAGAAATAGGCACGACCATCCGCCCCGAGGGGCAGGATGAGACAACTCAGTCGACGGGGAGACTGCCCACATGCCCATGAAGCCGCCCGCCAGCGTGGGCATGAGCCTGGCCGAGGTCGATACGCCGGCCCTGCTGATCGACCTCGATGCGTTCGAGGCCAACCTCAAGCGCATGGCCGATTTCGCCGGCAAGACCGGCATGCGGTTGCGGCCGCATGCCAAGACGCACAAGTCGCCCCACGTCGCCAAACGGCAGGTGGCGCTGGGGGCGGTGGGCGTGTGCTGCCAGAAGGTGTCGGAGGCGGAGACGATGGTCGATGCCGGCGTCGGCGACGTGCTGGTCACCAACGAGGTGGCGGGCGCGGCCAAGCTGGCGCGGCTGGCGGCGCTGGCCAAGCGGGCCACGGTCGGCGTGTGCGTCGACGACATCGCCAGCGTCGACGAGTTGGAGGCGGCAGCGGACGAAGCCGGCAGCATGCTCGACGTCATGGTGGAGATCGACGTCGGCGGACGCCGCTGCGGCGCTGCGCCCGGTGCGGCGGCGGCACGTATCGCCGAGCGTATCGCCGGTGCCCGGCATTTGTGCTTCACCGGCCTGCACGCCTATTACGGATCGGCTCAGCACGTGCGGGCGGCAGCCGAGCGGCGCGAGCGCATCGTGTATGCGGTGGCCTGCGTGCAGGAAACCAAGCAGGCCTTGCGCGCGGTGGGCCTGGACGCGCGCATCATCACCGGTGCCGGCACCGGCACCTACGAGCACGAGGCGGCGAGCGGCGTCTACAACGAGCTGCAACCCGGATCCTACGTGTTCATGGACGCCGACTATGCGCGCAACCTGCGCGAGGACGGTGGTCTGGTCGACACCTTCCAGCACGCGCTGTTCGTGCATGCCACGGTGATGAGTGCGCCGGCACCGGATCGGCGCGTCATTGATGCGGGGCTCAAGACGTTTGCCATCGACAGCGGCATGCCGACACCCTGGAAGCTGGACGGTGCCGTCTATCAGCGGCCGTCGGACGAGCACGGCAATCTGGATGTGTCGGCCTGCGAGAGGCCGCCGGCGCGTGGGACTACGGTGCTGCTGGTGCCGGGCCACTGCGACCCGACCGTCAACCTGCACGACTGGTACGTCGGCATGCGCGGCTTGGCCGGCAACGACGCGCGCGTGGAATGCGTCTGGCCGGTGGCAGCGCGGGGTGCTCTGTTCTGAATTTGTTCCAGCGCGGAACGATACGCATTGCGAAAGCGTGATCTGCACCCGATATGACCCAGCAGCGGAATTCGGGAGGATCCCATGACCCCAGACGAACGAGAGCTGATCAACGGCCTTTTCGATCGCATGCGCGGCTACGACCTGCCGCAGAAGGACCGTGACGCCGAGGCGCTGATCAACCAGGCGGTGCGCGCCACTCCGGATGCGCCCTACATGCTGGTGCAATCGGTGCTGGTGCAGGAGCAGGCGTTGGAAGCCGCCAACGCACGCGTGCAGGATCTCGAGGCCCGCGTGCGCGAGCTGGAAGGCGCGCAGCCGCAGCAGGGCGGCGGCAGCTTCCTCGGTGGACTGTTCGGAGGGTCACGTCCCGACCCCGAGCGGCGCGCGAGCAGCGTGCCGGCGATTGGGTCACGTGCGGGCGGCCTGCCATCCATGCTGCCGGGCCGGCCGCAGCCCGCGCAGGAGACGGCGCAACCGGCTACTGGCGGTTTCATGCGTTCGGCGATGACCACGGCTGCCGGCGTGGCTGGCGGCATGCTGCTGGCGGAAGGTATCCGCAACATGATGGGCGGCGGCAGCGCCCACGCCAGTACGGCCAAGAGCGATGCCGAGAAGCAAAAGGCGGAGGACGCGGCCGACGACGAGCGCGAGGATGCGCAGGACGACGATTACGATGCGAGCCGCAATGATGTGCCGGACTGGGGCGGCGGCGACCTGGATATCTGAACTGCTCAGCTGCAAGTGGGCAGTCGCCCAGTGCGCGGCTGCCCTAAGCGTCATGGGCAATCTCTGGACATTGTAGAACCGGCTGCTTCGACGCCCAGCTCAAGGTTGGCCGGCGGGGCTTTGTCGCGGCGCGCGTTTTGTTATAGAAATCAAGCGTCCAAGCGGGGAATGGGCGGGGGATTCATGGAGCGCAATCGCCTTATCATCGATGCCGTGTACACGTCATGGGAAGCGGGCGACCTTCGCTCGATGCTGAGCTGCTTCTCCGAGACCGTTGCATTCGCAGTGCATCCGCCATCATCGACATCCTATGTCGGTCAGGGGCGCGGCAAGGCGCTGTTGTACCGCCGGCTGGCACGCTTCATGTCCGAGGTGCAGGTCGTCGACTACGAGACATCGAGTGTCATACTGCGAGCCGGCTGGTTCGATTGCCGCGTCTGCTACCACTATCGTCATCGCAAGACGGGCATGGAGATCGACGGCACTCAGCGCCACCAGTGGCGCGTGGTCGGCGGCAAGGTCGTGCACCTCGATATCATCCACGACACGCGGCGCTTCGGCGCGTTTCTCGATCTGGCGGCGCGCACCGCAGCGGTGCAGTGACGCCATGGCGGCGTCGCCTGCTGTGGGCCTGGGCGCTGCTGGCGCTTATCTGGATCGCTGGCATCGCCTATGTCTGCCTTTCGATTTGGCCAGCGATACCGCTCGATGTCAGCGCCAATGATCCGGCGACTCGCGCCGCATTCGTTCGTGCCGTGCTCGCGCATCTCGTGCGCTGCACCGGTATCGCGCTTGGGCCACCTCTGCTCCTGCTCGCGCTCGGCTGGCTGATCGCGTGGTGGAGGTCGGCGCGGCCGTGAGCACATCGATGCCTGCGCGGGATCGGCCGGCGCGGCGCATGCGCGGCCTGTGGCGGCTGCTTCTGCTGCTCGGGGTGCCGCTGTTCGTGCTCGGCCTATACGGCGTCGGCGTCGGGCTGCTCACCCTGACGTGGCCGCGCACCGAGGCCGTGATCCTCACCTCCGGCATCGACCTGCACGAGGCGACGACGACGGTGCCAGGCACCGACAAATATCGCGGCGGACGCTTCGAGACGCGCGAGACGGCCACCTTGCGTGTGCGCTACCGCTATCGAGTTGACGGCCAGGACTACCAGGCGGGCGGGGTCGAGCCTGCCGATTTCGGCCTGCAGACATCGTCGGCGGCGCGCGAGTTGGTCCGGACCTATCGGCCAGGACAGCCCGTGACGATTGCCTACAATCCGCGTCATCCCGAGCGCGCCTATCTGCAGCCCGGTCCCAGTTCGCCCGCGCTGATGCTGGTGCTGGTCGGCGGTGCCCTGGCGATGGCTGGGGCCTGGCTGGCCAGAGCCTGAGGTTCGAAAGCGCCTTTCTCGCGCCACCCCGTCTGCTCAAGCTTCAGCTGCACCCAGGGGGTGCGTCGCCGGTGGGCGAAAAGCCTTCTTCCCATTGCGCTTACACCGACCCATATACTGGGCAGGTCTCATGTCATGGAGGCGAGCCACCATGCGAGTTGCGTCGATTGTGATCGCCCTGGCCCTGGTGGGCAGCGTCACCGGTGCGAGTGCCCAGCAGGTCAGGGCACCCGGCCCCAGGCCGCAGGTCATCCTGAGGGATCAGGACATTTTCCGCGCTCCTCCCCGTTCGCCGGCCGCGCGCCCCGATCGGTTGCCACCGCCGGAGATCGGTACGCCGCGGCAGCAGCTGCCGCCCCTGCCGGAGATGAAGCCCCGAGTGGGCGAGTAGCGCCTTAAGCCCGTCATTCACGGTGCCGCGCGCGCGTTCGCGGCGCCGTAGCGTGGCTTTGGCGGCCGATGGGATATATCCCACGTTGACAGTGAATTCCTTTGTGGTTGTCTTCCCACTTATTTGACCCCTAGCCTTGGCCAAAACCGCGGGGGCCAACCCCGCCAG
>Ga0075367_10001456_pt1 | contig 10197 bp, 10 predicted proteins | sample EndMethybrTD3032_FD_71399 | JGI IMG/M metagenome (GOLD analysis project Ga0075367, IMG submission 71399) | Populus endosphere microbial communities from Tennessee, USA - Endosphere MetaG P. TD hybrid TD303-2 | ecosystem: Host-associated > Plants > Roots > Endosphere | place: USA: Tennessee...
GTTCTGCACCGTCAGCAGCGCGACGATACCGGTCATCAATTCATGCATGTCTCACACCTCAACCAAGCGGCAGGATGCCTTGCGGCAGACCGACGTTGAGCCCGGTCTGGAAGGCCAGATACAGAAGGACGGGGACGGCGATCGCGATGATCACGGCGCGAATATGGTGCTCGCGATCGAGGAACCACAGGGTCGCGCCGAGGAAGAGCACGCCCGCGACGACGGCACCCAGGATGCCGAACAGTCCGACGAACAGCGTGGCCGCCACGATGAAGCCGGCCAACGCGATCGGATGCCGTCCGAGGTCGGGTTCGGCGAGCTCGTCGGCCGCCTCGGCCTGGCTGACGGGCTTCTCGGCACGCCGGGTGAGGATCTCGCGGACACCCGCGAGCACCGTCACGGCCATCGCGGTGAAGCCGAGAATCCGAGGGAAGAACCCCGGACCGATCCGGCCCGCCTGGGTGCGCCACTCCATGCCCATGGCCATCTCTGTGTAGAAGGCGAAGACGATGAGCAGCACACCCAGAAAGGTCAGTTTGGGCCAGTCGATCTTCCGTTTCGACTGAGGACCTGACACTTTCACGCGGGTCGGTTGCGGTGCGGTCGCGGTCACAGCGCTCCCTGCTCCTTCAGTGTGTTCTCGAACTCGGCGGTGGTGGTCTCCAGGTACTTGGTGAAGTCATCACCCCAGAGTTCGTTCTTGGTCAGGTAGTTCTGGGCCAGGTACTGCGTCCACGCCTCGGACTTGACCACCTGCTGCATGGTCTTGATCCACCAGTCGCGGGCGTAGTCCGGCACCTCGGGAGGAAGGATCAGGCCGCGCGGCATCGACGGCAGATCGGCCATCCCCTTCTCGGCGCCCGTCGGGACATCGGGCAGCGCCGCGAGGCGCTCCTTGCCGGTGAACAGCAGGGCCGTCATCTCGCGTCCCTCAACCTGTCCCAGAATGGAACCGGGGTTGGAGACCATGGCGTCGAGTGCTCCAGACAGCAGCGAGGTCTGCACCTGGCCCTCTTCGTTGTAGGGCACGTACTCGATCTCGTAGCCGGCATGCTCGGCGATCAGCGACTGCAGGATGAAGTCGACGTTCACGGTGCCGATTCCGCCGACGACCACCTTGCCCTTGCTCTTGGCGAACGCGACCCAGTCCTCGAAGGTCTTGATGTTGCTCTTACCATCGACGAGCAGCAGTGCGTCGTCGGTGGCCATCAAGCCGACGTGGGTGAAGTTCTTGTACGTCCAACCCGGATCCGCCTGGAGGGGAGTGGTCAGGAAGGAGCCCGAGGTCGTCGAGATGTTGTACGGGTCACCGGCTTTGGACAACAGATAGCCCCAACCGGTCGCCCCACTGCCACCCTCGCGGTTCTCCACCGCGATGTTGGCGGGATAGAGCTTCTCGTCCTGGATGATCTGGACGAGCTTGCGGGCCATCATGTCGTTGCCGCCGCCGGGCCCGAACGCGATCGTCCAGTCCAGATCCTGCGACGGATAATCCTCGGCGGACTCCGTGCTGTGGCTGCCGCCGCTACATGCGGACAGCACAAGGGCTATCACGGCGAAGATTGCCGTCACTAACGCTTTCAGTCGCATGGTGTTCTCCTCGTTGAGTGATGGGTTGGGGGCTATTGGGGGGTGTCGTGTCTGAACCAGGACCCCGAGGCGACTGCCGCCAGTCGTCCCTGGGCGTCGATCATTCGGGACTCGAGCGCGACGATGCGCCGGCCCGGTTTGAGTACGCGGCCGGTGCAGACCACGTCACTTGTGACGGGCCGCAGGAACCGCATTTCCATCTGGATCGTGGAGCCGGCCGATAGGAAGTGCTGACATGCATGGCCCATCGAGATGTCCAGTGCGGTCGACAGCACGCCGCCGTGCATGGCGCCGCCCGCATTGCACAGGTGCGATGCGAAAGGCAGTGTCACCGAGCATGACTGGTCGTCATCCTGGTAGGCGATCGACAGCCCGAGGAAGTGGATGAGGAAGTAACGGCCGAACTCCGGGACGGCGGCCTCGGCTGCATACTGTGCGGCCTCGACCGGGTCGGGGTTCGATCGCACAGAATCGGTGGTGGTCATGACCAGCTGAACCTCGGCGGGCGCTTTTCGAGGAAGGAACGAACGCCTTCGGCGTAGTCCTCGGTGTCGAAGGACGAGTTGCGGATGTCGGTCGTCGCCTCGTCGTCGGTGGTCTGTCCGCCGACGACCAGGTCGACGATTCGCTTGGCCGACCGCACGCTGAACTGGGCGCGGGTCGTGACGAGTTTCGCGAATTCATAGGTGTGCTTCTCGAGATCGTCGGCGGGCAGCAGTTCGTCGATCAGGCCGAGGCGCAAGGCATCGTCGGCGTAGACGTGCTGGCCGGAATACAGGATCCACTTCGCGCGCGATGGGCCGACGACGTCGACGAGACGCTTGGTGGATTCCAGGCTGTAGACCAGGCCGAGCTTGGCCGGAGTGATGCCGAAACGGGAGCGCTCGTCGGCGAACCGGATGTCGCAGGCGAGTGCGATACCGCAGCCACCGCCGATGCAGTAGCCGTGCACCATTGCGATGGTCGGTTTGGCGAACTGCTCAATCGCATGCTCGGCGCCGGCGACCTGTTCGTTGTAGGCCTTGGCCGAAGCGCTGTTGCCCCGCACCTCTTCGAACTCGCTGATGTCGGCACCCGACGCGAAGCTGCGCGTGCCCGCACCTCGCACCACCACGACCTTGATCGTGGGGTCGGCATCCAGTTCGGCGAATACCTCGGGGATGCGTTGGTACATGGCCAGCGAAATCGCGTTGTGGGTGTCGGGCTTGTTGAGCACGACGGTGGCGATTCCGTCCTCACGCTCGACGACGATGTGGGTGGTCATGCGGTGCGTCCCTCCTGCAGGTCCGGGTGAGCGTCGTACAAGGTGCCGTCGGCGAAGAGCCGATCGAGTTCGTCGGACTCGACCCCGATATCGGTGAGCACTGAAGCGGTGTGCTGTCCGAGCCACGGGGCGGGGGAGCGCACGTCGAACTCGAGGTCCGAGAACCGTGTCGGCGGCGCGATCGTCTTCATCGGCCCGATGATCGGATGCTCGAGGTCGACGATCATGCCGCGCGCCTGCACGTGCGGATCGGCGAGCGTCTCCTCATAGGTGAGTACCGGTCCGCCTGGCACGCCAGCGACATCGAGCCGGTCCACCCAGGCATCGGTGGGCAAAGTCGTTGTGATCGACTCGATTTCGCGTTCCAAGTCGTCGAGATGAGCCATCCGGGCCGGCAGATCGACGAAGCGTTGGTCGTCGGCCCAGTCCGGCCGCTTCAGCACGTCGTTGATCAGCCGAAGCCACAGCCGGTCGGTGTTGGCGCCGATCGTGACGTACCCGTCCGCGGTGCGGTACGCCTGATAGGGCGCGGAGCGACGGTGCCGGGTTCCGGTTTGGGCGGGTGCCTCGCCGCTGCCGAAGTAGGCGCCGGATTCCCAGACGGTCCACGCCAGGCCGGCGTCGACGAGGGAGATGTCGATGTACTGGCCGGCACCCGTCTGCCTGCGCTCCAGTTCGGCGGCGAGGATCGAGTAGATCGCGGTGGCGCCGGCGGCGATGTCGTTGATCGCGATGCCGACCTTGGTCGGCTTTCCGTCGGGCTGGCCGGTCATCCGCAGGAAGCCGCCGATGCCCTGGGCCATGATGTCGAACCCCGGACGGTCGCGGTACGGCCCGGTCTGGCCGAACCCGCTGATGGAGCAGTACAGGATGTCGTCACGGACCCGGCGCATGGACTCGTAATCGATGCCCAGCCGCCGAGTGACCCCTGGACGAAAGTTTTCGATCACGAGATCCGCGGTAGTCCCCAGTTCGTGGAAGAGCTCGCGGCCCCGGTCGGACTTGAGGTCCAGGGCAACAGATCGCTTGCTGCGATTCGGCATTGCGAACGGATAGCTCTCGCCATTGATTTTCGGCGCCATCCGCCGCGAGTCGTCGCCAGTACCTGGCTGCTCGATCTTGATGACGTCCGCGCCGAGCTCGGCCAGAACCATCGTGCAATAGGGGCCAGACAGGAATCGCGTCAAGTCGAGGACCCGGAAGCCGGTGAGGGGATGCATTAGACCTTCCCGCATTGTGGAATGTGTATTACGCTATGCAGGAAGCCTAAGACGGTGATCGTCGTCACGTCAAGCATGTGAAGCGCCGTGGGTCACAGTGCAAACGTGCAGGCGTATGCGATGTTGAAATCGGGAGCGAGCGAGGGGAAGCCACGTGGAACAGGGTGAAAGTGTCGCCGAAGTGCAGCGACGCAACGGCGTCCAATCGATTGATCGCGCAGTCGCGATCTTGCGATGTTTTGACGGTCGCAAACCCGAATTGGGTATCAGCGAGATCTCACGGTCCACGGGACTGTCCACGAGCACGGTGCATCGGCTGCTCGGCGCGATGCAGGAGAACCAATTGGTGCGGCAGACGGGCACCAAGCGCTACGGGCTGGGTCCACTGCTGATGCAGTTGGCGAATTCCGGCGCCATGCCGCGGAGCCTGCGCGAGGCCGCACTGCCGTTCATGACCGAGCTGCGCGACGAGTTCGACGAAACGATCGGCTTACACGAACTGCACGGAGATCACCGGATCGTCGCGGCTCAGGTGGAGAGCCACCAGGAACTTCGCCGGACCTACACCGATATCGGTGTGCCGATCAGGCTGGCCTACGGGGGGCCGGGCAAGGCGATCCTGGCCGCGCTGCCGGCTGACGAGCTCGGGCGTCACCTCACCGAGCCGATCCAACCGATCACCACGGCGACCACGGTCGCGCCCACCGACATCGAACGGGAACTGCAGGCGGCGCGCCTTCGCGGCTATGCCGAGTCCAAAGGTCAACGCACAGTGGGGATCTACGCTGTCGCAGCGCCGATCTTCGATCACACCCATCGGGTCGTCGGCGCATTGGGGGCTTCGGTTCCCGAGGTCCGGATGGATGCCGAACGCGCTCAGCAGATCGGAGCCCGCGTGCGCGAGGCGGCCTGGCAGCTGTCGACGGCGCTCGGGGCGACGCCCGAGGGGGTGCGGGCGATCATCCCCGACATCAGGTTGGGCTAGGCGCGGATCGCGTCCCGCATAACACGTTTGGGGGACCAGCAGACGCCGGGCGAGTGACGCGAGCCACTCGCCGGGGCCGCGCGGTCACTTTTCGATCACGTTACGACAACTCATTGGCCATGTGCCATGCGGCAATTGGGCTGCACACACTTGCTGGCTGTACAAGTGGAGTAGCGAATGCGGGTCGATGCCGACCCGCACCGTTCGCGTCGTATTTCGAGAAAGAAGAAGGACCGATGAGAAGGATCTACGCCGTGGCGATCAGCCTGGCGCTGTTGTTTGTGACACCCGGCCTGGCGACCGCTCAGCCGTACCAATACCAGCAGCAGGCCAGTCAGCAGCAGGCGATCCAAACAGTGATCGCGCGTGGACTTGCCCAACGGGGCGTTCCCTTTTCGTTCGGTGGCGGCGACGTCAACGGGCCTACCCGTGGTAGTGGCCCGACCACCAACGCGCTCGGGCTGGACACCGAGGGCAGGGTCGTGGGAGCCAACCCGGCCGCGGATGTCGTCGGATTCGACGCGTCGGGCCTGATGGTCTACGCCTTCGCCGGAGCGGGCGTCAAGCTGCCCCGGTCCTCGGGAGCCCAGTACCTGGTCGGACAGAAGGTCACACCCGCACAGGCACTTCCGGGAGATCTGCTCTTCTACGGCCCCGACGGCAAAGACAGCGTCGCGCTCTTCATCGGCAATGGCCAGATGCTCGAGGTCGGCGACGTCGTCACGGTGTCGCCGGTGCGCACCACCAACATGACGCCATACCTCACGCGCATCATCGCCTAGCGCCGAAAAACCACGCGACTCCGACGGGCGACCCTCAGTAGGGTCGAGCGGATGGCGGTGCTGACGGCACAACAAGATGATTTTCCGCGGTGGTATCAGGATGTCCTGACCAAGGCGAAGCTTGCCGAGAACGGCCCTGCCCGCGGGACCATCGTCATCCGGCCCAACGGCTACGCGGTGTGGGAGCGCATGCAGGCCGAGGTCGATGGTCGGATCAAGGCCGCCGGCGCTCAGAACGCGTACTTCCCGCTGCTGATACCGATGAGCTTCTTCGAGCGCGAGGCCGAACATGTCGAAGGATTCAGTCCTGAACTCGCCGTCGTGACCCACGGCGGGGGCAAGGAACTGGCCGAGCCGCTGGCAATCCGTCCGACCAGCGAAACCGTCATCGGCGAGTACTTGGCCAAGTGGATCGACAGCTACCGCGATCTACCGTTGATCCTCAACCAGTGGGCCAACGTGGTGCGTTGGGAGATGCGGCCACGAATCTTCCTGCGCACCACTGAATTCCTCTGGCAGGAGGGGCACACCGCGCATGCCTCCGAAGGGGAGGCCAAGCAGTATGCGCGCCGTATCCTGCACGAGGTCTACGAGGACTTCATGCGCAACATCCTGGCCATGCCCGTGATCGTCGGCCGAAAGACCGCACGGGAACGTTTCGCCGGTGCCGCGAACACGATGACGTGCGAAGGGATCATGCGAGACGCCAAGGCCCTGCAGATGGGTACGTCACATGAGCTCGGCCAGAGGTTCAGTCAGGCGTTCGACATCGGCTACTCGGCGGCCGACGGCACGCGGGAGCATTGCTGGACGACCTCGTGGGGCGCATCCACGCGCATGCTCGGCGGACTGATCATGTGCCATGGCGACGATTTCGGCCTTGTGCTGCCGCCCGCCCTCGCACCCGTCCAGGTAGCGGTCGTGGTCGTCAAGGAATCCGACGGCGCCGTCGCCCACGCCGCGTCGGCGCTTGTCGACGAGCTCAGCGCGAGTGGTATACGAACGAAATTGGACGACAACGTCTCTCAGGGATTCGGCTGGCGTGCGACCGAATGGGATCTGCAGGGGGTGCCGATCCGCGTCGAGATGGGTCCGCGTGATGTCGCGGACAGCGCGGCGTTGCTCTACCGCCGCGACACCCGTGAGAAATCGACGGTGGCCCTCGGCGGCGTCGTCGACATGGTGCGGCAGTTGGTTCCTCGCATCCAGGACGACATGTTGGCAGCGTCCACGGCCCGCCGTGACGCAGTCATCTCCGAGTGCGCGACGCTGGACGAAGCGCGCGAGGTCGCACAGAAAGGTGTTGCGAAGGTGCCGTGGGCATCGGTCGGTGACGCGCGCGAAGCCGAGCTGGCCGCGAGTGGGCTGACGATCAGATGTCTGCAAGCCAGCGACGGGTCACTGCCCGAAACCGACGATGACTCAGGTGTGCTCGCGTATGTCGCCAGGGCCTACTGAGTGCGGGGCAGCGTGCCGTCCGCGACGAGTGTTCGCAGCGCCTTGCGGTTGAGTTTTCCGCTCGGCAGAGTGGGGATCTGTTCGCTGGTGGCCAGAACCCACTGCGTGGGAACTTTGTAGGCGGACAACTGATCCCGTGCCCGCGCCGCAAGTGAGGGCACATCGAGCTGTGCGTCAGCGGGTACGACGACGGCACACACTTCTTCGCCGCGCACCGGATCGTCGAGTCCGACGACGACACATTGCGCAACATCGGTGAATCCCTCGATGACCGACTCGACCTCCAGCGGCGACACATTCGCGCCCGCGGCTTTGATGAGCTCGCTGGTCCGGCCGACGTAGAACAGCCGCGGATCGCCGTCCTTGCGGTAGACGCGGTCGCCGGTGTGATACCAACCGTCCTCGTCGAACGTCTCGGCCCGCTCACGCTTGTTGTAGCCGGCCATCACCCCGACGCCGCGAACGAGAAGTTCGCCGACACTGTCGTCGGTGATCGGCTTGCCCTCGGTGTCCACGATGCGCATGTCCGTGAACACGAATCCGCCCGCGGTCTCAGACATGGTGCGGTGCACGGGAAATCCGTCGGGGACATCCGTCATCGCGATATCCAGCGGTCCCTCGCGCAGCATCGGTGCACTGGACAGGTCGCGGTCGGCGAACGTCGGATGGTCGCGCATCCGCTGGGTAAAGGCGGGCCACCCGACGATGCCCGTCGCTCGTTCACTCTCGACGAGATCCAGCGCTGTTTCGGCGTCGAGCCGAGGCATGACGATCAACGTGACATGGTCGTGCAGCGCGCCCGTCGTAGCGAGCAGCCCGCCGATCCAGAAGAACGGCATCGCACAAAGAATTCGGGCGCCCGCGCCCGAACCCGTCACCGCGCGTATCGCGTCCGGCCACATCGACGTCTGCCGCACCAGCGTGCCGTGGGTGTGCAGTACGCCCTTGGGGTCCGCCGTCGAACCCGACGTGTGGATCATGATGGCCAGGTCCGCGGGGGATACCTCCGCTTCGACAGCGTCGAGAATGTCCTGTGGGGCCGCCGGGTCGGACGCATCGAAGCGCGTCGCCCACAGCCGGTCCGAGTCGCCGGTGAACACGATGCGGCGCAGGTACGGCGCCGCGGTCACCGTGATGGCGGTAGTGGGCTGATCGGCCAGCCCCGGCAGCGCCTCTTCGAATCGCTCGGCGACGTCGATGTTCAGCACCTGAGTGGGCGCGATCAACAGCCCGACATCGGCGAGGCGGAGCACCTTGGCGATTTCCGCCGGTGCGTACAGCGTGCTCAACGGGACCACCACCGCGCCGATCCGGGACGCCGCCAGCCACCAGGTGACCCATTCAACGCCGTTGGCGAAGAACAGCCCGACCCGCGTGCCCTTGCCGACGCCTTCGGCCAGCAGCCAGCGGGCGAGGTGCGCCGATTGCAGCAGCGCCTCTCGATAGGTGAGCCGGTCCGTGGGCGTTACCAGATAGGTCTCGTCGCCGAACTCGTTCGCGCTGCGTTCCAGAAGTGCGGGGATGGTCAGGCACGGCTGAGTCACGTGCGAAGTCTATGGGCCGAAAAATTACGCGTCGTTGGGTATCGAAATTGCCCCGCATCCGGTTATGGTCACCCAATGACGTCCACAATCGAAGCGGCCAACCGGGTTGTCGGGCTCGCACGAGGCATGCGCGAGCTCGTAGGTGAACAGGCCGCCGAATCCGAACGGGCCCGCACCCTGACACCCGCGATCGTTGAACAAATGTGGGCCACCGGGCTGATGACCTCCTTCAACCCCGTCGAGGCCGGGGGAGTGGAACCGTCGTTCTTCGAAATGATCGAGACCTGGATCGAGATGGCCTGGCAGGACGGCTCCTTCGGATGGGTCGGCATCGCCAACCTCCCGTCGTCCTTCGCCGCGGCGGCCTACCTGCCCGACGAAGGCTTCGCGGAGGTGTTCACGAAGAACCAGAACCACGTGACTATGGGTGGCCAGTTCTTCCCCAACGGGCAGGGCACCGCAGTCGACGGCGGATACACCCTCAGCGGGGCGTGGAGCTTCGGTTCGGGGACCGGGCACGCGGAATACGTCGCGGCAGGTTTCTTCCCGATGGACGAGGGTGAGATGCGCTGGATCAGCGAGGGGGTCCCCGATATGCGGGTGGCCGTGATCCCGCGCGAGCAGATCACTTTCAACGACGGGTGGTTTGTGCAGGGGCTCAAGGCAACCGGGTCCTACGACTACAGCGTTCAAGATGTTTTCGTCCCGGAGTACCGGACCTTCGCATTGTTTTCGCGTGATGCGCTGCGGGGCTCATCGCCTGCCACCCGCATGGGGCTGATGCCCGTGACGGCGGCCGGACACGCGTCGTGGGCACTGGGTGTCGCGAAGAGCATGCTCGACGATGTCCAGGAACTCGCGGCGACCAAGTTCCGGATGAGCGACATGGCGTCGCTGGCCAGTCGCCCCACCTTCCAGAAAGGCCTCGCACATCATGTTGCGGCGTGGCGCGCCGCGCGGCTGCTGGTCATCGAAGCGTTCACCAGTGCGGAGGCCGCCGCCGCATCAGGGGAGGCGTTGACACCCGCGCTGCGCGCCGACATGCGTGTCGCCGCCGTCTACGCGACCGATGTCTCCCGCGAGTGCGCGGAATGGGCGCACCTGGTTGCCGGCACGAGTTCGATCCGGGAAGGCAGTCGGCTCGAGCGAGCGTTCAGGGACATGTACACCGGCAGTCAGCACGCGTTCATCAGCGAGAAGATCGCCATGGACGCCGCACAGATCTGGCTCGGCATCATCGAAGATCAGTTCGGCCTCTGATCCGGCGCCAGCCATACGTCGGTCGGCATCGGGTAGGCGAGCGCGTTTGCGACCTTGCTCGCGACGGCTTCACCGACTTCGCGTTGTACGAGCC
>Ga0075367_10001457_pt1 | contig 10197 bp, 9 predicted proteins | sample EndMethybrTD3032_FD_71399 | JGI IMG/M metagenome (GOLD analysis project Ga0075367, IMG submission 71399) | Populus endosphere microbial communities from Tennessee, USA - Endosphere MetaG P. TD hybrid TD303-2 | ecosystem: Host-associated > Plants > Roots > Endosphere | place: USA: Tennessee...
CGTCGACGTAGCCGTCCGGCTCGTTCATCAGTTTCTTCATGACAAGCTCCGGTCAGGTCACACGAGCGCCATGCCAGACGGGGGCTGCGGGAGGACTACTCCGCCGCCTGCCGGCCCTTGGCTGTAGTGGCGCCAAGCCTCTCGAGGGCGGCCTTTATGGCCGCCTGCTGCGCCTTGGATGCTGGCGGCATGGGTGCACGCGAATGGGTCTCCGGCAGTCCCTGCAGCAACTGGGCGTACCTTGTGCAAGCAGGCAGATTGTCGGCGATGATGGCGTTCCAAAGCACGAGAAGGTCCTGGTGCAGCTTGAGTGCACGCGGATGATCGTTGGCCTTGACGGCATCCCAGAGAGCAACGGAAGCATGCGGAGCCGCCGCCAGAATTGCGGCGATCGAACCGCAAGCCCCCAGTGTGTAGGATGGGTATAGGAGTGCATCGACGGCGCTGTAGATGAGCTTGTCGGGCGCCATGAGCATGAGATCGGCAAAAAGCTTGAGATCGCCCGCGCTCTGCTTGACGCCGACAACGAGCGGCACCTCCTGCATGATCCGCGTCAGAAGCTTGGGCGAGAGATAGCTCCAGGGCACTACGTTATAGATGATGATCGGCATGCCCGTCGCGTCCGCCATGGCCCGGAAGTGGTCGACCATCGCTTCGTCGTCCGGTTTGAACAGGTAGTGCACAGGCGTGACCTGCAGGGCCGCGACCTTCATGTTGGCGACCAGCTTGCCGCGTTTGATGGCATCGCGGGTCGAGTCGACGATTATGCCGGCGACAACAGGAATGCTGCCTTGCGTTGCCTCCACGGTCGCCGAGAGGAGATCGCGGTATTCCTCATGGTCCAGCGTGTGGCCTTCGCCCGTTGATCCGCCCGCGGCTAGACCGTGCGCGCCGGCGTCAATCAGCCATTTGACCTGCGCAGCTACCTTGCTGAGGTCCATATCGCCATTCTGCCGGAATGGCGTCGTCATGGGCGGGATGACGCCAGTGGGTCGCGGTTGCTGCATCGGGCTCGGCTCCGTATTCCGTAATATAGGTTTCTGTCCCGTATTCCAGGATACAAGAACGACCCTCCGTGTCAACCGGATGATGCTTTGCTCCAGGGCATTGATCAGCTTTGCCTCTGGTGGTATTCCCGCATTTCGGGAAGGGGTAGCCGCATGCCACGCATGACTGTGAAACATCAAGATGAGCCTGCAGCCGACGACAACCTGAAGTCGCTGGTGAAGATCATGCGTGTTCTCGACTGTTTTTCCACAATCAACCGCTCGCTGTCCTTGACCGAGCTGTGCGCCGCTACGGGATATCCGCGCAGCACGACCCACCGGCTGGTGTCATCAATGAGAGATGTCGGCCTTCTCGATCAGGAGCGGCAGCGTGATCGCTATCGTCTTGGCCTGAAGCTGTTTGAACTCGGCAACGTCGTGTTGGCGAACATGGACCTGCACCGGGAGGCGAGGCGCCATGTCGAAGCTCTCAGCCAGATCAGCGGCCAGGTCGTACATCTTGCTCTCTTTGACGGGCGGCAAGCCATCGTCATCCACCGCGCGACCGCAACGCCGGAAGGCGGCACACCCCTAACGCTGATAGAGGCGGCACCGGTGCACTGCACGAGCGTTGGCAAGGCGGTCTTGGCTTTTCAGCCATCCGAAGTCGTCGACAGTGTCATTGACGCGGGGCTGAAGCGCTTCACGGACAAGACCATCACCAACGGCAAAAAGCTGCGGACGGAACTCTCGCTTATCAAAAAGAGAGGCTACGCCGTCGACGATGGCGAGCATCAGCCGGGTTTGCGCTGCATCGGTGCGCCGATCCACGATAGCGTCGGTCGCGTCATTGCGGGCATCAGCATCAGCGGTCCGGCCTGGAAGATTCCGGTGACGGAGGTCGAGAGCCTCTCCAAGATCGTGATCCATCATGCTGCGCAGATATCGGCCAACCTTTGAGTCATCAGCCTTTGACGGCCCCCGAGAGCACGCCCCGCAGGAAGTAGCGCTGAACCGAGAGAAACAGAGCTATTACGGGCAGGGTCGCGAGTGTGCCCATGGCCATGATCTCTCCCCAGCGCACATCAAATGATGTGATGAACTCGGCGATGCCTAGCGGGATCGTCTTGTGGGCGTTGCTGGTAACGAGCACGCTGGCAAACAGGTACTCGTTCCACGACAAGACAAACACAAACACGCCGACCGAGAAGACCCCCGGTAGCGCGAGGGGCAGGATGATGGTCGCAAATGCCCTGAGGAATGACGCGCCATCCACCCAAGCAGCTTCGTCGATCTCACGCGGTATTGCTGCAAAGAACGAGCGCAACATCCAGAGCGCGAAAGGAAAGGTCAGGATGGTGTGACAGATGACGATGCCCAGCAGCGTATCGGTGAGACTGAGGCTGTTGATGATCATGTAGATGGGCACAAACAGCACGATGGCCGGGAAAACGTAGCTTAGCAGAGCGCCGACGAGGAAGATGCCCTTGCCCGGAAACTCGAAGCGAGTGACGGCGTAGCCAGCCAACGTCCCAAGGACCAAGCAGATGGCCGTTGTCGCTGCACCGACGACGAAGCTGTTCCAGAAGAACGTGAGGGCATCCGATTGGTGAACCAAGTTGCGGTACCAGTCGAGCGTGAACTCGGTGGGCAACAGCTGCGGTGGTGAAACGAACAACTGTGTGGCCGGCTTGAAGGAGGAGATCAGCATCCACAGAAGCGGAAAGCCTATGAATGCGGCGAGCAGCAGCGTCACGGTGTAAACGGCCAGGCGTGAGAGGAAGATGCGCGTGGTCATCGTGTGTCCCGACGAGAGAGAACAAAATACAGGGCGGAAAAGACCATCAGCGCCATAGCCAGCGTTAAAGCCAAGGCCGCGCCATAGCCGAACCGGAAGAAGCCCATCGATTCCTGGTAGATCCAGATCGGCCAATGCTCCGTTGCACCGCCGGGCCCGCCGCGGGTGATCAGCCAGATGATGTCGAAGAACGTGACCGTCCAGATGAGCCGCAGGATGAACATGACCTTGGTGATCTCGATTAGGTTGGGCAGGGTCACGTAGCGGAACTCCTGCCACGGTCCAGCACCGTCGACGCGGGCCGCTTCGTATTGCTCCTCGGGGATGCCTTGCAGCGCGGCCCAATACGAGATCATGACGAACGGAAAGCCCCGCCAGATATTGGCGAGGATCACGCTGATCATGGCCCCATCAGGGATGGCCAGCGGTGATTGATTGGCGGGCAGGATGGCAGCGGCCTGCAACAGGTAGCTGACGAGCCCGTATGAGCCATCCAGCAGCCATCGCCAGAACAAGGCGATCGCGATGACTGGCACCACGTAAGGCAGCAGCAGAATGGTGCGGATCACCTGCATCCCCGGCAGATCGCGGTTGATGCACAGCGCTGCTCCGAGACCAAGCGCAAACTGGCCGGCTAGGGAGCCAACTGACCAAATGATGGTGTTGAGCGCGACGACAGGCGCCTTCTGATCGCGCAATATCTGCGCGAAATTTGCAAGACCGACAAACTTGGTCTCGTCGGTGGCGAAATCGACGAACGACAGTGATAGACGAACCGCGTCAATCACAGGGTACGCGACGAAGGCGGCCAGGAATACGATGGATGGCGTCACGAACAGAACGCCAGCCATCGCCTGCCGATTGCGTAGGATTCTCACCTGAGATCAGCGGCTCAGTATCTCAGCCTGGAACCGCATCTGTTGGTCGATCTGGTCGATCGCGGCAGCGGCGGCTATTTTTCCGAGAGCCGCGTTCTGTATGGCATCGCCGATGAACGTTGTCGCCTCGATCTGCCCCGCCAGTGGATGCAGTCCAGCCTCCATGCCGTAGCGGTACCAGCGCGGCATGACTTCGCTGAAGATCTTGTCGATCTGCGGTTTGAATTGCTTCACCTGGGCGTTCGTCTGATAAACCTCACTGTTGAACGCGCTCTTGGTGGCGGGGATCGCAAAGATGGGCCGGGAGTTGGCGCGCTCGGCGACGAGGCTCGGATCGTACAAGCAGATCAGGAGCGCCTTGGAGGCCGCAACCTTCTCGGGTGATGACTTGCCGATGAGGTAGTAATACCCGCCGCTAAGGGACGCTGCAGGCTTCTTGTCGGCTGTCGGTCCGGGAAACGGGAACACGTCGATCTTGTCGAGAATGGCCGGGTTCTGCTCTGCCGCCATTTGCACGACCGCGCCCCACTCATTGGTCATTGCTACCTGGCCTTTGACGAAGGCCGTGCGGTATTCGGCCCAAGACCACTCGATGCTAGACGGCGGAGAACCCGCTTTATAGAGGTCGATCATGAACTGAAGGGACGTGGTCGCGAGGTCTTTTTGATCACCGAACACATAGTTGCCAGTCTTCGGATCGAAGATCGTGCCACCGGCGGAGTAGAAAATCTGGAAATAGGTTTGCGGGGCAACGAGCGCTCGTCCCATCGGAACAGCAAAGCCGTAGACGGCAGGTTTCCCGTCCGGCCCCGCTTTATTGAGGGCCTTAGCTGCTTGCAACAGTTCGTCCCATGACCGCGGCACTTTTAGTCCTGCAGCATCGAAGAGATCCTTTCGATACCAGACCTCCTGATGCAGCGCCCAGTCGGGCAGTCCCCAGATCTCTCCACCCTTGCTGACCGCATTGAGGTAGGAGGGAAGAAAATCGTCCTTTCCCAACGTCTGGACGAGATTAGTGACCGGCACCAATCCGTTCTTTGCCTCGACGAACGCCACGGCGCCCTCGAGCGTATTCATGAGGTTGGGCAATTCGTTCTTGCGCATCGCCGTGATCAGCCGCGTGTACATGGACCCGAACGGCACCGTTTCGAATTTGATTGTCACGCCGGGCTGTTTGGTCGCGCACGCGTTCACCTGTCTCTGGATGACCGTAGCCTGCGACGCGGTCGTCAGGTTGGTCCAGATGCTGAGTTCCTGCGCGCCGACAACAGTTGGAGCAAGAGTCAGAACCACCGCCGCTGCGAGGGTTCGCCCAAGATGCGACAAAAGCCTGTTAAGCTCATGACCGCGCAAGCCAGAATTGGACAGCATCACTCCAAACCTCCCTATACGAGACCGACTTGATCGTGTTTGTTGTTTCCCGCATAGTGGATTATTATCCCGACTATTGTCAATCACATCGAGGCGCCCGATGAGCAAGACCATTCAGGAACCCGCCCGCCTGACGCGCCTCGTGGATGGATACGATGTGATCGTCGCAGGGGCTGGTACGGCCGGCGTCGTCGCAGCGATTGCTGCAGCCAGGAACGGCGCCCGTGTCCTGCTTGTCGAGCGCGGAGGCTTTCTTGGTGGGCACATTGCCGGACAGCTCTTGGAGCATAGCGCAGGCTGGTTCGATGCGCATGGCACGCGCATCGTCGGCGGCATGCCACAAGAGCTGGTCGAGCGCCTGGTCGCTGCCGGGGCTTCGCCCGGCCACATCCGCGATGATACGGGCTACACGCGCTATCGCATGCCCGTGAACCACGAGATCTACAAGTCGGTCGTTACCGCGTGGGTCGTGGAGACGGGTATCGACGTCTTGCTGTTCTCGCCGGTGTGCAGCGTGATGTCCGACAGCGCCGGTCCTCAGGGTGTCATTGTCGAAAACAAGTCCGGACGTGCAGCATACAGCGCCAAGGTGATGGTTGATTGCACGGGCGACGCCGACATTGCCTGGCTAGCGGGCTGTGAGCTGCTGTCATCGCCAGGTGATGCGACGCAGCCGGTCAGCCTCTTGTTCAAGCTTGGTGGCATCGACCACGGGGAGCTGTTGAATTACGTCGCGAGCAACCCCTCTGAGTTCAAAATGGGTGTAGCACCGGAACAGCTCCGGCAGGAGCCACACGTCAATCTTTGGGGCTTTGGCGATCTCCTAAAGCGCGCCCATGCAGATGGCGTCGTGTCATTGCTCCGGCGTGAGCTTCATTACTCGGGCGAGATCGCAAGAGGGGAGGCCGTAATCAACTTCACACGCCACCCGGCCGACGCAACGCGAGCAGACGACCTTACGACGGCGGAGATCGTACTGCGGCGGCAGGTGCTCGAGGCCTTAACGTTCTTTCGCAAGTACGTGCCCGGCTGCGAAGAAGCATTCCTCGCCGCGACTGCGTCAAGTGTCGGAGTACGAGAGAGTCGCCGGATTGCCGGCATTTACGAACTCACGGAATCCGACATTCGAAGCGGCCGCCATTTCGCGGACAATGTCGCGCTCGGCGGTTTTCCGATCGACAGCCATGATCCGAAGGGGCCAAGCATGGACGGTACCGAACCAGTCAAGCGCGGCTACGGCATCCCCTTCGGCGCTTTGCTGCCCCGTCGAGTTGACCGCCTGCTCGTCGCGGGACGATGCATTTCAGCCGATCGTCGCGCGTTGGCCAGCGCGAGAATTACCGGGACTTGCATGGCTATGGGACAAGCCGCGGGAACAGCAGCCGCACTTAGTGCGGCATCGAACGCTACCCCTAGAAAACTCCCGCTACCTCGGCTCCAAGACAGGTTGAAGGAGCAGGGCGCGATCGTAGCGCTGTGATGCATTATTTCTCGCGTTGCCACCTTTGTCGCGGCCGATAGCGCCGCTTAGAGGCGATGTGTCAGGTTAGCGACCAATACGCCGGATTGTTGGCGAGCACGAACACGCTTGTCGGGAGCCGGACTTGGCGTTGGGGGGTAGCTGACGTCTGAATGGTCCCTGAAAGCGGACGTTGACGCCACGCGCTTCATTCGTCCGCTTTGTGCCAAAAGCCGAAGTCAGGGCGGCCAGCTATTTCAGAGGGGAAACCCACCCGCACAATGCGGGATATCACTGATTGCCGCCGAAGGCGGCCGCTTTCATCCTTGATCAGGCTGGCGGGCACGAGTGCGAAGCCAGGCTCCGGCTCCTCAGAGGCCGCCATTGTTCTCGGCAGAACACACACGAGGGGCTAATGTTACAAGCTGGCACCAAGATAGCGGTCTCGGTCCTTGCGATTGCGGCGATTGCCGGTTCACCGACCCTTGCCCAATCCACATCGGGCTCAAGCGGGCAAACGGTTCTGCCGTTTGCAGAGCCGCACTTCAAAGGCAACGTCGGCACGACATTCAAGGATTCCGACCCGGCCGCTTTTCCGAAGGCCGTGAAGGCCCCCGAGGGGGCGCCCAACGTCCTGCTAGTGCTGCTTGACGACGTGGGTTTTGGTCAGTTCTCGGTGTCCGGTGGCGGTGTACCATCGCCGAACATGGAAAAGCTGGCAAGCGCCGGGCTTTTCTATAATCGCTTCCACACCACCGCCCTGTGTTCGCCGACACGCGCCGCATTGCTGACCGGACGCAATCACCAGGTTGCTGGAACCGGCATCATCACTGAACTCGCCACCGGTTATGACGGCTACACTGGCGTCATTCCCAAGAGCACGGCGACAGTTGCCGAGATACTGCGGCAGAACGGCTACGCGACGGCCTGGATCGGGAAGAACCACAACACGCCGATCTATGAAACCAGCCCGATGGGACCCTACGATCATTGGCCGAATGGCCTCGGCTTCAATTATTTCTATGGCTTTATGGCTGGCGATACCAACCAGATCAGACCGTATCTCTTTCAGAACCAGACGCCGATCGGCACCCCGGACGACCCAAGCTATTTGCTGAGCACGGACCTCGCCAGCAAGTCGATTGAATGGCTGAAGATGGCCGAGGCAGTGGAGCCGGGCAAGCCCTGGTTCCTGTATCTCGCGCCGGCTGCGACCCATGCACCGCACCAGGCTCCGAAAGAACTGATCGCCAAATTCAAGGGCAAGTTTGACATGGGCTGGGACGAGTACCGCAAGCAGACCTTCGAGCGACAGAAGAGGCTCGGCATCGTTCCTCAGGATGCCGTGCTCACGCCTCGGCCCGCGAGCCTGCCCGCGTGGGACAGTCTGAACGTGGACCAGAAAAAACTTTACGCGCGGATGATGGAAGTGTTCGCCGCCTACGGCGACCATGTGGACCAGGAGGTCGGCCGCGTTCTGGATTACGTCGCCACCCTTCCCGACGCCAACAACACGATGATCATCTACATCGTCGGCGACAACGGCTCATCCGCCGAAGGCGGCCTCGACGGCACGTTGAACGAGAACGCGTTCTTCAATGCCTACCAGATGACCTATCAACAGATGTTGCCGCGCATCGACGAAATCGGCAGAGAAACATTTCAACCATTTCCCGGCTGAATGGGCCTGGGCGATGGACACGCCGTTCCAGTGGACCAAACAGGTCGCCAGTCACCTGGGCGGCGTGCGCAATCCGATGATCGTGAAATGGCCGCATCGATGAGCCGCGCAGCGTGAATGGCACTCCACAAGAGCCGATCCAGGGACGGAGCTTCCTCGGCACGATGGCCGATAAGGGCGCCAAAGAGATCCGGACCAGCCAGTATTTCGAGATGTTCGCCAACCGCGGCATCTACAAGGACGGCTGGTGGGCGGCCTCTCTGTCGTTCGAACCCTGGCAGTCAGCGCGCGGTGAGTTCGATCCCTTCAAGGCGAAGTGGGAGCTCTACAATCTCGACAAAGACTTCAGTCAGGCGAATGATGTCGCAAAGGACAACCCGCACAAGCTCGACGAGCTGGTCGCGCTGTGGTGGGCGGAAGCCTCGGTGAACAAGGCGCTGCCACTCGATTGGCGCGGCGCAGAACGATTCAGCGGAGAGCTCACTGGCAAGCCGAACCTTGCTGGTGACCGGACGAGATTTGTCTATCCAGGCAATTTCGTCGGGCTTCCGGAGGCCGCGGCGCCGGACTTGAAGAACAAATCATTCACCGTTTCGGCCAAGGTGGACATCAAGGATGGCGCCAATGGCATGATCTTCACGCAAGGCGGCAATACCGGTGGCTGGGGCTTCTATATGAAGGATGGCAGGCTGGTTGCTGCCCATAACTACATCGACGTAAAGCGCTTCGTTGTACGAAGCGATCAGGTCGTACCCGCCGGCAAGCACGAACTCAAGATGGCATTTACATACGAAGACGGCAGGAAGCTGGGCCTGGGTTCGGAGAACGCGGACATGGGAAAGGGCGGAACCATCACCCTCTCGGTGGACGGCCGAACGATCGGCTCGGGCAAAGTCGACCAGACCACTCCCTTCAAATACTCGCTCTCGGAGAACCAGGACATCGGGCGGGATACTGGCACGCCGGTCGTCGACGACTACCGGGAGCCATATGTCTTCCAGGGCCAGATAGAGGAGGTCGTTGTGGAGCTAGGATCCTGAAAGCCCGCTCACTAGTCTTCAGGCAATGTCCGGAATGGGTCAGAAGCAGACGTGAGGTCGGCGCTTGATCGACGACCGCTTTGCTCCCGAAAACGGACATCACGTGGTGTCCCTTTCAACGTCTGCTTTGTGCCAAGGACGGACATGAGCGCGGGTTAACGCGCGTATCTGCCGTTTGCCAAATCCGTACATGACCCGGTGCTCCCCTCATTCGTTTGGAGGAGGCGCAGCGTCACACCTGATGTCACTGTCTGCCAGGCGACGTCGAACCACAGCATGTGATGAGGGGAACTATGCAGGTATCTCGTGTGCTTGCGAGGGCGATAAGCTGCGTGGCGCCACTTGGCTTTCTCATTCTCGGCGCCGTCGCACCGGCGTCGGGCGCGGAGTTCCGATGCGGCGCTATCGCCTTGTCCTTCAAGGACAACAAGCACTTCGGTGCAACACGCTATGCTACGTGCGAGGAAGCGGAGCGCGTGGTGATGAAGGCCTGCCAGGAGCGCGCGAAAGGCGAGTGCAAGGCCATTACCTGCAGGAACAGCTGCTGTGCGCTTGCCACGGGGCCGAAAGGAACCGGTTCCAATGTGGCCAGTAGCCAGCGCGATGCCGAGAGAGCTGCTCTGGCCTCCTGCGGCCAATATGGCCCGAGCTGCAGGATCGTCCGTTCCCACTGCAATTTCGGGGATCCCAAGAAGATTGATTGAACCTGACTGAGAATGGGGCAGCGTCAGCAATCATCGCGAAGCTGCTGCGTCTTCTCCAACATTGAAGGAGGATTGCGATGTGCATTGGAACACGCTTTATCGTGCTTTGTGGGCTCAGCCTGGCCGCAGGTATGCTCGCAGCAATAAGTGCGGCCGAGGCGTTTCAGAGGAATGTGACCTTCTGTAACAAGACCAGAGAGCCCGTGGATGTCGCATTTGGATATGATCTTACTGGAACCTCGGAAACGACTTCGGAAGGGTGGAGGAGAGTTCAGAACTG
>Ga0075367_10001458_pt1 | contig 10195 bp, 9 predicted proteins | sample EndMethybrTD3032_FD_71399 | JGI IMG/M metagenome (GOLD analysis project Ga0075367, IMG submission 71399) | Populus endosphere microbial communities from Tennessee, USA - Endosphere MetaG P. TD hybrid TD303-2 | ecosystem: Host-associated > Plants > Roots > Endosphere | place: USA: Tennessee...
TCGCCGAATACGCCGGCGCTGAAAGCCGCGACCGGCGCAACGGTGCTGGCCGAAGGTCCGCATCGCCACGCGCGTCCGCTCAACATCGGCGAGAACAAGCCGCTCGATGCGTCGGGCGACGTCAACTTCATGCCCGACCGCCGCCTGAAGGACGGCGAGGTTGTTCAAGGCGACGGCTGGGCGGTCGAGGCGATTGCAACGCCGGGCCACTGCGCCAACCACATGGCCTATGCGCTTAAAGATACCGACATGCTGTTTGTCGGCGATCACGTGATGGCGTGGGCAACGTCGATTGTCGCGCCGCCCGACGGCGCCATGAGCGACTACATGGCTTCCCTCGACAAGCTCGCGAAACGCAAGGAGCGGGTCTACTTCCCCGGCCACGGCCGCGAAATCCAGAACGCGCCGGCCTTCGTGCAGCACTACATCGCGCATCGTCATGCGCGCGAAGTCTCGATCCTGCATCGGCTGGCGAAAGGCGAGGCGGACATTCCGACGCTCGTTCGCGCGATCTACATCGGCATCGACCCGCGTCTCACCGGCGCGGCCGGCATGTCGACGCTCGCGCACATGGAAGACCTCGTCGCCCGCGGCAAGGTCGCGACGCAAGGCGCGCCCTCGATCATGGGCACCTATCGTTTGGCCGGCTGATTGGCCGCGGGCTTTTGCTGCTGCTGTTGTTGCTGCTTCTGCTGCGCCTGACGCGCCGCACGCCGTGCCGCGCGCTCGATCTTGTCGGGCGAAGCCGCATCGTCGATCTCGTCGATCAGCGCCGTGACGCGCGAGGCATTCGCTCCGAAATCATGGAAGCCGTAGCGCGACGACGAGCGCACATCGACGCGCGCCGAGGCATTTCCGGTCGGGCGAACGCGGATCACGACGTCATCGCGAAATCCCATGATCGGGCTTTGCGCAATCGCCTCGATGCGGCCTTCGCGGCGCGTGGCCTGCTGCGGCGGGCGCGCATCGACGATACGCCACTTGTGCTTCGTCACGATGGCCATGGCGGTGTCGTAGGTCGTCAGCGCATTCACCTGCGTATCGACCGGTTCGATGTCGGGCCAGGTGCGCCGCTGCTGGTTGAACGTCGCAAGTCCGGGGTAGGAGACCGGGTTGGCGTCGCGTCCGCGCAGCCGTGCCACCGCCTCGAACCGCGGTGGATCGTAGGGGTCGGTCGTGATGTCGTAGATCGCCGGCAGACGGTAAGCCTTGGCGCCGAGATAACCGGGATAGGCGAGCAGCATCAGCCCCAGTAGGATCGCGATGACCGCGCGGCCCGCGCCGCCGTCGCCGGTGAACCAGATCACGATCAGTGCCAGGAAGCCCAGCAATACCGCAAGGCCCGCCAGCACCAGCGCCGCGCCGAAGGTCGCCAGCACCGGATAGATTTCGAAAATGCCGGTCCGCTCGACAATCACCGCCAGCAGCGCGACGGGAATCGAAAAGAACGCAAACCGCCGCGCCCACACGGCGATCGGTGAAAACGGCTGTACATACTGTCGGCGAGGGGCCATTGCGCGTCTGTCTGGTCCGGCGGCAGACGGATAGAGGTTTATGCGCGAAGCGGCAAGCGCCGCCGCGACCCTTCTCCGATTGTGCTGTGATTACGACGCCTGCGCCGTCGGCAGCACATAATCCTTGAATTTTTCGCGCAGCGCGGTTTTCAGGATTTTACCGGTGGCGGTATGGGGAATTTCCTCCAGGAAAGCCACGTCGTCCGGCATCCACCATTTGGCGATCTTGCCCTGCATGAAAGTCAGCATTTCCTCGCGGTTGAGCTTTTGGTCCTTTTTCGCCACCACGATCAACAGTGGCCTTTCGCCCCATTTCGGGTGCGCCACGCCGATGACGGCGGCTTCGGCAACCTTCGGATGGCCGACCGCGAGATTCTCGATCTCGATCGATGAAATCCATTCGCCGCCGGACTTGATGACGTCTTTGGACCGATCCGTGATCTGCATATAGCCGTGCGCATCGATGGTCGCGACGTCGCCGGTGTCGAACCATTCCTGCTTGTCGACGACCGGGCGGTCTTCCTTGAAATAGGAACGCGTGACCGCCGGTCCGCGCACCTTGAGGCGGCCGAAGGTCTTGCCGTCCCATGGCAGCTCGCGCTCGTTGTCGTCGGTGATTTTCATTTCGACACCAAAAGGCGCGTGACCCTGCTTGGCCTGGATCGCGAGTTTTTCTTCGCCGGTGAGATGCGCGTATTCCGGCTTGAACGATCCCAGCGTGCCGAGCGGCGACATTTCGGTCATGCCCCACGCGTGGCAGACCTCGACGTTGTAGTTGTCCTGGAATTTTTGCGTGATCGCCGGCGGGCAGGCCGAGCCGCCGATCACGACCTTGTCGAGATGGGGAAGTTTCAGGTTGTTGGCTTCGAGATGCTGAAGGAGCGCCAGCCACACCGTCGGCACCGCGGCGGAGAACGTCACCTTGTAGGTGTCGAGCAATTCGTAAACCGAAGGGCCGTCGAGTTTCGCGCCGGGCATCACCATTGCCGCGCCGACCATCGGCGAAGTCAACGCGAGACCCCAACAGTTGGCGTGGAACATCGGCACGATCGGAAGGACGACCGATCGTGCCGAGACGTTCATGGCGTCGGGCAGCGCCGCGATCATCGAATGCAATACGTTCGAGCGGTGCGAATAGACGACGCCCTTTGGATTTCCGGTGGTGCCGGACGTGTAGCACATGCCGCAGGCATCGGTTTCGGCGACCTGTTTCCATTCGTAGTCGCCGTCGCCTTGCGCCAGCCATGTTTCATAGGCGACGGCGTTCTTCAAATTCGTCGCCGGCATGTGCGCGTCGTCGGTGAGGATGATGTAGCGCTCGACGGTCGGAAGCTTGTCCGCGAGTTTTTCAAGCAGAGGAACAAACGTGAGGTCAGTCATCACCACGCGGTCTTCGGCGTGATTGACGATCCAGACAATCTGGTCGGCGAACAGCCGCGGGTTGACGGTGTGATAGACGCCGCCGCAGCCCATGATGCCGTACCAGCACTCGAGATGCCGCCAGGTGTTCCACGCCAGCGTTGCGACGCGGTCGCCGGGCTTGATGCCATGGCGCTCCAGCTGCTGAGACACGCGCAAGGCGCGCTTTCGCACATTGGCGTAGTTGGTGGCGTGAATCGGCCCTTCGACCGAGCGCGAAATGACGGGACGTTGGGGATGATCGGTCGCCGCGTGATCGATGATCCGGTGGCACAGCAGCGGCCAGTCCTGCATCGAGCCGAGCATGACGTTTCCTTCCCATGATGACGTCGCGGTCTGCGCCGCAAGCGTTGCGCCAAGGTTATCCTTGCCGCGCGCGAAGGAAAGGGGGGTGCCTGCTGTCAGGAACTACGGCCTTCGTCGTAGCCGGTTTCAGGCGAAGCGGGAGAAGGCGAAGCGCGAGATGTCACGCTGCGTTGCACCACGAATGACAATGTCGGCCAGAATGTCGCCGATCACCGGCGCGAACTTGAAGCCGTGACCGGAGCAGGGCGATGCGACAACGATATCCGGGTTGCCCGGCAGCCGGTCGATGATGAAATCCTGGTCAGGCGTCATCGTATAGAGGCAGGTCCTGGCTGCAGCCATCGGCCCGTCCGCCGCCGGCATGTGGCTGGCGATGAAATTCCGGATCGCGCCTTCGTCGCGGGCCGAAACCGTGCGGTCGCAGCTGTCGGCGCCGGTCGTCTCGTCGAAATGATGGTGCTTGGCGATCTTGAGATTACCGTCGGCATTGGGCGGAAAGCCGTAATACACGCCATGTTCGCTCTCGAACAGGAAAACCGGAAATTTGCCGGGCGCGAACGGCGCCGCATCTTTCGGGCTGAACCAGCCGAGCACTTGCCGGGTGACGCGCAGGGCAGCGGGAAAATCCGGCAACAGGTCTTTCAGCCAGGGCCCGGCCGCGACCACCACTTGCCCGGCCTCGATATCCCCTTGCGTGGTGGCGATGCGAATGCCGCGCGCACTTTTTGAGAATCCCAGCACCCGGCATCCGGTCCTAACTTCCGCACCTGCCGCCTTGGCCGCCACAATTTGCGCCGCCACCGCCTGCTCGGCGGCGAGATAGCCGGCGTCGGGCTGAAACACGCCGATGTAAGAGGAAGGAATTCGGAACGCTGGGAAGCGCTTCATCGTTTCGGCGGCGCTCAGCACCTCGTGGGGCAGTTTGTGCAGTTGCGAAGATTGCAACGTGCCTTTCACCAGCGCGCTGCCGGGTGCGCCGATCTCGACGATGCCGGTAATCGTTAACAGGCTACCGCCGGTCGCGGCTTCAAGCTCGCGCCACAGCGTCAAAGCCTCGCGAACCAGCGGTACATAAGAGGGATGTTCGAAATATCCGAGCCGGATGATGCGCGTTTCGCCATGCGACGAGCCGCGATCATGCCCGGGAGGATTAAAGTCTAGGCCGACCACACGACAATTGCGTAACGCAATGCGATGCAGCGCAGCACTTCCCATGACTCCCAAGCCGACGACGGCGGCGTCGAAATAAACCATATAATTCCTGCATTAACTCTCGGCGAAGGCTTTATCCGCACTCACCCCTGTGTTTGAATATAACCGGGGCTGGGTGGAGCGTATGCGTTTCGGGGTTTTCATTGTAGCGCTGCTTGCGTGCGAGGTCGCGCATGCTCAGACGCCGCTTCCGCGGTCGCGGCCGCATGCGGCATCCGACGTAACTGCGCGCGCCGAAATCGTCAAAACAAAACTCGCCCTTCCAATGCCGCGTGCGCGTCCTTCCGAAGCGCCGGCTGCGAAGCAAGCCACAACTTCCGCTCCCGAAAAATCCGAAACGCGCGTTACGTCCGTGCCGGTGCCGCGTGAGCGGCCCGCAGCCGCGATGGCGCGCATCGTCGAGGCCGTGCTGGCTGCGACACAGAGCGAGCCAAAGGCAGAACCGAAATCTTCCGAGCAAAAGCCGCCGGAGCAAAAGTCCGAGCCTGCGGTCGTTGCTTCGATCCCGGTACCGCCCGCGCGTCCGGCCGAAGCTGTGCCGCGTCCGGTCCAGAAATCGCCTGTCGAGGCCGCGCCTGTTCAAACCGCGCCCGCGCCGATTGCAAAGCCGGAAACTCCGCCCGCTGAAGCAGTTGTGACCAAGCCTGCGCCTTCCATTGCGACGGCGCCGCCAGCACCGAAGGAAGAAGCTTCGCCGCCCGCGCCGAAAGCTGAAGCCGCACCGGAGACGCCGAAAGCCGAAGCGGCGCCTGCCGCACCCAGGGAAGAACTTGCGCCGCGCGTTGCTTCGACGCCGGTCGAGTCTCCGCGCGCCGTTCCGCAAGAGACGACGGCTTCCACTTCGTCCTCGCCGGCGATCATCGCCGTGCCGCCACCGGCTTCGCAAAATCACGACACCGCGCCGATGGAAGAACCGGTGCCGCCGCTGGCGTCGCCGCCTGCGCCCGCCGGAACGCCGCAGCAGATCGTCCGTCTTGAACCGAAACCGGCTGCGCCGCCGCCCGCTGCCGTTGCGCCGCCAGTGACTGTGGAATTGCCGAAGCTCGATCCGCCGCCGGGCGAGCATACGATGCAGGTTGCGCAACTGCCGCCCTCGCTCGTCGCGTTCCTGAAAAAGCTTCCGATCCCGAAGAAGCGTCCGCTTTCGGCCTGGCCGCGCCCCGACGACCTCGTGTTCCACGACGTGACCGCGAATTCGCCCGACGCCGAATGCGACGCGGCGCTCAATTCCGGCATTCTGATTGCCGAACGATTGAATCTCGGCCGCCGCGGTTCGTGCTACGTGCCCCATGCGGTGAAGGTCGAGGCCATCATGGTCGGCCGCAAGCGCGTCGATATCGTGCCGCCGGCGAAACTGCGCTGCGGCTTCGCGCTCGCCATCGCCAACTGGGTCCGCGCCGATTTTGCGCCAGCGGCGACGTCGCTCGGCACTCAGCTCGTCGGCCTTCGCCAGCTCGATTCCTACAACTGCCGCACCATGAGCAGTTCGCGGCGGATGATGAGCGAGCACTCGATGGGCAACGCGCTTGATGTTGCCGAAGTGATCCTCGCGGGTCATCACCGCGCGCACCTGACCGACCGCAATACGCAGAAGGCGTTCCGCGCCCGCCTGCGCTCAACCGCCTGCAAGCGCTTCAAGACCGTGCTCGGCCCGGGCGTGCCGCAGCACCACGACCACATCCACGTCGACCTGCGCAAGCATTACGGTCCCGGCGGCATCTGCCACTGGAACGTGCTGTAGGCACGTCCGCCTCCAAAACGAACCAATTCACGGACCGCGCGTTGTGGTATTTCCGCACGTCCCGCGCACGCGCATCGTTGCGTAGGGTGGAGCGTCACAAGGACTGTAGCCCGTTTATGCGGTTTGTTCTCCTCGGCCTCTTTTGCATCGCTGCCTCGACGGCGTTTGCCCAGAGCACCGGGCCGAAAATCATATCCGTGCCGCAGAAGACCGCGCGCAATGCAAAGCCTGCCGACTTCATCCCGTTGCCGCGCCCGCGACCTCCGGAAGCCGGCCCGGGCAATGCTGCCGATACGCCCGCCGACGCCGAGCAGGCAGCTACTCCGGCCGAACCGCCGCCGCCGTCGGAATGTTTCGTCGCGCTGACGACGGGTTTTGCGATTGCAACGTCGCTGCCGCCGATCGCCTTGCAAAACGGTTGCGAAGCTCCCGACGTGCTGCGTCTCGATGCGGTGCTGCTTCCGAACAACAGGCAGATCACGTTCAATCCGCCGGCGACGCTGCGCTGTTCGCTGGCAACTGAAATCGTCAGCTGGGTTCGCGAGGATCTCGTGCCCTCGACAGCCTCGGCCGGCGTGCTGACCGCCATCGAGAACGGCTCGTTCGAGTGCCGGGGCCGCAACCGGGTGGCAGGTGCGCGGCTTTCCGAACACGGCAAGGCCAATGCACTCGACATCGGCGCGCTGCTGTTTGCCAACAAGAAGCGCATCAACCTGACCGACTGGATGGTGCCGCGCGAGTTTCGCGAAAAGCTCAGGGCCGATGCCTGCGCGCGGTTTTCGACCGTGCTCGGTCCGGGTTCGGACGGCTATCACGAGGAACATATCCACGTCGATCTCGCCGAGCGGCGCAACAACTACCGCATCTGCCAGTGGAACGTGCTCGACGTGCCGCTGCCGATCCCGCGTCCGCCGGAAGCCGATGCGCAGCCGGAGCCGGTGAGCAACAAGACCGACGCCAACAGTGCGCCGGCCGCCGAAGAGAAGAAGCCGTAACGCCCGCCGTCATTGCAAGGAGCGCAGCGACGACCCATCTTCGCTGAAGCTTCGATGGGTTTGCTGCCGGTCCGCCGAAGCTTTAGCGGAGGCGGAAGCAATCCAGAAGTTATATAACTCCGGGATTGCTTCGCTTTGCTCGCAATGACGGGACTTCCCAGATGCTCAGTAATCTCGCCACGCGCGATATCGAAACGCTCGTTCATCCGTACACGAACCTCGACACGTTCCGGGAAACCGGACCGCTGGTGCTGGAGCGCGGGCAGGGCATCTACGTCTATGACAGCGCGGGCCGGCCCTATATCGAAGGGCTCGCGGGCCTGTGGTGCACGGCGCTCGGCTACGGCAACGAAGAACTCGTCGAGGCCGCGGCGGCGCAGATGCGCAAGCTGCCGTTCACGCACCTGTTTGGCGGCAAGAGCCACGATCCGGCGATTGAACTTGCGGAGAAGCTGAAAGAGATCGCGCCGGTGCCGGTCTCGAAAGTGTTCTTCTGCAATTCGGGATCGGAGGCGAACGACACCCAGATCAAGCTCGTCTGGTACATGAACAACGGGCTCGGACGGCCGAAGAAGAAAAAGATCATCAGCCGCCAGAAGGCCTATCACGGCGTGACGATTGCTTCGGCCTCGCTCACCGGACTGCCAGGCAATCACGCCGACTTCGATCTGCCGATTGCCGGCATCCTGCATACTTCCTGCCCGCACCACTATCGCTTCGGACAGGACGGCGAGAGCGAGGAAGCGTTTTCCGCGCGGCTTGCGGACGATCTCGAACAACTGATCCTGCGCGAAGGGCCGGAGACGGTCGCGGCTTTCATCGCCGAGCCGGTGATGGGCGCCGGCGGCGTGATCGTGCCGCCCAGGGGTTACTTCGAAAAGATCATGGCGGTCTGCGACAAGTACGACGTGTTCATGATCGCCGACGAAGTGATCTGCGGGTTTGGGCGGATCGGCAAGACATTCGGCGGCGACGTGGTCGGCTTCAAGCCGCATTCGGTGTCGGTCGCGAAAGCCTTGTCGTCGGCCTATCAGCCGATTGCCGCGGTGATGGTGCCGGAGAACATGTATCAGGCGATGCTCGCCGAGAGCCGCAAGATTGGCACCTTCGGCCACGGCTACACGTACTCAGGTCATCCGGTCGCCGCCGCGGTCGCGCTCAAGACGCTGGAAATCTACGCGCGCGAAAAGATCGTCGAGAAGGTTGCGATGAAGGCGCCGCAATTCCAGGCGCACTTCAAGGCGCTCGGTGATCATCCGCTGGTCGGCGAAGCGCGCGGGATCGGCCTCATCGGCGCCGTCGAACTCGTCGCCGACAGGAAGACCAAACGTTCGTTCGAGGCCAAGGCCGGCGTCGGCGCGCGCTGCGTGGCGTTCGCGCAGGAGGAGGGGCTGCTGACGCGTGCCGTGGCCGGCGACAACATTGCGCTGTGCCCGCCGCTGATCATCTCGCCGGAGGAAATCGACGATATGTTCGCAAAGCTCAAGCGCGCGCTCGACAGGACGCTCGACTGGGCGGTGAAGGAAAAGTTGCTGAGTGCGGCTTAAAATTCAAACGGCGCCCGAAGGCGCCGTTTGTTTTGTTAGGTTCAGTCGGAAACTTAGAACGAGCCGCCTGAGATGCCGGTGCCGCCGCCGCGCAGCGCGACCTGCGGGTTCATCGGCGAGTCGCCCGAGCCCGGCGCCAGCACGACCACCGTCGCGCCGACCTTGACGCGGTTGTAGAGGTCGATGACGTCTTCGTTGGTCAGGCGGATGCAGCCCGAGGAAATCGCGTGGCCGATGTATTCCGGCTGGTTGGTGCCGTGAATGCGGAACAGCGTGTCCTTGTTGCCTTCGAACAGATAGATCGCGCGCGCGCCGAGCGGATTATGCGGGCCGCCGGTGACGAGCGAGGGAATGTTGCCGAGGCGCTTCTTGATGTCGGCGGTCGGCACCCAGTTTGGCCATTCCTGCATGTTGCCGACCTTGGCGACGCCCGAGAAGATCAAGGCTTCGTCGCCGACGGTGACGCCATAGCGGATCGCCTTGCCCTGCGGCAGCACGTAATAGAGGTAGCGCGAGTCGGAATCGACGACGATGGTGCCCGGCGCTTCCTTGCGGTGATAGTCGACGATGTGGCGGCGGTACGGTTCGGGGATCTGGGCCTGCTGATACGGCGCGTTGGCAAGCAATTGCTTGTCGCGCGGCTTCAGGTTGGCCTCCGACGCCGGTTCCAGCGTCGACTGCATGCACCCGCCGAGGAACACACCAAGAATCACAAAAGCAAGCGCTCTTGCCCGCATCGCGGCAAACTCCAAGTTTTCAAGGCCAACCGGGCTGGTCCCGACCCCTACACAAGCCCGACTCGACGCCCCCACAAACTGCTTATCGAAACCGGGGCAAAGCTGCCAAGGAATAACCGCTTTTGCCGCGATGACGCCGTTCACCTGTTGCAAGAAAGCCGCACTTGCACAACTAAACGGGCGCCTTCTGTAGATCGATACCCCATCTTTTCCCCGCTCTTTCGCGGGATACCGGCGGGCAAAAAGCTAGCGGGCGGTCGTTGCCAGGCCGTTAACCATCCCAAAGCGATCCCGGCGTATGGTGGTCCGCAAGCTGCGCCTCGCGCGCATGTGACCGGCGGACATGCTGCGAGCACGCAATGAACACCAAGATTGCTGATTTGGCGCAAAGTTCAGCCGCTCGAGGCCGCTAGAAACAAACCTTGCCGGCGCATCGATGAAGTGCCCGGCGATGAGGAGACACCAAGACCATGACGACTCTGCATGACCTGTTGAAGGATAGCCAAGCCGACCGTAGCGAGCAGAAGCCGCGCGTCGACCTGGGCGGGCGCTACCACAAGATCGGTCTTTCCGCCGTGGCGGCTGCGGCTCCGTACCGGAGCGCGGTCGAGGACTGCAAGACGGATCGCAAGGCGGAGCGTTCGGCCACGCGTGAGCATACGCCGCGCTAATCCAGAAGCCAGTCCTGCCTGAAGCCAGTCCTGAATGTGACGGTTTTGTTTTT
>Ga0075367_10001459_pt1 | contig 10194 bp, 9 predicted proteins | sample EndMethybrTD3032_FD_71399 | JGI IMG/M metagenome (GOLD analysis project Ga0075367, IMG submission 71399) | Populus endosphere microbial communities from Tennessee, USA - Endosphere MetaG P. TD hybrid TD303-2 | ecosystem: Host-associated > Plants > Roots > Endosphere | place: USA: Tennessee...
TCCTCGATCAGATGCAGCAGCTGAAGAAGATGGGCTCGATGAAGAAGATGCTCGGCATGCTGCCGGGTATGGGCCAGATGAAGCAGCAGCTCGAGGACTTCGACGAGTCCGAGCTCGGGCGCACGGAGGCGATCATCCGGTCAATGACCCCGGGCGAGCGCCGCAATCCCAAGATCCTCAACGGATCGCGGCGCCTGCGCATCGCGCGCGGCTCGGGGGCGACGGTCACCGACGTCAACGGCCTCGTCAACCGCTTCGAGCAGGCCGCCAAGATGATGAAGACGGTAGCGCGCGGCGGCACGCCGAACATCCCGGGTATGGGTCCTATCCCCGGTCAGCGCCCCGGTGCCTCCGCCAAGCGCGGCAAGCAGCAGAAGGCCAAGGGATCGCGGTCGGGCAATCCCGCCAAGCGCGCCGCCGAGAACGCCGGGATCGCGGCATCCACCCCCGCTGCGCCCACCGGGTCGGGTTTCGGTCTCGGCGCGGCCGCCGGTGCGCCCAAGGGCGCGCCGAGCGAAGCCGACCTCGCGCAGCTGCAGAAGCTCCTCGGCAAGGGCTGATCGGCACAGGCTGATCGGCACGGGCTGATCGGGGCTTCAGCGGATGCCGCGGCCCCAGAGGATCAGCGGGGTGCGAGCCGCGTAGCGACGATATTCGTCGCCGAATGCTGCGACCAGATAGTGCTGTTCGACGTGCGCCTTGATCGTGAGGACGACGGCCAGCAGCGCCCAGACGACCATGAGTTCGAGCCGTCCCCGCCACAGCACCCAGCCTGCCGACCCGACGAGCATTCCCAGGTATATCGGGTTGCGGGTGACTCGGTAGATACCACCGGTCTCGAGAGGAGCACCCGGTTTCGGCGCCACCCACGGCACGATGTTCCTGCCGAGTTTCATGAGCCCCGCGACCGCGAGCCCTGCGCCGAGGACGCCGAGGGCGATCGACAGAGCCGTGATCCACGGACTGCTCCACAGGGGCGCGCCCGGCAGCAGCAGGAGGGCGAGCAGCGCGAACTGGGCAAGCACCAGCAGGTCGCTGCGATTGCGCATGTCCGTCAGTGGCCGAGCGAGGCCAGGTGCTCGCGCAGCGTCGGCCCCGCGCGGAACTCGCGGATCAGATGCTGGACGACTTCGCGGAGGTCGCCGTCGGCGGCATCCGCCACCATCGTCTGCCGGGCGTAGCTCGCGCCCTGCGTCATGATCGTCTCGAGCCCGGCGAACTCGCGTGCGCAGTGCAGGTCGACCGCCAGATCGCCCACGCGCGCCATCGTCTCGCGCAGATGCTCGCGCACCGGCAGCTGCGTTCCCTCGCTGTCGACGATGATGCGCGCATCGAGGCCGTAGCGGGCGGCGCGCCACTTGTTCTCCCGCACGAACCACGGCTGAATCGACGGCAGCTCGCGCCCCTCGTCGAGTTCACGCGAGAAGTGCTCCACGAGCACCTGCACGAGCGAGGCGACCGCGGCGAGCTCGGGAAGCGTCGACATGCCGTCGCACGCACGCACCTCGATCGTCCCCCACCGCGGCGCGGGCCGGATGTCCCAGCGCACTTCACTCGCGTCGGCCATGACGCCGGTGCGGACCATGTCGTCGAGGTAGCCCTCGAACTCCGCCCAATTCTGCAGCGGCCACGGGAGCCCGGCCGTCGGGAGCTGCTGGAAGACCAGCGAGCGGTTCGATGCGTAGCCGGTTCGATCACCGGCCCAGAACGGGCTGGAAGCCGACAGCGCCTGCAGATGCGGCAGATAGACGGCCAGCGCGTTGATGATCGGGAAGACCTTGTTGACGTCCTCGACCCCGACGTGCACGTGGATGCCCCAGATCATCATGTTTCGGCCCCACCACTGGGTGCGCTCGATGAGCTTGTGATAGCGCGTCTTGTCGGTGACCTGCTGGTCGTACCATTGCGCGAACGGGTGGCTGCCCGCGCAGAGCAGCTCGACCTCCATCGGATTGGTGACGGTTCGGATGGCCGCGATCGCGTCGGCGATGTCATCGACCGCTGCGGCCACGGTGTCGCCGATGCCGCTGGTCACCTCGACCGTGTTGGTGAGCAGCTCGCCGGTGACGGTGTAGCGCTCGAGCGCGGTGCGCTCTTCGAGGGCATCGATCACGTCGGGACCACGAGGGACGAGATCTCCAGTGGTGCCGTCGGCGAGCATCAGCTCCCACTCCAGACCGACCGATGAGCGCGCGGAGGTGGCGAAGGGCACCGTCATCCGCACAGTTTGACATGGGGATGCCGCGACTCCGCGGATTCGCCGACTGCGAGGACACCGTCCGTCATGTGTAGTGCCGTGTTCGCGACCGGGCCCGGCGTCTGGCAGAATAGAGGGTCGGACGTGATGCTCGACCCTCTATCCAGCATCGTCGTCCTCCTTTTGAGCTTCCGCCGGGTGTGCACCCCACTCTCCAGGCGATCAGTTCGTCTCACTTCACACAATTCAGGAGAATCGTGGCTGTCAAGATCCGTCTCAAGCGCCTGGGCAAGATCCGTGCGCCGTACTACCGCATCGTCGTCGCCGATTCGCGCACCAAGCGCGATGGCCGTGTCATCGAGGAGATCGGCAAGTACCACCCCACCGAGGAGCCCTCGTACATCGAGGTCGACTCCGAGCGTGCGCAGTACTGGCTCAGCGTCGGCGCGCAGCCGACCGAGCAGGTCGCCGCGCTGCTGAAGCTCACCGGCGACTGGGGCAAGTTCAAGGGCGACAAGAACGCCGTCTCGACCGTCAAGGTCAAGGAGCCCAAGGCTCCGTTCGAGATCGACTCGAGCAAGAAGGTCGTCATCAAGCCCAAGGCCGAGAAGAAGGCCGACGAGCCTGCATCCGAGGCCCCGGCGGAGGCTGACGCCGACGCCGCGACCGACGCAGAGTAATCGTGGTGCTGGCCGCTGCGCTCGAGCACGTCGTCAAGGGGATCGTCGATCACCCCGAGGACGTGTCCATCCGCTCATCGACGTCGCCGCGCGGTGACGTCCTCGAGGTTCACGTGCACCCGGATGACCGGGGTCGCGTGATCGGGCGCGGCGGACGCACGGCGAAAGCCCTGCGCACGCTCATCACGGCACTCGCGGACGGGCGACGCGTGCGCGTCGACGTCGCGGATGACTGACGTGGCCGTACCCGAAAAGGGCGGACCCGAGAAGGCGACGCCCGAAAAGGCCGCCGCGGCGCGTCCGTCGAAGCAGGCCAAGACGCAGCTGCGCGTCGGCCGGCTCGTCAAGGCGCACGGGCTCAAGGGCGCCCTCAAGCTCGAGCTGTACACCGACGACCCCGAAGGCCGTTTCACGCCCGGCGCGTCGTTCACACTGCAGGTCCCGGAGTCCTCGCCCTGGCACGGAAAGTCGCTGACCGTCCGCGAATTCCGCTGGATGAACAGTCACCCCGTGGCCTTCTTCGAAGGGGTCGAGGACCGCTCGGGCGCTGAAGAGCTCGTCCGCGCGATCCTGTGGATCGACCAGGACGACGAGGACATCGTGGTGGAGGACGACGCCTGGTACGACCACCAGCTGGTCGGGCTCGAAGTCGTCCGCGACGACCAGATCGTCGGACGCGTGATCCGTGTCGAGCACTTCCCCGCGCAGGACCTGCTGATCGTGCGCCTGCCGGGCGATCGCGAAGTCCTCGTCCCGTTCGTGAAGGCGATCGTCCCCGAGGTCGACATCATGACCGGGCGCATCCTCGTCACGCCCCCACCGGGCCTGTTCGAAGAGCTGGCGGGCGACGACGACGCGGACGCCGATGCCGCCGCATCCGCTGACGAGGTCGATCCCGAAGAGGTCTGACGTGCGCATCGACGTCGTCTCGATCTTCCCGGCGTTCTTCGACGTCCTCGAGGTCTCCCTGCTGGGCAAGGCCCGCGGAAACGGTCTTCTGGACGTCCGCGTCCACGATCTTCGCGATTGGACGCAGGACCGTCACCGCACGGTCGATGACACGCCCTACGGCGGCGGTGCCGGCATGGTCATGAAGCCCGAGCCGTGGGGCGCAGCGCTCGATGCGATCTCGGCGGATGCCGGAGCCGAACGCCCCGTGTTCGTCTTCCCATCTCCGGCAGGCGAGGTCTTCACGCAGGCCACCGCCCGCGACCTCTCGGAGCGGAGCCATCTCGTCTTCGGCTGCGGACGCTACGAGGGCATCGACGAGCGTGTGTTCGCACATGCCGCCGAGCTCGGCGAGGTGCGGCTCATCAGCCTCGGCGACTATGTGCTCAACGGGGGAGAGGTCGCCGCGATGGCGATGATCGAGGCGATCGGACGCCTCATCCCCGGTGTCGTCGGCAATCCGGCGAGCCTCGTCGAGGAGTCGCACGAGGATGGACTGCTCGAATACCCGTCCTACACCAAGCCCGCCGTGTGGCGCGGCCTCGAGGTCCCGCCGATCCTTCTGAGCGGCAATCACGGTGCGATCGCCACCTGGCGCCGGGAGCAGAAGATATCACGAACGCGCGAGCGACGGCCCGACCTGCTGGATGGGGAAGACTAGTCACCTACCCCTTCGGAGGCGATGTGCAGACTTGGCCCGGCTCGAGCTACCCGCTCGGAGCGACATTCGACGGAAACGGCACGAACTTCGCCCTCTTCAGCGAGGGCGCCGAACGCGTTCAGCTGTGCCTGTTCGGCGACCGCGGCAAGGAGACCCGCATCGACATGGTCGACGTCGACGCGTACGTCTGGCACGCCTACCTGCCGCAGGTCCGCCCCGGACAGCGCTACGGCTACCGCGTGCACGGGCAGATCGACCCGGCCACCGGGGCGCGATTCAACCCGAGCAAGCTGCTCCTGGACCCGTACGCGAAGGCGGTCGACGGCCAGATCCAGTGGGGGCAGCCGGTCTTCGGCTACAACTTCGGCGACCCCGACTCGGTGAACGAGGACGACTCTGCGGCGTCGATGATGAAGGCCGTCGTCGTCAATCCCTACTTCGACTGGGCCGGCGACCGGCTGCCCAAGACGCCGTACTCCGAATCGTTCATCTACGAAGCCCACGTGAAGGGGCTGACGGAGCGGCATCCGGGCATCCCCGAGGAGATCCGCGGCACCTATAGCGCGATCGCGCACCCGGTGATCATCGAGCATCTCAAGAAGATCGGAGTCACGGCGATCGAGCTGATGCCGGTGCATCAGTTCGTGGACGACTCCACGCTCCAGGAGAAGGGTCTGTCGAACTACTGGGGCTACAACACGATCTCGTTCTTCGCTCCGCAGAACACGTATTCGTCCACCGGCGACCGCGGCCAGCAGGTCGAGGAGTTCAAGGGGATGGTGCGAACGCTGCACGCCGCGGGCATCGAGGTGATCCTCGACGTGGTGTACAACCACACCGCCGAGGGCAACCACATGGGTCCGACGCTCTCGATGCGCGGCATCGACAACGCGGCCTACTACCGCCTCGAGGATGACGACAAGCGCTACTACACGGACTACACCGGCACGGGGAACAGCCTCAACGCCGGCAACCCCCACGCGCTGCAGCTCCTGATGGACTCGCTGCGGTACTGGGTGCTCGAGATGCATGTCGACGGGTTCCGCTTCGACCTCGCCGCGACGCTCGCGCGCGAGTTCTACGACGTCGACCGTCTGTCGACCTTCTTCGAGCTCGTGCAGCAGGATCCGGTGGTCTCGCAGGTCAAGCTGATCGCGGAGCCGTGGGACATCGGTCCGGGGGGCTACCAGGTCGGCAACTTCCCCCCGCAGTGGACGGAGTGGAACGGCAAGTACCGCGACACGGTGCGCGACTTCTGGCGAGGCGAACCGCAGGCGCTCGGGGAGTTCGCCTCGCGGCTCACGGGTTCCGCCGACCTGTATGAGCACTCCGGACGGCGTCCGGTCGCGTCCGTCAACTTCGTGACGGCACACGACGGGTTCACGCTGCGCGACCTGGTCAGCTACAACGAGAAGCACAACGATGCGAACGGCGAGGACGGCAAAGACGGCGCCGACGACAACCGTTCGATGAACTTCGGCGTCGAGGGGCCCACCGACGACCCCGTGATCAACACGATACGAGCGCGCCAGCAGCGCAACTTCATCGCGACGCTGCTGCTCTCGCAGGGCGTGCCCATGCTGCTGCACGGCGACGAACTGGGCCGTACCCAGCAGGGAAACAACAACGGGTACGCCCAGGACAACGAGATCACATGGGTCGACTGGGACAACGTCGATCAGCCGCTGGTCGAGTTCACCGCAGCCCTGGCGCGCCTCCGCCGGGATCACCCGACCTTCCGCCGGCGCCGGTTCTTCGACGGTCGTCCGGTGCGTATGGAGGTCGGCCAGCAGCGCCGGGACATCGCGTGGCTGCGTCCCGACGGAACGCTGATGCAACCCGACGACTGGGATTCGGGATTCGGGCGTTCGATCGGCGTCTTCCTCAACGGTCGCGGCATCCGCGAGCGGGACTACCGGGGTCAGCCGATCGTGGACAAGCACTTCATCGTGCTGTTCAACGCCGGTGACGACATCATCGATTTCCACATGCCGGTGATCGACGACAGCCCGAAGTGGAGCGTGCTCATCGACACCGCCGGCGAGAAGGCCGACAGTGCCCCCCTCGAGCCGGGCACGACAGTGCAGCTGCACGCGAAGGCGCTGATGGTTCTCTCGGAGCACAGCACCGCCGAGCCGGAGGTCGACCACTCGGTCGCCGCGTCGCTCGCGGCACAGACCGAGACCACGATGCCCGGTCACTCGCCCAAGGCGGAGCTGGACCACTGATCATGGCCGCCACGCCTCGGTCGACGTATCGCCTGCAGATCCGGCGCGACTTCGATCTGGATGCCGCGGCCGGGGTCACCGGCTACCTGCGCGACCTCGGGGTGTCGTGGGCGTATCTGTCGCCGCTGCTGCAGGCGACCGCGGGGTCCGATCACGGGTACGACGTCGTGGATCCTTCGAAGGTCGACCCGGAGCGCGGCGGTGCAGCCGGTCTCGATCGGTTCGCCGCCGCCGCGCGCGCCGACGGGCTCGGCATCCTGATCGACACTGTCCCGAACCACATGGGCATCTCGCAGCCGGCCCAGAACCCGTGGTGGTGGGATGTCCTGACGAACGGGCGCCAGTCCCGCTACGCCGAGGCGTTCGACATCGACTGGGACTTCGGCGGCGGCAGAGTGCGCGTGCCGATCCTCGGTGCGAGCGCGGACGAGGTCATCGCCGCAGGCCAGGTCGTGATCGACCCTGCCGCCGGGGACCTCGCCCCGCACGGTGTGGTCCGGTTCTATGACGAGCACGTGCTTCCCCTGGCGCCGGCGTCCGTTTCGTCCGGGAACGCACGTCTGGACAAGCCGAGTGTGATCGCCGAGGTGCTCGCCCGGCAGCACTGGGAGGCCATCTTCTGGCGGCGCGAAGCCGCCGAGCTGAACTACCGCCGCTTCTTCGCCGTCACGACGCTCGCGGGCGTCCGCGTAGAGATCCCGTGGGTGTTCGACGAGAGTCACGCCGAGGTGCTGCGTTGGATCCGCGAGGGCCTCGCCGACGGGCTGCGGGTCGACCACCCCGATGGTCTGGTCGATCCGGGCGGATACCTCGAGCGGCTGGCCGCCGAGACCGGCAGCGCGTACGTCCTGGTCGAGAAGATCCTCGAGCACGGCGAAGAGCTCCCGGCTTGGTGGGAGACGGACGGCACGACCGGATACGACGCGCTCGGCGAGATCGACCGGGTGCTGATCGACCCTGCCGGCGAAGCGGCACTCTCCGCACTGGACGCTCAGCTGCGCGACGGCGACGCGCGCGAGTATCCCGATGTGATCCACGACACGAAGCGCATGATCGCCGACTCGATCCAGGCCGCCGAGATCGCCCGGCTCGTCCGCGAGCTGCCCGACGGCGTGGCCGGCTCGCAGGCGCACGACGCCCTCGCTGAGCTCCTCGCCTGCTTCCCGGTCTACCGCTCCTACCTTCCGGCCGGTCGCGCCCACCTCGATCGCGCCGCTGCCGAGGCGTCCGAACGCCGCCCGGATCTCGCGGATGCGATCGCCGCGCTGGTGCCCGTGCTCGCCGACCCCGCACTCGAGGTCGCGCGGCGATTCCAGCAGACCACGGGCCCCGTGATGGCCAAGGGCGTCGAGGACACGGCGTTCTACCGGTACACCCGGCTCGGCTCGCTCACCGAGGTCGGCGGCGACCCGTCGGTCTTCGCCCTGTCGGTCGACGAGTTCCATCGCGCGCAGGCGATGCGACAGGCCTCGTGGCCGCAGTCCATGACCACGCTGTCCACGCACGACACGAAGCGCGGCGAGGACGTGCGTGCCCGCCTCGATGTCTTGGCCGAGGTGCCCGAGAAATGGGCCGATGTGCTCGCGCAGCTGCGCGAGCACGCGTCGACAGGTCACGGCGCTTTCGACAACCTGCTCTATCAGGCGGTGATCGGCTCGTGGCCCGCGTCGCGGGAGCGGCTGCACGCATATGTGGAGAAGGCGTCGCGCGAAGCCGCCGAGGCCACCGGGTGGTGGGATCCGGATGCCGCGTTCGAGGAACGCATGCACGCGACCGTCGACGCCGCGTTCGACGATGCCGCCGTCGCGACCCTCATCGCCGAGTTCGTCGACGAGGTCGCGCCGGCCGGCTGGTCGAACGGCCTCGCAGCCAAGCTCCTGCAGCTCACCGGCCCCGGCGTCCCGGACGTGTACCAGGGGTCCGAACTGTGGGAGACCTCTCTGGTCGACCCCGACAACCGCCGGCCGGTCGACTTCGACGAGCGCCGACGGATGCTGGCGCGACTGGACTCGGGCTTCGCCCGAGGCGAGCTGCCGGGCGTGGACGCCGGCGCTGCCGCCAAGCTGCTCGTGACCTCGCGCGCGCTGCGACTTCGCCGTGACCGACCCGAGCTGTTCACGCAGTACCGGCCCATGACCGTGCTGGGAGAAGCGTCCGATCATGCGATCGCGTTCGATCGTGGCGGCGCGCTCACCGTCGCGACGAGGCTGCCGATCGGTCTGGCTGCGCGCGGTGGCTGGGGCGACACCGCGCTGCTGCGGCACTCCGGCCCGACGACCGATGTGCTGACCGGGCGGGCGTTCGAAGGGTCCACGATCCGACTCGACGAGCTGCTGAGGACCTACCCCGTCGCGCTGCTCGTTGCCGCTGGCGCAGCAGTGGAGGGATCCGCGTGATCGAGGTCTGGGCGCCCCGGCGAGACACGGTGCAGTTGCACCGCCCCGGCCTCGGTCTCACGCCGATGGAGCCGCGCGAGGGCGGCTGGTTCACCGCATCCGTCGATCTTGCCGACGGCGACGAATACGGATTCGTGCTCGACGACGCCCCCGCGGTGCGCCCCGACCCCCGTTCGCGCCGCCAGCCCCGCGGTGTGCACGACCTCAGCGCGTGGTTCGATCCGCGTGCGCACGAGTGGCAGGACACCGCGTGGACGGGACGCCAGCTCGCGGGCTCGGTCATCTACGAACTGCACATCGGCACGTTCACGCCCGCGGGCACCCTCGACTCCGCGATCGAGCGACTCGATCATCTCGTCGAGCTCGGCATCGGGTTCGTCGAGCTGCTGCCGGTGAACGCGTTCAACGGCACGCACAACTGGGGCTACGACGGCGTGCTCTGGTACGCCGTGCACGAAGGCTACGGCGGCCCTGCCGCGTACCAGCGCTTCGTCGATGCCTGCCACATGCGGGGACTCGGCGTCATCCAGGACGTGGTGCACAACCATCTCGGCCCGAGCGGCAACTACCTCCCCGAGTTCGGTCCCTATCTGCGCGCCGCGGAGCGGAACACCTGGGGCTCGTCGATCGACCTCGACGAACCCGAGGTGCGCCGCTATATCGTCGAGAACGCGCTCATGTGGCTGCGCGACCACCACGTGGACGGGTTGCGGCTGGACGCCGTTCATGCGCTCAAGGACTCGTCGGAGCGGCACATCCTGCGTGAGCTCGCCGAGCGCGCGGACGCCCTGAGTGCCCACGTGGGCCGCCCGCTGACGCTCATCGCCGAGTCGGACCTCAACGATGCCACCCTGATCGCGGCGCGCGAGGCCGGCGGCTACGGCCTCGCGGCCCAGTGGAGCGACGACTATCACCACGCCCTGCACGTCGCGGTCTCGGGTGAGACGACCGGCTACTACGCGGATTTCGAGCCCTTGTCGGCACTCGTGAAAGTCGCGACGACCGGCTTCTTCCACGACGGAAGCTGGTCATCGTTCCGCGGCCGCGCGCACGGATACCCGATCGATCCGCGCATCCCCACCTC
>Ga0075367_10001460_pt1 | contig 10189 bp, 7 predicted proteins | sample EndMethybrTD3032_FD_71399 | JGI IMG/M metagenome (GOLD analysis project Ga0075367, IMG submission 71399) | Populus endosphere microbial communities from Tennessee, USA - Endosphere MetaG P. TD hybrid TD303-2 | ecosystem: Host-associated > Plants > Roots > Endosphere | place: USA: Tennessee...
CCGTCGCTCCAGCGCCGCCCGGTCATCAGCCGGCCGGTGAACTCGTCGACGATCACGACCTCGCCGTTCTGCACGACGTAGTGCTGGTCGCGGTTGTACAGATGCTTCGCACGCAATGCCGCGTAGACGTGATGCATCAGCGTGATGTTGGCCGGATCGTAGAGCGACGCGCCTTCGGCCAGCAGCCCTGCCTCGCCGAGGATGCGCTCGGCGTTTTCGTGCCCTTCTTCGGTCAGGAACACCTGATGGCTCTTCTCGTCGACCGTGAAGTCACCCGGGTCGATCACGCCTTCGCCGGTACGCAGGTCGAGCTCGCCGATCTGCTTCTTCAGCTTCGGCACGACCGCGTTGATTCGCACGTACAGCTCGGTGTGGTCCTCGGCCTGGCCGCTGATGATCAGCGGCGTGCGCGCCTCGTCGATCAGGATCGAGTCGACCTCGTCGACGATCGCGTACGCGAGACCGCGGGCGACACGATCGGCCGTGTCCTGCACCATGTTGTCGCGCAGGTAGTCGAATCCGAACTCGTTATTCGTGCCATAGGTGACGTCGGCCGCGTAAGCGGTCTGCTTCTCCTCGCGTTGCATCTGCGGCAGGTTGACGCCGACGCTCAGGCCGAGGAACGTGTACAGCCGTCCCATCCATTCGGCATCGCGGCGCGCCAGGTAGTCGTTGACGGTGACGACGTGAACGCCGGTGCGCGGCAACGCATTCAGATAGACCGGCAAGGTCGCCATCAGCGTCTTGCCTTCGCCGGTGCGCATTTCAGCGATCTTGCCGTTGTGCAAGGCCATGCCGCCGATCAGCTGCACGTCGAAGTGGCGCATCTTCAGCACGCGCTTGCTGCCTTCGCGCACGACCGCAAAGGCTTCGGGCAGCAGCTTGTCGAGCGACTCGCCGTTGGCAACGCGGTTGCGGAATTCGTCGGTCTTGGCCTTCAGGGCCGCATCGTCGAGCGCTTCGAACTGCGGCTCCAACGCGTTGATCTGCGCAACGACCTGTCGATACTGTTTGAGCAGACGATCGTTGCGGCTACCGAAAATCGAGGTGAGAAGCTTGGGCAGCATGCGGCGTCGGGGTTAGGCCGAACTTCGGCGAGAGCGCTGCGTCGGGCTTGCACGGCCAGACGGCGAGCGCCCAAAACCGCAAATTTTAGCATTCGCACCGCGCGACTGCGCGCTCACCGCCGCGTACGTGCCCCTCGACCGGCGCTGGCTGCGAGTGCCTTGTCGCCGCCCGCAAGGAACTTCGCCGGGTCTTGCGGGACGCCATCGACCAGCACCTCGAAATGCAGATGCGAGCCGGTCGAACGGCCCGAGGTTCCGACCTCGCTGATCAGCTGGCCGCGGCGGATCAGGTCTCCCGCCTTCACGAGGATCTTCGAGTTATGGGCGTAGCGCGTGACGAGCCCGTTGCCATGATCGAGCTCGATCATGTTGCCGTATTCGGGATGGAATTCGCTGGACAGCACGACGCCCCCCGCCGCGGCATGCACCGGGGTGCCGAACGCGCTGGGAAAGTCCAGGCCGGTGTGGAGCGCAGCGCGGCCGGTGAACGGGTCGGAACGGAAGCCGAAGCCCGAGCCGACCGGACCGCCGACCGGTGCGCTGTTCGGGATCATGAGTGCCTCGAGACGCTTTTCGAGCAGGCGCGATTCGATCAGTGTGAACAGGTCGGTGTGCTGGTCGGTCTGGACATCGAGCTCGCCGACAATCCCGTTGAGCTGCTCGATCGTGATGGCCGAGGGCGACGCCGGCACGAAGGGACCCCCCTGGCCGCCAGCCGCAGCCGAGGGGGTTGCCTTGGGCAAGGGCTTCAGTTCATCGGCCTTCACGCCGACCAGCCCCGAGACACGCTCGCTCATCACCTCCAGCTTGATCAGTTTGGCCTGGACCTCACCGACCTTCTGCGCCATCGCGTCGAGGTTCTCGCGCATGAACCGGTCCCGTTGCGCGAACTCGTCGCGAACGACCAGCCGCACGAGCTGGCTGACGATCGGCCAGCCCTCGCGCGCAGCCTTCAGGAAGACGAAGTTGTAGATGACGCCAGACAGCAGCATCAGCACGACGGTCAGACCGACCAATGCACCCACGAGCTGCCAGCGACTGAAATGCAGAACGCGCGTGCGCGCCAGCGACCCGTGGGTGATGATGACCTGCATCGCTACACTCCTTTCGTGATCTCAAAGCCTTCGACGCCACCGGGCGTCCCCAACGCACTGCGCCTGGATGAAGCGCTGCGGCGAAGCGCGCCGCTGGCGCGGCTGCAGCAGCTGCTCCAGGAATCGAAGGCTCGTTTCGAGGCCATTCGACCCGCGCTTCCGGCCGCATTGGCCGCGTCCGTCGCGCCAGGGCCGATCAACGAAGACGCTTGGACGCTGCTGGCCGCCAACTCGTCGGCGGCAGCCAAACTGCGTCAATTGCGGCCCCGTCTCGAAACTGTTCTGCGTGAGAGGGGCTGGGAGCCTAGCTCAATCCAGGTCAGGGTTCAATCTGGATGAACGGACCGCCGCGGCAAGCGCGGAGTAAGGCACAAAAAAACGCCGCGGGTTGCTCCGCGGCGTTTTTTGCTGGGAAGGACGCGTTCGGCGCTTCAGCGGCCCCGGCGAACGGCGATGAACCCCACGGCGCTGAGCCCGGCCAAGACCAGGATGTACGCTGGCGGTCCGTCCTCCTTGGGCGAAACGCTCAATGTCTGAATGCTGGCCGCCGGCGTGGCGACTTCTGCCCACGCAACGGGCTGGCAAACCGCGAGCATCGCCAATGCGAATAACGCGACCATCCGGAAAGTTCTGAACTTGCTCATTGCGCCTCCGAACGCAATGTATCCAGTGGTTATTGCCGGCGCACTCCCCGATGTGAGGGTTTTGTTGCCTTCACGAGACTAGGAGGCGTCTCGCGGCTTGCCCTGCTTCAGCGCGCTCGCCATCGAATGCAGGAACGCCGCCGCCGCGGCCCGCTGGCCGTCGGCGTTCAGGTGGCCGCCGTCGGTGGTGTACTCGGGAGCGAGTTCGAAGTACAGGGCTTCGCCGATCGAAAAGCGCGCCCGCGAACCGTCGGGCCGCGTCGACTCGGCAGTAGCGATGTCGAACGTCGGCTGTCCGGCATAGCGCTTGAGCAGCGCCACGTTGTAGTCGTTCCGAACGGCATTGTCGGCCGCTTCGATCTTCTCCTCGCTGTCCCGGCCGAGCCAGCGGTTGAGCGTGGAACGCCAGCCGCTTGGCACGGTGCGCAGCGGCGATGTCGCGTGCACCAGCCGAACTTCCGGGCGCTGCGTTTGCAGCACGGAGACGGCGGCAGAGTAACGATCGAGCACACGCTCACGCTCCTGCGCGTCGCTCGCGAGGTCGGCGTAGCAGAACTTCAGCGCCGCGGCGTCGTATGGCGCCTTCGACTCGAGCACCAGGCGCTTGAAGGCGTCGATTTTCGCCGCGCCGTTGCCGTTTTCGCCGATGTATGCATGGAAGATCCCCTGCCCCGCAGGAACCGGCTTGTCGAGCGCGATCTGCTCGATGCGGATGGGCACGTTGAACTGCGTCGAAAGCAATCGCACGCCCTCCATCACGTTCCGACCGACGGATTGGTGTGCAAACAGGATGCGCGCGGCGGCGACGGTTTCGAGATCTGACTTGACGGCTGACATATCCACGGCGGAAGCGCCTTCGGCGCGCGGGGCGCACCCGCCGAGGCCGGCGGCGGCCAGGGCGGACAGTGCGAAAACGCGGCCGAACGCGCGGCGCGTGGTGACGAAAACAGGGCGGGCTCGGGTAGGATGCATCGAAGTCTTGCGCAAGCGGACCGCGACAGTCGTCGTGGAGCGTTGAGAGTCTCGCATTGTCGATGCCCATGTCAATTCGACGGGTTTTGAGAATCTTCACCCCCGGGCCCTGGCGCTACCGGGCGCAGCGCGCGTCGGAAGTGATCCGCGGCGTGGACTTCATGCGCATCGTCGAAGCGCACGAGGTCGGGCTCGATCCCGCGCTTGCCGTGCACTCGTCGCCGTCGGGAAACAGGTACCTGATTCGCGCGCTCGAGGCGATGTCGATCACGCCCGCCGACCGCATCCTCGACATTGGCTGCGGCAAGGGCAGCGCGATGAGCGTGATGCTGAAGCTCCCGTTCGCCGCGGTCGACGGTGTCGAGCTGAGCGAGGAGATCGCCTCGATCGCACGCGCCAACTTCGTCGCGCTGGGCGTTCCCGCCGAGCGCTGCAAGGTTCGCGCCGCGGACGCGACGGCGCTGCGCACCGAGCTCGACGGCTACAGCCACTTCTACATGTACAACCCGTTCCGCTCGCCGATCATGAAGCGGGTCGCCGCGAACCTGAGCGAGTCGCTCGACCGGCACCCGCGCAGCGTCTCGCTGCTCTACAACACGCCGGCCTGTCGCGCCGACATCGACGCCACCGGGCGCTTCGAGGTCGTGCGGAGTTTCGAAGGCGTCGACGGGGCCGAGATGCTCTGGTATCGCTCGCGCGCCTGATTCGCTTCCCCAAAGAAAAACGGCGCATCCCGAGGGATGCGCCGTTTCGTTGGGGGCCCGCCGCGTCAGCGGACCGTGGTCAGGATGATCGAGAACGGGAACGCGTCCGTCGTCGTGGAGGCGCCGCCCGGGTGGGTCAGCGTACCGCCGCCGCCGATCGTGTAGCGCCACACGCTGTCGTGGTTGCCGTTGACGACATACACGTTCGTGCCACGCGGGTCGATCGCGATGCCTTGCGGGCCGAAGTCCGCCGCCGCGTTGCCGAGGCTGGTCAGCGCACCGGTCGACGCGTCGATCGAGTACTGCGTGACGTTGTCGCTGCCGGCGTTCGCCACGTAAGCGTAGCGGCCGCTCGGGTCGATCGTCACCGGCCACGTGCTGGTGCCCGCCGCGACCGTCGCGGTCGACATCGGCGTCAGAGCGCCGTTGCCTGCCACGGTGTACTGCGAGACCGTGCCGTCGCCGTAGTTCGCCACGTACGCGTGGGTACCCGATGCGTCGAGCGTCACCGACAGCGGCGAGTTGCCCGCCGGAGCCGTCGACACCGGACTCGCGGACAGCGAACCGCCCGAGATGCTGTAGACCGAGACCTGCGCGTTGTCCCACTCGGCGACGTAGGCGAAGGTGCCTGCCGCGTTGATCGTCACGTAGTGCGGACGATTCGGGACCGTGACCGTCGGCGTGCCGAGCGGCGTGAGCGCGCCCGTCGTCGAGTTGATCGCGTACTGCGAGACCACGCTCGAACCCGCACCGTTGTCACGGTCGACCACGTAGAGGTACGAGCCGGTCGGGTCGACCGTCACGCCCCACGGCGAGGTCAGTGCCGGCGACGCGGTCGTCGCACCGGCCGTCAGCGAGCCGTCCGCATTGATCGTGAACAGCGCGACGTTGGCGTCGCCACTGTTGGCCACGTACAGGAACTTGCGAGCCGGATCGACCGCGATGCCTTGCGGAACCGCGCCAGCAGTACCCGTGGCGAGCCCGCCGCCAACCGACAGCGAGCCGTCGGAAGCCACGTTGAGCCACTGCACCGTCGCGTCGTTCTTGTTGATCACGTACGCGACCAGCGCGCGGCAGCTCACCGAGACGCCGGTGACATTGGCAGTCACGTTCGTGCCGGTGCCCGAAGCCACCGTGCAGTACTGCGCCGTCGGGTAGGTGCCGACCTGGATCGTGTAGTTGCCGCCGTAGTTGACCGTGAACGAGAAGTTCTGCGAGCCGCCGAAGCTGACGGTCGTCGCGTTCGCGCCGGCGTTGTTCAGCGTGACTTGCTGGCCCGTGGTCAGGCCGTTGACCGTGCCGCTCACCGTGTAGGTGTTCGTCGAGCAGGTGACGCTGACGTTGGTCACGGCGCCGGTGACCGTGCCCGAGCCGTTCGAGACCGTGCAGGTCTGGCCGGTCGGTTGCGTGCCGACGGTGACCGCGTAGGCGCCGTTGTAGGCCACCTGCGTGCTGAACGAGAACGCGCCGTTCGCATTGACGGTCGTCGGGTTCGCGCCGTTGTTGCGCAGCGTGACCTGCCGGCCGCCCGCCAAGCCGGCGACCGTGCCGCTGACCGTGTACGTGTTGGTCGAGCAGTTGACCGTGACGTTGGCGATGTTCGCCGTGACGCCCGCGCCGGAGCCGTTCGACACCGTGCAGGTCTGGCCCGTCGGCTGCGTCGCCACCGTGACGGCGTAGCTGCCGTTGAAGGCGACCGGCGTGCCGAAGGTGAACGAACCGTCGGCCGTGACGGTCTGCTGGTCGGCCATGCCGCCCGCGTTGACGAGCGTCACTTGCTGGCCCGAGGCCAGGCCGGTGACCGCGCCGCCGATCGTGAAGGTGTTGGTCGAGCAGGCGACGGTCACGTCGCTGATGTTCGACGTAACACCAGCGCCAACGCCGCTGGAGACCGTGCAGGTCTGGCCGGTCGGCTGCGTCCCGACCACAACCGCGTAGCCCCCGTTGAAGGCGACTGACTGCGGGAACGTGAACGAGCCATCGGCCGAGACCGTCACCGCATCACCGCCGTTGTTGGTCAGCGTGACTTGCTGGCCCGACGCCAGGCCGGACAGGGTGCCGCTCACCGTGAACGTGTCGACAGCACAGGCCACCGCGACGTTCGTGACGTCGGCGGTGACGCCGGCGCCGATGCCGTTGGAGACCGTGCAGGTCTGGCCGGTCGGCTGCGTGGTGACGCTCACGGCGTAGGTGCCGTTGAACGGTGCCGACGCAGGAATCGTAAAGCTGCCATCAGCCGTGACATTTGCCACAACCCCGTTGTTGCTCAGCGTCACTTGCTGGCCGCTGCCGAGGCCCGACACCGTTCCGCCGACGGCGTAGCTGATGTCAGAACACGTGATGTCGGCGTTCGACACGTTGGCCGTAACGCCCGCGCCGCTCCCGTTGGCGACCGAGCAGGTCTGCCCGGTCGGTTGCGTCGTGACAGTCACGGCGTACGTGCCGTTGCTCACCACCTGATTCGCGAAGGTGTAAGCGCCATTGGCGCTGATGGTCAGCGGATCGGTGCCGCCATTGTTAACCACGACTTGCGCGCCCGTCGCCAGGCCGGCAACCGTGCCGCCGACCGTGTATGTGGATGCGGGTGCGATTTCGCCGCCCCCACCGCCACACGCGGCTAACAACACCAACAGGGCAGAACCGGCCGCTTGGCCAAGTAGGGATCGCAAATTCATGGCGATTTTTTTCGGGAGGTTGTTTGACGTCGCGAACTGTACGCAATGTTGTCCGCGAGAAAAGGCGGGTGTTGCGGTACTACCTCTCGTTTTTCACTCTTTACGTCCGACGCCCCCGAACCGAGGGGGTCACCTTGGGCCTTTGCGCCTCGAGTTCTCGAGCGATTTCGAAACATCTTTACGTTCTTTTTCGTGACGGCGCGTCGGCTGTCGGACTTGTAAATCTGCGCAACGAACGAGCGTCACATTTGGGTCGCTAGCATCGTTTTTGGTCAGCGTCACCCCCCTAAACGGGGTGGTTCGGATCCTGCGACTTGTCGTGCTCGCCGCAGACCTCTGACCGCCTAGCCGCATTGGCAACCACACGTTTCGCTTCCATCGCGCTTTCCACGCTCTTTCCTCCGGGGCCGCGTCCTTCTCCGAGCGGCGATGGCGAAGCTTTTGCGCTCGACAACTGCATTGGTTCAGCTCTTACCGTTAGTGAGTACCAAATTGATTTCCACGCGACCCCACCAACTTTCTCGTTCGATCGGCTTCGGCCTGACGTATCTTTCGCTTGCCGTCCTTGCCGCCTGCGGTGGCGGCGGCGCTGAGACGGGCGGCGAAAGCGCCGGCGTCTCGAGCGCCGGCGTCTCGGCCAGCCCCGAGGCTTCCAGTTCCCCCGATCAAACCGCGTTGAGCGCTCGCACGACGGCGACTGCGACGACGAAGCCGACCATTGTTCTCGGCAATCTGCCAACCAACCCGACGACGTCGACCTCCGCATCGATCACCTACACGGCGTCGAGCGGTACGGTCTATTGCCGCCTCGACAGCTACCTGCCGATCGCCTGCCCGAAGCCGTTTGTGCTTGGCGCAACGACGGCGTCGGCACTGTCGGTCGGCAGCCACAAGGTCGATTACTTCCTCGACACCGGCGCCGGCATCGACCTCGCCAACCCGACGGCTAGCTACACCTGGACCATCCAATCGGCAACGGCGCCGGCACCGGCACCGGCGCCCGCCCCGGCCCCGGCGACCACCACGCCCAAGGTCACGCTGGGCAACCTGCCGAGCACGCACACGACCTCGACTTCCGCCTCGATCTCGAACACGACAACGTCGGGCACCATCTATTGCCGCCTCGACAGCTATACGCCGGTTGCCTGCCCCAACCCGTTTGTGCTTGGCGCGACCGCCGACCAGGCCCTCTCGGTCGGTACGCACTCGGTGAACTTCTACGTCGATACCGGCGCGGGCATCGACGCGACAAAGCCGACGAATTCGTACACCTGGACGATCGACGCGCCGACCAGCTCGACGCCCACGACGACCGCGCCGACGACCACGACGGCCCTGGCGAGCGCGTTCAAGACCGGCCCCGACTACGCGCTCGAGGCACCCAGCGACGCTGACTCGACGAGCACTTCCTACGCAGCCAAGGCCTACTCGAACGGCACCACGGTGGCATCGTCACTGAGCAGCCTTCCGACGATCAGCCGCAGCGGCGTGGTGCGCCTGGGCCCGACGACGGCGGACGGCAAGTCCGTCATTCGCCACGAAGTCCGCAACGGCGACCCGCTGCGCAACGGCGGCAACCGCTCTGAACTGTCGTACGACGACATGCAGATCCAGCACGGCGTCGACTACTGGATGTCCTTCGCCATCAAGCTCGACTCGGATTGGACGGCCGCCAACAGCGCCGGCTCCAGCGACCAGCAGTCGTTCATGCAGGTCCACCAGCAGAACAGCGAGACCACGCTCACCAACGGCGGGCCGTTCGGCATCAAGTGGCGCGGCGTCGCGGGCAGGGAGATCGAGGTGTTCTCGCTCGGGCCCAACAACAGCCCGGTCACGCGCTTCACCGCGGCGTCCACCGCGGGCACGTGGATGCGTTTCATCGTCCACTACCGCTCGGGCGTCACGACGTCGCAGTCGCCGACGCTGGAAGTGTGGCAGGCCGTGGGCACCGGCGCCTCCTACACGAAGCTGACCGACCTGGCCCCGGGTTCGCTGTTCGGAGATCCGGCGCAGAACCTTACGCGTGACTGGGCGAAGGTCGGCATCTACAAGTGGACGTCCGGCTACTACGGTTCCACCTCGAAGCGAGGCATGTACTCGTCGGGCCTGTACTTCGCCAAGGGCACGAGCCTCTACAACGACGCAGCTGCGGCCGTCTCCGGGTTCTGATCCACGCCGAAGTCACGTTGCTTCGGAAATGGGGGCCGATCATCGCTGATCGGCCCCCACCTTTTTTTGGTACAGACACGTCAACAGTCACCCCGAAACCCAGGTCGCGGTACGGAGCTCCGATGCGACTTTGGGTTGGTGCCGGCTGTCCGAATCGAACGGACGACCTTCCGCTTACAAGGCGGGTGCTCTACCAACTGAGCTAAGCCGGCGAAGGGCTGCGGCCGAGGGGCCAAAGTATAGACGTCGACTATTTGATGCGCTTCAGCGACGGCCGGGAGCCTGCCGGCGGTTCCGGCGATGGCGGCTCGGTGTCGTCGTCGCGCTCGTTCTGACCCTTGGCGGCATTCGACTCGGTCAAGGTCAGGCGCGGCGGCTTGGGCGCCGGCTGCACTTCGGCGGCGTCGCTCGGCCCGACTTCGGTGCCCGGTGCGGCCGGCATCGGGAATGCCATTCCCTGCCCGTTCTCGCGCGCGTAGATCGCGATCACGTGATCGACCGGCACGACGATCTCACGCGAGGTCCCGCCAAAGCGCGCCTTGAACTCGATCGTCTCGTTGCCGAGCTTGAGCGAGCTGGTCGCCTCGAAGCCGACGTTGAGCACGATCTCGTTGTTCTTCACATACTCCGTCGGCACCCGCACACTCGCATCGACGAATACCGCGATGTACGGCGTGAAGCCGTTGTCGGTGCACCAGTCGTGCAGCGCGCGGATCAGGTACGGCCGCGTGGACGTGCCGGCAGTCGCAGGGGCGATCGGTGGGCTGCTCATGGCGCGTGGACCGGCAACGACACGGTGCGCTACTTGCGCATCACTTTCTCGGACGGCGTCAGTGCCTCGATGTAGGCCGGGCGCGAGAAGAT
>Ga0075367_10001463_pt1 | contig 10185 bp, 11 predicted proteins | sample EndMethybrTD3032_FD_71399 | JGI IMG/M metagenome (GOLD analysis project Ga0075367, IMG submission 71399) | Populus endosphere microbial communities from Tennessee, USA - Endosphere MetaG P. TD hybrid TD303-2 | ecosystem: Host-associated > Plants > Roots > Endosphere | place: USA: Tennessee...
CTGATCGGCATCTTCGCGCTCACCTACTACATCGGCCGCGATTCTGGCCTGCATCTGCAATACTTCGCGGCGACCGGCGCGTTCTTCGTCATCATGGGCCTGGAGCGCCTGAAGCTGATCGCCACCTTCGTGCTGTTGTCGCTGGCGTTGCACCTGGCGGCGTGGTCGTGGTTCATCCAGAGCCACGCCGTGCTCGTCATCGACAAGGACGAGCTCGACGCGCACTACATCACGGCCGTGGTCACCACGTTCAGCGTCATTTCGATCGTGGTCTACTACGCCTTCCGGCTGGTCGAGCAGGCGCAGGCGGAGACCGACGCGCTGCTGCACAACATCCTGCCCGATACGATCGTCGATCGTCTCAAGCAGGCGCCGGAAGCCACCATCGCCAACGAGTTCGCCGAAGCCTCCGTGATGTTTGCCGATATCGCCGGGTTCGTGGCACACGCCAAGCGGCTGGGGCCGGCCCGTACCGTCGAGGTGCTGAACATCATCATGCGCGCCTTCGACGACTTGGCCGACCGGTGGGGCGTCGAGAAGATCAAGACCATCGGCGATGCCTACATGGCGGCGGCCGGCTTACCCGTGTCCGTGCCCGATCATGCCGAGCGCATCGCCGGCATGGCGCTCGCCATGATCGAGACGGCGCGGCGGATCGCACGGGAGGTGGACGTGGCGTTCGCGCTGCGTATCGGCATTGCCAGTGGACCGGTGCTGGCCGGCGTGATCGGCGCCAAGCGGCTGATCTACGACGTGTGGGGGGACACGGTGAACCTGGCCTCGCGGCTGGAGGGCCACAGCCAGGCCAACCGCATTTTGGTGTCGCCGCTGACCCGATCGCGGCTTGAAGGGCACTATGTGCTGGAGCCTTGCGGTGCTGTCGACATCAAGGGATATGGCTCGGTAGAGCCCTGGTTTCTGATCAGTCCTGTCGATGATGCCGGCGCCGGGCCGAGTGATGCGCCGCGCAAACCGGCCAAGACGACGTCCTCGCCTGGCCGGTAAGGCGCGCTGTCGCGCGCGCAGATCCCTCGACAGAAGTCGGCTCAGCCAGTCGGCCGCGGTAGGCAACGCGCCGCTTCAGCATGTCGTAGCGAAAGCGCAGATGAAAGAGCGGCGCGCACTGCTCCCGAGTGCGGTGGATGTCGCGGCTGGTTTCAAGGCTGCCTCCGCAATGAGGCAGTCCGGCCGTGGCAGCCGGCTTCGCCTCGACACATCGCAGTTGTTTCGCGTGGAACAGCGTCCGTGCGATCGGCGAGCCACATTGGCCGCACGCAATCCTTGGGAGCAACGATCATGCGCAGCATCCACACCCGCCGCCTGGCAGCCACCGTGGCCCTGGCCATGCTGATCGGCGCCATGGCCGGCTACTGGGCCGCGGGGCCATCGACGGCCTCGACCACTATCGCATCTGCATCCAACCAGTGCGGCGGCAGCGCCTGCATGAGCCACACCTGGCTGTGGCTGCCCGCTATGCGCCGAGCCCGATAGGCGCCCAAGCACAAACAACCCAATTGAGCCCGCAGCCGGCGAGTCGCCGGCTGCGGGCTTTTTGCGTTCGCGGGCCTTGGGCCGCAGTGGACCAAGGTGCGGCGGGCCCCGCGGAAGACCCACGGCGGCCACACCATGGAGCTTCGTCGAGCGGCAGCGATGGCCGGGACGACCGCTGATCGGCGCCGCACTACTGCTCCACGCCGCCCGAGAATACGTTGACCACCACCACGCCCGCCGCGATTAGGCCGACGCCGACGAGGGCCGGAGCGTCGAGTTCCTGGCCCAAGGGGCGTACGACATCAAGGCTATTAGCACGATCTGGCAACCGGCCCAGATGGCATAGGCGATACCGACCGGGGCGGTGCGCAGCGTCAGGCAGATGAATGCAATCACGTAGCCGGCCACCACGATCAGGCACGGGATCGGTTGGTGAATTCCGCCGACGCCTTCAGCGCCGCGGTGCCGGCGACCTCGATGATGGCGATGGTTAGGAAGAGGTAACCCATGTCGGCCTCCTGGATCGCTGCGCCGTAACGGCGGTTGCGCTCGGCCGATTCGATGGCAGTCGTAGTAAGGGTGGTGTTAAGGACCGAGAACGTCCCGCCGGACCCTGCCTTGTGCAGCGTCCGGCGGAATGGATCAGCGGAAGAAGGCGTCGGCACGCATGCCCGGCAGAAGCGGCACGGAACCCTCGAGGTCGATCATGACTTCCATGACCTCGACGTCGGTGGCCCGCCGGGCGCCGCGCGAGCCCATGCGCGGGAGGCCGAGCGAGGGTGCGAGCTCCGTCACCTTGCCCTCGAACTCGCGGTTGGGGTAGGCGTTGCTGCGCACGAAGGCCTTCTGACCCAGCTTGATCTTGGCGACATCCTGCTCGTCGACCTCGGCGCGTACGCGGATCACGGTGAGGTCGCCCATCACGATCAGCGGCTGCTCGGGAGAGGGTGCCACCAGCTCGCCGGGCTTGGCATTGACCTGCAGTACCGAGCCAGTCAGCGGCGCGCGGATGCGCGACTTGTCGAGCAGCTCTTCGGCCGTGGTGAGCTCGGCGCGGGCCGCAATCAGGCCCGCCTCGAGACGGTTCGGAGCCGGCGCCTTGGTCTTGGCGTGGGCGGCGGCGAAGGCGACGTGCTCCTGGCGCAGCTTGTCCTTGGCTTCCGCTACCTGCTTGCGTGCCTGCAGGAGTGCCTGCGGGCTGCCCGGCGACTTGCGGTCAGAGGCCAGCACGGCGTCCAGAGCGAAGCGGGCGTTGGTGACGGCCCGCTCAGCCGCGAACACGGCGTCCTCGGCCTTGCGCACGTCCTCGCGACCGGCCGTGCCTGGCTGAGCGTCGCGCTCGCGCTTGCGGGCGGCCACCTCGGCCTCGGCTGACGTCAGCCGCGCGCGGGCTTCCTTGTCTTCCAGGCGGATCAGGACCTCGCCCTCGGTGACACGATCGTTGGTGGCGACGGCGATCTCGAGCACGCGCCCCGGGATGCCGGTGCCGATGCGGATCTGGCCGCTGCGCGGCTCGACGCGGCCGGGCGCCGCGGCGATCCACTTCTGCGACGGCACTTCCGGCGTGGTGGCGATGACCGGGTCGGGCAGCGCGACGGTGACCGTCGACGTGGTCGCCTTCTGGGTGGCCTGTCCGGGGCTGGCGTAGATGGCGATCGCCGCGCACGCCGCGCCGAAGGCCGCGAGGCCCAGGAACATGGCGAGGCGCCGGACCATGGCACCCGATTGGCCGTTCGACTGCATTGGGCTGCCCTGCGTCTGCCAGGGCTGGCTAGTGGTGTTGTCAGGCTGCATGACTAGTCCTCCGTTGATCACTTGGCACTTGCACACGCTGGCTTCCCCGCCGGCCTGTGCCGATGCCCGTGATCTAATGGAGCCTGCGCCCGTCCGTCTGTTCCGCGTGGAACATGGCGCAGCATTCTTCCGGCCGTCGAAAAAAAATCAGCAGGCCGCGCATTTGTTTCGCGGGGAACAGCGCCCTGCGACAGGCGCGGGCAATCTCCCCCCATAACGCGAGCATTGCAGCCGACATCGACCGGCTGACGGCTAACAAGGAGAGTGCCATGCAGGGTCAGATCACCAAGTATCGCGACGACCTCGGGTTCGGCGTCATCGAGGCCGACAACGGCCGTCGCTATCGCTTCGCCAAGCATCAGATCAAGAACTCGACGGAAATGCTGATCGGCCAGGACGTGGATTTTGTGCTGTCGGCCAGCAGCCCGACCGACATCATCATGCTGTCGGGCTCGCCTTGGGCGGTGTTCGGCGGCCTCAGCGGGCGGGAGTAAGCACCATGAGCGCGATCCTCGACCGCTGCGACGTCTCGCAGGTCTCTCCTCAATCGCTGGCGCTGCCGATGCAAGCCATGATCGCCGCGGGGCGCGGACTGGTGCTGCTGCGCGGCATCTCGGATGCCGAGCTGCGCGATGTCGAGCACGCCGTCTGGGACAAGCTCGGCGGCACGTCCTCGGACAAGGTGGCAACGCTGCTGCGGTTCCGCTGCCTGGTCGGCGTCTTTGCCGCCTCCAGGCTGCAGCAACTGTTCTTGCGCCGCGGCCTGGCGCTGATGGGGCCGGCGATCGAGGTCGCGGCCGAAATGCGCCTGAACGTGCAATGGGGTTTCAATCCCATGAAATTCCTGCGTGCCGTGGAGGCCAAGCTTGACGAGATCGATGATCGCTCGGCGGTGCGGCGCCTGGAGCGGGCGGCGCCGGCCCGGGTAGAAGCGCAACTGGCCATGGCGTGAGCCGCAGACGGGAACACTGCGAGGCTAGGCGCGTTAAACAAACCGACCCGCACTTTTCCCTCCCGTTGAGTGCGGGCCCAACGGCATCCTGACCTTCCGGTCAGGGTGCCGTTTCTTATTCTTGTCTCCAGCAATTTTTCGCTGCTGTCTTGATGTCGGCGCCTCGGTAGTGTCCCTTGAGTTCAGGACATACCCATCCGGGCCAGGCCACCATGCGAAAGCAATTTCTGATCAAGCCCGGCACGCGGGCACTTCTAGGCAAGCGCGATCCCGCCGATGCGTCGGCATTTCCGGACCGCAAAGCCGCCGAGCAGCAGAGCGCCAAGAATGGCGGCATCATCAACGAATGGCAGGACAAGCTCTACGCCGAGGGCAAGCGTGCTCTTCTGGTCGTCCTGCAGGGTACCGATACGGCCGGCAAGGACGGAACCATCCGCCACGTCTTCAATGAGACCGGCCCGCTGGGCGTCACCGTCACGGCCTTCCGGGCACCGAGCGAGCTGGAGCTGGCTCACGATTTTCTCTGGCGCGCCCACCTCGCATGCCCCCGTCGCGGCTGCATCGGCATCTTCAATCGCTCGCACTACGAGGATGTGCTGATCGGCCGCGTGCGCCAGCTGGCCCCTAAGAAAACGATCGAGCAGCGCTACGATCAGATCAATGCGTTTGAGAAGATCCTGGTGGAGAACGGCACGACCGTCCTCAAGTTCATGCTGCACATCTCCAGGGACGAGCAGCGCGAGCGCCTGCAGGACCGCCTCGACAAGCCGGAGAGCCGCTGGAAATTCAACCCGGGCGATCTCGAGGACCGCAAACTGTGGGACGACTACCAGCAGGCCTACGAGGTGATGCTCGAAAAGTGTTCCACCGATTGGGCACCCTGGTACGTGATTCCCGCCGATCGCAAGTGGGCGCGCAACGCCGCCGTGGCGGGGGTGGTGCTCGAAACGCTGGAAGCCATGGCCCCGCAATACCCCAAGCCCGATTGGGATCCCAAGGACTTCAAGGTCGAATAGGCCGCAGCTGTGCGCTGCGTGTAGCGGGCCGCCATGGAAGTAGTGGGGGCGTCCGCGACTCTCAAGTCAGCTTTGCTTGAAAAGAAACGGACGCAATCGTCATCGCGTCCGCTTAAGTCTCACAACATTTCCGCGGTCACAAACATCCGTCCGCATTGTCAATTGCTGATGTCCAGGCGTTGTTGACAATAGTGGTTCGGCGCAATGAGTTCGAGGCAATCAGCCGCCCTTCTTGAGGTACGCGTAGTCGGCCGAGTAGGGCACGCTCAGGAAGGCGCCGGCGCCCTCGCACGAGCCTTCGGCGACGCCGCCCTTGGTGTTGAGCCTCTGGACTGTGGTGACGCCGCTGAGCCGACCGGTCCCGCGATGCGATGTCACCTCCAGCTTCAAGAGCGGGATATCCTTTGGAGTTGCGCCAGGTGCACGTCCCGACACCTTGGCGACCACCGCACTGCCGTCAGCTAATTCCCAGTTCGGGCCGGCATAGTGCCGACCGATGGTCTTGCCGTCGACGAAGAGCGTGGCAATTGGTTCGCGGAACTGCCAGACGAGTTTGCCTGCGGCGTCCGTCTTGCACTCGTAGACTTGCGCGCCTTGCGCATGGAGGGTCGCAACCACGGTTTCGCCCGGAGCAGCTATTGCCTCGGGCACTTGTGCCATGGCCGTGGACCCTGCAATCGCGACCAAGGCAATGAGCAGCGACGTGGTGATGACTAGACGGTGGTGCATTTGATTTTTCTCCATCGGACGTGGGAACAGGTAACGGTTGTTTGGCGCTTGGTACGAGGCACTCAGCTATTCTCATGCCGCCTTGGACGTCGACACCGTGGCTGCAGCCAGCGCCTGGTCCAGATCGGCGATGATGTCGTCGATGTGCTCGATGCCGACAGACAGGCGCACGTATCCGGGCGTCACTCCGCTGGCGATCTGGTCGGCGGGACTCAATTGTGAGTGCGTGGTGCTGGCCGGATGAATCGCCAGCGAGCGCGCATCGCCGATGTTGGCCACGTGGTAGAACATCTTGAGCGCATCGATGAAGCGCGCACCCGCCTCACGGCCGGCCTTTAGTTCGAAGCCGACCAAACCGCCAAGACCGCCCTTCAGATAGGTGCGGGTACGGCGGCGCTGCTCGGCATTCTCGTGCATGCCGGCATAGATGACGCGACTAACGGCTGCATGCCGCTGCAAGTAGAGCGCGACCTCAGAAGCGTTGCGGCAATGCTCACGCATCCGCAGCGGCAGAGTTTCCAAGCCTTGGATGAACTGGAACGCGTTGAACGGGCTCATGGACGAGCCGATGTCACGGAGCAGGACCACTCGGGCGCGGATGATGTAGGCGATCGGCCCCATGGGCTTGACCGCTTCGTTCCAGATCGCACCGTGGTAGCTGGGTTCGGGCTCGCTGAACATTGGAAAGCGCTTAGCGTGCGCGGCCCAGTCGAAGTTGCCACCGTCGACGATCATGCCGCCGATCGAGGTGCCGTGCCCGCCAATATACTTGGTTGTGGAGTGCACCACGATAGCGGCGCCATGCTCGAGGGGACGGCAGATGATGGGTGCGGCCGTGTTGTCCATGATCAGAGGCACGCCGAGTTCGCGCCCGATCGCGGCCACTTCGCCGATAGGAAATACGGTGAGTTTGGGATTGGGCAGTGTCTCGGCATAGTAGGCGCGGGTGCGGTCATCCGTGGCCCGGCGGAAAGACTCCGGATCGGTGGGGTCGGCGAAACGCACGGTGATGCCCATGGACGGCAGCGTGTTGGCAAACAGATTCCAGGTGCCTCCGTAGAGGTCAGTAGAGCTGACGATGTTGTCGCCCGGCCGGCACAGGTTCTGGACAGCCAAAGCCGATGCCGCTTGTCCGGAACTGACCGCCAGGGCAGCCACGCCGCCTTCCAGCGCGGTGATCTTCTGCTCCAGCGCGTCGCAGGTGGGATTCATGATGCGCGAGTAGATGTTGCCGAAATCCTTGAGCGCAAACAAGTTGGCCGCGTGCTCTGTGCTGCGGAACTGATACGAAGTTGTCTGGTAGATCGGCATGGCGACGGCGCCGCTGGAGGCGTCGTTGCGAGGGCCGGCATGCAGCATCATGGTCTCGGGGTTGTTGCTCTTCACGGTCATTCGTCTATCTCCGTTTCCTGATTGGTTCATGCGCAGTTGGGAACTTGCTCAGGCGGCCCGCGGCCGCGCCGAGGGGCCGACCGGGCCGGCGAGTACTTTTTCGAGCTTCGTCACGTCCGCATCCTCGAGGCTTGCCCTGATGCCGTAGCCGGCGCGTGCCGCCAGTCTTTGCATCGCCTTGTTGGTGCTCAGGGTGTCGCCGATCATCCTGCGGATGCCGGAAGCGACGGCCTGGCGCTCCAATCGCTCCAGAAGCGCACGAGCGATCCCGCGGGCTTGCCATGCATCGGCAACGGCGATGGCGAACTCACAAGTCATGGGATCGCGCGCGTCTACGACGTATCGCGCTTCGCCGATCATGGTCTCCTGCCCGGTTTCGTCGAACACCTCGGCCAGCAAGGCGAGATGACAGCGGTAGTCGATGTTTGCGAAGCGTTCCGCGAGTGTGTCGGGCAGTTCTCTCAGCCGGGTCATGAAGCGGCAGTAGCGGGACTCGGCGGACAGCGTGCGAAAGAACGCGCGCTGCAACTCGACGTCCTGCGGCAAGGTTGGTCGGATGGTGATGCGACTGCGGTCAGCAACATGCACCACGTCGATCAGATGCGCGGGATACCGGCTTATTGTGCAGGTCACGACGGAGCCTCCGTGCGTTGCCGTGCGGTTCCCGCAATGTCGGACCCGTTGCGCCGAGGACCCCGGTACGGCAGCGTATCGGCATTGGAATCTGCTTGGAGGATGTGCCGTACGATCAGTGCGCTTACCTCCATTGAGTGCGTCAAAGGACCCATGTGGCCCGCCCCGGCGATGACCGCCAGTCCGCTCGCCGGCAAATACTCGAGCAAGCCTTCGGCAACTGCGTGGGTCGGCGACGGCGCATGCTCGCCGCGCAGGATCAGCACTGGAAATGTCAGTCGGCGATAGGCGTCCGCCGGCGTCGGGTCGTCGATCAACGCCCGGAAGTCGAGTGGTCCCTTGGGTGCCCAGCGGATCAACGCGCTCTGAACTGCCGGACGCAAGGCATTCCAGGCTCCGGGCCCATTCCAGTAGTCGACGAACGCGGCAACCGCGCCCCTATAGTCACCGGTGACGACGCCCTGGCAGATGCTCCTGGCGACGCCGGTGATCTCGGCGTGAGGCTCCGCTCCGCGTTCGCCCAGCTGCCGCAGGAGATGAAAAGCCGTGGGCTCATAGAGCACCATGCTGGCGATGCGGTCCGGCCGAGCCAACGCAATGTTGAGTGCGACACCGCCACCGTAGGAGTGTCCGACGAGGTGAACCTTGTCGTCGTCGCGCGCGTCGATCAAGGCAATGGACCGCACGGCTTCATCGTCGAGCGTGAACGCGTGCTCACCGCCCCATGGCCCAGTGCTCTGCGCTCCGTAGTGCTCGGGCGCTGCCACTTCGTAGCGCCCGCCCAGCGCCTGGGTGAGGTGTCCCCATTCGCTGGAGCTGCTGCCCGAGCAATGCAGGGCGATCACCCGGCCGTGGGGCGCAGACTGGGGTGGGTAAACAAAGCCGATGTTCATTGCCATCACACGTTCTCGTGCCGCACCAGTTCAGTGTTAGGCGTTGAGTATGAGATGGCGATCGGTACCCTTGACCACGGATTCGATGGCGGCGCGGGGAACTCCTATGTCCTTGAGTTCGCGATCGCTCATCGCCCGCAAGCGTGCAATGGCGAATTGCTCGAGGCGCCAGTTGATGTAGTGCAGCCACCAATTTCCTATGGTCTTGCCGACCGCCCGGAAGAAGGTGCCGACGTGCGCCTCACGCGGCAGCGCCGTGTTTGAAATTGTGCTCATGACCATCTCTATTTTGTTTGCGTTTTTGCGAGCTGCAGCGAAGACTAGCTTCGGCGCACTCGCTTGGCCGTCATCAGCCACATTTTGATGGGAGCGAAAATCAGCCGGATGTACTGCGGCGAGTTGGGTGATCGAGCGCCGCTATGGCCGGTTTGACTGAGATTTGCCGCGCACCGCGTCCCAAAATCGCAGGGCGATCGGGGGCCCTTGGACCCAGTACTTCAGTACTGCGGCGTCAAATTTGGTGCGCCGCGCGGTGGCGCGGGCGATGTGCGGTCAGCCGCTATTCGACAATCTCGTCGGCAGCGACGAGGAGTGACTGAGGCACGGTGAGGCCCATCGCCTTTGCGGTCCTGAGATTGACACCCAATTCGAACAGGCTGGGTGCCTGTACTGGCAGCGCACCTGCCCTTTCGCCCTGCAGGATGCGGGCGACATAGGAGGCGGATCGCCTGAACTGATCGGCTGCGTTGAAGCCATATGCCATGAGCGCACCCTCCCGCACATAGAAGCGGAAGGGAAAGATTGCAGGTATCCGCTTTTCGTTGGAGATCAGGATCAAGCGTTGGCGATTGACGGTGTTTATCGGGCTGGGACTTACGACCAGGCCAGGCGAAGCCATCTTTGAAATAGTCTCGACGGCGCGCTCGATTTCCTCAAGTGTGCTCGCAAATGCGGCGTGAGGGACAATACCCAGGGTTGGAGCGATGTCTTGGATTGCCTTCAACAAGGAGTTGAAGCCAACAAATTTCGGGTCGAGCATCATGCTCACGTTCTGAATGTCGGGCGCCACTTCCCTCAGCAACTGGAGCCATTTGCCTGCAATCTCCGGCTCGAACGTACTGAAGCCGGTAATGTTGGCGCCGGGCCGCGACAGGTTCTCGACATACCCTGCGCCAACCGGGTTGCTGACGACGACAAAAACGATAGGCAAGGTCGTACCCAATGCCCGCACCGCATCCATGCCCGGGGTCCCGTTCACCACGAGCACCTCGGCGCCGCGATCGAC
>Ga0075367_10001464_pt1 | contig 10185 bp, 12 predicted proteins | sample EndMethybrTD3032_FD_71399 | JGI IMG/M metagenome (GOLD analysis project Ga0075367, IMG submission 71399) | Populus endosphere microbial communities from Tennessee, USA - Endosphere MetaG P. TD hybrid TD303-2 | ecosystem: Host-associated > Plants > Roots > Endosphere | place: USA: Tennessee...
CCCTTCGACGCCCACGGCCCACCCGGCCAGACCGGCGACCACAACGCGGCCCCACTCGGCCGTCGACATCACCGGGCCAAGACCCATCTCGCCTATCGCTGCCAGCAGCTGGGCCTGGCCGGCTACCTGTGGCGAAGTCCCCACGGCCTCGAGCGCCTCGTGGACGCCACCGGCACCCATGAGCTCGACCCTGCCCAGGCACTCGAGCTCGCTCACCGCGGAGCGCTCGAAGCTGCCCTGGCGTCAATCGATCCGGAGCGCCTGCGCGACGGGTGACCTGGTGGCGACCCGCGCCGGGACCGAGGTGGCGAGGAGCACCAGCAGCACCGTGCCGACCGGCACGAGCACCAGCCACGCCCATGGAGCGAGCACCGGATCGCCCTCACCGCCGGACACGCTGTACACCACGACGAAGAGCCCCAGCCCGACCGGCACCGACACGATGCCGGCGACGCCGGCCAGCACCGCGAACGGCGAGACCAGCGTGGAGGCGACCTGGCGCGGGGTGAGCCCGACGGCCTTGAGGATCCCGAAGTCGCGGAGCCGCTCGCGCACCGACAGCAGCGCGATGGCGACCAGCGACGTGAGCGCCACGACCAGCAGCACGGCATCCAGGGAGTAGACGAGTGCCGGGAGCTCGGCCGGTACGTCGCTCGGCTCGCCGGCCGGGCGGTCGTCGAGTGCTGCCTGCATCGAGAGCGCGAAGACCACCGCCGACCCGGTGAGCGCGATCGCCGCGGTCACCAGCACCGCCCGCGCGCGTCCAGCGAGGAACGTTCGCACCCCCACGTGCAGCGGCACACCCACCGGCAGGGCCCGGGCCGCCCGCGTCAGCAGCGACCGACGTGGCGGCATGGCCCGACCCGACTGCAGCGCGTTGAACACCGACATCCTGGTCCTGCGGCGCGCGGCGACCCAGGTGCTCACCACGAGGACGAGCAGGACGGGGACGCCGGCGACCACCAGGTGCGCGGGGTTGGCCGCGGTCGTCGGGGCGCCGACCATCGTCTCCGCCATGGCGCCCGCCAGGTCCGGAGCCAGCGCCGCGCCGGCGGCGTACCCGAGCACGATCGCGACCAGGCCGAGCACCGCCGACTCGATGACGAACACGGCGGTGACCTGGCGCGGCGTGAGCCCGACCGCCTTGAGCAGCCCGATCTCGCGGGTCTGCTCGAGCACCCGGGCGCCGACCAGGACCCCGACCACGGCGAACACCACCGCGAGCAGCATGACCGTGTACATCGACAGGATCAGCTGAAGGGGCGCCGCCTCTTGGAGCGCCAGGTCCCGCTGCTCCTGCCAGGTCGCCGTCGAGACCGTTCCCGGCGGGGCCCCGCGCACCACGACGTCGGCCACGGCGCGAGCCGATCCCGGAGCGCCCAGCCGCAGCGCCTCGATCCAGCGCCAGGCGCTTCGGTCCGGCTGCAGCCGCTCGAGAACCGGTCGCTCGACCCAGGCGACGCCGGGGTTGGAGCGTGGGAATCGGCTCTGGCTCGGCAGGATCGCGGTGCCGACGACGTCGATCTCCTCCTCGCCACCCGGTCCGCTCAGCACCACCCGGCTTCCGACCTCGAGGCCGAGAACGCGGGCCAGGCTGCGCTCGAGGACGACGCCCGCACCGGGCTCCGCCGTGCCGGACGTCGCGATCGGCCGGTTGACCGCAGGGGTGCCGGACAGGCCGGCCACCAGGAGCGGCTCGTCGCGAGTGCCGGTCCCGAGCTGGAGCGTTGCCTGCGGTTGAGGTTCGCCGGACTCCGTGACCCCGTCGAGCGAGCGGAGTGCCTCGGCAGCCTCGCCGGTCGGCAGGTCGGCGAGGACGTGCGCGCCGTGCGCCGCGGCGAAGGTGCGCTCCCACGGGTCGCGGCCGGTGTCGCGGACCTCCAGGACCAGCACCAGCGTGCCTGCCGCGGCGCCGGCCAGCAGCACCGTGAGCGTGGTGGCCAGGAGCCGCGAGCGCAGCCCGGCGAAGGCGAGCCGGACCAGGGTCAGCGTCATGCCGGGTCCGGGTCGAACGGCAGCGTCACCGGCCGGGAGGGCTGCATGGCGCGCTCCCGGGTCACCCGGCCGTCGCGCATGGTGACCACCCGGTCGGCCGCCGCGGCGACCCGGGCATCGTGCGTCGCGAGCAGCAGGGTCTGGCCACGGGCGTGCGCCGCGCGCATGAGGCCGAGGACCTCACCCGCGGAGGTCGAGTCGAGGCTCCCGGTCGGCTCGTCCCCCATGACCAGGTCCGGCTGGTTGGCCAGCGCCCGGGCCAGCGCGACCCGCTGCTGCTGTCCACCGGAGAGCTGGCTCGGCGCCGCGTCGGCCCTGTCGCCGATCCCGAGGTCGTCGAGCATCCGGTGCGCCGTACGACGGGCCTGCCGTCGGCGGCGCCCCGCCAGGAGGAGTGGGAGCTCGACGTTCTCGGACGCCGTCAGCGTCGGCAGCAGGTTGAAGAACTGGAAGACGAACCCGAGCCGGCGCCGGCGCAACCTGGCCAGGGCGGTCTCGCTGAGCTGGTCGACCCGCGTGCCGTCCAGCCACACCTCGCCGGCGCTGGGCCGGTCGAGCCCCGCAAGCAGGTTGAGCAGCGTCGACTTGCCACAGCCGCTCGGGCCGATCACCACGACGAACTCGCCGCGCTCGATGGCGAGGTCGACTCCGTCCAGCGCCGGGACCGGAGCACCACCGGTGTCGTAGGTCCGGCTCAGGCCGCGGGCCTCCAACAGCGCGGTCATGCCGACCGCCTCGCGAGCCGTTCCTCGATGAGGTCGAGCCATTCGAGGTCGGCCTTGAGGTGCAGGACCGCACCCTCGATGAGCAGCTCGGCGGTCGGGCCGTGCGGCGCGGACGCCAGCCGCGCGTCCAGGTCACGGAGGGACTGGAGGTACTCGTCGCGCTGACGGTCGATCAGATCGGTCGGGTCCGCCAGCCCGACCGACGTGGCGACCACGAACTTGACGAAGAACCCGTCCTTGAGCCGGGCCCCGGGCACGGGGACGCCCAGCCAGTCCTGCAGCACGTTCCGTCCCTTCTGGGTGAGGCGATAGACCTTCTTGCCGCGGTTGTCGTCCGCGACCGCCTCACCCTCGACCAGGCCGTCCCGCTCCAGTCGGGCCAGGGTCGAGTAGATCTGGCCGCTGTTCAGCTCGGGCAGCAACGTCCCGAACTCGTGCTCGATCGCCTGCTTCAGCTCGTACCCGTGGCCACTGCCCCCGGACAGCAGCGCCATGAAGACTTCTCGCATAAGTAGCGAGAATAGATACTCGCTATCTATTTGTCACCAGGCTGATGTCAGCCCGCTCGGCGATCCGCCTCCCCCACCGCGCGGCGCACGTCGGCGGGGTCGAGGTCGAACGCCTTCAGCGTCTCGAGGGCCGTGCCGTCGCCCTGGCGCAGGATGCCCAGCAGCACGTGCTCGGTGCCGATGAAGTTGTCGCCGAGCTGGATCGCCTCGCGGAGCGACAGCTCGAGGACCTTCTTGCTCTGCCGGGCGAACCGCTTGCGGCCCTTCGGGATCGGCCCGCCACAGTCACTGAGGTCGCCCTCGATGCGGCTCAGCACGTCGTCGAGGTCGATGCCGAGCAGCCTCAGCGCCTCGGCATCGTCCGCGTCGAGGCCGTCGGCGTGCTGCGCGGCCAGGCCGCGGACCACGCGGCGCACCTCGTCACCGGGCGCTCCGAGGTCGGCGAGGACCCGCATAGCGAGGGTGCCGTCGGCGGCCACCAGCGACTCGAGCAGGTGCGCCGGGCGCACCTCGGGTGCACGGGCCTGGGCAGCAACGCTCTGAGCGCCCACGACGACCGCCCGCGCGTTGCGGGTGAACCGCTCCAACATCTGTCCGACTCCTCTCGACGGTCGACTAGCTGCGACGCGCGTGCTTCTTGTGGACGGCCTGCCGACTGACCTCGAGGACGTCGGCGATCTCCTGCCAGGACCAGCCCGCGGCCCGGGCCCGGTCGACCTGCGTCCGCTCGAGGTGCTCGAGCAGCCGCCCCAGCGCTCGTACGGCGCGCAGCCCGGCCCTCGGGTCGGACTCCGTGGCTGCCGTGGTCAGCTCCTGGAGATCCATGTCGTCAACCGTAGTTGACAGACTGTCCGATGTCAACTGTGGTTGACATGCCAGGGTGGCCCCATGCAGAACCTGCAGAACGCCGGCGCGGTGGTCACCGGCGCCGGACACGGGATCGGCAAGGCGCTCGCGACCCGGCTGGTCGCCGAGGGAGCCCGCGTCGTGGTCAACGACCTCGACGAGAACGCCTGTCGCGCGGCCGCCGAGGAGCTCGGCGCCACCGCAGCGCCCGGTGACTGCTCGTCCGATGCCGGCGTCCGGGCGCTCGTCGGCACCGCGACCGAAGCGCTCGGCCGGATCGACGTCTTCATGGCCAACGCCGGCATCGACCGCACCCAGCCCGACAGCCTCCAGGCCTCCGACGAGGACTGGGCCGCGATGATCGACACCAACGTGATGGCCCACGTCCGGGCCGCCCGCACCCTGGTGCCGCGCTGGCTCGCGGACGGGCAGGGGGGCAGGTTCGTCGTCACGGCGAGCGCCGCCGGGCTGCTCACGATGATCGGCGCGGCGCCGTACTCCACGACCAAGCACGCCGCGATCGGCTTCGCCGAGTGGCTCTCGGTCACCTACGGCCATCGGGGCATCGCGGTCCAGGCCATCTGCCCCCAGGGCGTCCAGACCCGGATGCTGGAGCAGGCCGGCCCGCTCAAGGACCTCCTCACCCGGGACGCGGCCCTCACGCCCGAGCAGGTCGCCGACGCGTGGGTCGCGTCGCTGGCCGAGGACCGGTTCCTGGTGCTGCCGCACCCCGAGGTCGGCGACTACTACGCCGCCCGGGCCGCGGACCCCGACGGCTGGCTGGCCGGGATGCGCCGGCTGCAGGCCAAGGTCGACGAGCTCACCGGGGTGCGCTGATGGAGGTGCCGGGCCTCGACCTCGACGCCTTTCGCCGCTGGTACGACGAGCAGCGGCCCGGCGAGATCGACGGCGACCTGTCGGCGGAGGTCATCGCCGGCGGCAAGTCCAACCTCACCTACACGGTCACCGACGGCACGTCCTCGTGGATCGTGCGCCGCCCGCCCCTGGGCCACGTGCAGGCGACGGCCCACGACATGGGCCGGGAGTACACCGCCATGTCCGCGCTCGCGAGCACCGGCGTACCCGTCCCCCTGATGTATGCGCACTGCGCCGACGAGAGCGTGCTCGGGGCGCCGTTCTACGTGATGGAGAAGGTCGACGGCGTGGCCATCCGCACCGCGCGCGAGCTGGACGCCCGCGGTGCCGACCGCACCAGTGCGATCGCCGGCCGCCTGGTCGATGTCCTCGCCACCCTCCATGCCGTCGACCCCGGGCAGGTCGGCCTCGGTGAGTTCGGCCGTCCGCACGGCTTCCTCGCGCGGCAGGTGCGCCGCTGGGGCAAGCAGCTCGAGGGGTCCAGGACCCGCGAGTACCCCGACGCCGAGGAGCTGCACCGGCTGCTCACCGACCAGATCCCCGACGAGGACCCGTCCGTGCTCGGGATCGTGCACGGCGACTACCGGCTCGACAACTGCCTGGTCGGCGCCGACGACGAGATCCACGCGGTCGTCGACTGGGAGATGGCCACGCTGGGCGACACCCGCACCGACGTGGCGCTGATGCTGGTCTACGAGGCCCTCGGGGCCTCGGCCGCCGGCGAGCTCGTCTCCGACGTGGCGAAGGCCCAGGGCTGGCCGGGCAGCGCCCAGCAGCTGGCGGCGTACGCCGCGGCCAGCGGCCGCCAGCCGGGCGACCTGGCCAGTGGCATGAGCTGGCACATGGCGCTGGCCTACTTCAAGCTCGCCGTGATCCTGGAGGGGATCCACTACCGCTTCCTCCAGGGCCAGACCGTCGGCGAGGGTTTCGACCGGATCGGCGAGGGCTTCGACCTCATCGTGGCCGCCGGCCTCGACGCACTCAAGGAGCAGTGACATGGACTTCGCGCTCGACGCCCGCACCCAGGAGCTGCAGGAGCAGCTGCTGGACTTCATGGCCACCAAGATCGAGCCGTCCGAGCACGTCTTCCACGACCAGCTCGAAGCCATGAGCGACCCGTTCGCCTGGTCGACCGCGCCGGTGCTCCACGAGCTCCGCGCCGAGGCGAGGTCGCGCGGGCTCTGGAACCTCTTCCTCCCGGGGGACGAGCACGGCGCCGGGCTCACCAACCTCCAGTACGCCCCGCTCGCCGAGATCACCGGCCGCGCCGGCCACCTCGCCCCGCCGGCGCTCAACTGCGCGGCGCCGGACACCGGCAACATGGAGGTGCTGGCGATGTTCGGCAGCCCCGAGCAGCAGGAGCGCTGGCTCACCCCGCTGCTCGACGGCGCCATCCGGTCGGCGTTCGCGATGACCGAGCCCGACGTCGCGTCGTCCGACGCGACCAACATCGAGACCTCGATCGTCCGTGACGGTGACAGCTACGTCCTCAACGGCCGCAAGTGGTGGATCACCGGCGCGATGAACCCCGAGTGCGAGATCTTCATCGTGATGGGCAAGACCGATCCCTCCGGCGAGCGGCACCGCCAGCAGTCGATGATCCTGGTCCCCCGTGACGCCCCCGGGCTCACCGTGGTCCGGCCGATGACGGTCTTCGGCTACGACGACCACGAGCACGGCGGCCACGCCGAGCTCCTGTTCGAGGACGTCCGGGTGCCGGCCTCGAACCTGGTCGGCGAGGAGGGGCTCGGCTTCGCGATCGCCCAGGCCCGGCTCGGCCCGGGCCGGATCCACCACTGCATGCGGTCCCTCGGGCTCGCCGAGCGGGCGATCGAGCTGATGTGCGAGCGGGTCGAGGGCCGGGTCGCGTTCGGAAAGCCCCTGGCCCGCCAGGGCGTGATCCGCGAGTGGATCGCCGACGCGCGGGTCGCGGTCGAGCAGCTCCGGCTGTTGGTGCTCAAGACCGCGTGGCTGATGGACACCGTCGGCAACCGCGGCGCGCACACCGAGATCCAGGCGATCAAGATCGCCACTCCCAAGGTGGTCCAGGAGATCGTCGACCACGCCATCCAGGCCCACGGCGCGGGCGGGCTGTCCCAGGACTTCCCCCTCGCCGCGTCGTACGCCGCGATCCGGACGCTCCGCTTCGCCGACGGCCCCGACGAGGTGCACAAGGCCTCCCTGGCCCGACGCGAGCTGGCCCGTCAGGCGAGCCGGAGGACCTGACCATGGACCTGTCGCTCAGTGAGGAGCAGGAGGCGTTCCGGGCGCTGGCCCGCGACTTCCTCGAGAAGGAGGCGGTGCCGCACCGCATCGAGTGGGACCGCGCCGAGTCGGTCGACCTCGCGATCATCCCCAAGATGGCCGAGATCGGGTTCTTCGGGCTGACCATCCCCGAGGAGTACGGCGGCCTGGGCGGCGACTACGTGACCTACGTGCTCGGCATGGAGGAGCTCGGTCGGGCCGACTCCGCGCTGCGCGGGATCGTGTCGGTGTCCAACGGCCTGGTCGGCAAGTCGATCCTCGGCTTCGGCAGCGAGGAGCAGAAGCAGGAGTGGCTGCCCGGCATCGCGACCGCCGACAAGCTCGGCTGCTTCGGCCTCACCGAGCCGGGCACCGGCTCCGACGCCGGCAACCTCACCAGCAGAGCCACGCGCGACGGCAGCGACTACGTCCTCAACGGGCAGAAGCTGTTCATCACCAACGGCACCTGGGCCGATGTGGCGCTGGTCTTCGCGCGCACGTCGGAGGACGGTCCGCGCGGCGTGACGGCGTTCCTCGTCCCGACCGACGCCGACGGTTTCGAGGCGCGCGAGATCAAGGGCAAGCTCGGGCTGCGCGGCCAGGCGACGGCCGAGCTGTTCCTGTCCGACGTACGGGTTCCCGTGTCCGCCCGCCTCGGCGAAGAGGGCCAGGGCTTCAAGATCGCGATGTCCTCGCTGGACAAGGGCCGGGTCTCGGTGGCGGCCGGCTGCGTCGGGCTGGTGCAGGCCTGCCTGGAGTCCTCGGTGGAGTACGCCACCAGCCGCACCCAGTTCGGCCGGCCGATCGCGGGCTTCCAGCTGGTGCAGGACATGATCGCCGACATCTCGCTCGACGCGGACGCCGCGCGGCTGCTGGTCTGGCGAGCCGCCGACCTCATCGACCGCGGCGGCGACTACCGGGTCGCCGCGTCGAAGGCCAAGCTCTACGCCTCCGAGGCCGCGGTGCGCGCCGCCAACCACTGCATCCAGATCTACGGCGGGGCCGGCTACGTCGACGAGTATCCCGCCGCGAAGTACCTCCGCGACGCCCGCGTCATGACGCTCTACGAAGGCACCAGCCAGATCCAGAAGCTGCTGATCGGCCGCGACGAGACCGGCATCAGCGCCTTCGTCTGACCCTCACTCCGTTGCCCGCTCGGGCAGGTCCGCGCGCTCGTGGTAGTCGCTGGCCTCGCTGGTCCACCACGCCTCGGTGGTCCTGAGGCCGGTCGGCGGCTCCAGCGTCCCGGCGCAGATCGACAGCCAGCCGGGAGAGCTCTGCGCCCGCCACAACAGCGACGAGCCACAGCGCCGGCAGAACGCATAGCCCGCCTCCTCGATCGGGAAGAACCAGGTGAGCAACCCGTCCGGGTCGCGGATCTCGACGTCGTCCGTCCTTGCGCTGGTCGCGGCCATGAAGTGCCCCGTGAACCTGCGGCAGCGGTGGCAGTGGCAGTCGACGACGTCGCGAAGTGGCCCCAGGACCCGGAACGACACCGCTCCGCACAGGCACCGTCCCCGCGCTCGAGACTCCTCCACACGTCGATCCTCCACCACGTCCGCACGGCTGGCCCGCCCCGCCTCGGGTACCGCCCCCGGAGACGAGAGGAGCACGCCATGCCCGGCCGCAAGTCACCCGGACCCAGCGTCAAGGACAAGGAGCTCTACGAGGAGCTCCGCGACGAGGGGAACAGCAAGGAGAAGTCCGCCCGCATCGCCAACGAGGCCGCCAGCAGCTCGCGCTCGCAGGTCGGCAGGAAGGGCGGGGAGTCGGGGTCCTACGACGACTGGAAGGTCGACGACCTGCGCAAGCGCGCCGGCGAGATCGGCATCGAGGGCCGCTCCAGGATGAACAAGGGCGAGCTGGTCAAGGCCCTTCGGAACCACTGACCGTCGCGTCCCGGAGTAGCGTGAGCGCGTGCGCGGTGATCGCGTGGAAATTGTCATCGACGCGGGCGGCGAGGTCCGCACCTACGACATCGTCGCCACGCGCAACGGACGCCGGGTCGAGATCGAGACCGGACGGGGCCTGGTCACGGTGTCCGAGGTGACCCGCACCGGCAACCCGGTGCGGACCGCCCGCTTCATGGCGAGCCGAGTCCTGGCGCTCGTCGAGCACCCAGCTGCCGACCAGAACATCGCGCGCGAGGTCATCGACCCGCAGCCGACCCGCCCATCGGGCTGACGGTTGCGCCTGCGACCACTAGCCGAAGTCGGGCGGCTCACCACCGAGTCGCTCGACCCGTTCGGCCAGGGCAGCGATGTCCGACGGGCCGGTGCCGCAGCAGCCACCGACGAACCGCGCGCCCGCTGCGATCCAGTCCTCCACGAGCTCGGGATCGAGGGCCGCGCCGTACGCCCACTGCTTGGCGTCGCTGTCCCAGCTGCCACCGCGGTTGGGGTAGGCCACTGCGGGAAGACCTGTCGCCGTCACGGCCGTTCGTACGGCGCCGAGCACGTCGGACTGCTCCGAGCAGTTGACGCCGGCGGCGATGACCGAGCGGCTGTCCTTGAGGAGCGCGTAGGCCTCCGTCAGCGGCTGACCGGCGCGCGTGGTGCTGCCCTTCACGGAGTAGCACAGCCACGCCGGCAGCTCGATGTCGTCCAGCAGCTCGACCAGGACCTCCGCCTCGTCGGTGTCCGGGATGGTCTCGACGGCGAGCAGGTCCGGGCGGGCCTCGGCCAGCAGCTCCAGCCGGGGCGCGTGGAAGTCCCGCAGCCGCGCCCTCGGCACCCCGTAGTTGCCGGTGTACTCCGACCCGTCGGCGAGGAAGGCGCCGTACGGCCCGACCGACGCGGCGACCAGCAGACCCGGATGGTTGTCCTCGAGCTCGTCGCGGACGTCCTTGGCGAGGGTGACGCTCAGGGCGATCAGCCGCCGCGCCTCGTGTGCGTCATAGCCGGCGGCGACCATTCCCTCGACGCTCGCCTGATAGCTCGCCGTGGTTGCCACCTGCGCACCGGCCAGGAAGTACGCGCGGTGCACCTCTG
>Ga0075367_10001465_pt1 | contig 10180 bp, 8 predicted proteins | sample EndMethybrTD3032_FD_71399 | JGI IMG/M metagenome (GOLD analysis project Ga0075367, IMG submission 71399) | Populus endosphere microbial communities from Tennessee, USA - Endosphere MetaG P. TD hybrid TD303-2 | ecosystem: Host-associated > Plants > Roots > Endosphere | place: USA: Tennessee...
GTCGATGCCGGCGGGCTTGTGCGTGAAGACGCGGGCCGGCCCGGTCACGTACTCGGCGTGCGAGCCGACTCCGCCCGGGTAGGGCAGCATGCCGAAGACCTCGTCGCCGGGCTTGAACAGCGTGACGCCCACGCCGACGGCCTCGACGACGCCGGAGACGTCCCAGCCGAGCACCAGCGGCATCCGGGCGATGGTCGCGGACTGGGCACGGTTCCCCCAGTCGGTCGGGTTGACCCCGGCCGCGTGGACGGCGACCAGGATCTCGCTCACCCCAGGCGCCGGTTTGGGCAGCAGGGTTTCCTGCAGCACGTCGGGGGCGCCGTAGGTGTCCTGGCTGATGGCTCGCATGGTTTCGGTGTCCGTCATGGGCCCAGCTTGGCCGCCGTCACAGGCCGCTACAATCGCGTGGTCGCCAATTTTCGACGGGATCCTGCCGTGATCAAGGTGCACCGCGTCGTTGTCCTCGCCTCGCACGGGGTGTACCCGTTCGACCTGGGCATTCCCCACCGCGTCTTCGGCGCCGCGGACGGCCGCTACGAGGTCGTGACCTGCACCATCGACGGTCACCCGGTGCGCACCAACGCGGACTACTCCATCACCGTCGAGCACGGCCCGGAGGCGTTGCGCACCGCCGACACCGTCATCATCCCACCGTTCCACACCGACAACCCCCGCCGTCAAACGCCGGTCGACCTGGCGCAAGTCCTCGCGTACGTGGCCCCCGGCACCCGGATCGTGTCCACCTGCACCGGCGCCTTCGTGCTGGCCGCGGCGGGACTGCTCGACGGGCACCGGGCCACCACGCACTGGCACGCCACGGGCCTCTTCCGGGAGTGGTACCCGCAGGTGGAACTCGACCCGAACGTCCTGTTCGTCGACGAAGGCGACGTGCTGACCTCGGCCGGTGCCGCTGCCGGCATCGATGTCTGCCTGCACCTTGTCCGCAAGGACCACGGCAGCGAGATCGCCAACCGTGTGGCCCGCACCTGCGTCGTCCCCCCGTGGCGCGACGGAGGCCAGGCGCAGTACATCGAACACCCGGTTCCCGATGCAACGGCGAACGACACGTCCGCCGCCCGGCAGTGGGCGCTGCAGAACCTGCACAAGCCGCTGACTCTGAGCGACCTTGCCGAGCAGTCGAACATGAGCCAGCGCACCTTCGGCCGCCGCTTCAAAGAAGAAGTCGGCTTGAGCCCCGGACGCTGGCTCATCCAGCAACGCGTCGACCGGGCCCGGCAGTTGCTGGAATCCACCGACCTGCCGGTCGACGAGATCGCCGGCCAGGTCGGCTTCGCCGGCGGCACCTCGCTGCGCGAGCACCTGCACGCCGCTATCGGCGTCACACCACTGGCCTACCGGCGGACCTTCCGAGGCGCACCGGCAACGAGCCGTGCCGCCGCGGCGGATGCTCGGCGGGACGGGCAAGCATGTCGCCCTGGACCGTAAAATGCGCACACAGGTGGAGCAGTACGACGCGCTGCGGCCCGGCCGCGAGGGACTCGAGGACCTCATCCGCGCATACCTGTCACCCCAGCACCGGGACAACCCCGGCGACGGCTGCCCGAGCGCCGCCCTCCTCGACGAGATCGGCCGCTGCGGCGACGGGTCCAAGGACGCCTACACCGACGGCGCCAAGGCCATCCTGGAAGAGCTCGCCGCCCGCCTGGCACCCGGGGATCCGCAGTCCGCACGCGGTCAGGCCATCGGGCTCTACACGATGGCGGTGGGAACGTTGCAGCTGTCCCGCGCGCTTTCCGACCGGAAGTTCTCCGACGAGGTCCTCGAGCGGGGAATCGAGAACGTCCTCGCCTTGGCGCGGTGCCCGTCAATACCGGCTGGGTGACCACCTGACAAAGGCCACGACGCCGGTGCCGTACACCCGCGCTTCCGCCGCCAGCGAGAGCGGGTGGCCCCGGGGCAATTGCCATCTCGGAAGCGACACCGACGCGGCGGCCCTCCGCTCGTACCGCCGATGGCGCTGCGTGCGGGCTGGATTGTTCGGAGTGTCGTCAGTCGGGACCGGCGCAGCCGCGACCGTGGTCGGCAGGTCTACCTGGACCCGTCCAGCAGAAGACTGATCGCGGCCAGGGCATCGGGAATCGTGCGGTCGGCCACATCGTCCGCAGCCCCGCCGCCCGTCCACCCGCGAGGTCGTGCTCGGGACTGTCGCCGATCATCCGTCCGCCGGCAGCCAGATCCGTCCCGCACCGTTCGGCGGCCAGTTCGAAGATCCGGACGTTGGGCTTGCGGATGCCGACCTCACCGGAGACGCAGCAGGCGTCCACCCTCTCACCCACACCCGACCGCTCGATATTCGCCAGCTGGTTGTCGGCCATTCCGTTGCTGACGATGCCCACCCGCCGGCCCGAACGCTCGGAGCTGCGAGAAACCCTGGACGTGCGGCCCGAGGTCGAGGAAGCGGGGCTGCGGGCCATGCGGGCACGTTTCACGGGTACTGCATGGCAGTCCTGCTCGTCGTGGTACCGCACGCCCGACGGCCGCGCTGTCGCCACTGGCCCGGCTGCCTGGGCGAGTACGCGGCCCGCACCCGCCGGCTGGAGCCAGCCGAGTTCGTGTTCGTCCCGTCCCTGGGACGCTGAACTCCCGTCGGCGTCTCAGGTGTTGTCGGCCGGCTCGTACCAGTGACGGGGCAGGATTGCGTCGATCGTCTCCTGGACGCGGTCGATGAGATCAGCGCGATCGTTCAGTGCCCAGGAGATGTGCTGAGCGCCGAAGAAGGCCGCCACGAGCACCCGGGCCAGCTTCTCCGGGTCGGCATCCTCGGGGAGCTGGCCCACCTCCTTCGCCTCCGCCAGCAGGTCCTGGCAGTGAGTGATGAAGTCGACGAACGGGCGGGTGGGCAGTCCGCTGGTGATCTGGTGGCGGTCCAGATGCAGCCGTACCGCGGCCTGGAACAGGGTGTCGTCGCGAAGGACGACGGCCACCCGGTTCAGCAGCTTCACCGTGGCCTGCAGGGGAGGCACCTTCAGGCGCCTGACGCCGGCGGACAAGGCGCCCAGGCGGGCGAAGTACTCCTCCGAGACCGCGATCGCGATGGCCTCCTTGTTCGCGTAGTGGAAGTACACGGCACCCTTGGTCACCCCGGCCTGTTCGGCGATGTCGAGCAGGGTCACGTCGGCGAAGCCGCTGCGCGCGAAGACCACGGCCGCCGCCTCGAGGATCTGTACGCGGGTACGGATCGACCGCTGTTGCTTGGGTTCCCGACGGACGGGGCGCTTCTCGCCGACGGGTGTGGGTTCAAGGGCATGCACGTGGCGGCTCCTGCATGAGGTCAACAGTGACGACTCGGTTGACACACTAACGTACCACCGCGAATGTATTTTGCACCCTCACCGTCTGCTGCGGGACTGTGAGCACTGGTCAAGTAAGGCCAAAAAGGGTTTAAAAAAACGTTCGCGAACGTATGTAAAAGCCTATGGTGGAGTCACAAGATCAGCTGGAGATACGGAGCATGATGAGTACCCAGAACGTCTTGGTGGTGCCTCAACTGTCCGCTGGGGTGGGCGAGTCGGCGTGGGCCGAAGTGCAGCAGCCGGGACTCTCGGCGGTCGCCACGGTTCCCATCGACTCCCTCCTGTCCGCGGACTCACCGCGCACCGAGGGCGAGGATCAGGCGCACGCACGTCTACTGGCCGATTCGGGAGCGGCGCTCCCCCCGATCATCGTCCACCGGCCGACCATGCGGGTCGTGGACGGTATGCACCGCCTCGCGGCGGCCCGCCTGCGGGGCGAGCCGGAAGTGAAGGTGCGGTTCTTCGACGGTGACGATCGCGACGCGTTCGTGCTCGCCGTACGGGAGAACACCACGCACGGGCTGCCGCTGAGCGCACGCGATCGTGCCGCGGCCGCCGCCCGTATCCTGCGGACCCATCCGTACTGGTCCGACCCCGCCGTCGCGCTGGCGGCCGGCCTGTCCGCCCGCACGATCGGCGAGATCCGGCGGTCCCTGGACGCGGGTGAACAGCCCGCCGCCAGGCTGGGGCGCGACGGCCGGGTGCGGCCGTTGAACGGCGCCGAGGGACGGATCCGCGCGAGCCGGCTGATCGAGGAGATGCCGGGCGCCTCGCTACGGGCGATCGCCCAGAGGGCCGGGGTGTCCCCGGGTACGGTCCGCGACGTACGCGACCGGATGGCGCGGGGCGAGGACCCGCTCCCGAAGTCGCTGCGGGCCCCGGACGCGCCGCGGGGCGCTCACCCGGTACGGCGGCTGCCCGAGGCACGCGACCCCGTCGACGAGCAGGGGCTGCTGAGGTCCCTCATGAAGGACCCGTCCCTCAGGCTGACCGAGCGGGGACGCTTCCTGCTGCGGTTGCTCGGCGTACAGGTGCTGCCCGACAGCCGGTGGGCCGAGCTGCGCGAGGCCGTGCCGGAGCACGGGGCGAAGGTGATCAGCCAGCTCGCCCGCAAGTGCGCCATCGCCTGGACCGAGTTCGCCGACGATCTGGAACGGGTGGCCGCCGAGTCCGGTGGCGAGTGAGAGACGTCCGTACGGCGGCGGGGGCTGTACGGCTGTGTGCGACTACGGGGAGCTGTGCAACCACGGGGAGTTCCGTGGTTGGACGGCGCCGGAGGCCCTGAGCGGGGCCGTCCGGCGGACACGGCGGAGGTGTCGGTGCTGTGGGGGAATTCATCCTCTTCGGGTTCCATCATGCGGGGGGCAGCATCGCTGCGTTCTCCGGCTGGCAGCGCGCGCTCGGGCCACAGGTCGAGGTGGTGCCGGTCGCGCTGCCGGGGCGGGGGCGGGACGGCCGCAGCCCGCGCTACCGCGATCTGGACACGCTGGTCGAGGCGCTCGCCCAGGACCTGGGGTCCGGCCTGTCGGGGCGGCACGTGCTGTACGGCCACAGCATGGGGGCGCTGGTCGCCTACCGGCTGACCCGGCTGCTGGCCCGGCGGGCGCAGCGGCTGCCCGAGAAACTGATCGTCGGGGCCTTCGGTGCACCCCATCTGCGGCAGTCGACCGGTGCCACCGAGGACATGACCGACTCGGAGCTGCTGCGCTGGCTGGTCGACACCTCCGACATCCACGCGGACCTGCTCGGTGGCACCGAACGGCTGGCCGTGATGCTCGCCCGGCTGCGGGAGGACCTGCGGATCATCCGGCCCCGGCGCCCGGCGCAGGACATCGAGGCGCCGCTGCCCTGCCCGATCCACGTCTTCACCGGCACCCGCGACCCCCTGGTGGACCGGGCGGCCGCGGCGGGGTGGAGTCGGCACACCAGCGCCGGCTGCACCGTCCATGCGATCCCGGGCGGACATTTCTTTCCCCGTGAGTCGAAACGGGATTTCTTCGGCGAACTGCGCTCAGTGCTGCACGGCGAGTCGGCACAGACACCGAACGTGTACGGATGAGCCGTGCACAAACTGGTGTTCGCGGTGAAGGATCAGTGATACTCGTCGAGCGCGACTGATTCGGCGTCCGGGGCGAATTCGAGTTGAGAAATCCATGCAGTGACGGGGGAGAGTCTTGGCTGCGCAAAAAAGAACGAGTGACGGCCTTTCAGGCGAAGACCCGGGGGAGATGGTGCAGCTGCTCACGCCGCACGGCGAGCGTGTGCACCACCCCGACTACGACATCGAACCAACCCCCGGGGAACTCCGGGAGATGTACCGGCGGATGGCGCTGACCCGCCGGGTGGACGCCGAGGGGGTCACCCTGCAGCGACAAGGCGAGCTCGGCCTGTGGCCCTCGTCGTTGGGACAGGAGGCGGCTCAGGTGGGCTCGGGTCTCGCGCTGCGCGCGGACGACCACGTCTTTCCGAGCTACCGCGACCACGGTGTCGCCCTCGCCAGGCAGGTCGACCCGCTGCACATATTCCGGCTGTTCCGGGGCGTGAGCCACGGCGGCTGGGATCCCGCGGAGAAGAACTTTCATCTCTACACGCTCGTCATCGGCTCCCAGGTTCTGCATGCCACCGGATATGCGATGGGCGTGGCCGACGACGATGCCGACTCCGCGGTCGTCGTGTATTTCGGTGACGGTGCGACCAGCCAGGGGGACGTGAGCGAGGCATTCAACTTCGCCGCCGTTTACGACGCGCCGGTCGTCTTTTTCTGCCAGAACAATCAATGGGCCATTTCGCAGGGTGTGGAAAGGCAGAGCAAGGTGCCGATCCACCGGCGCGCCGCCGGTTTCGGACTGCACGGTGTCCGGGTGGACGGCAACGACGTGCTGGCCTGTCTGGCGGTGACGCGGGCCGCCGTGGAGCGAGCCCGGCAGGGACGCGAGGCGACACTCGTCGAGGCGTTCACCTACCGCATGGGCGCCCACACCACGTCGGACGACCCGACCCGCTACCGGCAGTCCGCCGAACTGACGCAGTGGGCGCGCAAGGACCCGATCGCCCGCCTGGAGAAGTACCTCCTGAACCACGGCTGGGCCGACGCCGACTTCGTCGCGGGGGTCGGTGAGGAGGGCGACCGGCTCGCCCAGCACATCAGGGAGAGCGTGCGCACCATGCCCGATCCCGATCTCACGGAGTTCTTCGACCTCACCTACGCCGGAGAGCACCGGCAGGTCACCGAGGAACGGGAGTGGTTCAAGGAGTACGAGGCGTCGTTCGTGGAGGGGAGCTGACATGGCGACGACGACCCTTGCGAAGGCCGTCAACGCGGCGCTGAGGGCGGCTCTGGAGGACGACCCCAAGGTCGTGCTGATGGGCGAGGACATCGGGCGGCTCGGCGGTGTCTTCCGGGTCACCGACGGCTTGCAGAAGGACTTCGGGGAGCGCCGGGTCAAGGACACTCCGCTCGCCGAGTCCGGCATAGTCGGCACCGCGATCGGCCTGGCGCTACGCGGCTACCGACCTGTCGTGGAGATCCAGTTCGACGGCTTCGTCTTTCCCGCGTACGACCAGATCGTCACCCAGCTTGCCAAGATGCGGGCCCGATCCGGCGGCCGTATCGCGCTGCCGGTCGTCATCCGGATCCCGTACGGCGGCGGCATCGGCGCGGTCGAGCACCACAGCGAGTCTCCGGAGGCACTCTTCGCACATGTCGCCGGACTGCGGGTGGTCTCGCCGTCCAACGCCGCGGACGCGTACACGATGCTCCGGCAGGCCGTCGCGGGCGACGACCCGGTCATCTACCTCGAGCCCAAACGCCGTTACTACGACAAGGGCGAGGTCGATCCGGCGGCGTCGCCCCACCCGCTGCACTCCGCACGGGTGATACGCCTCGGCCGCGATGCGACGGTCCTCGCCTACGGGCCGACCGTGCGCACCGCCCTGGAGGCGGCGGCCGTGGCCGAGGAGGAGGGCACCAGCGTGGAGGTTGTCGACCTGCGCTCGGTCTCGCCGGTCGACTTCGACACGGTCGAGGCCTCGGTGCGCAGGACCGGCCGGCTGGTGGTGGTGCACGAGGCACCCGTGTTCTTCGGCACCGGCGCGGAGATCGCCGCCCACGTCACGGAACGCTGCTTCGACCGGCTGGAGGCGCCGGTCCTGCGCGTGGGCGGATTCCACATGCCGTATCCGCCCGCCCGGACCGAGCACGCCTACCTGCCCGACCTGGACCGGATTCTGGATGCCGTCGAGCGCGTCCTTGCCTACTGACGTCCCGGCCGCTCTGGCCCACCGAGACGAGGATTCCGTGGAAGCACAGCGTTTCCGTGAGTTCAGGATGCCCGACGTGGGCGAGGGCCTGAGCGAGGCGGACATACTCCAGTGGTACGTGAAGCCCGGCGACCGGGTGCACGACGGCATGACCGTGTGCGAGGTCGAGACCGCGAAGGCGGCGGTGGACCTGCCCATCCCCTACGACGGGGCGGTGCACGAGATCCGGTGCCCCGCCGGCACGACGGTCGACATCGGGGCCGTCATCATCACCGTCGACACCGCGCCGGACGGCGGGCCCGAGCCCGCCGACCCGCCGATGTCCGAGCCCGCTGACCCGCCGGCTCCCGAGCCGGAGCCCGAGCAGGCCCTGCTCGTCGGATACGGCGTCATGAACGGCTCGACGAGGCGCCGCCCACGCAAGCCGCGGGCCGAGCGGGAGCGGCCCGCCCGCCGAGAGGCCGTTCCCGGCGCGGCGAAGCCCCCGGTGCGCAAGCTCGCCCGGGACCTCGGCGTCGACCTCGGCCTCCTGGTGCCCTCCGGCCCGGGCGGTGTGATCACCCGTGAGGACGTCCACGCCGCGGCCCGCACCACCCAGCCGCCGGTGGCCGACCAACCGGCGCGTGTCCCCGCGTCCGACGAACGCCGTGTCCCCATCAAGGGGGTGCGCAAAGCGACCGCCGAGGCCATGGTGACGAGTGCCTTCACGGCACCCCACGTCACCGAGTTCAGCACCGTCGACGTGACACGCACCGTGAAACTCGTCCAACAGCTCAAGCAGGACCCCGACTTCGCGGGACTGCGGGTGACCCCGCTGCTCCTCGTGGCCAGAGCCTTCCTGGCCGCGGTGCGGCGTTTCCCCGAGATCAACGCCTCCTGGGACGAGGCCGCACAGGAGATCGTCATCAAGGAGCGGGTCCACCTGGGCATCGCCGCGGCCACGCCCCGTGGCCTGCTCGTCCCCAACATCAAAGACGCGCACACCAGGAACCTGCCGCAACTGGCGGCGGAGCTGGGCGACCTGGTCGCCACGGCCCGGGCCGGCCGGACCACCCCCGCGGCCCTGTCCGGCGGCACGGTGACCATCACCAACCTTGGGGTCTTCGGCGTCGACACGGGAACCCCGATCCTCAACCCGGGTGAGGCGGCCATCCTCGCCGTGGGAGCGATCAGGACCCTGCCCTGGGTGCACCGGGGCAAGGTGAAGCCCCGTCAAGTCCTCACTCTGGCCCTCTCCTTCGACCACCGCCTGGTCGACGGAGAGCTGGGCTCCAAGGTCCTCGCCGCGACCGCGGAGATCCTCGAGCAGCCCGAGCGACTCGTCACATGGGCGTAGCGATGACCACCGGACTCATGACGGGGGCGCAGTCCCTCATCCGCTCTCTCGAGGAGGTCGGCGCCGAGACGGTATTCGGTATTCCCGGCGGTGCCATCCTTCCGGCGTACGACCCGCTGATGGACTCCACCCGGGTGCGGCACGTCCTGGTCCGTCACGAGCAGGGCGCCGGTCACGCGGCCACCGGTTACGCGCAGGCCACCGGCAAGGTCGGTGTGTGCATGGCGACCTCGGGTCCCGGGGCCACCAACCTGGTCACCCCGATCGCGGACGCGCACATGGACTCGGTGCCGCTGGTGGCGATCACCGGGCAGGTGGCTTCCAAGGCGATCGGTACGGACGCCTTCCAGGAGGCGGACATCGTCGGCATCACGATGCCGATCACCAAGCACAACTTCCTCGTCACCAAGGCCGAGGACATTCCGCGGGTCATCGCGCAGGCCTTCCACATCGCCTCCACCGGCCGTCCGGGCCCGGTCCTGGTCGACATCGCCAAGGACGCCCTCCAGGCGAAGACGGTGTTCTCCTGGCCGCCCGTCATGGACCTGCCCGGCTACCGGCCGGTGACCAAGCCGCACGCCAAGCAGATCCGTGAGGGCGCCAAGCTGATCACCCAGGCCAAGCGGCCCGTCCTCTACGTCGGCGGCGGTGTCATCAAGGCCGGTGCCACCGCCGAGCTGAAGGTCCTCGCGGAACTCACCGGAGCTCCCGTCACCACCACCTTGATGGGGCTGGGCGCATTCCCCGACAGCCACCCGCTGCACGTGGGAATGCCGGGTATGCACGGTGCGGTCACGGCCGTCACCGCGCTGCAGAAGGCCGACCTGATCGTCGCGCTCGGTACCCGGTTCGACGACCGCGTCACCGGCAGGCTGGACAGCTTCGCCCCGCACGCCAAGATCGTCCACGCCGACATCGACCCGGCCGAGATCGGCAAGAACCGCGCCGCCGACGTGCCGATCGTCGGCGACGCCCGCGAGGTCATCGCCGACCTGGTCCAGGCCGTCCAGAAGGAGCACAGCGAGGGCCACAGGGGCGACTACAGCGCCTGGTGGAAGGACCTGTCCCGCTGGCGCGAGACCTACCCGCTCGGCTACGACCAGCCGGCCGACGGCTCGCTCTCCCCGCAGCAGGTCATCGAGCGGATCGGACAGCTCACCCCCGAGGGCACGATCTTCGCGGCGGGGGTGGGCCAGCACCAGATGTGGTCCGCGCACTTCATCCAGTACGAGAAGCCCGCGACCTGGCTGAACTCCGGCGGCGCCGGAAC
>Ga0075367_10001467_pt1 | contig 10179 bp, 8 predicted proteins | sample EndMethybrTD3032_FD_71399 | JGI IMG/M metagenome (GOLD analysis project Ga0075367, IMG submission 71399) | Populus endosphere microbial communities from Tennessee, USA - Endosphere MetaG P. TD hybrid TD303-2 | ecosystem: Host-associated > Plants > Roots > Endosphere | place: USA: Tennessee...
AGGCCGGCGAAAGCGAGCACGCCGAGCGTGTTCTGGTTCAGCGCCGGCGAGCCGACCACGAACCCGACGCGCTTGCCCTTCAGGTCGCCGATCACCTTCACGCCGGTGTCGGCGGCGACGCCGAGGCTGCCGGCGTTGCAGTCCACCGTCGTCAGCGTGATCTGGACGGCCTGCGGGCCCCATTCCTTGGTGCCGAACTCGAACACGCCTTCCTGCGCGAAGTAGACGCCCGAGCCCATGCCCGAGGCGATCGCGCGTCCGGTGCGCAGCGGCTGCAGGCGCGCCACGTCGTTGCCCGCCGGCAGCACGCGGACGTCGGAGCCGTATTTGTCCTTCATGACCTTGCCGATGGCGACGGTGATGTTGAAGCCGGCCGTACCTGTGTCATAGGCGGTCATGGTCATCGTCGGCGGCAGCTTGATCTGCGCCAACGCAGCCGTGCTCATGACTGCGGTTCCGGCCAACGCAATCGACGCAAGTCTGACGATCGGATGAATCACGTCCGTTTCTCCCTCTTTGTCTTTTTGTGCGAGTTTTTCGCAGTTATTCTTGGCAGAATATCATCTGGCGAAACACACAGCCTGAAAAGCCATGCATTATCAAGCGTGATAAGGTCAAGTAGCCATCTGTCGCTCCGCTGCACGGAAAGCGGGCGCTGGCGGACAAATGCCCGGAAACGATTCCAGCGTTCGCGGGGCGAACTTCGGGTCCATGGTACTAGCAGAAACCTCGCGCCGGGTTCTAAGACCGTGCGTCGCATCTCTTGAAGGAGTGAAAATCGTGAGAGCTCAGGGCAATTCCCGCGCGGGCGGCCGCATTCTCGTCGATCAGCTGCAGATTCAGGGCGTGGAGCGGCTAGCCTGTGTGCCGGGCGAGAGCTTCCTTGCTGTCCTTGATGCACTGCACGATGCCTCGATCGATGTGCTGGTGTGCCGGCAGGAGGGCGGGGCGGCGATCATGGCTGAGGCCTACGGCAAGCTGACCGGCCGACCGGGCGTCTGTTTCGTCACCCGCGGGCCTGGCTCGATGAACGGCAGCCACGGCATCCATATCGCCGCGCAGGATTCGACGCCGATGATCATGTTCGTCGGCCAGGTCGAGCGCGGGATGCGCGAGCGCGAGGCGTTCCAGGAGCTGGACTACAAGGCGGTATTCGGTTCGATCGCCAAGTGGGTGGTGGAGATCGACTCGGCCGAGCGGATCCCGGAGCTCGTTGCGCGCGCCTTCCGTGTTGCGATGCAGGGCCGTCCGGGACCGGTGGTCGTGTCGCTGCCCGAGGACATCCTCACCGAGATGTCGGACGTGGCCGACGCGCCGCGCGTGGAGCCTGCCGACACCACGCCATCCGACGCCGACATGAAGGCGCTCGGCGAGATGGTGCGGGCGGCGAAGAAGCCGTTCATGATCGTTGGCGGCTCGCGCTGGGATGCTGCCGCGTGCAAGTCGGTCGCTGACTTTGCCGCGCGGACCGGAATTCCAGTGGCGGCGTCCTTCCGCCGGGCGCAGCTATTCCCGGCCGATCATCCGAACTTTGCCGGCGATCTTGGCATCGGCCCCAATCCAAAGCTCGCTGCGCGCATCAAGGAGGCAGACCTGCTGCTGCTCGTCGGCGGCCGCATGTCGGAGACGCCGTCGTCAGCCTACACGCTGATCGACGTGCCGACGCCGCAGCAGAAGCTCGTGCATGTGCATCCGGGCGCCGAAGAGCTCGGCCGCGTCTACCAGCCGGCGCTGGCGATCCAGGCAAGCCCGATCGCGTTTGCCGCGAAACTTGCGGCGCTCGATGTCGGCGGGCGCGGCAATGCGGAGGAGGCGGCCACCGCGCATGCAGACTATCTCGCCTGGTCCGACACCCCGCGAAAACTGCCGGGACGGTTTCAGTACGGCGAGGTGATGTGCTGGCTGCGCGACCACCTGCCGAAGGATGCGATCGTCTGCAACGGCGCCGGCAATTTTGCCGGCTGGATCCACCGGTACTTCCGCTTCCGCGAATACGGCACCCAGTTGGCGCCGACCTCGGGCTCGATGGGCTACGGCCTGCCGGCCGCGGTGATGGCCAAGCGGCAGCAGCCCGGCAAGGTCGTCGTCGCCTTCGCAGGCGACGGCTGCTTCCTGATGAACGGCCAGGAGTTTGCGACTGCCGTGCAGTTCGGCATTCCGATCATCGTCGTCGTCGTCGACAACGGCATGTACGGCACCATCCGCATGCACCAGGAGAACAACTATCCGCACCGCGTTTCGGGCACGGATCTGAAGAATCCGGATTTCGCAGCGCTTGCGCGCGCCTATGGCGGCCACGGCGAGCGGGTCGAAACGACGGAGGAATTTGCACCCGCGCTCGAGCGCGCGCAGGCCTCGGGCAAGCCTGCGATCCTGCATTGCCTGCTTGACCCGCAGGCGATCACAGCGACGCGGACGATCGACGAGTTGCGGGCGGCGGCTGCGAAGAGCTGACGCTCTTCGTCAGCAGCGGTCGAGCTGGCGGCGCCTCATCTCACGGAACGGCCTGGCACGACTGCCGAATGACCAGTGTGCTGGGGAGTTTTATCGCGCGTGCCGACGGCGGCGATCGCCCCAGGATGCGCTCCAGCAGCATGGTCGCCGCATGGCGACCCATCTCGGCGAGATCCCAGCGGATTGCCGTCACGGCGGGCGAGTAGAGTTCGGCAAGATCGGAATCGGTCCCCGCGATCAGTGAGACATCGCGGCCGACTTCGCGGTTGAGCACGCGCAGCGCCCTGAGCGTGCCGCCCAGTGTGTCCATCGCGGCCACAAGCAGGGCGGTAGGCGGATCGGGCAAGCTCATCAGCGCCATGGTTTCGCGAAACGCGCCCTCCTGGTCCAGCACGTCCTGACGCAGCAAATTCGAGTCGATCTTGTGCCTGGCGGCGGCAAAGGCAGCCTGAAAACCCTCGACGCGGCTACGGGAGGGAAAGGCTTTCACGTCGCCGACGAGCAGCGCGATGCGCCGATGGCCCAGTCCGAGAAGATACCGTGTCGCAGTTTCGATGCCGCCAAAATGGTCCACCGCGACCCGATCGAGCGTTTCGACGTGATCGCGGTCGATCAGCAGGACCGGGATGCCGACGTCGACCAGGGATTTGGCCACGCCCGGATGAGCTTCGTCGCTGACGGTCATCATGATGCCGTCGACGCGCCGCCGCTTGAAAGCGCGCAGCAGGGCCATCTCGACGTCGGGCCGGTTGGTCGTGCTCGAGAGCAGCAACGTATAGCCGGCCTCGCGGAAGATGCGTTCAGCTTCCTTGATGTAGGCGGCGAACTGTGGAATGTCGAAGTCGCGGATCGCGCAGGCGATCATCTTGGTGCTGCCGCCGCGAAGGCTCTGCGCGACGACATCGGTCTCGTAGCCGAGATCGTCGATCGCGGTCTGAACCTTGCGCCGGACTGCCTCGGACACGGTGGGATTCGCATTCAGCACGCGCGAGACCGTTCCCACGGCGACGCCGGCCATCCGCGCCACGTCGCGCAGCTTTGCAGGCTTGGGATTGCGCGGCACCGTTAATTTCCTCCCTACAGCTATGTCCTCCTTATAGCGCTCGGACACTTGACGCGGATTTAATGAACCGGTTCATCTACAGTCATCTATAGACGGCTTCGCTCGTTTGGCAACCGGAAAACAATGACGCAACACTCTCGGCCCATCCATCTCGGCGAAATGATCTGGCTCGGCGCCGTTGCATTCAGCAATGCGCTTGGCTCGGTCATCGTCTTTCCGCTGGCCCCCTTCATTGCCGACGGCTTGTCTGTTCCCGTCCAGGACGTCGCATTCACGAGTCTCTGCTTCAACGGCGCAGCAGGTCTCGGCGGACTTGCTTCGGCGTTCTTTTTCGGTCGTCTGGGAGGGCGTCGCGCCTTGCTCGCGACCCTGTCCGGCTTGACCGTCGCCACGGCTGCGTCTGCTCTGGCGCTGGACTTCAACATGCTGCTGCTGACGCGGCTGTTGGCCGGGCTCTGCGCCGGGCCGCTGCTCGCGGTGACGTTCTCGACGGCCGCCGAGCTTGCGCCCGCGCGGGGGCGCAATCGCGCGCTGGGTGCGATCGTCGGGTCCTACGGCCTGGCGTTTCTGTTCGGCTCGCCGATCGCTCTCGCGCTCGTGTCGCTGGCGGGAGGCTGGCGTGCGCCGTTCCTTGCGATGGCGGTCATGTGCCTCACGCTGTCGGTCCGCACGGCATTGGCAGTTCGGCGGGCGCAAACGGAATCGGCGCGGGGCGCCTCTGAACCGCTGAATTCCGGCAGTCTGGCCGCAATCTTGATGCGGCCGGGAAGTGCGACGGGCCTGCTGCTGACGGCCGGCGCCTCGTTCTCGACGCTCTTGATCTCACCGCATCTGGCCACCTTCGCCATCAAGAACGTCGGCGCGAGTCCGGCCGAGTTGGGATCGATTTACGTGATCGGGGGCGGGCTTGCGCTACTCACCACAGGCTCCACCGGATGGGTCATGGACCGGTGCAGACCGCGCGCGGCATCGCTCGCCGTCGGTGGGGTGCTCACCGTTTTGCTCGCCTACGCGTTCGTGTCACCGGTTCTGCTGCCCTTTACGATACCCGTGCTGGGTTTCGTTCTGGCCGCGCAGCTTGCGCGCAGCACCGTCGCACAAGCGAGCGCCACGCGCGTGCCGCGCGCATCCGACCGCATCGCCTATCAATGCCTCGTGTCGGCGGTGACGAGCCTTGCACAGGCCGCGGGGGCGGGACTCTCGGCGCTGCTGCTCTCTGAGCGAGCCGATGGACATTTGATCGGGATCGAGTGGCCGGCGCTGATCAGCATCTCGATCTGCTGGCTGTCGCTGTGGCTGGTCGTGCGGCTTGAGCGGCAAATTTCGGCAATTGCATCGTTTATCGACTCGCCGCGCACATAATTTCTGCATCCTTGATGAACCGGTTCATTGCGTCGTTCGAACGCGGGTGGTTAGCTTCGTTCGTCGCGTGAGAAACGGAGTCTTTGAACAATGCGCCTCGGAAAGCTTCTTGGCAGCCTGCTCATCGCGTCGAGTTGTTTTCAGGCGCCGCTGGCTGCGGGCCAGCAACTTCCACGGTTGAATTTTGCCGGCTCGGTGACGTGGATCGGCCAGGTGCCGATCCTGGTTGCGATCGAGAAAGGGTTCTTCAAGGGCGAGGGCCTCGACGTTCAGGTGCAGGTGATCGTCAACTCCGCGGACCGCATTCGCGCGATCGCCGCCGGTGACGCGGCCTTCAGCAATCTTGGCCGGGTCGCAGTGATCAGCGAGATGGCGCGCGGCAACAATGCGTTTTCGATCTTCGCCAATGTCGACGATTCGCCGGGCCAGGAAGGTTGCTGGGCACGTCCTGGCATCGCCTCGATCGAGGATCTCAAGGGCAAGCCGATCGCGGCGAACTCCTCGGCCGAAATCACGCTGATGGGACTTCTCGCCGAAAAGCGCATGACGCTTGCGGACACCGACTATCGCAGCATGCCGGGAACGGAGATGGCCGCTGCACTGAGCCACGGCGACATCCAGGCTGCGTGTGTGTGGCAGCCGCTGCTCGACCGGCTGAAGCAGGCGGTGCCTGACGGCAAGCTGCTGGGGACCGACAAGGAGACGGCCATCTTCCGCCAGTTCGGCACGATGGCCGCAGGCGACATCGTCATCATCTCGCGCAAGCTCGCAAAGGAGGACCCCGCCACGGCGAAGAAGATCGCGGCGGCCGTTTTCAAGGGCGCCGATTTCACCATCAGGAATCCCGACGAGGCGGGCGCTGCGGTCGCGAGCTACTTCCGCCAGAAGCCTGAGCAGGTGACGGAGGCGATCAGGGGCTTTCAGTTCTTCGGCAGCGCCAACTGGCAAGAGCATATGCGCAAGCATCAGGGACAGATCAAGTTTCTCACGCGTCTGCTGCACGATGCCGGCAAGATCCCGTCCGCACCCGACACCGATCTGTGGATCGACACGAGTTTTGTGCCGGCGACGAAGTGATGACGGTGCAGGAGCAGGTCATTTCACCCGCGCCGCGTCCGATCGGATGGCCCGATCGTTCAGTGGTCGTCAGCATTGGCGCCGTTGTTGCATTCGTGGCGCTGTGGGCCACCGTCACCGGACTGGAGTGGATTTCGCCGCTGTTCCTGCCGTCGCCGTCTGCAGTCGCGCGGGCGGCAGGCAAGCTGATCGTGTCCGGGGACCTTTGGCGTGCCGTGCTCGCCTCGTCGATCCGCGTCTTTGCCGGCTTTCTGCTGGCGGCGGTCGTTGCAATCCCGCTCGGCATCTCGATGGCGGTGTTCTGGAGCGTGCGCGCGGTGTTTTCGCCGTTCATCTCGCTGCTGCGACCGCTGCCGTCGATCACATGGATTCCGATGACCATCCTGTGGCTCGGCATCGGCGAGCAGCAGAAGATCGTTATCGTGTTTCTCGGAACCTGGGTCTACATCCTGCTGGCGACATTCGAGGCCACGCGACGGGTCGATCCGCTGTTGATCCGTGCGGCGCACAATCTGGGTGCGAACGATTTGACCGTCATGCGCGAGGTGATTTTCCCCGGCGCGCTGCCGGGCATCCTCGCCGGGCTGAAGGTGTCCCTCGCCATTGCCTGGTCGTGCGTGCTTTCGGCGGAAATGATCGCGGCCCGAAACGGGCTCGGCGCGCTGATCTGGGAAGCCAAGGACTGGGGCGACATGACCATGGTCCTTGTCGGCATGGTTTCAATCTCGCTCACCGTGCTCGCCGCCGATGCCATCGCCAACCGCGTCGAGTTGTTGCTGCAGCCGTGGGAACGGCATCGGCGCCGCTGACGGCCAGGAGTGATCGCCATGCCCACGATTCTGAGCGCCCAGCAGGTGACAAAATCCTACAGTTCATCCGGCACGGACGTCGTCGCCGTGCTCAACCTTTCGCTCGACATCGAGGAGGGCGAACTGGTCTGCATGCTCGGCGCGTCGGGCTGCGGCAAGTCCACGATGCTGAATCTGTTTGCCGGTTTCACGACCCCATCGAGCGGCCGGGTCCTGCTGCGCGACCGCCCGATCGCCGGCATCGAGCCGCGATGCGGCATGGTGTTCCAGTCGTACGCGCTGTTTCCCTGGAAGACCGTCCGCCAGAACGTCGAGTTTCCGCTTCGCATGCGCGGCCTCGCACGATCGGAGAGGCGCGCCATGGCCGACTTCTTCATCGACCTCGTGCAACTCGATGGTTTTGCCGACCACTACCCGGCCGAGCTGTCGGGCGGCATGCAGCAGCGCGTCACCCTTGCACGGTGTCTCGCCGCGGACCCGGAAGTGCTGTTGATGGACGAGCCGTTCGCGGCGCTCGACGCCATGACCCGGCAGGTGATGCAGGATGAGCTGCTCCGCATTCAGCGTCAAAGCGGCAAGACGATCGTCTTCATCACCCACAACATCGACGAGGCGATCGTTCTCGGACATCGCATCGTCGTCATGTCGGCGCGGCCTGGCCGCATTCGCAGGATCATTCCAAATCCGTTGCCGCAGCCGCGCGACATTGCCGTCCAGACCTCGACTGCCTTCGCGGATCTGAAGACGGAGATCTGGCGCGAGGTCGAGGGCGAGGTGGCGCAGCACATCGTCCAGTCCCGGCTGGCCGGATCCGCACAATAACCAGAAGCTTGAAGGGAACATCCTCGTGCAAAACCGCCAAATGCGACTTGTGGCCTTTCTGAAGGCCGGCCCCACCAGCCATCACCACGGCATGTGGCGCCATCCGGAGACGGATAACAGCTTTCTCGATCCGGAGTGGTACGAGCACCTGGCACGCGTGCTGGAAAAGGGCTGCTTCGACTGCCTGTTCTTTGCCGACGTGCTCGGCATCTACGATTACTACAACAAGAGTTTTGCCACCACGATCGGCAAGGGCGGGGCGCTGAGCCTGCTCGATCCGTTACCCGTCCTGGCGATGATGGCGCGCGTCACCCGGCACATCGGTCTCGGCGCGACCCTGTCGACGACGTTCCACAATCCTTACCAGATCGCACGGACGCTCGGGACGCTGGACACCCTCACCAGGGGACGGATGGCGTGGAATGTCGTCACGTCCGCCAGTCATCTCGAGGCTCAGAACTTCGGCTTCGAGCAGATCCCGGGCCGCGAAGAGCGCTATGGGCGCGCGCACGAGGTGCTCGAAGCATGCGTGAAACTGTGGGAGAGCTGGGACGCGGAGGCGATCGTCGCCGACAAGGAGACCGGCCGCTTTGCAGATCCGGACAAGCTGCACTACGCCGACTATCGGGGCCGCTGGGTCCGCACGCGCGGGCCGCTGACGGTGCCGCGCTCGCCGCAGACCCATCCGGTGATCATGCAGGCGGGCTCGTCAGGGCCGGGGAAGGCGTTCGCTGCAAAATGGGCCGAGATGATTTTTACCCTGCAGCACACCGCCGACGATATGCGCCGATTCCGAACCGAGATGCGCAGCGCACTGGAAGCTTGCGGCCGCGATCCCGGTCACTGCGCCATCCTGCCGTCGGTCGATCCCATCATCGGCGAAACCGAGTCGATCGCGCGGGAGAAGCAGGACTTCGTCAACAGCCTCGTCGATCCGGAGCTTGGAATGGCGTTGATGTCGTCGCACATCGGCACGGATCTCTCGCGTTTCCCAGTCGACCAGCCGGTCGTCGACCTGCGGCTCGAGGAGGGCTCGCGCGGGTCGTTTGACGTCATCCTGCAAGGCACGAAGGCTCAGGGTCTCACCCTGGGTGAGGCGGCAAGGCGGTTTGCGACGAGCGAGCTTGCTCCGCAGATTGTCGGCACGCCGGAGCAGGTGGCGGACCAGCTCGAAGCGATGTTCGTCGGCGAGGCATGCGACGGCTTTGTCCTGACGCCGACGGTCTCTCCCGGCACCTGGGAGCAGTTTGCGAGGTCGGTCGTACCGATCCTGCAAAAGCGCGGCTTGATGCGGAGGTCGTACGACGGTCCAACGCTGCGCGACAATCTTCGCGGTGGAATGACAAGTCCTGTTGCGTCTCGCGGGCGGGCGGCATGAGCTCCCCGGTGATCGGCTTCGTCGGCTTTGGCGAAGCTGCGCAATGTTTTGTCCGTCACCTGTCCGCGAACACGGACCGCACGCCGCTGGTCTTCTGCGCAGGCCGCACCAACCGGCCGCCCTATACGACGGGCTTTCTGTACGAGGTCCGACAAGCCGGTGCGCATGCAGTCGGCTCGCTCGGTGAGCTGCTTGCGGCTACCGATATCGTCATTTCCGCGGTGACCGTGTCGACGGCCGCAGATGTCGGCCGGTCGATTGCGGCGGGACTGAAACCGGGAACGCTCGTCGTCGACATCAATGCATCCACACCCGCCTGCAAAAGCGAGATCGCCGGCGCGGTCGCAGCGACGGGAGGATGCTATGTCGACGTCAATCTGATGGGGGCCGTCGGCCTCTACGGCCACAACGTGCCGCTCTATTGCTCCGGCGAAGGTGTCGAACGGTTTCAGGATATCTTTCGTCCGCTCGGATTCTCCATCGAGTCGGCGGGCTCACGGGCCGGCGCCGCGGCTGCCGTCAAGATGCTGCGGAGTGTCGTCACCAAGGGGATCGAGGCTTTGGTCGTCGAGGCGTTGACGGCTGCCTCGGCTGCCGGCGTCCGCGCCGAGGTTCTGCGCGCCATCTGTGAGCCGATGGATGCGACCCGTTTCAGCAGTTTCGTCGATATGTGCATCAGGACGGACGCCCTTCACGCGGAAAGGCGTGCCATCGAGATGGATGGTGTCGCAGAGGGAATTCGGGAGCTCGGCCTCGATCCGGTCATGACTGTGGCGACCGCATCCCGCCTCAGGAACTCGGCGGCACTCGGCCGCCGCGAGCATTTTCTCCGACGTGAAAACTATACGGCCGACGAAGTTCTCGATGCCTATATGCTCGCGGGGAGTCCGTTCTGAACGTCACACCGGCACATCACCCCGGATGGTGATGCGGTGCATCCTGCGCCGCTGGCCGTTGTAGTCGTTGATCGCAAAGTGCTGCGTGCAGCGGTCGTCCCAGATTGCGAACGAGCCGGGCTCCCAGCGGAAGCGGCAGGTGAATTCCGGACGCACCGCGTGCTGGCGCAGGAACGACAGGATCGGCGCGCTTTCGTCGTCAGTCATGCCGACGATCTTCGCGGTGTGCGACGACAGGAACAGCGACTTGCGACCGGTCTCTGGATGGGTGCGCACCAGCGGATGCTCGGCTTGCGTCCCTTCGTCGGCGCCGGGATC
>Ga0075367_10001469_pt1 | contig 10169 bp, 8 predicted proteins | sample EndMethybrTD3032_FD_71399 | JGI IMG/M metagenome (GOLD analysis project Ga0075367, IMG submission 71399) | Populus endosphere microbial communities from Tennessee, USA - Endosphere MetaG P. TD hybrid TD303-2 | ecosystem: Host-associated > Plants > Roots > Endosphere | place: USA: Tennessee...
GGGTACGGCTGCGGGTGGGTCGAGGGTCCCGCGCGGTCCCGCGCAGTTCGCCGGGCCGGTCGGCCGGCTGGACGGAGTCGATGGTGTCGTACAGCGGATGTTCTGTTTCGCGTAGTCGAGCGTGACGCCCTTGGTCGGGATCACGCTCGCTCCTTTGGACGCCGAGTAGACCGTGCGGAAGGGCTCGCTGACAAGACCGTCCACGCTGGAGATGTTGACGATCGAACCACCGCCCCGGGCCGACGGGGGCGGAATCACCGCCCGACAGGTCCACGCACAGCACACGCCCGTCCTCCTCGGCCGGCCGGTGGGCGATCACCCTCCCGATGCCGGTGCAGACCTTGCCGGCGACGTGGCCGGCGGACAGGGGTGAGGGGGTCATGGGGTCCCTCCGACTGCCCAGGGCTCGCCCTCCCGCACCGTGGGCGCGGGTCGTGGAGGAGGGCGAGGTGTTCCTGGACTCGCTCCTCCGCCGACCGGGCGAACACCTCACGCCTCCCGGCGCGGACTTCGGTACGGTCGGAGCCATGCGATCTCTGGAGGCAGGCCGGGCGCGGGCGCTGCGCAGCCGCAGTCAGGGACTGGGCGAGGGAGTGCGCTACGGCTCGGTGGCCGGGGTCGTCGAGCATGTGGTCGCGGTGCAGGCGCAGGACGCGTCGGCCGCCGCCCTCGGGATACGGGTGCGCGGCACAGATGTGACCACCGCCCAGGTGCGCCGGGCGGCCGAGTCGGAGCGCAGCATCGTACGGGGCTGGTTCATGCGCGGCACGCTGCAGATCGTCCCCGCGGTGGACTTCCCCTGGCTGCTCGGCCTCCTCGGTCCGGTGTTCCTGAGGCAGAGTGAGCGCCGCTACCGGGAGTTGGGGCTGGACGAGGGCGTCTGCGCCCGGGCGGAGGACGAGTTCACCAGGGTTCTCGCCGAAGGGCCCGCGACTCGGGCCGAGTTGACCGGGCACCTCGCGGACCGCGGGCTCCCCGCCCGTGGGCAGGCCCCCTTTCACCTCATCCGGCGCGCAGCGCTCCGAGGGGTCCTCTGCCACGGCCCGGAGCTCGACGGCGAGGCCGCCTTCGTCCTGCTGCCCGACTGGCTGCCGACGGAACACCGAGGACCGAAGGGTGAGCAGGCCGAGACCGAGTTGGCGCTGCGCTATCTGCGGGCCTACGCGCCGGCAGCGCCGGAGGACTTCGCCACCTGGTCGGGGCTGCCGCTGTCCGTCGCCCGGCGCGTGTGGCGCACACTGGGCGCGGCCGGGCACATCGTCGAGTGCCAGGTTCCGGGCGGGCGATGCGCACTCCTCGCGAAGACGGCAGGGGAGGCCGACGGCCCGTTGGGCGGGGGCCCGGCCGATGTGCGGTTGCTTCCCGCGTACGACAACTACCTCGTGGGCTACCGCTCGCGCTCGCTGTCCGTGCCCCCGGCGCACGAGCGGCAGGTCTGGCCGGGCGGTGGTCAGATCCGTCCGACGGTGCTCATGGACGGCCTCGCGTACGGCACCTGGGCCTGGCGCAGACAGAACAACGCCGCCGCGGTCTCCTTGTTCGGCGAGGTCCCGGACTCCGGTCTGACGGACGGGCTCGCCGCGGAGACGGCGGCCATCAGGCGTTTCCTGGAGGCCGGCCGATGAGGGTGCACATCGTCGGCCGGTGGCTGCCATCACTGCTGCACGCCCGCGCCTTCCGGGCCGCCCTGATGCCGGAACAGCACGTTGAAGGCCATCGTCCAGGACGCGTGCGTTCCGACCCCTGCCATCCGATCAGCCGAGGGTGAGCAGTTCCTCGTGGAAGCCTCCGAACTCCCGCTCCCGGTCGACGAGATGGATCTCCAGGATCCAGTGGCAGGTGCGGCCGGCCTTGTCGGTACGGCGGAGTGGTGTGTCGTTGGCGGGGGCGATGTACGACTCCACGTCCGCGCCGTCGATCCACTCGTGCGGGAACTCACCGACCAGGTGCCCGGCATGCCATCCGCCCAACTCCCAGCCGGCCTCGGCGGCCGACCGCTCCACCTCCGCGTACAGCTGCTTGCCGGTGATGTCGGCGTGTTCGGCGAAGAACCGCTTGCCCGCCGCGAAGATCTTCGGCAGGTCGTCCCGGAGCCGTTGCTTGACCGGGTCGTCGCCGAGAACGAAGGTCCGACCGAAGTCGGCCTCGTACTCCTCGAAGATCGGCCCGAAGTCGGCGAACACGATGTCGTCCGTGCCGATCACCCGGTCCGGCGGGTTCTCCCGGTACGGCTTGAGGGTGTTGGGGCCCGAGCGGATGATCCGCTTGTGCCAGTGCCGGGTCGTGCCGAACAGTTCGTTGGCCAGATCCCGGACCCGGTCGCTGACCGCCCGCTCCCCCTCGCCCGGCGCGATGAGCCCGCGCCCCTCGACCTCCGCGAAGAGCCGCTCGGCCTTCGCCTGGGCTTCCAGCAGCCGGGCCGCGCGCGTGGGTTCGTCATCCGCCATGGAGCCGAAGCTAACCAGCCGGATCGTCTGCGGCAACGGGATTCCCCCATGGCTGCGGCTCGGTGCGCGGGGACCCGCGCCGGTCGCACCGGTCACCTCCCGAAAAGCAGTTGCCGCGCCGACTCCGATCATGAACGATCTCGGACCGTGACGAGCACCGACCGACGACATCCCGACGAGGGCCGGTCTTCCGCTTCCGACCGCCCGCTCGCGCTGATCACCGGGGTGGGCCGCACCGTCGGCATCGGTGCGGGAATCGCCTGCCGGTTGGCGGCATCGGGCTGGGACATCGCCTTCACCTACTGGACTCCCTACGACGAGCGGATGACCTGGGGCCGCGAGCCCGGCGCGACCGGTGCGATCACCGACGCCCTCGCCGAACACGGCGCCGCCACCGCCGCCATCGAGGCGGACCTCGCCGATCCGGACACTCCGGCGCGCATCTTCGACGAGGTCGAGCGGCGTCTCGGCGGTGTGACCGCGTTGGTGATGTGCCACTGCGAGTCGGTCGACTCCGGCCTGCTCGACACCACCGTCGAAAGCTTCGACCGGCACTTCACGATCAACGCCCGCGCGACCTGGCTGCTGATCCGGGAGTACGGCCGACGCTTCGCCGGCACCCGGGGGAGCGGCCGGATCATCGCCCTGACCAGCGACCACACCGTCGGCAACCTCCCCTACGGCGCGAGCAAGGGCGCCCTGGACCGCATCACTCTGGCGGCCGCACACGAACTCGCCCACCTCGGCATCACCGCCAATGTGATCAACCCGGGGCCGGTGGACACCGGTTGGATGACCGACGAAGGACGCGCCTCCGTGCTCCGCCAGACCCCGCTCAACCGCCTCGGCACCCCGCAGGACACCGCGCACCTCGTCGACTTCCTCTGCTCACCCCAGGGACAGTGGATCAACGGCCAGCTTCTGCTGAGCAACGGCGGATTCTCCTAGGGCCTGTTGCCGGGTGTCGCGGGGCAGGCGGGACTTTCGCAACAGGCCCCAGCCCGGAGCAACAGGGTCCCGTTCCCTACCGCGTCGCCGGTCCCGGCCACACCGCGGACGCGTCGTCGCGGGTCGGATCGGGCAGGCGGATCGGGCGGACGGGGATGGTGCGGGTGCTTCGTTCCGTCACCACGGTCCAGCACGCGGGTTGGCCCGAGTAGCACAGGGTGGTCAGGACGAAGACGCCGTCGGCGTACACCTCGACGTACTCCCCTATGGTGAGAACGCGCAGGGTCGAGGCGGGTTCGGTCAGGACGGTCTCGCCCAAGGGCGCGCCGGCGGGTCCGGTGACCCAGAGGTTCTTGCCGTCGCAGCCGACGACGAGGGCGGGGACGCCGTCGTCGCCCGTCCGCAGGGTGATCTCCACCCGCCCGGAGACATCGATGTCCCCGACCGCGTGCAACGTCGGTTCCGTCGTCGCCTCCAGCAGCCAGGCGTCCAGACCGGGCCACCACTCCAGGCGCGGCGCCGAACCCTCGTGTACGACAAGGGACTTGGGCTGGGCCAGCATCCCCCGGCACCGCTCACCCGAGTCCGTCAGGTCCACCCGGCGAGGCGTGGTGTGCAGGACGACGCGGGAGCCGTCGGGAGCGGCGACGACGCGCGGCGCGTACGAGCCGGTCGGGCCCAGCGGTCCACGGCGGGTCCACGGCCCCCTCAGCCTCGGCGCGGCCCACGCCTCGAAACCGCGCGTCGCGCCGATCGAACCGATCAGCAACCAGCTTCCGTCGTCGAGACGTTCGAGGACCGGGCACTCCAACTCGTCGACGTCACCAGGTGAGATGAGCGGCGGATGGACCGTCCAGTGCTCCAGGTCGTCCGAAGTCGCCCACGCCACGCACCCGCTGGCCTCCACCGGCAGCGAGGCGTCGGCGGCGCAGACGACCATCACCCAGCCGTCCCCCTCGTCGTCGCGTACGACGAACGGGTCGCGCCAGCCCATGCGTTCGCCGGTGCGGTACCAGCGGGCGTCCGCCTCGACGACGGGCCCGGTGCCATGGCGGCGCCAGCCGGTGCCGTCGGTGCGGTCGGAGTAGGCGAGGCCGACCGACTGCAACGGCCAGCCGCCGTCCGTCAGTCCACTCACGCCCGTGTAGAACATCGCCATGCCGGACCCCTGCCGGATCGGATGCATGGTCCACACCGCCTGCTGGTCGAAGCGGCCGGGCAGACCGTTGCCGAAGGCGGTGCCCTCGGGCCGCCAGGCGACCAGGTCGGTGGAGGTGGCCCTGCCGTACGAGGTCTCCATCCTCAGGTGGTCGAACTCGGCCGTCCACGGGCCCTGCAGGTGCAGCACCGCGTAGGTGCCGTCGCCGTCGCGGAGCAGGGCGAAGTCGTTCACGCAGAGGCCGGGCGGGGCGTATCGCATGCACAGTTCCTGTCGGCTCACAGCGCTCAAACGCATGCGCTGAACAAGGGCACAGAAGGTCTCGCTTCAGAATCAGCCCAAGTAGAACTGAACGCAAACGCTTGCGCAACAGCGAGACCGGGCTTACGGTCTCGTCACCCCCAGATCACACCGATGTGAAACAGACGGGAGAACAGCGCTGTGACCGTCAGCATCACCGATGTCGCCCGCGCAGCCGGAGTCTCGGCGTCCACCGTGTCCCGAGCCCTGCGCGGCAGGCCGGGCGTCTCCGACGAGGTGCGGGCGCAGATCACGGCCGTCGCCGACCGGCTCGGCTATACGGCGTCCCGCTCGGCGTCCAGCCTGGCCAGCGGGCGCACCTTCACCATCGGGGTCGTGGTGCCGTACGTGGGCCGCTGGTTCTTCGGCACCGTGCTGGACGCCGCCGAGCACGTGTTCAGCGCCGCCGGATACGACGTCCTGCTGTACAACCTGGGCTCGGCGGAGTCACGCAAGCGTTTCTTCACCAAGATGCCGGTCCGCAAGCGGGTGGACGCGGTGCTGTCTCTGCTCATCCCCGACGAGGAGGAGTCGGCCGCGCTGCGTTCGCTGGGGGTGCCGCTGGCCAGCACGGTGGGCGGCGCCCGGCCCGGCTTCAGCGTGGTCGGCATCGACGACCGGGCCGGCGCGGAGAGCGCCGTACGGCATCTGGTGAACCTGGGCCATCGCCGGATCGGCATGATCAGCGGGTCGAGCGGGCCGCAGCACTGGACCACGCCCGTCGCGCGCCGCCAGGCGTATCTGGACGTGCTGGCCGACGCCGGGATCGGGCACGATCCGGCGCTGGAGGCGGACGGCGACTACACCGTCGAGGGCGGCGAGCGGGCGATGACCGAGTTGCTGGCCGTCTCCCGGCCGCCGACCGCCGTGTTCGCCCAGTCGGACGAGATGGCGATGGGCGCGTTGCGCGCGCTCAGACGGCATCGGCTCCGGGTGCCGGACGACGTGTCGGTGGTCGGCTTCGACGACCACGAGCTGTCCGACGTGATCGGGCTGACCACCGTCGCCCAGCCGGTGGCCGGCCAGGGCGCCGAGGCCGCCCGGCTGCTGCTGCGCCAGCTCGACGAGCCCGGCGCCGAGCGGCCCGGACATGTGCAGATGCCCATCCGTCTCGTCCTGCGCGAGACCACCGCACCGCCGCGCCCCCGCGGACCCCAGTGACACCGGGGAGCCCCTCCCCCGTGAGCTCCCCCACGCCAACGACACCGGCGCACCTCGAAAACCCTCGCACCGCACGGAGGCACAACCATGAACTCGACCAGCAGAAGGCACCGCCGTACAGCCTGTACGGGACTGGCCCTCGCCCTGCCCCTCGCGGCCCTGGCCGCCTGCGGCGGAGGCAGCGGTGGTGGTGACACCTCCGCCGCGGCCGGCAGCGGGAAGGGCACGATCAGCGTCTGGGCCCACCAGGGGCAGAAGAGCGAGGACACCGCCCTGCAGAACGCGGTGAAGTCCTTCAACTCCTCCCAGAGCGGGATCAAGGTCGAGCTGAAGCTGATACCCGGCAACGACTACACCAAGACCATCACCGCCACCGACGCCTCCAAGCTGCCGGACGTGATGGAGTTCGACGGCCCGACCATGGCGAACTTCGTCTACAACAAGAAGCTCGCGCCGATCGACTCGTACGTCTCCGCGAAGACGATGTCCAACGCCACCGCCGCCAGCAAGGCACAGGGCGAGATCGGCGGCAAGCACTACGGCCTGGGCATGTACGACTCCGGGCTCGGCATCTACGGCAACAAGAAGCTTTTGGACGCGGCCGGGGTGAAGTACCCGACGAGCCTGTCCGACGACTGGACGGCCGCCGAGTTCACCGCCGCGCTCAAGGCGCTCAAGGCCAAGGACTCCGACGGCAAGTCCCTCGACGTCCAGGAGAACAACGGCTTCGCCACCGAGTGGGGCACCTACGGCTTCGCCCCGGTCGTCTGGTCGGCCGGCGGCTCGCTCATCAAGGACGGCAAGGCCGAGGGCGCCCTCGACGCCCCGGCCGTCGTCTCGGCGATGAAGACCTTCCAGTCCTGGAAGACGTACGTCGACCCGAACACCGACGGCAACGCCTTCGCCAAGGGCCGGGTCGCGCTGAGCTGGGTCGGCCACTGGATGTACCCCGCCTACAGCAAGGCCCTCGGCAGCGACCTCGTCGTCCTGCCGCTGCCCGACTTCGGCGACGGCCCCAAGACCGGCCAGGGTTCCTGGGCCTGGGGCATCGGCGCGAACTCCAAGAACGGCAAGGCCGCCGGCGCCTTCCTCGACGGCCTCCTGGGCGACACCAACGTCACCGCGATGACGACTGCGAACGGCGCCCCGCCCGCCACGAAGACCGCGCTCGCCGCGAGCCCGCTGTACAAGAAGGGCGGCCCGCTGGAGCTCTTCGCCGAGCAGCTCGCCAAGCCCTGCGGCGACAGCGACATCACCAAGTCCTGCGTGGCCGTGACCCGTCCGGTCACCGCGGGATACCCCACCATCACCGCCAAGTTCGGTGACGCCCTGAACTCGATCTACGGCGGCGCCGACCCGAAGAGCGCCCTGGCCAAGGCCGCTCGCGCCATCGACCAGGACTTCTCCGACAACGACGGCTACAAGATCCAGTAGGACGCTTCGGCCGGGGCGGGCGCGGGTACGACGACGCGTTTCCGCCCCGGCCGGGAACAGGACCCCCCGTGAAGACCGTGGAACCCGCGCACTCAGTGCCCTCCCGCAGGCCGGAAAGCCCACCCGTGACCTCCGTGACGACGACGCGTGCCGGACGGACCAGGAACCGCGACTGGCTGCACGGACTGCTCATGTCCACACCCGCCGTCGCCGGCCTCATCGCCTTCGTCGGCATCCCGTTCGGCTACGCCGTCGTCCTCTCCTTCTACAACGTGCGCCTCGGCTCCCCGCTGGCGCCCAGGTTCTTCGGTCTGGAGCAGTACCGGCGGCTGTTCACCGACCCGGACGTCTCGGGCCCGTTCCTGCGGGCGCTGCTGAACAACCTGACGTTCGCCGTGGTCGTCGTACCGGTGCAGACGGGCCTGGCGCTGGCGCTGGCGATCCTCCTCAACCGCAAGCTGAAGGCGATCGGCCTGTTCCGGTCCCTGTTCTTCATGCCGGTCGTCTTCCCCATGACGCTGGTCGCCGTCGTCTGGCGGCTCATCCTGGCCCGCAGCGACCAGGGCCTGCTCAACTCGGCGCTGCACGCGGTGAGTTTCGGCAACTGGGGTGCCTTCGACTGGCTCGGCGACGGCGCCACCGCGATGGCCTCGATCATCGTGCTGTCGGTGTGGCAGGGAGTGGGCTTCCAGATGGTCATCCTGCTGGCCGGCCTCCAGCAGATCCCCGGCGAGTTGTACGAGGCCGCCGAACTCGACCGCGCCACGCGCCGGCAGCAGTTCCGGCATGTGACCCTGCCCGGCATCCGCGGCACCCTCGTCTTCGTCGCGATGCTGACCTCGGTGCTGTCCTTCCGGGTCTTCGACCAGGTGTACGTCCTCATCCACGGCGGCGGTCTCGACGAGGACGCCGCCCGCACGGTCATGTACCAGGCCGTCACCACCGCCTTCGACCAGAACAACATCGGCCAGGCGTCCGCGATCACCGTCGTCTTCTTCCTGATCGTCGTCGCCCTGACCCTCATCCAGCGCCGCGTCGTCCGGCCCGACAACGAGGACTGACACCACCATGGCCACGACCCGCGCGCCGCTGCGCCGCGCCGCCGACTACACCGTCCTCGGCGTCCTGGCATTCATCTTCGTACTCCCCGTCCTCTACTTGTTGTTGGGCAGCCTCAAGCCCTCCGACGAGGTGCTGAACGGCCTGACGGGCTTCCTCCCCACCCACCTGTCCTTCGACAACTACGCGCACGTCCTCGAAGCCCTCGACTCCGACAGCACCGGCTACTTCTGGCGCTTCATGGGCGTCTCGCTGCTCATCGCGTTCGTGGTCGTGACCGGCGGCCTGTTCGTCAACTCGATGGCGGCGTACGGCATGTCACGGCTGAAGTGGCGGGGCAGGGAAGCCGTGTTCACGCTCGTCCTGCTGCTGATGCTGGTCCCGTTCGAGTCGGTGGCGGTCCCGCTCTTCTACCTGTTCAACGACCAGCGCGACACCCTCTACATCCAGGCGATCCCGTTCATCGCCAACGCCTTCTCGGTCTACCAGTTCCACACGTTCTTCCGCTCGATCCCGCCGAGCATCGAGGAGGCGGCGAGGCTGGACGGCGCGGGCCCGTGGCGTACGTTCTTCGCGATCATCGTGCCGATGTCGAAGCCGGTGTTCGCCTCGGTCGCGATCCTCACGTTCCTGACCCAGTGGGGTTCGTTCCTGTGGCCGGTGTTGATGGTCTCCGACCCCTCCGTCCGCCCCCTCCCCCTCGAGATGAGCGTGTTCCAGGGCCAACAGCCCCCGGACTGGGGCCAGATCCTCGCCTTCGGCGTCCTCCTGGTCCTCCCCGTCCTGATCGTCTTCGCCTTCTTCCAGCGCTGGTTCGTCCAGGGCGTCGCCAGCTCGGCCGTCAAGGGCTGAGCCTCGGACACCGTCATGCCGCTCAGCCGGCGAGGGCGGTGGGGACGCGTTCGAGCACGGGGAACGGCACCAGGCCGTAGTGGTAGAAGTCCACCGCGTCCGCACCCGCCGTGCGGGCCGCCGCCGTCTTCTCGGCCAGCGCGTCGGCGGACTCCGTGTCCGGGGCGCCAGGGCGCAGCACGGTCCGCAGGTCGCAGGTGTCCGGCAGGGCGGTGCGGTAGGCGGCGGTGTCGGCGGCGATACGTGCGGGGTCGCGGGCGTAGGCGAGTACGGCGTAACCGGGGACCACCGCGCCCACGGCCGCCGGGTCGACCCCGGTCCACCACGCGTCCTCGGCCGCGAGCGCCCCGGTCGGCAGGCCGTCGGCATAGCCCTTGACCGCTCCGGTCAGGTCGAGGAAGACCAGTTCGGAGCCTTCGTCCGCCACCGCGTCGGCGACGGCCGCGGCGAGCGAGGTGACGGTGGAACGGCGGGCGCGGGTGTAGGCGGCGACCGGGCCGGGCAGGTCGTCGAGGCACCCCAGGCTCCCCGGGCCTGCCGGTGCCGGGGCGGCTCCGTCGAGGACCCTGCCGACCGACTCCACCGCCACCGCACGCGCCTTGGCCGCGTCCACGCCCTGGTCCTCGGCGTGCCGCGTGCAGTGCGGGCAGAAGCACAGGCCCAGCAGGAACTCCTCCAGCGGGCCGAGGGACACGAAGCTGCGCTCGTGGTGGTAACCGTGGCCGAAGGTGCCGTAGTGCAGCGACTCGGCCACGACCGCGTCCACGCCGAGGCGCGCGACGGAACGGGCCAGGGCGACGGCGTAGGAG
>Ga0075367_10001470_pt1 | contig 10168 bp, 10 predicted proteins | sample EndMethybrTD3032_FD_71399 | JGI IMG/M metagenome (GOLD analysis project Ga0075367, IMG submission 71399) | Populus endosphere microbial communities from Tennessee, USA - Endosphere MetaG P. TD hybrid TD303-2 | ecosystem: Host-associated > Plants > Roots > Endosphere | place: USA: Tennessee...
GTTGAAATACCCCTCGGTCTTGTCGCTCTGAACTGGCTACGCATGTATTTGCCGCTCGTTCGAGCAGGCCTGCCCCAAGCCCCGCGCAATAGCGGTCCGGACGGTCTTGGCTTTGTCAAAGCGGGATTTCGGACATTGATTGACGATCGCCTGTCTGGGATTGATTTGCGACCCGGCGCTAGTTTTTCTGGAGAGAGGGCAGTCGCTGTCGCCAGCGCGATCACTGACGTGGCCTCGACGATAGCCTCCATGCCTGCCAATTTCACCCGGTTTCCGGGCAGCGACAAACGTATTTTCGGTGCGCACCGTTCGCGTGCACCGAAAGTGGGACCCAGCCTATTCTTGGATGTCACCGCCCTTTGGCAATGGGGCAGCCTTACTGTGCCTGGTCACGTCTGGCGTGCGCTCACACGTCTAGGTGCATGGATCGAACCAGTGCTTGTCACCGAATGGGCTCGACTAATGAGAAGTTATGCTGATCGTATGGGCACGATCATCGCAGTTGGCGTCGCAGAGGCCGGTCTCGTATGGGAAGAGCCACAACGCGACACGCAGCTTGCCAGGGCCGTAGCCATACGGATCCGTGACATGGGACGCCCGGTTTGCTGTATCTGGACAGGCCGGCCAGTGCCGGAAGCGCAGCTTGACATCGACCATTGTTTGCCGTGGTCAGCCTGGCCTTGTGGTGATCTTTGGAACCTGATGCCCTCTGCCCGACGGATAAACCAGCACCAAAAGCGAGATTATTTGCCCGCTAAAGCTGCCCTCGCGGCGGCGAGACAATATATCGTCGACTGGTGGAAATCGGCATGGATGGATGATCCCGTGCTAGGCCTTCGGTTTACCCGCGAGGCGGCGGCAGCGCTGCCGCTCGACGAAGAGCCAGATGTAGAGAATATCTTCGCCGCGCTGGAATGGCGACGGCTTCGATTGCGACAAGATCAGCAGGTACCAGAGTGGAGCGGCGTCGGCGTTCCACTTTAATCTCTAGTTGCGTAACGGCGCACACGCTTAGCACACGCTTAGCACACCCGACGCGGTTTATTGCCCATGTTTTTCGGCGATCTCGGTATTCCGCCGATGCAATTCGTTCGAGATGGCTTCACGGATGAACTGTGGTCTGCGGTATGCGCCTACGACTTCGTCAATTTGCTCGACGAGCTCTGGAGGCAATCTGACATTGAGCACCTTCATGTTGAGCGGCGGTCTTCCCATGTCGCAGCTGTACACCGGGAATTTCTTCAGTTCAAGTAAACGGTATCGTTTTTCGCTTGAGCTTATAAACGATACCGTTTATTAGAGCGTGGTGGAACGCGAGAGGCAACGGTTATGACGGCGCAGCTACTTCCCGGCACACGGGCTTACACTCTTCATCAAATCTGGCAGGACGGAGTAGACGATGGCTTCTACGGCTACCCGAATGCCAACCCTTATATTGATGAGGACGAGAAACGATCATACGACAACGGCTTCGAGGCGGGCGTCTTTATCGCGTTCAACAAGCGCAACAAGGATGAAAGGGAAGCTTAAAGGAAATGGTAAAATTACCTGGCTGGACCTGCTTGAACGAGACTTCTTTCAAAGAACGCAGGGGATGCAGCTGAATACGGTCTTCTCATTGCCATTCCGGCGCCGATCCGATCGCAAGGTGTCCTAAGGCGCATCGTCCGTAAGACCTGTCACATTGTCAGCAGGAAGAACCGCGGTTGCGTTGAGCCGCTCTTAGCGCAAGACGGCCATTCGGCATCTTCCAGCCAAAACATTGCGCGGGTTTGACTTGAGCGCGCAAGGGCGACATCATCGCCCCATGCAGATGCTGCGTCATCATTTCCGGTTCCGCCATCACGGGGGACAGCTTCTCGCGGGCATCTAGCCCCGGGTTCCGGCGCATCCTGCCCCGAGCCCGGGGCTCGACCAGTGCAATGTGACGCACCGCCAGGAGTGGTGCGCCTTGTCTCTTTTCCGGAAAGCTATAGCCATGACCAAGACCAAAGCGGCCCGCCGGCCACCCATCCATATGATCGACAGCGAAGCCGATATCCTGGCGGATCTGGCCACCAGCGCCGCCAGCCGCCTTCCCCAGGTCAGCCAGTTGCTGCTGGAAGAACTGGGACGCGCCACCATCCACAAGACCGAGCGAATTCCCGCGGACATTGTCACGATGCACAGCGTGGTCCAGTTCACGGACGCGGCGAGCGGCAAGGAACATCGCTACCAGCTCGTCTATCCTAAGGACGCCGACATCGCCGAAGGACGTATATCCATCCTTACCCCGGTCGGCGCCGGACTCATCGGCCTGCGTGCCGGACAGTCGATCCTCTGGCCAGACCGGGATGGTCATGAACGCCTGCTCACTATCGCGAAGGTAAGCCGCGAGCCGCTGCCGCTTAGCTAACGACTGCGTTGGCATAGCCGGACCCCGCTCGAGCCGCTGCTGCACTGGAGGCCTGAATGCGTGTAAACACCGCCAAATCTATGAAACTAGCGCGATACGTCAAAGCCCAATTCGGAACATGGCAGGCTATGCGCAGGGCTGCCCGGCTGCAGAATGGCATTTTCATCATCGATCGTGGCGCCGCCGGCAACGAGGAAGCGAAGGCGGTGCACCCGGCAAAGTCGATATAGTCAGTCCCGGCCTCGGGTACTCGCCGCATATCGTCGACCGAATTGCGTCGCCGAAATGGCGACTTGCAACGGTAGCATGGCCGGGACCTTCATCAATCCATCGCAATCTGCAGGAAGACCAAGCTGCGACAATTTCCTCTTAGGCAGCCCTGCTGTAACTTGCATCCCGACCTCACAACCTGGAGCAGTGGGCATGTTCGACTGGCTGAAGCAGCAATTGCGCGGCGCTCCATCGGCGAAGGTGGTGAAACTGCCCGGGCAAACGAAGAAAGCAGCTCTGGTCATCTCCGATGACGAAATTCGAGCGGCTTTCCGCCAGACAACCCTCAATCATCTGGCCGACGTCCACGGCCTGAAGCCAATCTACTACTCCAATCTGCAATCTGAAAAGGCGTTCGAAGCGGCCCAGGCAGACATGCCCCTCATCGCCGTCTGGAACGAGCACCAAAGGCCGGAGGGCTTAGCTTTCTCCCCTTCGGTCAACATGCTGCTCGTTCAAGCGGCGCTCCTGGAATATATGGAGGAGCTCGATCCCTGGTTCGAGGAGGAGTGCTCGCGTATAGCCGCCGATCTCAAGGACCTTACCTATAATACGATCGTCCAAACCGCGACTGAAACCGGATGGGCCCCCAGCGCCATCTGCGCAGCACTCGCCGACAAGCCGAACGCCTGAGCCAAAGGCGATGGCCCCCGATGACCTGCCAGCTGGCGGCATCCGCGCGAAGAGCGCGGCTGCCAACCCCACCGCTCTCACCGAGACACCGCGATAGCCTTTCGTACAGCCTCGCATTAAGCGCTTGAGGGTGTTCGCCCTTGGGAGAAATCATGTCGAAGATCGATGAGAAGCTCGAGCCCGTGCTCGATCAGGTCCTGCGCCGGAATGCAGGAGAGCTCGAATTTCACCAGGCCGTGACCGAGGTCCTCGAAAGCCTGGGCCGCGTCGTCGCGAAATATCCCAGCTATCTCGAGAACGCCCTCATCGAGCGGATCTGCGAGCTCGAGCGCCAGATCATCTTCCGCGTCCCCTGGGTCGACGACCGGGGCCAGGTCCACATCAACCGCGGCTTTCGCGTACAGTTCAACTCGGCACTCGGCCCCTATAAGGGCGGCCTGCGCTTCCATCCGTCGGTGAACGTCGGCATCATCAAATTTCTCGGCTTCGAGCAGACGTTCAAGAACGCGCTCACCGGCCTTCCGATCGGTGGCGGCAAGGGCGGCTCCGACTTCGATCCGCGCGGCCGATCGGACGGCGAGATCATGCGCTTCTGCCAGTCCTACATGACCGAGCTTCACCGGCACCTGGGCGAATATACCGACGTCCCCGCCGGCGACATCGGCGTGGGCGGCCGGGAAATCGGCTATCTGTTCGGCCAGTACAAGCGCCTGACCAATCGCTACGAAGCCGGCGTCCTTACCGGAAAGGGCCTGGTCTACGGCGGCTCGCGCGCCCGGACCGAAGCAACCGGCTACGGCGCGGTCTACTTCGTCGAGCGCATGCTCGCGACCAAGCAGCTCACCTTCGATAATCGCCGCGTGGTGGTGTCGGGCTCGGGTAATGTCGCCATCTACACCGCCGAAAAGATAACCGAATTCGGGGGCAAGGTCGTCGCCTGCTCGGACTCGAGCGGCTATGTGGTCGATGAGGCCGGCATCGATCTCGCACTCCTCAAAGAGGTCAAGGAAAGCCGCCGGGAACGCATTTCGGAATATGCCAGGCTCAAGGGCGACGGAGCGCGTTTCTCCGATACCGGCTCCATCTGGGACGTCCCCTGCGAAATCGCGATGCCATCCGCCACCCAGAACGAGCTCACTGGCCGCGACGCCAAAGCGCTCATCCAGAACGGCGTGATCGCCATTGGCGAAGGCGCGAACATGCCCTCGACGCCGGAAGCCGTACGCTTCTTCAGGGAGGCGGGCGTCCTCTTCGCGCCCGGCAAGGCCGCCAATGCAGGCGGCGTGGCGACCTCGGCCCTGGAGATGCAGCAGAACGCGTCGCGCGACAGCTGGACGTTCGAGCAGACCGAGCAGCGCCTTGCCGATATCATGCGCCGCATTCATGACACCTGCGCATCGACCGCCGACGAGTTCGGAACGCCGGGCGACTATGTCCTTGGCGCGAACATCGCCGGCTTCGTCCGCGTGGCCGAGGCAATGCGGGCGCTTGGCGTCATATAGGCCGGCCTCTGTCTACCGTCTGCGGCCCAATGGTCTCTTCGTCGCCGCCCATCAATAGCACAATTCCGGCTCGTGCTCCGGGCGCGGGGACGTGGTCGTCAAGCCGATGAGCCGTTCCAGCGTGTTGCATCTATAAGTTCCGGAGCGCGGTTTTCAGCCGGCCGCGAGCTGCATGGCTTCGAACGACGCCAAGATGGAAGACAATGTGGCCAGGGACGGGTAGGACGATCCTATGACGTCCTTCCTGTCACAGCGGCGACCGGAGATCGCAATCGATTTCGGGACCGCGAACATCCGCGTTCTGCGTCGCGGCGACGGCCTCGTTTTCGACGAGCCGTCGCTATGCTGTGTCGCGGGCAAGCATAACATGACCAGCTTGTTTGCCTCCGGCCGCGAGGCCTATGCGATGATCGACCGCACGCCAGCGGCCCTGCGCATCGCGCGACCGCTATGTCGCGGGGTGCTACAGGACATCGATGCGGCGAAACGGGTGTTACGCTATGCCCTGTCGAAGGCCCGGGGCCGGAGCCGCTGGCGCACGCCCGCCGCCATTATTGGCGTGCCCGCCGATGCGACCCAGGCGGAGCGCGGAGCTATGCTCACCGCCGCCGCCGACGCCGGGCTCGGCCCGATCACGCTTTTGACCGAGCCGCTCGCCGCGGCCATCGGGGCCGCGCTTGCCGTCGATGAGCCCGCCGGATCGATGATCGTGGAATGCGGCGCGGGAACGACCGAGGTTGCAGTCTTCTCGCTTGGCGGGATTTGCGGCACCGGATCGGTGCGGATCGGCGGCGACACGCTCAATCGCGCGCTCGCCGACCAGGTCCATCTCCAGCACAAATTCCTCATCGGCGATCGCTCGGCCGAACAGCTCAAGCTCGACTATGTCGCGCATAAGGGCTCACGCAGCGCGCAAGGCGATGCGATACCCGTCAGCGGACGCTGCCTGCGCACCGGCCTGCCCAAGACGATTGCGATCAAGATGGCCGATCTCGACCAGGTCGTCGAAAAACATGTGGCCCAGATCGTAAAGGTCGTGCGCGACGTGCTCGGGCAGACCGCGCCAGACCTCAGCCAGGACATCCACGACAAGGGCATCCTGTTGACCGGCGGCAGCGCGTTGGTGCCCTTGATGCGCACCATGATCGCAGACGCAACGGGTCTTGAGGTCATGACGGCCGATGAGCCCGCGCAATGCGTCGCCAAGGGCCTCGAGCGACTGCTCGAAGCTTGATGGGACGAAGCCTGAGGCCGATCTAGTCAGAGCCGAGCGGTGCACCCAAGGGGAAAGCGCGGACTGCCGCGCTCAAAGGGACGGCATCAGCACATCCACCCTGCCGAAAGATACGAGGCGTGTGGAACACCAAAGCTTTAGGCCGCTTGCTCAAAGGCCTCCTCGCCTGGCGCCCGGAGCATGTAGCCGCGGCCCCACACCGTTTCGATATAGTTTTCGCCGCCGCATGCGAGGGTCAGTTTCTTTCGTAGCTTGCAGATGAAAACATCGATGATCTTGAGCTCCGGTTCGTCAATGCCGCCATAAAGATGGTTCAGGAACATTTCCTTGGTGAGCGTTGAGCCTTGGCGCAGGGCCAGCAGCTCGAGCATCGCATATTCCTTGCCTGTCAGATGTATGCGGGCCCCGTCGACTTCGGCGACCTTCCCATCAAGGTTCACGGCAATCTTGCCGATACGTATGACGGACTCGGCATGACCCTTCGACCGGCGGACGACAGCGTTGATCCGCGCGACCAGCTCGATCTTATGGAAGGGTTTGGTCAGATACTCGTCCGCGCCCATGGCAAAGGCACGGACCTTGGAATCCAGTTCCGAAATCCCCGAGAGGATCAGCACCGGAGTGTCGACTCGGCCCATCCGTAGCTTCTTGAGGACGTCGAAACAGTGCATGTCCGGCAGGTTGAGGTCGAGACAGATGAGATCGTAATCATAGGATTTGCCGAGATCGAGGCCCTCCTCGCCCAAGTCGGTCGAGTAGACATTGAACCCCTCGGCACTCAGCATCAGCTCGAGGGCACTCGCGACCGTAGTGTCGTCTTCGATCAACAAAACCCGCATGCAATGTCCCTACGTTGATAGCCTGGTTAAAGCGCTATGACATGGCTTGGTTAACAAGCTTCGCTCCGCCTTTCTTCTGAGGCGGGCATGCTGGCGATCAACTCATTTGTCGAAGCGGGAATGTGCCGCGCGGCACTAAGCGCGGCACATGTTGATTGAATTCGACCTCTCATTGATTATTTAGGATATCATGCTATATGGATATCCATCATATCCAGTGAGGCGATCATGGCCACCGCAACAGCGCCGGATTTTTCAGACGTCCGTATCAAACCCCTTACCGGCTCCGCGCGGGACGTGCGCGCGCGTCTGAAGGACAAGGACGGCCCCATCATTGCCTTTCAGCTGGAACATGCTGGAGAAGCGGCAGCCACGGCCTTCGCGGAGGCGGTGCGTCTGATCGCGCCGATGATCCTTCGCAACCTCGCGGACCGTGAGACCGCGACCCTCGAAAAGCTGGTCGACGCGCTCGTCCCCGCCGTTTCGCCGCCCGAACATCTGCTCACCCAGGCTCGTATGAACGCCGAAGCCCGCAAGGCTGTGCTGGAAAGCGCGGAATGGCTCACTGCGGCCAAATTGTCCGGAATCGCAGGGTTTACTGGGCTGAACTCGAGCGCCCAGCCAAATAAATGGAAGCGCGAAGGTAGGATCTTCGCGCTGCGCCATGATGGCAATGATCTCTACCCCGCTTATGCGCTCGACCCGGAGGCGCAATATCGGCCGGTAAAGGGTCTCACTCCCATTCTCCAGGTTTTCGGGGATGAGCTCGATGCCTGGGACATCGCGATCTGGTTCGCGTCCGCCAACGGGTTCCTGGGCGGCGCTCTGCCACAGGATCTCCTCGTCAGCGATCCCGAGCGCGTACTCGCGGCCGCGCACGACGAGGTCGCCGGCGTGCGTCATGGCTAAACGAGCCAAACCCCGCGACGCAGGTGCCGATCCAGCTAAGCCACGAACGCGCAAGAAGGCGCCTGTCGCTCCGGCTCCCGCCCCTGCCGGAGCGATCCCTTCGCGCACGATCGCCTCGCCGCCCGACAACCTCGATGCGCTCGTTAAACGAACGAGCTGGTCAGCGAGCCAGACCATCCATCGCATTCACCCCGATGAATATGCCCCGGATGCCTTCAACCCCGGTCCACACGGCAACGCGCGTTTCAGTCCGCTCCGCAATGCCGCCGGCAATGCGATCCCTACCCTCTATGGCGGCACGACGCTCGAATGCGCCGCCATGGAAACGGTCTTCCACGATGTGCCTCATGCGCCGGGACTGAAGACCGTCGCGAAACGCAAGCTCAGGAAGCATCATTATTCCAGATTGCAACCCGCCGCGGACCTCAGGCTTGCCGATCTCGGCAGCACAGCGCTGCGCAAGCTTGGCATTCCGCGGGTCGATCTCATCGAGAGCGACAAGGATATCTATCCGCAGACCCGCGCCTGGGCGGAGGCCATCCATGCCCAGTGTCCGGACGTCCAGGGCCTGGGATGGGTATCTCGTCAGGACGATAGCGCGCGCGCCCTCATTCTGTTCGAAGACCGGCTGCCGCCCGATCCATTCAGCAGCGTCGAAGCGCCGGTCGACATCGTCGCCGATGCCGACACCTTCACTGCACTCATCGAGCTCGCCGACATCATCGGGGTGAAGATCACCGGCAAATAGCCCCGCGAAGCCCGCTTCGGCGATCTAGCTCCGACCTGCTCCGCCAGGCGGCAGCCTCCCTCCCCTTCCTAAACCCTGGCGACCGCACGGCTTGTACGGGCGGCGCCAAAGCATGGAGAAAGCCTATGTTCGAACCGAAATCCAAATGACCCCGCAGGCCGAAGCGGACTTCCTGATCCAGGAAATCCGCGACACGCGCTCCGCCTACGACAACGCGACCGTCGACAAGTGGCGCGCCCAGCATCTTGGCATGATCGGTCTGCGCATGAGCGCGCTGGTTCGCGCCGCCCGCAAGGTGCTCGCCGCCGCCCACCCGACAACCCAGAGCGACACCGACGCGGACCAGTGCACCATGCTGGAAGCGCGTACCAGCACCTATCTCAATTCTGCCAGCCGGCTTGCCGCGACGATGGAGCATGAGTGGCCGCGCGACATCCAGCAGGAGATCGATGCGCAGGCCGATGATCTTATCCGCGATGCAGACGCGATTTCGGCAGAGCTCGCCGCAATCGTCGCCCGATATCCCGCTCCCTGACATTCATGCGACCCGCCACCCCGCGCGATCACCGTAGGGTGGCCGCTCCCTGGAGCGCCCATGCGGGAAGCGCGGCTTCAGTCCACGAGCAGCTTGTCGATCGTGACGGGCAGGCTGCGGACCCGCACCCCGGTCGCGTGATAAATGGCATTTGCGACTGCGGCCGCAGTGCCGACTATACCGATCTCGCCCAGCCCCTTCACGCCGAGCGGGGTGACTTCGGGGTCCGGCTCGTGGACGAAGATCACCTCGATATCGTGAATGTCGGCATGGGCAGGCACATGATATTCCGCGTAATTGTGGTTCATGAACCGGCCGAGCCGGTGATCGAGGAAGCTTTCCTCGTGCAGCGCCGCGCCGATCCCCATCACGACCCCGCCGAGTATCTGGCTGCGCGCGGTCTTGGGGTTGATGATCCTGCCGGCCGCGATCGCGCTCACCACTCGCGTCACACGGACGACGCCCAGCTCCTCATCCACCCGCACCTCGCAGAACACCGCGCTATGGGTGTTGCGCGACTTGCGTATCAGGCTGACCATGTCGAGGGGGCCCGGCCGCGCTGTCTTCTCGACCTCGATCCTGTCCAGCGCCGCGGCCTCCATCGCCGCCGTGAAGGGGACCGCTTCACCCTTGCCGTCACGGCGGCGCATGGTCCCATTCTCGAATAGCAGGTCATCCAGCTTCGCGCCCTCGAGCGGATCGCCGTCCATCTTCGCAGCAGCCTTGGCGAGCCGGGCGGCCACGCCATGACAGGCAAGCTGCACCGCTGCGCCCACTGACGCCGCGCCCCAGGAGCCGCCCTCTACCGGCGATAGCGGAAGGGTGGAATCGCCGAGCTTTGCCGTGATAGCCGAGGCCGGTAGTCCGAGCGTATCCGCCGCGACCTGGGTCATCACCGTATAGGTGCCCGTGCCGATGTCTGACATCGCGCTTGCGACTTCGAGCGTGCCGTCGGTCTTGAGCGTCGCACGGGCCGCGCATTTGGAGAACATCGCGTCCCACATTCCGGTCGCCATGCCCCAGCCGATCAGTTCCTTGCCATCGCGCATCGAACGAGGCTGCGGGCTGCGCCTGTCCCATCCAAAAGCCTGGGCGCCCTGCGC
>Ga0075367_10001472_pt1 | contig 10164 bp, 7 predicted proteins | sample EndMethybrTD3032_FD_71399 | JGI IMG/M metagenome (GOLD analysis project Ga0075367, IMG submission 71399) | Populus endosphere microbial communities from Tennessee, USA - Endosphere MetaG P. TD hybrid TD303-2 | ecosystem: Host-associated > Plants > Roots > Endosphere | place: USA: Tennessee...
GTCACATACCTCCCGCAATGGGAGGCATGGAAAACATCAAGCAGGACCTGGTCCTTCTGCGCGGGAAGGCCGCCGAGTGCGAGCTGGCGGCACAGCTTGCCAGCGATCAGGAGGCAGCGAAGGAAAGCCGCCTGCGGGCGAATATCTATCGCGAATTGATCGCGGAGGCGGAGAGTCGCCTTAGTGAACAGGAAGCTCAGCAATCACCGGCCCCGTGACGGCGTGCGGCATCAGGCGTCGCTGCCGACATAGGAGCCAGGTGCAGCCGGATGCGGGAGCGACCAGCCGAAGTAGACTTCCACTTCGATCAGCTTTCCGTGTCTGATCGTCAGGACTTCGGTATTGCGAAAGCGATCGCCACCGCTCCTGCGGGCCTCATAAGTGGCGAACACCTGGTCGCCTGCAGCAGCCAGGTGCACGAACTCGAACTGCTCGATATCCTGGCCGGCCGGCCAGCAGTGGGTCATGTAACGGGCGCGACTGAGTCCGTTGTCGAGCGGGCTCGTAAAGCGGAAGTCATCTGCGAGCAGCGCTTCGATCGTGTCCCGGTCTCGCTTGAGGTAGGCGTCGAAGGCGCGGCGTGCGACGGTAATATTGTGTTCGTGCTGCGTCACTGAAATGGCTCCTGAAAACGGGCACACTGCTAAAGCCATCGCTGCAGCGCAAGTTCCGAAGCGTGCAATGGTTGCAGGATACTCTGACCGGAGCGCGTTGCGGCTCAGGCGCCGGTGCGTTGAATGACGGCAGCAACTTCGGTTCCGGGCGTCGAATAGACCCCGCTCAGCAGATTGCCGAGTTCGAAGCCGCCTTCTTCACCGAAGGCCTTCAGCGAGGTCATGACGCGGCTGACGCCGCCGCCTTCGCCAAACGGCAGTAGCAGCCGCTGATAGGATACCGTTCGGCCCGCCTCGTCCTTGATCTTCAGGATGGTGTAGATCGGCAGCCCTCGCTGCTCGCATTCACGATAGGCGGGAAGCAGCACCGCGATCAAGTTTGGCGCAACGTAGTCGTCGATGAACTGGCCGCGCCCGGACGAACCGAACGCGCGGGCAAGAAAGTTGCCGTCGTGGTCGATGCGAAAGCGGACGCTTCCATCGTCTTGCCTGACGACGGCGTAGAATCCGACTTCTTCGTCCTTTTGCTCGAAGCGTTCGATGTGAAACTCGGCCGTGGTCGGCGGGCACTGCAGGTCCGCAAGTTGCAGCCAGTTGTTCAGCAGCGCGCGCTGGCGGATGTCCCTTACAATCGAGGGCTGGGCCAACTCGAACGCCAATTCGAACGCCATGGCAAATCCCCTTTAAGGACTGCTTGGTCGATGCAATGAGCGATTCAGCATCAACGCATGATTGAATAGATCGTGACATTTGCGGGGCGCAGGCCGTTCATGCGTGCATGGCAGGTGGGATTTCAAAAGCACTATCGTCGTGGCCGGTGCGGCGACGCGTTGTTTCGATCTCCGGCGCTGGCGCCGGACCAACGACTCAAAGAGACGGCAAGCCAATCCCGGCCGGCGGCACGCTGCGCTTGCGACCGCAGCGTCGGGCCGCCGATCTCAGATCTTTTCCCATTTCCGGCAAAACTGTGCACGTAAACCAAATGGTTCGAAGGCCGGTGCAACCGTCGCAAAGGTGGCTTATACTGCTCGCATGGCAGGGATGAGGGACCCAGAGCCGGCGTTCTACGCCGCAACGGTCGGGCATATCTACGAAGCGGCGCTCGATCCGCGGCGCTGGCACGACGTGCTTGGCGCGATCGACCGGATTTATCCCGACGCTCGCATCACCCTGTTCGGGCATCACAACGGACGCCCTGGCGCAAACTTCGCATTTCGCAAGAATTTCGGCGAAGACGACCTGCGCGTTTACTTCGATCATTTCATCAAAAACAGCCCGTTCCTCGCGCGGGTCGGTCGCTGTCCCGTCGGCCAGCCTGCCTATTCGGAAATCATGATCAGCGACGATGAGCTGTTCAGGACCGAGTACTACAACGATTACATGCGCTCGCGCCGGCTCGGCCACTACGCCACCGGCATCGTGTTCGAGCGTGGGCCGGGCACGATGACGGCGCTCTCGATCGCCGACCGCAAGGACGACGCCACGAGACGCTCGCATCAGATGCGTACGCTCGGCATTCTCTTGCCGCATCTGCAGCGCGCGATGCAACTGCACCGCATCGTCAGCCGCGAACGCACGGCGGCGATGGCGACGCAGACCCTGTTCGATCGCTGGACGCACGCCGCCTTCGTGCTCGATGTCTCAGGGCGGATGGTCAGCATGAATGCGACGGCGGCGCGCCTTGTGGAGGCCGAATGCGGTGTTTGGCTCGACCGCGCCGGACATCTCCGCCTGCTCGACAACGGCGAGGGCAGCATGATCGAAGCGTCGCTGCGCCGCTATGCGCAGCTCGCCGACAGCCTCGATCCGGATGCCGCAGACGGGGTGCGCGACATGTTCGTGCTGCCGCGACCGGCGCCGCAACGGCCGTTGCAAGCAATGGCATGGCCGCTGCCGGCGGTCGACAGCATGTCCGAGCTGGGTGGCAAGCGCGGTCGCTTGCTGCTCGTCGTGTTCAATCCATCAAAGGTGGAGCGGACGCCCGTCGGCTGGCTGTCGCGGCACTATGGCCTCACGCACGGCGAGACCCGGCTGGCGGAAGCGATCGTCAACGGCGTGCCGCTGACGGATGCGGCAGAGCAGCTTGGCATCCAGCTTTCGACAGCGCGCTCGCGGCTCAAGGTCATCCTGGGCAAGACAAGCTGCGGCCGCCAGGTCGAGCTGGTGCGGCTGGCTCTGTCGCTGCCACCCGTCAGCCAGAGCTGACGGCGCCCACTGCAGAATTCAAGCGTCGTCACCGGGCCGCGTGGGCGGCCCGGTGGCTCTTATGCGCGCGTCAGCCGACGGCGTCGCTGACGCATTTCTTCATGTGAGAGGTCTTGGCGGCGCCCTTGAGGTTTTGCGTCTTGCTGTCGGTCTCGCAGGTCTTCGAGGCGTCGGCCTGGCACTTCTTCATGAAGCTGGTCATTGCAGCGCCTGCGAGCTTCTTATCGGCGGCCTGTGCCTTGCACGTCGTGCCGGCGGCGGCCGTCGGCGCTGCTGGAGCGGCTGCGGCGGGGGCTGTGCCCTTGGTCTCTGACTTCGGCGCGGGCGCCTGGGCGTAAGCGGCCGTGGCCAGCATGGCAAGTCCAACTGCGACAACGATTTTTCTCATCTGATCCTCCTTGGATGGGCGATGGATGTATTCCCCCGGGCTCCACTCATGGAACCCGCAGGTGCGACAAAAGTTCCCACTCGTCAATTGCTTTGGAACAATTTCCACATGAGGTGACCGTCGGATGACGGGGACTGAAAATAAGGGGGATGGCGGCCTGTCCGCATCGCCGCCCGGCAACAGACCGTCACACTGCTGCCGCAAGCCCTGATAGCCTGATACTCGCGACAGACAGGAATGGAGATGGCGATGCCGATGTTGGTCAAACCCCTTTATCAGCGCAGCGAGGGCAGGGACGAGGAGCGCTGGTGCCTGGTGTTCGACACCGACGCCACCCGCCTGTTCATCGAGCACGAGCAAGTGAGCGGCGACATGCGTGGCCCCGGTTACGCCACGACCGTCGACGAGATCGACGTCGTCGAATTCCTCAGCAAGCGCGGCCCAGGCCACCAGGAACTGGTGCGTCTGCTCGGCCGCATGTTCGAGGATCAGAGAGAACCTGCGGACGCGTGAAGCCTTCACCAGCTCGCGTCGAGCGGCGCGTTGAGCGGAACGCCCGGGACGCGGATGCCGGCCGGGCGGCCGGTGGCGGTCGCCCCTTGCCAGACGCGAGTGTACAGCTCGGGCAATCGCGGGCCGTCGGGGCAGGCGAGCCACAGGCGAAAGAGGTGGCGCCGCTTTTCCGGCTCGGGGAAGTCCTCGTACGCCGTGCGCGAATGCATGATCCAGTGGTTTGACACGAACTGCATGTCGCCGGGGCGGAAATCCATATCGAGGTGGATCGCCGGATCCTCGGCAAGTGCATCCATCGCGTCGCAGGCGGCGACCAGTTGCGGCGTCAGCCGCGGTACCTCGGCAAAACGCTGCGCCTTCTGCATCGCGCTGCGTACGTAGGTCGCGACCAGGCCGCCGTCCGGCATCAGGTTGAACACCGGTACAGCGTACCAGGGTTCGGCGCCATCCGGCACCTCGCCGCGGCGATCGCGATAGACCGGTTGCAGCAGCTCGCCGAGCAGATCGGGATGCCGGCGCAGCATCTCGTTGAACAGCGTCCAGCTCGAGACGAGGCTCGACTTGCCGCCCGCTTTCGAAGGCTTCAGGCACAGCAGCCCGACGATGTCGGAAGAATCGCAGTGATAGGCGAGGCGCGCCGACGTCTGATAGCCGCGGTGCTCGGGTCGCGCGTAGTCGGCGCCGATATCCTTCACGTGGCCGAGGATGTGTCCCATCGCGTTCTGCGACACCGGCTCGCCAAGCAGCGTGCCGAGTCCGAAATAGGCGATCGCGCATTGCCGCACGCTCCAGCGCTCGACCGGGATGCCGCGGACGAAATGGAAGCCGCGGCCGTGCAGCACTGCCGATCGAATCTCCTCAACCAGTCCCTTCAGTCCCGGTGCGTTCAAGTCCTTTGGCCCGATCGCAGCGATGTCGATGCCAGTCGCATCGAGCCGCGCCACCGCTGCCTCGAGCTCGCCGATCTCGGCCGCGGTCAGCTCGCGGATCCAGTCGCTGCGCTTCGCCATTTCGGCGCCGGTCCAGACCTGAGGTCCGACGAGAGGCTTCAGGCGGGTCGTGCCGGCTGTTGCGGTGTCGTTCATGTGAGCGTTTCCTGCATGCGTTTTGCCGGCGATGATACGCCATGTTCGATCGCAGGAGACATGCAACTTCGCTGATTTCCGTAATACGGAAAACAGCAACCGTCACCACTGATAGCGGAGCGTCCCCTTGCCGGCGTAGCTCTCCGTGACATTCGAGAACTCGCCTTCGAAGGTGGCGGCGACCGAGAACCCGTTCAGCCATCTCGCTTCCGCGCCGGCACTGACCAGCGCCGAGTCGCGTGCTTGCGCTGCGCCGTTGACGACGAACGCCGACGCCGGAAGCGTCTGGAAGATCACGCCGACGCTGCGTTCGGTGTTGAAGTTGTGCGCCCACGCCGCACGGCCGCGCAGGGTGATGATCGCGTCCTGCGCCGCGAACGAGGTATCGCCGCGCAGGCCGAGCTCGGTGCGCGTAGCGGTGACGTCCTTGTCGGCGTAGGCGAGGGCGAAGGTGTTGACGCCGGCAGCGACACTCTCTGAATAGCCCGGCAGGAAGAAGCTCGTGACCTGGCCCGCTGCGTAAGGCGTGAGCCCGCTCGCACCGAACGCGAAGCGATAGCCGCCCTCGAGCCGTCCGGCGAACGAGCTCGCATCGAAGTTGGCGCGGTAAACATTGCCGAACACGTTTCGGTCGGTGGTGACGTTCTGCCAGCCATAGGCGAGCGCGCCGGCGAGATAGGCCGCGCCGAAGGTGTGGCGTCCGTACAGGCCTGCCTGGAACATCTCCGATCGGCCGTTGCCAAGCCCGCTGGCAAGACCGTAGTTCGTGCCCGCGCCGCCGAGCGAGAAGCCGATCAGCGTGTCGGGTGAGAGGCGGTAATCGAAGCCTGCAGCGCCGCCATAGATGCGCGAAGTAACGTCGTTGGATCCCGTCGCAGCGTTGCCGTCGGTCTTCTGCGTGCCGCCGTAGCCGGCGCCCCACACACTCCAGCGTCGCTCAAACACGCTTGCCCGCGGCGGCGCCTTGAATGCTGCATAGGCCTCGCGCTCAGCGCCGGTGCGCTTCTTCCTTGCCGCATAAGCCAGCGCGTCGTCTTCGTCGGCGTAACCGCTCGCGCTCGCTTGCGGTGCGCCACCGGCACGCGTCCCCCAAAACGGATCAGTCATCATGCCGACGAACTGGTCCATCGCATTGAACGTCGTCTGCTGCGTACCCGTTGCGGCTTCGCCGGAGACCTGCGTGAGGCCTTGCGCGGTCAGCGCACCGAACACCAGCGAAATGCCGCCGGTGGCATTGAACGAGTTGGCGAGAGCATTGGCAACGCTGCGCTGGTTGCCGTTCAGGTTCTGGCCGGAGCCCGACGCCAGCGCGACGTCGAGGTAGACGTTCGTGGCGTCGTAGTTCAGCGTCGCTGCAAAATTCGCCGGCAGGTTGGTGTTGACCAGCGTGTTGAACGTGCCGGAAATGGCTCCCGCGCTCACGATGATGTAGCGGCGCGACACGTAGCTGCCGCTGGCATAGGTGGCGCGCACCGTGGCGCCACCGAGCGTGGCGGTGCCGGAGACGTTGGTACGGTCCGCCCCGTTGGGATCGACCTCGACGAGGTATGTTGCCGCCGCGGTGAGCACCAGATTGCCCTGAACGTTCAGCGTGCCGATCGAGTTGCCGGGCGACAGCGTGCCGCCGTTGATGGTGGTGTTGCCGACTGATCCTGAGCCGCCGAGCGTGCCGCCGGCGTTCACCGTCGTCGTCGAAGCGGCGATCGAGCCGTTGGCGAGCAGGGTGCCGCCGTTCACGATCGCGTTGCCGGTGAAGGTCGTGCTGTTGCCGGTGAAGGTCGTGGTGCCGGCCTCGAACAGCAGCGTGCCCGAGCCCGAGATGACCGGTGCGAACGTGTAGCCCGAGGAGGTGTGGTTGAAGACGATCCGCCCGGAGCCCGCGCCGAACGCCACCGTCGGCGCGTCAAGCGTTCCTGGCGCGGCCGCCGCAGCACCGGACGCCGCGCCGATGTTCAGCGTACCGGCCGTCTGGGTGCTCTGCGCGATCCGCACCGCGCCGGCGCTGGCGGTGCCGCCGTTGCGCAGCGTCATCGTGCCGCTGGCGCCGCTTTCGTTGCCGAGCGTCAGGGTGTCGCTCATGGTCCAGCGCGAGGTCGTGCCGTCGATCGTCGCCTGGCCGATGCCGTTGAGAGTGTCTCCCAGCACGCCGACGAGGCTCGAAACGAATCCCCCGTTCAGCACGTTCAGCGTGCCGTAGCCGCTCGTGCCGCCAAAGCCCTGGCCGACAATCGTCTCGTTCGAATTCCAGCGCGATCCGGCGCCCGTCACGGTCAGCTGGGCAGCGTTCAGGCTGGAGCCGGTGATGACGCTGCGGCTGCTTGAGACTGTCCCGCCGCTGCTGACCGTGAAGCTGCCGCCGACTTCAAAATAGGAGCTCGTGGTCCAGCGCGATCCGGCGCCTGTCACGGTCACCCGGCCGCTGATGAAGCCGACACCGCCAGCGACCGCTCCTCCGTTGCTGACCGTGAGGGTGCCACTGTCGACGAAGATCGCACCTCCGGCCTTCGTCAATGTAGATCCTGCGCCGTCCACGGTGACGTTGGCGGATTGCGTATTGGTGCCGATACGAAACTGGCCAGTGTTCAACAGCTCGCCGCCGTTCAGGATGTTCAGTGTGCCGTCGACTGTCTGACGAAATGAGGTCCAGCGCGAGCCCGCGCCGGTCACCGTCGCTGCGCTGCCTGCCCCAATGCTGATGAGCCCGATGCTGCTGTTGACCACACCACCGTTCTGTACGACGAGCGCGCCCGTGCCGGCTCCTCCGACCGCAAAGGAGCCGGACGAGGTCAGCGTTGTGCCGGCTCCCGTTACGGTCAGCCGGCCGGCGGTCCCGGCGCCGTTCCCGACAGCCAGGTTTCGTGCCGATGCCGCGCCCGAGCCGACCACGGTGGAATTCGGCGAGATCGTGTCGATGGTCGCGTCGGTTGCGTTGCTCGGCACCGCGTTTGGCGTCCAGTTGCCGGCATCGAACCAGTCGGTCGAGTTCGTGCCGTTCCACACCGCCTGTGCGTGTGCGATCGACGGCGCCGCGAGCGCTGCCAGCGCCGTTCCGGCAAGCCAGCGTGCACGACGGGATCGTTGCTTCGCCGGATGACGTTGAATGCTGCGGGTCATGGGTTCATTGTCCCTGATCAAGTCACCACTGGTAGCGGAGCGTGCCCTTGCCGGCGTAGCTCTCGGTGACATTGGAGAACTCGCCTTCGAAGGTGGCGGCGACGGAGAACCCGTTCAGCCATTTGGCTTCGGCACCAGCGCCGACCAGCACCGAGTCGTGCGCCTGCGCTGCGCCGTTGACGACGAAGGTCGATCCGGGAAGCGTCTGGAACACGACTCCGACACTGCGTTCGGTGTTGAAGTTGTGCGCCCAGGCCGCGCGGCCGCGCAGGGTGACGATCGCGTCCTGTACCACGAACGAGGTGTCGCTACGCAGGCCGAGCTCGGTGCGCGAAGCGGTGACGTCCTTTGAGTTGTAGCCGAGTGCAAAGGTGTTGAGCCCGGCCACAGTTTGCTCTGCGTAGCCCGGCAGGAAGAACGCGGTGAACTGGCCGGCGCCATAAGGCGTGAGACCGCTCGCGCCGAATGCGAAGCGATAACCGCCCTCGAGCCGTCCGGCGAACGAGCTCGCGTCGAAGTTGGCGCGATAAACGTTGCCGAACACGTTGCGATCGGTGGTGACGTCCTGCCAGCCATAGGCGAGGGCGCTGACAAGATAGGCCGCGCCGAACATGTGGCGTCCATAGACGCCCGCCTGGAACATCTCCGAGCGGCCGTTGCCGAGCCCGCTGGCGAGACCGTAGTTCGTGCCTGCGCCGCCGAGCGAGAAGCCGATCAGCGTGTCGGGTGAGAGGCGATGGTCGAAGCCCGCGGCGCCGCCGTAGATGCGGGAGGCGATATCGTTCGAGCCGAGTGAGGCATTGCCGTCGGTCTTCTGTGTGCCGCCATAGCCTGAGCCCCACACGCTCCAGCGGCGCTCGGGGATCGTCGCGAGGGGAGCAGCCTTCAGCAGCACTTTCGCATAAGCCTCACGCTCCGCCGCGTTGCGGCCGTTGCGCGTCGAGGAGGTGGCGGGCGCTTCTTCAGCGAACGATGACAACAGGCCGCCTTGACGTCCACCCGAACGCCCGCCCGTGAAAGGATCGGTCATCAAGCCGATGAACTGATCCATTGCATTGAATGTCGTCTGCTGCGTGCCGGTTGCGGTTTCGCCTGAAATCTGCGTGAGCGCATTGGCGAGGCCCGCACCGGCCAGACTGAACAGATTGACGAAGCCCGCCGGCAGGACGCCGCCGGTGTTCGCGAAGCTGTTGATGGTGTTGGCAACCGCTTGCTGGTTCAGGTTGAGCGACGAGCTGTTGCCCAGTGCCGCACGGACATCGAGGAAGACGTTGTTCGGATTGTAGCTCAGCATCGCGACGTAGTTCGGTGAGCTGACAGTGCCGAACGTTCCGGTCACGCCACCCGCGGCGGTCAGAATGGTGTACCGCCGAATGATGGAGCCGGCCCCGCTGACGGAGCTTACACGCACGGTCGCACCACCGAGCGTCGCGGTGCCGCTGACATTGGTGCGGTCGGCGCCGTTCGGGTCGATCTCGACGAGATAGGTGGATGCTGACGAGAGAAACAGACTGCCCTGTACGTTGAGGGCGCCGATCGAGTTGCCGGGGGCCAGCGTGCCGCCGTTGATGATGGTGTTGCCGACCGTGCCCGAGCCGCCGAGCGTGCCTGCGGCGTGCACCGTGGTCTGCGACGAGGCGGTTGATCCGTTCACCAGCAGCGTGCCGCCGTTCAGGGTGGTGGTGCCGGTGTAGGAATTGTTCGCCGTGAGATTGGTGCTGCCGGCTTCGACCGTTACGCTGGTGGCTCCGGCGATCAGCGGCGCGAACGTGTAGTTCGAGGCTGTGTGGTTGAAAACGATTTGTCCCGTTCCCGCCGCGGACGTCACGGTCCGCGTGTTCAACGTTCCCGGCGCCACAGCGGCCGTACCGGTGGCCGCGCCGATATTCAATGTGCCGCGCGTCCCCGCAAACTGTGCCAGCAAGACGCTGTCGGCGGTCACGGTGCCGCCGTTGCTCATGTTCAGCGTGCCGTTGCCGAAATAGCCGACGCCGATGCGCCCGGGCGTTGTCAGTGCCGAGCCTGATCCGATCACCGTCAGGTTGCCGGTTCCGCCGGGTCCATTGCCGATAGCGATCGAGAAGGCGCCATTGAGGACCTGATTGACCAGGACCGAGCCGCCCGCCTCGATGGTGAGCGTGCCCAGCGAACCGGGCGCCGAGCCAAGGGTCAGCAATTGATCGATGGTCCAGGTTGAACCTGCACCGGACACGGTGGCGGTCCCCGTCGCGCTTCCAAACTGCCC
>Ga0075367_10001473_pt1 | contig 10163 bp, 7 predicted proteins | sample EndMethybrTD3032_FD_71399 | JGI IMG/M metagenome (GOLD analysis project Ga0075367, IMG submission 71399) | Populus endosphere microbial communities from Tennessee, USA - Endosphere MetaG P. TD hybrid TD303-2 | ecosystem: Host-associated > Plants > Roots > Endosphere | place: USA: Tennessee...
ACCCCGAGACGACCCTGTTCATCGTCGCCTCGAAGACCTTCACGACCCTCGAGACCCTGACGAACGCGCGCGAGCCGCGCGTTCGTCAGGGTCTCGAGGGTCGTGAAGGTCTTCGAGGCGACGATGAACAGGGTCGTCTCGGGGTCGAGGTCGGCGGTCTTCTGCGCGAGGTCGGTCGGGTCGATGTTGGAGACGAACAGGGCCCGGATGCCGGCATCCGCGTACGGCTTGAGCGCTTCGTAGATCATCACGGGCCCCAGATCCGAGCCTCCGATGCCGATGTTCACGACATGCGTGACCTTCTTGCCGGTCACGCCGCGCCACTGACCCGAACGGACCCGGTCCGCGAACGCGGAGACCGCGTCGAGCACTTCGTGGACGTCGTGGTCGATGTCCTGCCCGTCGACGACGAGGGCGGGGGAAGCGCCCGCCGGCCGGCGCAGCGCGGTGTGCAGCACGGCACGGTCTTCGGTCGTGTTGATGTGCTCGCCGGCGAGCATCGCGGCGTAGCGGTCGGCGACACCGGTCTGCTCGGCGAGGGCGATGAGCGAGGCGAGGATCTCGTCGGTCACGAGGTTCTTCGACAGGTCGACGTGCAGATCGCCGAGCGGCAGGCTCAGGCGCTGCACCCGGCCGGGATCGGCGGCGAACCAGCCGCGCAGATCGGGGGTGAACGAGTCTCGGTGGGCGAGCAGCTCGGCCCAGGCGGACGTGGACGTGGGGTCGATCGGAGCGGTCACGGTTCCCAAGGTAGCCTTCCGGGCCGGCGTTACGCACCGACATACCACCGCACGGCCGCCCCGCCCGCGCACAGGCGCGCTATGCCAGGCTCGGGGGATGGAGTCGCAGAACCCGTATGCCGACCGCCCCTGGCTCGCCGCGTACGCACCCGAAGTGCCCGATGAGATCGACGAGGTCGTCCAGACCCTCTCGGACATGATCGAGGCGAGCATCTCGCGCTACAGCGGCGCCACCGCGCTGGAGTTCTTCGGCGCCACCACGACCTACCGCGAACTGGGCGAGCAGATCGACCGGGCGGCCGAGGGGCTTCGCCGGCTCGGAGTGACACACGGCGACCGCGTCGCGATCGTGCTGCCCAACTGCCCCCAGCACGTCGTGGCGTTCTACGCGGTGCTGCGCCTGGGCGCGATCGTCGTCGAGCACAACCCGCTCTACACCGCGCGCGAGCTGCGCCACCAGTTCGAGGACCACCAGGCCCGGTTCGCGATCGCGTGGGACAAGGTGTACGACACGGTGGACGGGTTCCCGTCCGACCTGAAGGTCGAGCGCATCATCAGCGTCGACATCACCGAGGCGATGCCGTGGGGGACCCGGGTCGCGCTCAGTCTGCCCGTCGCGAAGGCGCGCGAAGCCCGCGCCCAGCTGACCGCGGCGCCGAAGGCGCGCAGGGTGCTGACGTGGCAGAAGCTCGTCGACGGCCGGCGGCTGAGCCGGCGGCATCCGCGTCCGGTCCTGGACGACATCGCGCTGCTGCAGTACACGAGTGGCACCACCGGAACGCCGAAGGGCGCGATCCTCACGCACCGCAATCTTCGCGCGAACGCGATGCAGGGTCGCGCGTGGGTGCCCGGGCTGCACGAGGGCGAGGAGACGTTCTACGGAGTGCTCCCGCTGTTCCACGCGTACGGCATGACGCTGTGCCTCACATTCGCGATGAGCATCGGCGCGAAGCTCGTGCTGTTCCCGAAATACGACGCGAAACTCGTGGCGGATGCCGCGAAGAAGAGCCCGCCGACCTTCTTGCCCGCCGTTCCCCCGATCTACGACCAGCTCGCGCGTTCGGCCGAGCACGGCCAGATCGACCTGAAGAGCGTGCGCTTCGCGATCTCGGGAGCGATGAGCCTGCCGGTCGAGACCGTCGCGCGCTGGGAGGAGGCGACCGGTGGTCTGCTGGTGGAGGGGTACGGCATGACCGAGACCTCGCCCGTCGCCCTGGGAAACCCGATCGGGCCGTCGCGGCGTCCCGGCACGGTCGGCGTGCCGTTCCCGAGCACCGAGATCCGGGTGGTCGACCCCGCGGACACGAACATCGAGCGGCCGTTCGGCGAAGCGGGCGAGCTGCTGATCCGCGGACCGCAGGTGTTCCAGGGCTACTGGCGGCGCCCGACCGAGACCGCCGAGTCACTGCTGCCGGGCGGCTGGGTGCGCACCGGCGATATCGTCACCGTGTCGCCGGACGGCTTCGTCACCGTCGTCGACCGGCTCAAGGAGATCATCATCACCGGCGGCTTCAACGTCGCCCCGACCGAGGTCGAAGAGGCGCTGCACGGGTACCCGGACGTCATGGAGGCGGCCGTCGTGGCCCTGCCGCGCAAGGGCGGGGAAGAGGTCGTGGCCGCGGTCGTGCTGCGTGAAGGAGCGGTGCTCGACGTCGAGGCGCTGCGCGACTACTGCAAGCTGCACCTGGCGGCCTACAAGGTGCCGCGCAAGTTCTTCCAGGTCGACGAACTGCCGCGCTCGCTCATCGGGAAGGTGCTGCGCCGTCAGGTGCGCGAGCAGCTGCTGCGCGACCGGGGCTGAAGTCGAGGGCTCGCCGAGACCGCCGACCGTCAGGTGACTTCGATGATCAGGTGCGGTACGCCCACCTGGAAAGCCCCACTGTCCGCGTCCAACCCGATCGAGCCGCTGGTGACTTCCCACTCCGTCAGCAGCGCGACGTCGATCAAGACTGACGCGCCGGCCGGGATGCTGAACGCCGAGCCGATCAGGAACTCGTTCATCGAGATGGTCGTACTGTCGTCTCCGCCGAAGAATCCTCCGGTCGCGCCCACACTGTCGAGGATCACGTCGCTCACGATCGCCTGGACCGACGCGTCCCACATCGCCATGACCGTTGTGCGGGCGCGCACCGTCGCCTGAGCCTTCGACCCTCCGATGAACCAGGCCGCTACTCCGTTCCATTCCGCGTCCGCGGAGAGGTGCGCGTTCGTCACGAGCCGCGCCCCGATGCGCGCGACGATCGGCTCTGTGCGCGGGTTCCGCCACAGGGTGAAGAAGCTCAAGCGGCCGGTGCCGGTTTCCCCGATCGACTGCGCGGAGGCATTTAGCCGGTATTTCGCCCAGCTGTCGAGCGATCCGACGTGGGAGTCGGTGACCGCGCCCTGGCCGGCGAACGAGCGGATGAACGTGACTCGGTCGATGATGACGTTCATCGGCGGCGGAGGGTCGGGAAGGGCTGGCGTCAATTCCCCGAGCTGCTTCCACAGCTGGGGCGACTCCTCCGCAGCGCGCCGCCGCCCGTCATCGATGCGGGAGCGCCGCGCGTCCTGCCGCTCGCGCGCCAGTTCGTCGAGTCGCCTCGCGTCGAAGCCCTCGCGCAGTGCTGAACGCGCCAGGTCGAGATCCTCGTGCTCCGACTCCGCGCGGCCTCGGCGGATATCCGCTTCGGCCGAAGACACCGGCGCTTCCCTCTTTGTCGCCTCTTCGATACGGGCGTCGAGTTCGTCTTCCGAGTACCTCGTCATGATCGACCTCCGGGTCCCGCGGGTACCCGGCGGTGCCCGCGGACGGGACCGATGCTAGACCCGGGCCGAGCGCGCGTCTACGGGCTCGGCGACGACTCAGAGCTCGGGCGTCCGCGGCGGCACGGTCCGACGCGGGCGCAGTGACTCGAAGCCCGCGGCCCAGCGCAGCAGGTCGGCGTCCGAGTACGCGGCGCCCGCGAACGTGAGGCCCACCGGCATCCCGATGTCGGCCATCGTTCCCATCGGCACGGTCACCGTCGGGATGCCCAGGTGCCGGATCGCGAGGTTGCCGTTCGCGACCCAGACCCCGTTGCGCCAGGCGGCGACCGCGGACTCCTCGTTCACATCGGCATCCGCCGGGCCGACGTCGGCCACCGCGGGGAACACGACGGCGTCCAGGCCGAGCTCAGTCATCCACTCCTCGAGGTCGATCCGCCGCGTGCGCTCGAGACCCTCGATGCCCGCGCGGATCACGCCGGCGAGCAGTCCGCCGAGCGGGTCGGTCATGCCGTTCGCCCGTGCGCGCGTGACGTACTCCGAGATGTCGAGGTCGAACGAGCCGTAGCGGTCGGGCAACGCCCCCTCGGGATGCGGAAAGATCTTCGGCCCGTCCACTTCAGCGAGCGACGAAAGCCCCGGCTGCCCGTTCGCCGCGAGGAAGTCGTGCCACGACCACATCGACATGTCCCAGATCTCGGCGTCGAAGAAATCGGCCGGCACGATGCCGCGGTCGAAGATCGACGGGGCCCCGGCGCGATCGGCCTCGTAGTTGCTGACCACCGGGAAGTCCACGACGACGACCTCGGCGCCCGCGGCCTCCAGGTCGGCCTTCGCCTGCGCCCACAGCGCGAGCACCGACGCGCGGGGCTCGATGCGCTGACCGGTCGAAGCGCCGATGCCGGGGCCCGTGCCGGCATCCGGATCCTCGCCGAGGTACATCGCGGGAATGCCGAACCGCTTTCCGGAGAGAGCGGATGCCGCACCCTCGCCCAGTGCCGGGTACGAGTCCGGGCGCACCTCGGACGAGCGCGGGATCGGCACCCACGGCTGCGTGCGCCAGAAGTCACCGCGGCTGTCGGCGTCATCGGCGACCATGACATCGAGCACTTCGAGCAGGTCCGCCATGGTGCGGGTGTGCGGGACGACGACGTCCATCGTGGGCACGAGCGGCCAGTTGCCGCGCACCGAGATGACGCCGCGCGAGGGGGTGTACGCGCACAGCGCGTTGTTCGATGCGGGCGCGCGGCCCGACGACCAGGTCTCTTCGCCCAGGCCGAACGCCGCGAACGAAGCCGCGGTCGCGGTGCCCGAACCGTTCGACGAGCCCGAACCGAAGGCTGACGTGAGGTAGTGAGCGTTGTAGGGGCTCTCGGCACGGCCATACAGTCCGCGCTGCATGCCGCCGTTGGCCATCGGCGGCATGTTCGTCAGCCCGATGATCACGCAGCCGGCGCCGCGCAGGCGTTCGATCGAGAAGGCATCCCGGCGGGCGACGAGGTCGGCGAACGCGGGAGAGCCCGAGGCGACCGTCATGCCGCGGACCATGTAACTGTCCTTCGCGGTGTACGGGATGCCATCGAGCGGGCCGAGTGTCGCGCCGGCAGCGCGCCGGCGGTCAGACGCCTCGGCCTCGGCAAGGGCGTCGGGGTTGAGCTCCACGAGCGCGTTCAGATGTATTCCGCTCTGGTCATACGCCTCGATACGCGCGAGGTAAGCGCGAGTCAGCTCGACGCTCGTGGTCGCGCCGGATTCGAGGGCGGCCCGCAGGTCGGCGATCGACTTCTCGACGACCGGGTACGGCGTGCTCATCGGCGGTCCGACTTCGGCTGCTGCTGCGTGATGCAGTGGATGCCGCCCCCGCGCTGCAGGATCGGACGGGCATCGATCGTCACCACCTCGCGACCATACGCCTCGCCGAGGATCCCGGCCGCGCGGGCGTCGGCATCCGGTTCGCCGTACCCGCACGCGATCACGCCGCCGTTGACGACCAGGTGGTTCGCGTAGTTCCAATCGACGAAGCCGTCTTCATCGCGGAGGGTGTCGGGCGCCGGCAGCTCGACGATCTCGAGGCTGCGGCCCGCGGCATCCGTCGCCTGCTCGAGCACCGCGCGGATCTGCCGCACGACCGCGTAGTCGGGGTGCGAGGGGTCGTCCTGCCAGTGCAGGAGCACCCGGCCGGGGGCGGCGAAGGTCGCGACCATGTCGACGTGCCCGCGCGTGCCGGCGGATTCGTAGTCGCGCGTCAGGCCGCGGGGGAGCCAGATGAAGCTCGTGGCGCCGATCGTGCGGTTCAGCTCCCACTCGACGCGCTGCCTGGTCGTGTACGGGTTGCGACGCGGGTCGAGCTGCACCGTCTCGGTCAGCAGCACCGTGCCCTCGCCGTCGACGTGGATGCCGCCGCCCTCGTTCACGAGGGGTGAGGGCAGGTGCGTCGCCCCGGCGAGCCCGGCGACGGTGCTCGCGATGCGGTCATCGCGCTCCCACGTCGCCCAGGCGTTCGCTCCCCACCCGTTGAAGGTCCAGTCCACGGCGCCGAGCGCGCCGTCCTGGTCGAGGACGAAGGTCGGGCCGATGTCACGCATCCAGTAGTCGTCGAGCGGGGCTTCGACGACCTCGATCTCGCTCGAGAGGCGCCTGCGAGCCTCGGTGACCGCCGACGGATCGACGACCATCGTGACGGGCTCGAAGCCCGCGGCCGCGTTCGCGACGGCGGCCCACGTGTCACGGGCTTCGTCGGCCGAGGCCGCATCGTCACCGAGCGTGTTGCCCACGCGGGGGAACGCCATCCAGATGCGCTCCTGCGGAGCGAACTCGGCGGGCATGGTCCAGGTCATCGGGTGCTCCTCACAGCCTCGCCGGTCGCGGCGATGCTCTCATCTTGGTGGGTGTGGTGCGCGGGCGCATCTGTGTCATGGGCGCCCGGTCGGGCGGCCGGATCGCGGTACGGCATGGTGGTGCGCCACAGCAGGGCGTACAGGCCGGCCGCCATGGCCGGGCCGACGAGCGAGGACAGGTCCGCGCCGCCGAGCGCGGCCGAGATCGGCCCGGTGTACAGGGTCGTGTTGACCATCAGCACGGCGACCGTGGTGGCGACGACCATCGCGACGGTGCCCGGCAGGAACCAGCCGCCCGCGTACCAGAACGGGCTGCGACGAGTGGTGTCGTTCAGGGCGAGGCCGTCGTAGCGGCCGCGTCGCAGCACGATGTCGATCGCGTAGACCGCGACGAGCGGACCCATGACGGCGACGGCGATCTCGATCGCGTAGCTCAGGGTGTCGAGGAACCGCGGGGCGCCGTACAGCAGGTAGGCCGCGAGAGCCGCGGCGACCACGCCGACGATCACGACCGACACCGCCCGGCGGATGCGGGGGACGAACGCCTGCGCGTACAGGCCGGTCGAGTACGAGCACAGCACGTTGTTGGCCAGGGTCCCCACGATGATCGCGAGCAGGAAGACCGGGTAGAGCCACGGCGGCAGGATCTCGGCGATCGCCGTCTGCGGGTCGGTCATGTCGATCGAGGTGCCGGCGATCACGCCGAGGGCGGCGATGAGCACGGACGGGACGAACCCGCCGAGGGCGGTCCACAGGATGATGCTGCGGCGCGGAGTGCGGGTGGGCAGGTAGCGCGAGTAGTCGGCGCTCGTGCCCCATGACAGCGGTCCGGATGCCACCACGGTGAGGCCGAGCAGCAGCATCGCGATGTTCTCGCCGGCCGGCAGGGTCTCGGGGGAGTACGACCAGTCGGCCGCGGCGAGCACGAACACTCCGACGGCGGCGAAGACCGCGCCGACGGCGATGGACAGGTACGTGCTGGTCTTCTCGATCGTCGCGTGGCCGAAGACGCTCACGATCAGGCTGAGCGCGGAGACCGCGATCAGGAGCAGGATGCTGAACCCGTCGGGCAGCGTTATCCCCACGCTCGCGAGCAGCGCCTCACTCGCCAGCGTCGTGAACGCGACGTTCAGGACGATGTAGAAGAGGCCGATCAGCACGCCGAGGCCCGAGCCGAAGAGGGCGTTGCCGCGCACGCCGAACATCGCGCGCATGATCATGACGCTCGGGGTGCCGGCGGCAGGGCCGCTGATCGCGATCCAGCCGATCACGAACCACCACAGGTTGCCCAGCACGCAGATCGCGAGCGCTTCCCACAGCCCGACGCCGAGGAGGATCAGGATGCCGCCGAACACGAAGTTGAGGTAGAGGACATTCGCCGCGGCCCAGATGCCGAACAGCGCGCGAGGGCGTCCGTGCCGCTCGCTCTCGGGGATGTGGTCGATGCCGCGTGTCTCGATGTGCCCGGCGACGTCGCCGGGCTCGAGCGCCGATTCGGCGTGGGGTGCGGTGATGTTCATGTCATCCGCTTTCGATAGGTATAGTATTGATCAAGCGATCAATAAAGCCGAAGGTACCTACACTGGCGGGAACATGTCAAGCACTTCGATGAAAGTCCGCACGCGCAAGTCCCCGGCGCAGCGCTCGGCGGAGATCCTCGACGCCGCCACCGCGCTGGCCCGCGAGCAGGGGCTGAGCGCCCTGACACTGCGTGCCGTCGCAGAGCGCGCGGGAGTGGCATCCGGTCTCATCGCGCACTATCAGCCGTCCATGGACGACCTGGTCGCCCGTGTCTACAGCGACCTGGTCGCCGACGAGATCCGTGAGGTCCAGGAGCTGATCGGCACCCGTGATCGCCCGGCGCACCGCATGGCGGCACTCCTCGAGACACTGCTGGACGGCACGCGCGAAGACCTCACGGTGGTGTGGGTCGAGGCGTGGGCGCTCGGCCGCCGCAACCCGGCGCTCGCGGTCGCCGTGCGCGCGCAGATGGACGCGTGGCACGCGATGGTCGCGTCGGTCATCGACGAGGGCATCGCGGCCGGGTCGTTCGCCACCTCGAGTTCGTCGGATACCGCGTGGCAGCTGCTCGGCATGATCGACGGTCTGAACGCCCAGTCGCTGGCTCGCGGCATCGAAGGCGAGGGATACGCGCCGAAGATGGCGCGGGCCGCCGAGATCCTGCTGGGTGCGCCTGCGGGGTCGATCGACGCGCGCTGAGCTCGCGCGATGCGGCGTCGCGCCGTCAGTGCGTCAGCGAGTAGAACCGGAAGAAGCTGAAGTCCTCGATCGGCAGGATCTCCAGGTCCGCGAAGCCCGCTTCCTGCGCGTAGCCGCGGAGCGTATCGGGGCGCATGACGGTGCCCGTCGCCACGCTCGGCCGGTGCGACATGCTGTCGGGGAGGCAGACGAACAGGCTGAAGCCGTACATGATGCGTTCGAGGTCATCACCGGGCGCCGTGAAGGTCTCGGCGACCGCCTCGTCCATGACGATGACCGGACCGCCGTCGCGGACGGCGAGCCGCATCGCCGACAGCACGTCCACCGGGCGGGGCATGTCGTGGATGCACTCGAAGGCGAAGACCGCGTCGAAGGCCCCGAAGTTCGACAGGCCGTCGCCATCGGCGTTGTGGAATCGCACCCGATCCGACACACCGGCCTCGGCTGCGTTCGCGCGGGCGAGCTCGATCGACGGATCGTCCACGTCGAAGCCGTCCACCTGCAGGTCGGGGTACGCGAGCGCGAGCGAGATCGACGACCAGCCGGCACCCGTGCCGACGTCGGCGATGCGGGCACCGGGGCGCGTCAGAACCGACTGGATGCCGTCCACGCCGGCGAACGCGCCCGCCAGTTCGCCGAACCATGGCCGGTTCATATCGGCCTGGGACTCCCGGGCCTCGGCACCGAGCTGCCCCCAGCTCACCCCGTCGCCGGTGCGATACGCCTCGAGCAGATCGGGCAGGCTCGGCCCGACCGCCGCGAACATCCGGGCGAGCGGAGCCAGGTATGCGAGGCTCTTCTCGTCGGTCAGCACTTCGGCGGGGCCCGCGGGCAGCCGGAAGCGGCGCTCCGCGGGTCCGCTCCCTTCGACCAAGAGGACTCCGGCGACAGCCTGATGCTCGAGCCACTCGCGCGCATACCGCGGCGACGTCCCGGTGCGCTCGGCGAGTTCGGTCACCGTGCTCGGTCCGTGCGCGACGAGGCTGCGGTACCAGCCGAGGCGATCGCCCAGGTAGGTCGCGAGGATGTCCGCAGCACCGAGTGCCGACGCGAAAAGACGTTCGGCGAACTCGCCGGCGGTGCGGCCTTCATCGGGGCTCATGGCAACGCTCCTTTCGGCGAAAAGTCTGCCGCTCCGATCCCGCGCGCGCCACTGGGGGTCGGTGCGAGCTCAGGGGGCAGTTCTTGTCGCTTCGCGCGCCCGGATGCGGCAGATCGTGACACCTGAACGCAGGGCTCAGCGGATCAGCTGCTCCCACCCGTCGCCATCGGCGTGCTCGAAGATCAGATTCGTCTCGGTGTGGGCGACCGCCGGGTGCCCGGTCAGGTGCGCAAGGACGAATTCGCGCAGCTCTGCGGCATCCCGCGCCATCACATGCAGCAGGAAGTCGTCCGCGCCGGCCATGTGGAACAGGCTCAGCACGCCGGGCAGGCTGGGCGCCGCGCGGCGGAACGCCTCGATCTCCTCGCGCGCGTGCTTGACGAGCCGGATCGCGATGAGCGCCTGCACTGTCGCCCCGAGGGCGAGCGGGTTGAGGTCGACCCGGTAGCGGCGGATCACGCCACTGGTCTGGAGCCTGCGCAGACGCAGAGAGACCGTCGACTCGGCGATGCCGAGCGTCGA
>Ga0075367_10001474_pt1 | contig 10157 bp, 10 predicted proteins | sample EndMethybrTD3032_FD_71399 | JGI IMG/M metagenome (GOLD analysis project Ga0075367, IMG submission 71399) | Populus endosphere microbial communities from Tennessee, USA - Endosphere MetaG P. TD hybrid TD303-2 | ecosystem: Host-associated > Plants > Roots > Endosphere | place: USA: Tennessee...
TGGCGGGGAGCGTCGGGTTCCTGTGGCGGAACTGCGGTATGCCACGGGACGCCCAGTGGTGCCTCGACCGGGTGCTGGCGGTGGAGCACGAGCCGGGGCCGGAGCTCGTGCTGGCGTTGTGGGCGCGGGGAGCGGTGGCGATGAACCAGGGCGACCTCGATGTGATGCGGGGCTGGGGGATGCAGTGCGCCGAGGCCGCGCGCGAGTTCGGCGATCCCGGCATGATCCGGGCGTCGGCCTACCTCACGGGCGGGTACCTGGCCCTCGTCGGCCGGCTGCCCGAGGCGGTCGACGTCCTGGTGGCGGATCCGCCACCGCCCGTCGGGATGGACTGGCGGGGAGCCGCCCTGGTCATGAACAGCCTCGGGGTGGCCTACAGCCATCTGTACGCGGGCGACCACGACAAGGCGCGCGCGGCGGCCCGGGCGACCCTGGCGAGCAGTGAGCGCTGCGGTGAACGCTGGGCGAGAGCCTTCGCCGACGCCATGATCGGCCAGTTGGACGCCGTGCGGGGCGACACCGAAGCGGCCCGCCGCAACTGCCGGGCCGCGCTGGCCGGGCATCGGCTGCTGCACAACACGCTCGGCCTGGCCTTCACCCTCGACGTCCTGGCCGAGGCCGAGGCGGCGGGCGGGGACGGCCGGTTCGCCGCCCGGGTGCAGGGCGTCGGCCAGCGGATCTGGGAACTCCTCGGCCGCGCCCAGATGGACTCCCCGCAGCAGATCGCCGCCCGCCGCGCCCGCGAACGCACCCTCCGCGACCGCCTCGGCGACCGGGCCTACGAGCAGGCCTACGCGGACGGCGCGGCGATGTCGTACGACGAAGGCCTCGACTACGCCCTCAACCCGGATGCCCCAGGTGCCCCCGGCGCCTGAGGTGTGGGCCCGCCGAACGGCAGATGCAGCACCCGGCGCGAGAGCAGCCAACTCCCGTCGTCGGCACGGCGGAACGCGTCCTCGTAGTGTCCGACCTGCACCGGGGCACCGGCCGGGACGATGCCGCCGTTCCACCCGTCGACGCGGTAGGTCGTGAAGTACGAGGTGGCTGTGGCGGCCTCCGCGGAGACGACGCCGACCAGGACGTTCGACATGACGCGGCGCGAGAGCCGGTCGGCGGGCCGGGAGCCGAAATACCGCCGGAGTGCGGCCCGCCCCGAGATCAGCCGCTCACCCGCCGGCCACTCCCACCGCCCGTCCTCGGTGAACAACTCGGCGACGGAGCCCGGCTCCCCGAGGTCCAGCCGACGGACGAAATCCAGGATCAGACGCTCACAGGCACGTTCGGCGAGAAGCTGCTGCACGGGGTCCAGCTGTATGGGGTCCATAGGACTTGGTACCAGGGGTGGATCAAGAGGACGAGCGAATTAACCGGTTGGGCGGATTGAACCACTCACACCGCCACGTACGTCACCGGATCGCTCCCCGCCACCGCCTCCGCCCGCCCCAGCTTCACCAGCCGCCGCAGATGCGCCTCCGCCTCCGACACGGCGATGTTCCGTGATCCGTAAGGGATTTGGTCCCAGGGCCGGTTCCACTCCATGCGCTCGGCGAGCTGCCACGGGGTGAGCGGCTCGACCAGCAACGCCTGGAGCCCCGTGAGGCGTTCCTCGTGGTGGGCGAGCAACTCCCTTACGCGCTCAGCGGCGTTGGTGAACACGTACTGGTGGGCGGGGAGCACCTCGGCGGGGGCGAGGCGGCCGACGCGTTCGAGGGAGTCGAGGTAGTCGCCGAGGGGGTCGGTGATGGTGGCGTCGTCGGGATCCTCGTACAGCCCGATGTGCGGAGTGATCTCGGGGAGAAGGTGATCACCGCTGAACAGTCGCCCGTGGCCCGGGAGTTGGCTCGGATGCTCCTCCTCCAGATGGAGACACACATGCCCCGGGGTGTGACCGGGCGTCCAGATCGCGCGCAGCCGCCGCCCCGGGAGGTCGAGGAGCTCGCCGGGGACGATCTCACGGTCGGGCAGGGCGGGGGAGAAGCCCGGCAGGGTGGTGCGGGGAGCGGCGTCGCGCAGGGGTGCCACATGCTCTTCCGGGGCCCCGGCGGCGGTGAGCTTGGCGGTCATGTACGCGAACCAGCGCCCGGGCCGGGTCTCCCGGGTCCGCCGCACGATCGCCGTGTCGGCGGCATGCATCGCGATCCACGCCCCGGACGCCTCACGCACCTTGCCCGACAGGCCGTGGTGGTCGGGGTGATGGTGGGTGATGACGACGCCGTGCACCTCGGCGACGGAGATCCCGCAGTCGGCCAGCCCCTCGACCAGCTCGGACCAGGAGCCGGGATCGTCCCATCCCGTGTCGACCAGCACCGGCCCACGATCGGTGTCGACGACATACACCAGGGTGTGGCCGAGGGGGTTGTCAGGAATGGGCACCCGCACGGACCGTACGCCCCCGCCATGATCGAACGCCTTCACCATCTGCCCTCCGCTCCACGGCCTCCGCCCACTATAACTAGAACCGGTTTCACATTGGGTGGGGCCGCGGAAGCTGCGGTGGTCCCGGCCCCCGCCTCCCGCCGACGGTCGCCTCACGTCGCTCATGGCGTCCGGACTCAACGGCCAAGATCGATCGCAGGGCGGCCCATTAGTGTCGGGGCATGACGCCATCCCTCGCCGGCAGTGCCTTCGACTTGCTCCGCCTTGACGCCGTGCCCGACCAGGAGGCGCTGCGCCGGGTCTACGAACTCCCCGGAGACGCGGCCGTGCGCAAGCAGATGACCGAACTCACCGAGCAGACCCGGCGGTTGATCGGGTGCTCATCGCTGGTCCTGGTCGCCAGCGCGGACGCCCAGGGCAACTGTGACGTTTCCCCACGCGGCGGCCCCGCCGGGTTCGTCGCCGTCCTGGACGCACGGACGGTGGCGATACCGGACGCGACCGGCAACAAGCGTCTGGACACCCTGCAGAATGTCGTCGCCACCGGACGGGCCGGGCTGCTGTTCGTCATCCCGGGGCGCACCACGACGCTCAGGGTGAACGGCCGGGCCTGCGTCTCCACCCGCCCGGAGCTGCTGTCGCAGCTGACCGCCGTGGGCAAGCCGCCGGCCAGTGCGCTGGTGCTGGGGATCGAGGAGGTCTACCCGCACTGCCCCAAGTCGCTCCTGCGCAGCGGGGCCTGGAAGCCGGAGCGGTGGCTGCCGGCGGACGCCCAGCCGACCTCGGCCGAGGTGACGCTGGCCCAGCTGCGGATGCCGGGGCTGACGATCTCCGACATCGAGCAGGCGGAGGCGGACTCGCTGAGGTACCGGTACGAGTGACGGGACCAGGTGAAGCACTGCCGTAGAAGTGACCGCACAACCATGGGTCTGCGGCAGCCGCGGGAAGAACCCGCTGGTAGGCGCCTAACTGGCCCTAGGTCTGGCCTAGTTTGACTAGAACTGGTATCAGTTTCTGAAACACCGTCAGAAACGAGGGCAGTGGTGATGGCCGAGCTCGTGGAACACGGACAGCTGTTCATCGGTGGGGAACTGACCGATCCCCTGGGCAGGGACGTCATCGAGGTGATCTCGCCGCACACCGAGGAGGTCATCGGGCGGGTGCCGCATGCCTCGCGGGAGGACGTCGACCGGGCGGTGGGGGTCGCGCGGCGGGCGTTCGACGAGGGGCCCTGGCCGCGGATGTCGTTGGACGAGCGGATCGAGGTGGTCACCCGGATCAAGGACGCGATCGCCGTACGGCACGAGGAGATCGCCCGCGTGATCTCGTCCGAGAACGGGTCGCCGTACTCCTGGAGCGTCCTCGCGCAGGCGCTCGGCGCGATGATGGTGTGGGACGCGGCGATCACGGTCGCGCGGAACTTCACGTACGAGGAGACGCGCGACGGAGTCCTCGGGAAGATCCTGGTGCGGCGGGAGCCGGTCGGGGTCGTGGCGGCCGTAGTCCCTTGGAACGTCCCGCAGTTCGTCGCCGCCGCCAAGCTCGCGCCCGCGCTGCTCACCGGCTGCACGGTGGTGCTGAAGCCGTCCCCCGAGTCCCCGCTGGACGCCTACATCCTGGCTGACATCACGCGCGAGGCCGGGCTGCCGGAGGGTGTGCTGTCGATCCTGCCGGCCGACCGGGAGGTGAGTGAGTATCTGGTCGGGCATCCCGGTATCGACAAGGTCGCCTTCACGGGGTCCGTCGCCGCCGGGAAGCGGGTCATGGAGGTGGCGTCGAGGAATCTGACGCGTGTGACGCTGGAGCTGGGTGGCAAGTCGGCGGCCGTCGTGCTGCCGGACGCCGACGTCGCGACCTCCGTCGCCGGAATCGTCCCTGCGGCCTGGATGAACAACGGCCAGGCCTGTGTGGCCCAGACCCGCATCCTGCTGCCGCGCTCGCGCTACGACGAGTTCGCCGAGGCCTTCGCGGCGGCGGCGAGCGCGCTGGTGGTCGGCGACCCGCTGGACGCGGCGACCCAGGTCGGCCCCTTGGTGGCCAAGCGCCAGCAGCAGCGCAACCTCGACTACATCCGCATCGGTCAGGAGGAGGGCGCGAAGATCCTCACGGGGGGTGGACGCCCGCCGGGGCTGGACCGGGGATGGTACGTCGAGCCCACCCTCTTCGGCGATGTCGACAACTCCATGCGGATCGCGCGGGAGGAGATCTTCGGGCCGGTCATCTGCCTGCTTCCCTACGGCGACGAGTCCGAGGCGCTGAAGATCGCGAACGACTCGGACTACGGGCTCAGCGGCAGCGTGTGGACGGCGGACGTGGCGCATGGGATCGAGGTCGCGAGGCAGGTGCGCACGGGGACGTACTCCGTCAACACCTTCAGTCTCGACATGCTGGGACCGTTCGGCGGCTACAAGAACTCGGGTCTCGGGCGGGAGTTCGGGCCCGAGGGGTACGGCGAGTATCTGGAGCACAAGATGATCCATCTGCCGGCCGGCTGGGAGGGCTGAGCGGCCATGGGCGACCGCTGGCACATCGAGGTCGACCGGTCCGTCTGCATCGGCTCGGCCCAGTGCGTCCACCGCGCCACCGGGGCCTTCCGCCTCGACTCCGCCATGCAGTCCCATCCCGTCGAGCCCGAGACCGACGCCAACGAACGCATCCTGGAGGCGGCCGAGAACTGCCCGGTGGAGGCGATCGTGATCACCCTGCTGGGGAGCGGGGAGCCGGTGTTTCCGCCGGAGGAGTAGGGGGGCCGGGCGGACGCCGGAAGGGTCCGAAAGAATCTTCACTTCAGGGGGTTATGTCTTCCTTCTGGTGTTCTATTCTGGTATTGGCCTACGAGGCGAGTGAGGGAGTTCGACCGGAGTAGCCGACATTGGCGTGACGCTTGGGCATCCGCCGGTGCCGACGTCGACGGTCGGGCTGAGAGGCCGGAAGGCAGCAGTCGGGCCGGACGGCGACCCCCAGAACCTGATCCGGACCATGCCGGCGAAGGGAACCCGTCTCGTAGGTTCTCCGCGTCCTGGGCGGCTGGACTCAGCGCGGCTGGTCCGTCAGGTCGATCAGGCGGCACACCGTCTCGATGTCGATCTTCACCTGGGCGATGGAGGCGCGGCCCGAGAGCCAGGTGATCAGGGCCGAGTGCCAGGTGTGCTCGATGACGCGGACCGCGGAGAGCTGGTCGGGGGTGGGGTCGGCCAGGCCCATCGCGTCCAGGATGATCACCGTCGTCTGACGCGAGACCTGGTCGACCTCCGGCGAGACGCTGCGGTCGGCGAAGGTGAGGGCACGGACCATCGCGTCGGCCAGATGCGGCTCGCGCTGCAGTGCGCGGAAGGCCCGCATCAGGGTCTCGGCGACCCGCTCGGCGGCCGTCTCGCCCTGCGGCGGCTTCTTCCGCAGCGTGCCGTGCATGTGCTCCAACTGGTCCTGCATCGTGGCGACCAGCAGATGCACCTTGGACGGGAAGTAGCGGTAGAGCGTGCCCAGCGCCACCTGCGAGGACTCGGCGACCTCCCGCATCTGCACCGCGTCGAAACCGCCCCGGCTGGCCAGCTGGGCGCTCGCGTGCAGGATGCGGCGACGGCGCGCCTCCTGCCGCTCCGTGAGGGGCGGGGAGGACGTCCGAGCGGTGGCGTCGAGCTTGGCTTCCGCAGGCATGGGTCCCGTTCCGTGACAGTCGGTGAGGGCCGGGGCGGGCCCTGGTGATCGACCGAGCATGGCAGGGCGTCCGCCGTGGCGCGAATCACCTGATCCACTGCTCACGGTGTCCCTACCTGCCGGTAGATTCAGAGCCTCCTGGACGATCAAGTCTGAAACTTGTTCTAGATTAGCGTCCCGGCGTAATCTCGCGGGACAGTGCATGCAGAAGGGGGCCCAGAGTGACCGCTGAGGCCAGTCAGGCGGGTCCCCAGGAGGACCTCGCCGCCGACGGCGAGCGACCGCTCCACATCGCGCTCCTCACCTATAAAGGGAACCCGTTCTGCGGCGGCCAGGGCGTCTACGTCCGCCACCTCTCCCGCGAGCTGGCCCGCCTCGGCCATCGCGTCGAGGTCATCGGCAGCCAGCCGTATCCCGTCCTCGACGAGGACGAGGGCTACGACGGCCGCCTGAGCCTCACCGAGCTGCCGAGCCTCGACCTCTACCGCTCGCCCGACCCCTTCCGCACCCCGCACCGCGACGAGTACCGGGACTGGATCGACGCGCTGGAAGTGGCGACGATGTGGACCGGTGGCTTCCCGGAGCCGCTCACCTTCTCCCTCCGCGCCCGTCGTCATCTCCGCGCCCGGCGCGGCGAGTTCGACGTCGTGCACGACAACCAGACCTTGGGATACGGGCTGTTGGGGGATGTGGGTGCCCCGCTGGTCACCACCATCCACCACCCCATCACCGTGGACCGGCAGTTGGAGCTGGACGCCGCCGAGAACTGGCAGCAGCGCATGTCCAAGCGCCGCTGGTACGCCTTCACCCGCATGCAGAAGCGGGTCGCGCGCCGGCTGCCCTCGGTCCTCACCGTCTCCGGCACGTCCCGCACCGAGATCGTCGACCAGCTGGGGGTACGGGACGACCGTATCCACGTGGTCCACATCGGCGCCGACACCGACCTCTTCTCGCCGGATCCGTCGATCCCCGTGGTCCGCGGGCGGATCGTCACGACGTCCAGCGCCGATGTCCCGCTCAAGGGCCTGGTGTTCCTGGTCGAGGCGCTCGCGAAGGTGCGCACCGAGCACCCCGACGCCCACCTCGTCGTCGTCGGCAAGCGGCCCACGCAGGGCCCGGTCGCCCAGGCCGTGGAGCGCTACGGCCTCGAAGGCGCCGTCGAGTTCGTCAAGGGCATCTCGGACGCCGAACTGGTCGACCTGGTCCGCTCGGCGGAGGTCGCCTGCGTGCCGTCGCTCTACGAGGGCTTCTCGCTGCCCGCCGCGGAGGCCATGGCCACGGCGACGCCGCTGGTCGCGACGACCGGCGGGGCGATTCCCGAGGTGGCCGGACAGGACGGCGAGACGTGCCTGGCGGTGCCGCCTGGGGACTCGGGAGCGCTGGCCTCCGGCTTGAGCCGGCTGCTGGGTGACCCGGAGTTGAGGGCGCGGCTCGGCGCCGCCGGGCGTGAGCGGGTGCTACGGCACTTCACGTGGGCGCGGGCCGCCGAGGGCACGGTGACCCGGTACCGCGAGGCGATCGCCCGCTCCGCGGGCACGGCCACCAGCCGCCCCGCGGCCCCGACTCCGGGCCGCTCCGCGGCCTTTGCGGATGCCGACCTGACCGGTGCCCCCCAACCGTCCGACGCCGATATCAACACCGAAAGCAGGGCCACGTGCTGACCGTCGACTTCTCCCGGTTCCCGCTCGCCCCGGGCGACCGCGTTCTGGACCTCGGATGCGGTGCCGGCCGGCACGCGTTCGAGTGCTACCGGCGCGGTGCCCAGGTCGTGGCGCTCGACCAGAACGGCGAGGAGATCCGCGAGGTCGCGAAGTGGTTCGCGGCGATGAAGGAGGCCGGGGAGGCGCCGGAGGGGGCGAGCGCCACCGCCATGGAGGGGGACGCCCTCGCGCTGCCCTTTCCCGACGAGTCCTTCGACGTCGTCATCATCTCCGAGGTGATGGAGCACATCCCGGACGACAAGGGCGTACTCGCCGAGATGGTCCGGGTGTTGAAGCCCGGCGGCCGTATCGCCATCACCGTCCCGCGCTACGGTCCCGAGAAGGTCTGCTGGGCGCTGTCCGACGCGTACCACGAGGTCGAGGGCGGCCACATCCGCATCTACAAGGCGGACGAGCTGATCGCCAAGATCGAGGAAGCCGGACTGAAGCCGTACGGCACGCATCACGCCCACGCGCTGCACAGCCCCTACTGGTGGCTGAAGTGCGCGTTCGGAGTCGACAACGACAAGGCGCTGCCGGTGAAGGCGTACCACAAGCTGCTCGTCTGGGACATCATGAAGAAACCGCTGGCCACCCGGGTCGCCGAGCAGGCGCTGAACCCGCTGATCGGCAAGAGCTTCGTGGCGTACGCGACCAAGCCGCACCTGCCGGCGGTGGACGCGCGGTGACGACGCCCCGGACAGAACACCTCGTCCTGCCCGGGGTCCTCACCGCCGGGCAGGCCGCCGCGACCGTCGCCGGCATCCTCGCCGTACAGCGGGAGGACGGGGCGATCCCGTGGTTCCGGGGCCATCACCTGGACCCCTGGGACCACACCGAGGCCGCGATGGCGCTGGACGCGGCCGGTGAGCACGAGGCCGCCGAGCGGGCCTACGAGTGGCTGGCCCGGCACCAGAACGAGGACGGCTCCTGGTACGCGGCCTACGCCGACGGCGACTTCGCGGACGTCACCGACCGGGGCCGGGAGACGAACTTCGTCGCCTACATGGCCGTCGGCGTATGGCACCACTACCTCTCCACCGGCGACGACACGTTCCTGGACCGCATGTGGCCGGCCGTCCACGCGGCGATCGAGTACGTCCTCCGACTCCAGCAGCCCGGTGGGCAGATCGGCTGGAAGGGCGAGGACGACGGCACCTTCACCACCGACGCGCTGCTGACCGGCTCCTCGTCCGTCCACCATGCCCTGCGCTGTGCGCTCGCCATCGCCGAACAGCGTGAAGAGCCGCAGCCGGACTGGGAGTTGGCGGTGGGCGCGCTGCGGCACGCGATCCGCCGGCACCCCGAGCGGTTCCTCGACAAGGACCGCTACTCGATGGACTGGTACTACCCGGTGCTGGGCGGCGCGTTGACGGGTACGGAGGCCAAGTCCCGTATCGAGGAGGGCTGGGAGCGCTTCGTCGTCCCGCATCTCGGGGTGCGCTGCGTCGTCCCCAACCCGTGGGTCACCGGCGGCGAGTCGGCCGAACTCGCCCTCACCCTCTGGGTGATGGGCGAGTCCGACCGGGCGCTGACGGTCCTCCAGTCGATCCAGCACCTGCGGGACTCCGAGACCGGCCTGTACTGGACGGGCTACGTCTTCGAGGACGAGGCCATCTGGCCCCTGGAGCTGACCACTTGGACCGCTGGCTCGCTGCTGCTGGCGGTAGCCGCTCTCGGTGGCCACGAGGCGACGTGCGCGGTGTTCGGTGGCGAGCATCTGCCGGGCGGGCTGGATCCGGACTGCTGCGACTGACCGCGCCCCGAAAGGGGCGCGGGGCTGTGTCACGGTGCGGCTGCGCCGCGTGGGCGCGACCAGCCCTCACCGGCCCGCAGGTTCACCCCCGTCCTTCCGGCGGAGGCTCAGTGCCGCTGCATCCGGCCGGCGATCGCGTGGCCGACGAACAGGTAGACGACCGCTGCCAGGCCGTAGCCCGCGATCACGCGCGCCCAGGCCTTGTCGAAGGTGAACAGGTCGCGTGACCAGCCGGCCAGCCAGTCGGCCGCGTTGTGGACGAACTGCACCAGGTCGTTGGCACGGTTGGCGTCCAGCAGGTACATCAGAATCCACAGGCCCAGGATGAGGGCCATGACGTCGGCGACGATCGCTATGACCGCCCCGGCCCGATTGCCGCTGCTATATCGAGACATACCTTGCGGATTGCCGCCGCTTCCCGGATGAAACCCGAACGGCTTCCCCCGAGTGGCGCAGCACACCGGTCCGGGGCAGGCTGCCTGAGGAGACACCGACTCGGGGAGAGAACCCCGGAGGACCCGTGCCCGTACCGCTGTCCGTCCCCGTACGGCGCCTGCTCGTGGCGCTCACCCTGTGCTGCGCCCTCCTCGCCACCGGCACCGCCTGCTCCCGTGGGAGCGACACCGCCCAGGACACGGCAGCCGTCGCCGCCGCTGCCGACACCCCCA
>Ga0075367_10001475_pt1 | contig 10156 bp, 8 predicted proteins | sample EndMethybrTD3032_FD_71399 | JGI IMG/M metagenome (GOLD analysis project Ga0075367, IMG submission 71399) | Populus endosphere microbial communities from Tennessee, USA - Endosphere MetaG P. TD hybrid TD303-2 | ecosystem: Host-associated > Plants > Roots > Endosphere | place: USA: Tennessee...
GTCTTGCCGTCCTGCGCGACGACCGGGCACTTGAACGCATGCAGCTTGCCGCTGGTGATCGCGGCCTCCGTCTCCATCGCCGCCTTTTTCACGGCGTCAGGCATGTTGGTGTAAGGAGCCATCACGACGTACTTGGAGTTCAGGCCGCCCCAAACGTCGCCCGACTTCCAGGTGCCGGCAAGCGCCGCCTTGGTGCGCTCGACGTAGTACGGCGTCCAGTTGTTGGTGATCGCGGTGAGCTGACTCTTCTCGCCGAACTTGATCATGTCGGAGTCCTGCCCGAACGCGAACTTGCCGCGCGTCGCGGTCGTCTGCATCGCGGCCGGAGAATCCGTGTGTTGCATGATGACATCGGCGCCCTGATCGAGCAGCGCCTTGGCGGCGTCGGCTTCCTTGCCGGGATCGAACCACGACGACACCCAGATGATCTTCACCTTGATGTTCGGATTGACGGTCTGCGCACCGAGCATCGTGGCGTTGATGCCGGAGATCACTTCCGGGATCGGGAACGAACCGATGTAGCCGAGCGTACCGGTCTTCGACATCTTGGCCGCTATCTGGCCCTGGATGTAGCGGCCTTCGTAGAAGCGGCCCGAATAGGTCGCGAGGTTCGCTTCGCGCTTGTAGCCGGTGGCGTGTTCGAAATAGATGTTCGGATATTTCTTCGCGACTTTCACGGTTGCATCCATGAAGCCGAACGAGGTCGTGAAAATGAGCTTGTGGCCTGCGCGAGCAAGCTGCTCGATGGCGCGCTCCGAGTCCGGACCTTCGTTGATGTTCTCGAGGAACGTGGTGTCGATCTTGTCGCCGAGCTGCTTGACGAGTTCGCGCCGCGCCACCTCGTGCTGGTAGGTCCAGCCGAAGTCGCCAACCGGGCCGACGTAGATGAAACCGACCTTCATCTTGCCTTGAGCCGACGCCGCACCGACTGAAGCAAGCAACACCGCCGCGGCGGCAAGGAGAATTTTGCGCATGACCTGAACTCCGGGCTGGATAATTGGCCCGATTATCGCCAACCGGAGGCGCAGAGTCTTGCGGCTTTCTTCAGTTTTCAACGGTCCGGTACGAATGGGATGCCGAGCGAGGCCGGCGCGGCCGAACCGGACGACCGGCGCGTACTGGAAATCGCGACCAGCACCAGAATTGTCGCAAGATAAGGCAGCGATGCCATCAGTTGCGGCGGAATGCCAAGCCCTGCTCCCTGGGCGTGAAGCTGCAGGATCGTCACCGCGCCGAAAAGATAGGCACCCGCGACCAGCCGCAGCGGCCGCCACGAGGCAAACACCACCAGGGCGAGCGCGATCCATCCCCGTCCCGCCGTCATCCCGGCGATGAAAAACGGCGTGTAGGCGAGCGACAGATACGCCCCCGCAAGCCCGGCGCAGGCACCGCCGAACAGGACGGCCAGAAGACGGATGCGCAGTACCGGATAGCCAAGCGCGTGGGCCGAGGCGTGGTTGTCGCCGACGGCGCGCAGGATCAGGCCCGCGCGCGTGCGGTACAGAAACCAGCGAACCACGAAGATGAGAATAATGGAGAGATAGACGAAGGCAGTCTGCCCGAACATGATGCTGCCGAGAAACGGCAACGCGCTGAGACCGGGAATGGCGAGATGCGGCGCCGGCGTAATGCGCTCGCCGACAAACCCCGCGCCAATCAGCCCCGACAGGCCGACGCCGATGATGGTGAGCGCGAGCCCCGTGGCAACCTGATTGACCGCAAGACCGAGCGTAAGCGCGGCAAACATCGCCGCGAGTGCGGCGCCAGCAAGGATGCCGCAGCCGGCGCCAATCAACGTCGAGCCGGTGAAGTAAGCGCCGGCGAAGCCACAAGCGGCGCCGATGATCATCATGCCCTCGACGCCGAGATTCAAAACGCCGGCGCGTTCGACGATGAGTTCGCCGGCCGCTGCGATGAGCAGCGGTGTCGAAGCGGCAATCACCGAGAGGATGATGAGTTCAACGAGCATGCGCGCTCCACGAAACCCATTTGAAGCGGTAGAGCACCAGCGAGTCGCAGGCGAGCACGTAGAACAGGAGCAGGCCCTGGAACACGCGCGTCATGTCGAGCGGAAGCTTCATGGCAATCTGCGCCTGCTCGCCGCCGATGAAGGTCAGTGCGAGGAACAGACCCGAAATCAGGATGCCGATAGGATTCAATCGCCCGAGAAAGGCAACAATGATCGCGGTGAAGCCATAACCCGGCGAGAACGCCGGTTGCAGATGGCCGACAGGCCCCGCGACCTCGATGATGCCGGCGAGGCCCGCGAGAGCGCCCGATACGGCGAAAGTAAAAATGACGAGCTTGTCGGAATTGAAGCCTGCAAACCGCGCGGCGCGCGGCGCTGCCCCGACCAGACGAATTTCGAAGCCTTTGATGGTTCGCGACAGCACAAGCCACACCACGATGACAATGGCGAGCGTAAACAGCGCGCCGATGTGCACGCGGCTCCCTTCAATCAGGATCGGCACGGTCGCGACGGAATCGAATTCCGCGGTGGTCGGGAAGTTGTAGCCTTTCGGATCGCGCCACGGCCCGCGCGCGAGATAGTCGAGCAGAAAGTCCGCGACATAAACGAGCATCAGGCTGGTGAGGATTTCGCTCGCGCCGAAACGCACGCGGCAGATCGCAGGGATCAAAGCGTAAAGCGCGCCGCCAAGCGCGCCGAGGACCAGCATGACCGGCAACACCCACGCGCCCGCATCGGTGCCGTTGGTCTTTACCGCGAGCCAGCTTCCGCACACCGCGCCGATGAGGAATTGGCCTTCCGCGCCGATGTTCCAGACGTTAGCGAGATAGCAGAGCGACAGGCCAACCGCGATCATGACGAGCGGCGTCGCTTTCACGACGATTTCCTGCAAGCCGTAGCTATCGGTCAGCGGCTCGATGAAATAGACGGCCAGCGCGGCGAACGGATTTTTCCCGATCAGGCTGAACAGCACGGCCATGGTAACGAGCGTGAGCGCAATGGCGATCAGCGGCGACACGACCATCGCGAGCATCGAGCGTTCGGTGCGCCGCTCAAGCACCAGCATGGGACGTCTCCATGCGTGCGCCGCCCATGAGGAGACCGAGCGTTTCGCGGCTCGCCGAGCGGGCCTGCACCGGCTCAGACAGGCGACCCGCGAACATCACCGCGATGCGGCCGGCGATTTCGGTCAGCTCGTCGAGATCCTGACTGATGATGAGGACCGCGCTGCCGCGTGCGGCGAGATCGACCAGCGCCTGCCGGATGGTTGCCGCCGCGCCCGCATCGACGCCCCAGGTCGGCTGGCTGACGACGAGCACCCCGGGCTCGCGCAGGATTTCGCGGCCGACGACAAACTTTTGCAGGTTGCCACCGGAAAGGCTCGACGCCTCCGGATCGCGCCGCGCCTTGCGCACATCGAACGTCTTGGTCGCATGATCGACAACGGCGAGCATCGCATCACGAACGATGAAGCCCTGCCGCACCATGCCGGCAGCGGCATGGCCGGTGAGCAGCGCGTTGTCCGAAAGCTTCATGCGCGGCGCGGTGCCGTGGCCGAGGCGGTCTTCCGGCACGAAGGCCGCGCCGAGCTTGCGGCGCTCGCTGATGTGAAGGTGTCCGGCAGCAATGCCGTCGATCACCACATCACCCTCGCCTTGCGCGAAGCGCTCGCCGGAGAGAACCGAGAACAATTCGTCCTGGCCGTTACCCGCGACACCCGCGATGCCGAAGATTTCGCCGCCACGCACTTCGAGCGAGACGTTCGAAAGCCGCACGCCATGCGGGTCGTCGGGCTCAAGCGTCACGTCGTTGAGCACGAGGCGCGGATTGCCCACGGGCTTGTCGTGCGTCACCGCGACGTCGCCGATGTTTCCGCCAACCATCAGGCGGGCGAGCGAACCGGCACTTTCCCTGCGCGGATCGCAGGTCGCAACCTTCTTGCCGCCGCGCAGGATCGTCGCGGTGTCGCACAGCCGCTTCACCTCGTCGAGCTTGTGGCTGATGTAGAGGATCGCGCGACCTTCATCGCGCAGCCGGGTCAGCACGCTGAATAACTGGTCGGCCTCCTGCGGCGTCAGCACTGCCGTCGGCTCATCAAGAATGAGCAACTGCGGATTCTGCATCAGCGCGCGGATGATTTCGATGCGCTGGCGTTCGCCGGCCGAGAGTTGCCAGACCACGCGCGAAGGCTCGAGCGGCAGGCCATAGGCGCGCGAGACTTCGGCGAGGCGTGCGGAAATGACGGCAAGCGGCTCGTTGCCGCCAAGACCGAGCGCGACGTTTTCGGCGACGGTGAGGTTTTCAAACAGCGAGAAATGCTGGAACACCACGCCGATGCCTTGCGCGCGCGCCTGCGCCGGACCGGACAGTAGGACGCCCTCGCCTTTCCAGTGCAATTCGCCAGCGTCAGGTTGCAACAGCCCGTAAATGATTTTGACGAGCGTCGACTTGCCCGCGCCATTCTCGCCGAGCAATGCGTGAATCTGCTTCGGATAAAGATCGAGATCGATGGCATCGTTGGCGGTGAAGGCGCCGAATCTTTTCGTGATGCCTGATGCCCGCAGCAGCGGCAACGCACCGTCCGAAGATGACGCCGCCTCCGCCATCAATCCAAAGCCTGATAGACGAGCGTGTTGATGAGCTGGCGATAGTGCCAGCGCACCGGACCCGGAGTCACCGCCATATAGACGACGGCCATGTCCTCGCGCGGATCGGCCCACCAGTTGGTGCCGCCCGCGCCCGGCCAATTGAACTCGCCGACCGAGCCCATCATCGGCGTCACGCTTTTCCAGGAACGCACGGCGACGCCGAGGCCAAAGCGATAGCCCGCGCGCGTCGGGTCCGCGTTGGCGATGCGATTGTCGATATCGTCGTCGAGCTGATCGGACGTCATGTATTCGACGGTCTTGCGCGACAGGATGCGCTCGTCGTTGAGCTTGCCGCGGTTGAGCAACGCGAGTGCGAAACGCAGATAGTCGGAAGCTGTCGAGGCGAGGCACGCGCCGCCGCACTCGAACTTCAGCGGCTCGCGGCAATCGTGCAAGAACGGCCCGGCCGCATTCGGAAGGCCAAGCGCGTAACGCGCGCCTTTGTCCTTCGGCACGAGATAGCTGGTGTCATTGATCCCGAGCGGCGCGAAAATGTTGTCTCGGAAATATTCGCCCAGTTTTCGGCCCGTGATCTGCTCGATCACGAGGCCGAGCACATCGAGGCCGAAGCCATAGTCCCACGCCGCGCCGGGCTGGTGATAAAGCGGCGCGGACGTGAGCTTGTCGATGAATTCCGCCGGTGTCATTTTCGCGCCGGCCGCGCCTGAGCCTTCGGGCAGCATCTTGTGGACCGCAGTCGCACCGCGCCCGCCATAAACGAGACCGGAGGTATGACGCATCAGGTCCTGCAGGGTGATCTGGCGCTTCTGCGGCTCCATTGAAACGATGTTCTGGCCACTCGCGTCCAGCACGGCGACCTTCATGTCGGCGAATTTCGGAAAATATTTCGAAACCGGATCGTCCATCAGCAGCTTGCCCTGCTCATAGAGCTGGAGCGCGGCGACGGTGGTCACGGCCTTGGTCATCGATGCGATGTTGAACAGCGAATCCGCCGTCATCGCCACACTGCCCGCCTTGTCGCGGAAACCGTAGGTTTCGAAAAACGCGAGCTTGCCGCGCCGCGCGATCGCCAGCACGGAACCGGGCATTTTCCCGGCGGCGATATCGGCTTCGAGCACGGTGCGGATGCGCGCCAGGCGCTCGGACGACAGACCGGCATCTTCCGGGCGCACCTGCACGAGCACTTCGGCGGGGCGGCTGAGGAACCCGAAAGCGGGCTTGGGTGTGTTCATGGGATACTCCACGCGGACAACAGGCCGATAGCGTAGCACGCCTGCGCGGCGTGGCGATCTTGCCCGATAGACTATTCACATGCGGCAGCTACGATGCGGCCATGACAGATCGCAAACTCCGCCTCGGCGCGGTCGGGCTAGGCCGCGCCTTCAGCCTGATGCTGCCGACGTTCCTGCGCCACCCGCTCGTCGAAATGGTCGCGGGCGCCGACCCGCGCGCCGATGCGCAGGCACAGTTCACCCGGGATTTCAGCCGGCGTGCGTATGACACCATCGAGGAACTCTGCGCCGACCTCGACGTCGAGGCCGTCTACATCTCGACACCACATGAACTCCACGCGGAGCAGGTGAAGTACGCGGCCACGAAGGGCAAGCACATCCTTTGCGAAAAGCCGATGGCGCTGTCGCTGGAAGATTGCGCGGCAATGACCGCGGCCGCGCGCAAGGCCGGCGTCGCGCTCGTCGTCGGGCACAGCCACAGTTTCGATGCGCCCATCGCCAAAGCGCGCGAACTGATCGAGCGCGGCGCTTACGGCAAACTGCGGATGATCCATTCGATGAACTACACCGACTGGCTCTATCGCCCGCGCCGGCCGGAAGAACTCAACGATGGCGGCGGCGTGCTGTTCAATCAGGCGCCGCATCAGGTCGATGTCACGCGCTACCTCGCCGGCGGCGATGTGAAATCCGTGCGCGCGCTGACCGGCGCGTGGGACGGCAAGCGCCCCGCGACCGGCGCCTATTCCGCCCTGCTCACCTTTGCCGACGGCGCTTTTGCCTCGCTGACCTACTCCGGCTTCGCCCACTTTGACTCGGACGAGTTCATGAGCTGGATCGGCGAAGGCGGCCAGCCGAAGGATGCCATGCGTTACGGTGGCGCGCGGCGCGCACTCGCGGCAACGACCAGCGAGCAGGAAGCCGCGTGGAAGAACGCGCGCATTTATGGCGGCGCAAATTTTTCGGAGCCGCGTTCGCTGTTCAACCTCGAGCTGCGGCACCCCCACTTCGGCGTCGTGGTTGCTTCCTGCGATCACGCCGACCTGCGGCCGACCGCCGACGGGGTGATGATCTACAATGATCACGAGCAGCGCTTCGAGGCACTGCCGCCGCCTACCGTTCCGCGTGGTGAAGTGATCGACGAATTTTATGACGCCGTTATACGCGGCAAACCGCCGCTCCATGACGGCGCGTGGGCTACAGCCACGATGGAAGTGTGCCTCGCCATGCGCGAGTCGGCGGCCTCGCAGCGGGATGTGACGTTGCGACATCAGGTGGCGCTGCCCACCTGAGGCAGCGGGGCAAAAACACTGGGCCGCGATAAATTAATAGGGATATAAATAGAAAGGCTTCATTCGTGGCAGCCGAAACACTAGATTGCCCCCGAAAACGCTGAAGGGATTTTCGCCTTGTCTCACGATTACGATGTCATCGTCGCCGGCGCAGGTATCGCCGGGCTTACCGCCGCTCTCACCACCGCGCGGCTCGGCCGCAAGACCATGGTGATTGCCGGGGACGTGCTCGGCGGACAGTTGCTGAGCATCGAGAAGGTCGAGGGCTATCCGGGCTTTCCCGAAGGCATTCCCGGTTACGACCTCTGCCCGATCGCGCAGGAACAGGCGATGACAGCCGGCGCGGAATTTTCCCAGACCAACGTCGAGGCCATCACGCCGGAGGGCGACGGCTGGAAGGTGAAGACCGGTGAAGGCGACATGACCGCGCGCGCCGTCATTATCGCGACCGGCACCGCGCTGAAGCATCTCGGCGTGCAGGGCGAAGAGAAATTCACCGGCAAGGGCGTAAGCCATTGCGCGACCTGCGACGGTCCGCTCCTGAAGAACAAAGCGGCCGCTGTGGTCGGCGGCGGCGATAGCGCAATGCAGGAAGCGCTGACGCTTTCCCAGTTCGTTTCACAGGTCATCATCGTCAACAAGGCGGACGAGCTGACGGGCCAGTCGAGCTACCGGCAGCTCGTCGAGGAAAATTCCAAGATCGAAGTCCGCAACAACAGCACCGTCGAGGAGATTCTCGGCGATGCCGCGGTCTCTGCCGTCCGCGTCGCTAGCGGCGGCGCGAAGAGCGACGTTCCGGTCAACGGCGTGTTCGTCTTCGTCGGCCTCAAGCCGGAAACGAAGTTCCTGGAGGGTCTGGCGAAGCTCGATGCCGATGGCGGCGTCGAAACGGATGGCGCGATGCGCACCAAGCTGAAGGGCATCGCCGCCGCTGGCACAGTGCGTACGGGCGCAGCGGGCCGCGCGGCGGCCTCGGCAGGAGATGGCAGTGTTGCGGCGATCACCGTCGACCGCTACTTGGCCGACGGCAACTGGCCGGTGTAAACTGCGACTCAGGAATTGCGTGGCGTGCCCGCGCAGGAGGTAGCGATGGCTGAACTCATCACCGTCCATGACCCGCGCGGCTATCCGCCCAAGGTCGACGGCAAGCGCCTCGCGGTACGGCCCGACAGCCTGAACGGCAAGAACCTCTATCTGGTCGATTGCCTGTTCGATAATTCCGAAGTGTTCATGGACCAGTTGAAGGACTGGTTCGCCAAGCACCTTCCGGCGGTAAACACCAAAATCATCAAACCGCGCGAAAGCTGGGTCGACGACCCCGACATGCGCGCCAAGATCAAGGCGGATGGCGATGCAGCCATCCTGGGTGTCGGACTTTGAAGCACCTGTAGCCCCACGGTCGTGGGGTTGACGATGGCCCTCGAGCAGGCAGGTGTGCCTGCCGTAGCGGTCCATACCAATGTCTTCTCGCGCCTCGCGCAGTCGACGGCACGCGCCGCCGGCATGCCGCGCACGCGCCAGGCTTTCGTGCCGCAGCCGGTCGTCGACGTCTCGGCCGAAGTGCTGCGCGGCTATATCGAAGGCGTCGATCCGGTTTCCAAGAAGCCGTTCATGCAGATGATCGTCGAGGGCCTCACCGGCGCGCTCAACGACGAGGATCTGAAAGGCCTGTCGTTCGAACGCTCGACCCCTCGCCTGCTCGCGCCTGCGACCGAAGACGATCTCCAGCGGTTGTTCATCGAAAACAACTGGACCGACTTCATGCCGGTCATCATGCCGACCGAAGAACGCGTCGCGGCGATGCTGAAAGGCACGAGCCACCCTCCGGACAAGGTCGTTGGGCGGATGCGGCCGACGAACTTCCGCGAAGCGTGGGAACTTACCGTCGAGAAAGTTGCCGTCAACGCCGTGATGGCGGGCTGCAAGCCGGAATATCTGCCCGTGATTCTCGCGCACGCCGCGAGCAACATTTCCGCGCGCTCGTCGTCGACGACGTCGCTTGCCATGACGACCGTCGTGAACGGCCCGATCCGCAACGAGATCGGCATGAGTTCGGGCATCGGCGCGATGGGCCCGTATAACCATGCCAACGTCACCATCGGCCGCGCCTACAATCTTCTCTCGGTCAACGGCCAGGGCGGCTCGGTGCCGGGCGACACCTATATGGGCACGCTCGGCAACGCCTATAATTATTCGGCGACCTTCGCCGAGGCCGAAGAGCGCTCGCCGTGGCAACCGTTCCATGTGCAGCAGGGCTTCAAGCCGACGGACTCGACCGTCTCGATCTTCTTCGGTGGGCGCTACACGACCTCGGGCTTCGGGCCGCGCGATACGTGGAAAGAAAAGTTCGTCCGCTGCATCACCGCCGGCGACCACAATCAGGCGCCGCTGATCGTGATGGACCCGCTGGTCGCGCGGCTGTTCACCGAGATGGGTTTCGACACCAAGGAAAAACTATCGCAGTGGTGCGCGGAAAACGCCGTAATGCCGGCGCGCGAATACTGGGACGACCAGTGGGTGCAAACGCTGACCCTGCCGCTTGCGGTCGCGGGCGTAGAGCCGCATGCCTCGAAGCTCAAGGCGCCGCCGGACCAGCTCGTGCCGCTCTATCAACCGAACGAGATCAACATCGTCGTGGTCGGCGGCGAGACCCAGGGCGCATTCCGCATGATCGGCGGGCGCTATACGCGGGCGGCGACGATTTCCGTCGATGCGTGGCGGTAGCCGCACCCCTGCCGTGCTGCGGCCTACCTTGACTTGAAGCCCTTTCCCTTCAGTTTAGCGTCACCTTAAGGGAGGCGACGCTGACCCGTCCGTTCAATCGCACCGTGAGATATTGCGCGCTGCTCGCGCTGTTGGCGGCTGCGCCTTTCTCTGCATCCGCGCAGGAATGGCCGTCCCGCCAGATCAAGATCGTGACACCGCTCGCGGCGGGCGGCGCAGCGGACATTGTCGGGCGCACGGTCGGCGACGTTCTCGCCGCGAATGTCAAGCAGCCGGTCATCATCGACAACCGGCCTGGCGGCGGAGGGACGCTTGCAGCCTCCGTGGTCGCGC
>Ga0075367_10001477_pt1 | contig 10151 bp, 9 predicted proteins | sample EndMethybrTD3032_FD_71399 | JGI IMG/M metagenome (GOLD analysis project Ga0075367, IMG submission 71399) | Populus endosphere microbial communities from Tennessee, USA - Endosphere MetaG P. TD hybrid TD303-2 | ecosystem: Host-associated > Plants > Roots > Endosphere | place: USA: Tennessee...
GCCATTGCGACCGGACAGAACTGCCCATAGCTTCCACGATCGGTTTGCTCGGACATGGCGACCTCCAAATTTCCCTGCCCTGGTTGGGCGCTGCAACGCAAGGCGCTGCAAATAAAACGAGAAAAAAGCAGTACAGGATCTGTACTGCAAGGCGCAGCGCGCGTCACTGCGACATCGGATGCGCACACACTCCATGCGTCCGTTCGTTGTTGCCGTGCATCCGGAAATTGTCGTGACGCATCAGCGATTCCGGCCGGAATGCGGCGTCTGTTTCAATCGTGTTTCGTCCGCCCTTCGCACGTTTCAAACCGGTTTCATCGCCGCCGAAGCCCAGTCCAGTTTCTGAACTGGAGCGGTTTGCGTGATGCAACGAATAGTCCGGCACACCGCCCAATCAGGAGTTTCGGATGAACACGATCACCCCCATCAACACCGCAACCGCCACCCCGCACGCCATCATCGACACCGCCCGCGAGCTCGGCCCGATCTTCGCCAAGCGGGCCAATGAAGCACCGAGCGAGGACGCGTTCGTCGCCGACAACTTTGCGCTCCTGAAGTCGAGCGGCCTGGTCGAGGCCGGCGTGCCGAAGGACCTCGGCGGCGGCGGCGCCGGCATCGACGAGCTGGCGACGATGCTGCGCACCCTCGCCTACCACTGCGGCTCGACCGCGCTCGCCTTCTCCATGCACACCCACCAGGTGGCGATCCCGGCCTGGCGCTTCACCCACGCGAAGGTCGCGGCAATGGAGCCGCTGTTGAAGCGGATCGCCGCGGAGCGGATCTTCCTGCTGTCGAGCGGCGGCTCGGACTGGATCAACGGCTCCGGCAAGGCCGAGAAGGTCGAAGGCGGCTACAAGATCACTGCGCGAAAAGTGTTCTCGTCCGGCGCGCCCGCCGGCAACCTCCTGATGACCGGTGCGATCTATCAGGAAGCCGGCAAGCCGCCGGCGGTGCTGCACTTCGGCGTGCCGATGAACTCGCCGAACGTGAAGGTGCTCGACACCTGGCGCACGCTCGGCATGCGCTCGACCGGCTCGCATGACATCATGATCGACGGCCACGTGGTGCCGGACGCGGGCGTTTCGCTGAGCCGCGAGGCCGGCAAGTGGCATCCGCTGTTCCAGATCATCTCGACCATCGCCTTTCCGCTGGTCTACTCGGTCTATCTCGGCGTCGCCGAAAGCGCGCGCGACATCGCAATCGACATCGCCAGCAAGAAGCAGAGCCGCCACGCGCTCGAGCTCGCCGGCCGCATGGACACTGAATTGGCCGGCGCACGTCTCGGCAGCGAGTACATGCTCGACGCGATCCGCAAGAGCGCGCCGAATGCGCAGACGGTCAACCAGGTGATGATCGGCAAGCAGCTCGTCACGCAGCACGCGATCGCGGCCGTTGAGCTTGCGATGGAGCTTGCAGGCGGTGCAGGCTTCTATCGCGCGGCCGGCCTCGAACGTCGCTTCCGCGACATTCAGGCCGCCCGCTATCATCCGCTGCAGGCCTCGGCCCAGGCCGAATATGCCGGCGCGATGGCGATGGGGCAGCCGGTCGATCACATCTTCTGATCGCGCGACCGCGCCTCGTTTTCGACAAGCAAAGGCCGGCGACCATTCGCCGGCCTTTTTCGCGACTTGCGTGTGCCCCGCCATGGTTGACAAGCCATGAAGCGGGAACCCGCGTTTGCGCCGACCGGGTCAACCTGAGGTAAGGCGGCGGCTGCTACCACACGTCAAAAGAATTCCCGCGCACCGGAACGGCGACATGTCCCTCTTGCAAGATGCGGCCTGCCATCTGCTGGCCTTCGTGCTGACGTGCACGGCCTCCGCCGACCACCTGATCACACAGGGCGTCAGTGCTTTCGCCAGGAAGGACTACGAGCGCGCGGCAATCTTCTATTCGGAGGCGCTCGGCAAACCCGATGTCGACCTCGAGCGACGCCGCAAGGCGTTGCGCTTCAGAGCCACAGCCTATCACCTTGCGAACAAGCCGGATCTGGCCGAAGCCGACTACACCGCCATCATCAAGCTCGACCCATCCGACGCAACATCCTGGCGCGAGCGCGGCCAGTTCTATTACGCCGAGGACCGTTACGATCTGGCGCTGGCCGACTACGATCACGGCGGTCGCATGGCGCCGAGCGACGGCCGGTTCGCCGCCGGCAAGGGGCGCGTCTTTGCCGCACAGAACCGGCACGCGGAAGCCATCCCCTATTACGACGAAGCGATCCGGCTCGATCCGCAATCGGGTTCGTTCGTCCTTGCCCGGGCCGAAGCCTTCAACCTGCTGAAGCAGCACGCGCGGGCGATCGAGGATTACGATCAGGCGGAAACGCTCGGCAAGCTGGTCCGCTACGAGAAGATCAGGCTGCATGCCGGCCGCGGCTACGCGAAACTACAGCTCGAGCGCTACGCGCCGGCGATCGACGATCTCGACGCGGCTCTTGAGCTTGCGCCCGACCATACGCGAGCCCTGCAATGGCGCGCGCTCGCACTCGAGAAAGCCGGCCAGACCAGTCGGGCGATCGACGATTATCAGAAATTGCTGCGCAAGGATCCATTGAACGAGCAGGCCGCAGCCCGCATCCAGACGCTGCGCGCGGCCACATCCGCGAACTGATCGGTATTGCCGCACGCCGGAACGGAGCGTCCGTTCAGGGGTTGACCTCGGCAACCCTGAAACGAGGTTCCCTGCATGGCGAACGGCAAACCCGCGCTTCGAATCCCTCACGATGCCTATGTCTTCGTCGGCGATGGGCGCAAGGCCCTGCTCCTGCGCAACGAGGGCGACGCGCAATATCCGCACCTGAAGACCGAGCAGGTTTTTGCCAATGACAATCCACCGACCCGTGAGCAAGGTACCGACAGGCCCGGCCGCACCTTTGCCAGCGTCGGTGCAAGGCGCAGCGCCATGGAGCAGGCCGACTGGCAGACGCTGGACGAACAGCGTTTTGCCAAGGACGTGGCGGACGCGCTCTACGCGCTGGTGCTGGAGCAAAAGATCGAAGCGCTGGTGATCGCAGCACCGCCGAAGACGCTCGCCGAGCTGCGCAAATCGATGCACCAGGAAGTCGGCAAGCGCGTGATTGCCGAAGTCGACAAGGATCTCACCAACCAGCCGGTGCACGAGATCGAAAAGGTACTGACCGCGGCGTAGCCGCGGCCGCTTCTTTCCGCGTCACGGACCGAGCATCCATGCTCGCATGGATCGCCTGCGCGTTGCGCCTGCCGAACCCCTTGCACGGCCTTGCGATAAGCGGTTGAATCGCGCCGCCTCCACGCGTCGCTCGGCCACATCACAAGCAAAAGCTCAAGGGGAAACGCCATGAATGCGCCCGTCAAAGTCGATGCCTATCCGCTGAAAACCGGCGAGTTCGCAAAGCATGGCATCGCCGAGCGGCAGATCGACCACCTCGACGCGCTGATCAAGCAGCACATCGCCGAAGGCCGCTACCCCGGCGCGCAGATTGCGCTCGCCCGCAACGGCGAGCTGCTGCTGTTCCGCAGCTACGGCAAGACCTCAACCGAGGCCGGCGCCCAGGAAGTGAACGACCGCACGCTGTTCCAGATGTTCTCGCAGACGAAAGTGTTCACCAGCGCCACGGTGTGGACGCTGATCGAGGAAGGCAAGCTGTCGTTCATGGACCGCGTCGCCGACCACCTGCCCGAATTCGCCGCCCGCGGCAAAGGCGACATCACCCTGCATCAAGTGATGACCCACACCGGCGGCTTCCCGTCGGCGGACATCAGTGAGGCGACCTGGACCGACCACAAGCTGATGCGGAAAGAGGTCTGCGACTTCTCGCTCGACTGGACGCCGGGCACGCGGCTGCAATACCACCCGCGCGCCGCGCACCTCGTGCAGGGCATGCTGATCGAGAAGGTCACGGGCCAGGATTATCGCGACGCGATCCGCGAGCGCATCACCGAGCCGCTCGGCATCGCCGATGACGTGTTCGTCGGCGTGCCCGAGGCGCAGGACGCCCGTTGCGTCATGATCTCGGGCGAGATGGAGGCTGGACGGAACCGGCGCGAGGTTCGTGCCGCAGGCCTGCCGGGCGGCGGCGGTTACGGCACCGCCCGCGGCATCGTTGCGTTCTACCAGGCGCTGGTGAACAAAGGCACGCTGCACGGCCGACGCATCGTCTCGCCGCGCCTCCTGGCCTACGTGGCCAGGAACCAGACCGGCGAGATGGGCGATGCGGCGATGGCCGGCATCCCGATGCACCGCGGCCTCGGTCCGCACGTGCGCGGCGAGAGCGACCGCATCCGCGGGCTCGGCACCATCGGTGCGCCGAGCGTGTTCGGCCACGGCGGCGCAGGCTCGTCCTATTCCTGGGCGGACCCGACCTCAGGCGTGTCCTTCACCTACATGAGCAACAGCTTTGCGCCCGAGCCCTTCCACAGCCAGCGGCTCGACCGCGTCGCCAACATCATCCACGCCGCGATCGACTAAAGGAAAGCCAATGAACAAGCCTGAAATGATCTCCGGGACAAAAGGTCCGCGCGACGCCGCATGGGGTGAGAACAGCCCGGCCGACGGACCCTTGTGGCAGATCAAGGTGCTCGACCTGACGCATGCGCGCGCAGGCCCGACCTGCGTGCGCCAGCTGACCGACTGGGGTGCGCGCGCGCTGAAGATCGAGCAGCCCGGCGCCGTCGACGCCGCAACCGACGACCGGCACGGGTTCGACTTCCAGAACCTGCACCGCAACAAGCGCAGCCTCTCGCTGAACCTGAAGGAGGCGGACGGTCTCGCCATTTTCAAGGAGTTGGCGAAGGAAGCCGATGTGATCGTCGAGAATTTCCGGCCCGCGGTGAAGGACCGGCTCGGCGTCGATTATGAGACGATCCGCAAGATCAACCCGCGCATCATCTATGCGAGCCTCTCCGGTTTTGGCGACACCGGGCCTTATCGCGACCGGCCGGGCGTCGACCAGATCGCGCAAGGCATGGGCGGGCTGATGTCGATCACCGGCCTGCCCGGCCAGGGCCCGGTGCGGGTGGGCATTCCGATCTGCGACCTCACCGCGGGCATCTTCCTGTCGACCACCGTGCTGATGGCGCTCTACGAGCGTGACCGCTCCGGCGAAGGCCAGTGGGTGAAGACGTCGCTGCTGTCGGCGATCATCCAGATGCTCGACTTCCAGGCGACGCGCTGGCTGATCGGCAAGGAAGTGCCGCCGCAGGCCGGCAACGACCACCCGACCGGGATTCCCACGGGCGTGTTCAAGACAAAGGACGGCCACATGAACATCGCCGCCTCCGGCAACAAGCTGTTCGTGCGGCTCGCGGACGCGCTCGGCAAGCCGGAGTGGAAGACCGATCCGGTCTGGTCGAAGGCGTCCGGCCGGCGTCAGAACAAGCAGAAGATGAACGCGATGATCGACGAGGTCACCGTGACGAAGACGTCGGACGAGTGGGTGAAAATCCTGAACGACGCCGGCGTGCCGTCGGGACCGATCTACACGATCGACCAGATGTTCGCCGACCCGCAGGTCAAGCAGAACGGCCAGGTGCGCTCCGTCAAGCACAAGAAGCTGAACGAGATCAACGTCGTCGGCCAGGCCGCGACGATGTCGCGGACGCCCTCGACGATCCGCATCCCGGCGCCTGATGCCGGCGAGCACACGGACGCGGTGCTGCAGGTTCTGGGTTACGACAAGGACCGCATCGCCGAGTTGAAGAAGCGGCTGGTGGTGTAAGATCTCCAGCCGATAGTTCCGGGCGAAGAGCCCATTATTTCGTCATGGCCGGGCTTGTCCATAGCCGTTCGAAGAACGGCATCGCTTCGCTTGCCTTCGCCATCCACGTCTTTAAGACTCGCGAACTTCGAAAGAACGTGGATGGCCGGGTCAAGCCCGGCCATGACTGAGACATGGCAGAACGACTGAACGGCTACCGCATCCTGATCCTCGAGACGCGCGAGGAGGCGCAGTTCTCGCGCCTGCTGAAAGACCAGGGCGCCGACGTGATGCAGTGCCCGATGTTCACCATCAACGACGCGCCGGATCCGGCACCCGTCGAGGCCTGGATCAAGCGCTTCATCGACAAGCCCTGCGACGATCTCGTGCTGATGACGGGCGAAGGCTTGCGACGCATCCTGAAAGTCGTGCGGCGGCTCGACGTGGAAAAACCGTTCCTCACAGCGCTCTCAAGCGCGCGGAAATTTGCGCGTGGTCCCAAGCCGGTAAAGGCATTGCGTGAAGTGGGTCTTGAAGCGCAGGTGATCACCGAGAAGCCGACCTCGGAAGGCATCGCCGAGACGTTTGCCAGGCTCGACATGACCGGCCGACGCCTCGGCCTGCAGCTCTATCCGGAGAAGGACCACGCCGCGCTGATCGGCGCCATCACGGCACGCGGCGCGACGGTCGATACCGTGCTGCCTTACGTCTATGACGACCGCGCGGCCGACCAGAACATCGTCGCGGCGATCGAGGAGATGGCGGCGGGCCGGATCGACGCCATCGCGCTGACGAGCTCCGGCCAGGTTCGCCGGCTGGTCGACACGGCAAAAGCAAAGGGTCTTGAGGCGCAGCTCGCGCGTGCGCTGGCCAGCACGCCGGTCGCCTCGGTCGGTCCGGTCGTGTCCGACGAGCTCAGCGCGTTCGGGTTCAAGACCGACATCGTGCCGGACAACGACGCCTTCTTCATGCGCCCGTTGATCAGCGCCATGGCCGCCGAGCTCGCGAAAACGCCGCCCAAAGCCCGCAGGACGGCCTGAAGGACGAGCATGCTGCATAGGCCCCTGAGCTTGCAGCAGGGCCTTGGCGGCGTCCGGCGCTTCACCAAAGCCCGGCCGCAAGCTACTAATTTCAAAGATTAATTTGGAACGAGACACGGCCCGCCAATGACCGTCGCCGACCTGCAGGACAATCCGCTCGCAAACCTCGACGTCAAACCGCATCCGACGATTGCGGAATGGGACGCGAAGGCCGAGCACATCAAGACACCGCTGAGCAAGGGCCATATCGTCTGGCGCAAGTGGGGATCCGGCCCGCCGCTGGTGTTCTTTCACGGCGGCTCCGGCTCGTGGACGCACTGGATCAGGACCGTGCCGGTGCTTTCGCGAGAGTACACCTGCTACGCCGTCGATCTGCCGGGCATGGGCGACAGCGCCCCATTCACGGGCAAGGACCTCGACCTGCTGCCCGGCGAAAAGACGGATTTCCGCGATCCGCTCGATCCGGCCTGGCAGCCACCGCCGATCGAGATGGCCGCGCTCTCGCGCGTCCTCAGCGAAGCGCTGGAAAAGATGATCCCGACGGAGAAGATCAACCTGGTCGGCTTCTCGTTTGGCGGCATGACCGCGGCGAACGTGACCGCGCGCATTCCGCACCGCATTCGCCGCCTGGTGCTGACGGGCGCCGCGGGCGTTGCGGCGCGCGATCCGACGATGAAGTCGCTTTCGAGCTGGCGCTTTGCCAAGACCGAACAGGATCTCGCCCGGATCCAGCGTGAGAACGTCGGCATCCTGATGCTGCACAACGAGAGCTCGATCGACGACCTCGCCGTGAACATCCAGATGCGCAACGGGATGCGCACCCTGTCGCGCAAGCCGCCGCGCCACATGTCGACCTATGCGGCGCTGGAAAAGGCAAAACCGAGCCTGGCGGCGATCTGGGGCCGCTACGATTCGGTCTCGGGCTGGAAGGTCGACGAGGTCCGCGCAGGGCTTTCCCGGATCGACCCTGCCCTCCAGTTCCACGTCGTGGAGGACGGGGGACATTGGGTCGCCTATGAAAGGGCCGACGAGTTCAATAGAGTGCTTGCGGGGATGCTGCGTCGGGACTGAGCTGGACGAACCTAGGCCGTTCGGATCGTGCCCGGTGCATGGGGGATCGACAGGCTTTGCTCGCCGTTTCGCCACGGGGACACGAAAAGTCGCAGCCGCACGGGCGCGCCTATGCGACGTGGATTTTGATCGCGCTCTCGGTCGCGATCTACGTCGTGCAGCTTTTGGCCGATGAGACCCGCGCTTCCGAGCTCGTGCTGCGCTATGGCCTGACGCCGGAAATCTTCTCGGGCGGCGAGCGGCCGTTCGGCGGCTCACCGCCGCTGCTCACGCCGCTGACTTCGATGTTCCTGCACGGCAGCTGGGACCATCTGGCCGGCAATATGCTTTATCTCTGGGTGTTCGGCGAGGACATCGAGGAACTGCTCGGACCCCTGCGCTTCGCCCTGCTCTACCTCGTATGCGGCGTCTGCGGTGCGCTTGGCTATGTCGCCATGGAGCCGCAGGCGACCGTCGCCCTGCTCGGCGCCTCAGGATGCGTCTCCGGCGTGATCACCGCGACATTGATGCTGAGGCCGTGCGAGCCGGTGACGATCGCGCTGCCCCACCTCGAGGTTCGCATTGCCATGCTCTGGGCGGTGGGCAGCTGGATCCTCTTACAGCTATTCCAGTTCCTCTGGCATAGCGACGAGGAGACCTTCTCCACGCTGGCGCAACCTGGTGGTATGCTCGGCGGCGCCATCGCATTCTGGCTGCTGTGTCCGCGCGGGACACGCCTGTTTCAGTGTTTTCAGGCGCAGGGCGATAGCCCAACGCAGGCAGCTGACTGACAGGATTGTGTCAGGATAGGGCAGGATCGGTCGGAAGACTGGGTTTCCGCCTGCGCCAACGCCATGTTAATGCGATGCACAACGCGACGATGGGGACTCCTCGCGAGAGCCTCCACCGCGCGACAACGTCTCTCGGCAGGGTGGAATGGCAGGTACAACGCGCATCGTCGCATTCGGTTTGGTCGTCGCTTTGGCGGCCACCGGCGGCTACTATTTTCTCGGCACCCGCGGCAGCGCGCCGGCGGCGCAGCAGCAGAAGGCCGCGGCTCCGCCGCCGGCCGACGTCGCCGTGATGGAGATCAAGCGCGCCGACGTGCCGCTGACGCTCGCCTATGCCGGCCGCGTCGCCGGCTTCCGCACGGTCGAGATCCGCGCCATGGTGTCCGGCACGCTGATGAAGCGCGAGTTCGCCGAAGGCGCGCGCGTCAAGCAGGGCGAGACGCTGTTCCGCATCGATTCGCGTCCCTATCAGGCGGTGCTCGACCGCGCCACCGCCCAGCTCGCGCAGGCGCAGGCCACCTCGCTGCAGGCCGAAGAGAACTTCAAGCGCATCCAGGAGCTCGCGGTAAAACAGGTCGCAACGCCGAAGCAGCTCGACGACGCACGCGCCGCCCGCGACCAGGCACGCGCGGCGATCCAGTCGGTCGAGGCCGACATCGACAATGCAAAGCTCAACCTCGAGTTCACCGAGGTGAAGGCGCCGGTGCCGGGCCCGACCTCGCTGCTGTCGCCGCCGGAAGGCTCGATCGTGCAGGCGCAGCAGACCGTGCTGACGACCATCACCCAGCTCGATCCGGCTTACGTCAACTTCTCGATCACCGACACCGAGTTGCGTGAATTCCGCGCACTCAGCGACAACCTCGAAAAGCCGCTCAGCGACGAGGACATCAAGGTGACGCTGCAGTATGGCGACGGCACGATGTATCCGACGGCGGGCAAGATCATCATGTCGTCGCAGAACGTCGACCTGCGCACCGGCACGGTGCAGATCCGCTCGGTGTTCCCGAACGCCGACGGCGTCATCCTCCCCGGCCAGTTCGTGCGGCTGATCATCAAGGGCATCACGCTGCCGAAAGCGATCGTCATCCCGCAGGCCGCGGTCTCGCAAGGGCCGCAGGGCACGTTCGTGTTCGCGGTGAACGACAAGAGCGCCGCAGAGGTCCGTCCCATCAAGCTTGACCGCGAGGTGAACGGCGGCTGGGTGGTGCGTGACGGGTTGAAGGAAGGCGAGACGATCATCGTCGACGGCATCATGCGTGTGCGTCCCGGCGCGCCGGTCAAGGCCTCGCCGATGAAGCCGAAGCAGGAAGCCGACGCCAAGGGCGCGGCGCCTGCAAGTGCGGCGGGGGCGAAGCAATGATATCGAAATTCTTCATCGACCGGCCGGTCTTCGCGTCCGTCATCTCGATCATCATCGTCATCGCCGGCCTCGTGGCGATGCGCTCTCTGCCGGTCGAGCAGTATCCGGCGATCGTGCCACCGGAAGTCACGGTGAGCGCCACCTATCCAGGCGCCTCGGCCGAAAGCATCGCCTCGACCGTTGCCGCTCCACTGGAGCAGCAGATCAACGGCGTCGAGAAGATGCTGTACATG
>Ga0075367_10001478_pt1 | contig 10147 bp, 7 predicted proteins | sample EndMethybrTD3032_FD_71399 | JGI IMG/M metagenome (GOLD analysis project Ga0075367, IMG submission 71399) | Populus endosphere microbial communities from Tennessee, USA - Endosphere MetaG P. TD hybrid TD303-2 | ecosystem: Host-associated > Plants > Roots > Endosphere | place: USA: Tennessee...
TCCGAGACCTGCGACCGGGACGCACGCACGGAGAGCAGCGTCACCCGAGCCGCCGAGACCGTGCTGCTGCGGTTCTCCCCGTCCTGCGGCACCGTCTGGTCCGAGCTGCGCACCCGGACCGGCGGCGCGCGGGACATCTGGATCAGGCAGGGCCAGGACGAGCTGTCCGCCCAGTACCCGGGCCACCGTTCGGACGGATACAGCAGCCCGATGCTGGCCGCATCGGACCCACGCGGGGCACAGGCGTGCGCAGAGGTGGCGGGGAAGCCGGCGTGCACCGGCCGGTTCGGCGTTCCGGGCCGCTGAGGCCCACTGCCGACGGCCCGCCTCCGCCCTTCCGGCAGCGCTACCGGGCAGGGCGGCCGGGCTCGGGCCGGATCAGCCGGCGCAGATGGTGAAGCTGATCGTGTCGCCCTTCTGGGCGGTCTTCGGGGTATGCGGGGACAGGCCGATCACCTGGCCCGGCTTGCAGCCCGGGGCGGCCTTCTCGGTGACGGTGCCGAGCTTCTGCTTGTTCTTCTGGAGGTACGCCTTGGCCCCGTCGAGGTCCCAGCGCCCGAACTCGATCGGGAGGGTCGTGCCGTCGGAGAAGAGCAGCAGCATGGTGGTGGCGTCGTTCTTGGCGGCCGTACTGCTCGCGGCCGGCCGTGCCTTGTGGGTCGTACCGCCGGAGATGGCGGCCAGGGCCGTGCCCCCGCCCGCCACGATGAGCGCGGTGGCCACCGCGGCGATGCCCACCGCCCGTCGGCGGCGGGTACGGCGGACGATCCCCGGCGCGTCGAACTCGGGCGCGTCGGCGGAGTCGGCGTAGTTGTTCATGGCGTTCACCAGTTCCTGTTCGAAAGGTGTGCACCCGGAAGGCCCTGCGTCGTGCCAATTCATCGGGTTCCTCCCTGTGGCCGGCGTGGTGAAGGGTCGGAGAGTGCGGGGAACTGGCCTCTGAGCTTCTCGATCCCCCGGGCGAGCTGGGAGCGGCACCGTCGACGCCGAGATGTCCAGGTCGGCCGCGATCTCGTCGTCCGAGAGGTCGTGGAAGTACCTGAGCACCACGACCGTCCGCATCCGCATGGGCAGTTGCTGCAGTGCGCGCACCAACTGGTCCCGGCTGTCGACCTGTTGGTACCGGTCGCCGGGTGCGGTCCGGTCGGGACCGTCCGCCACCGGGATCGCCCGGCGGAAGCGACGCCGGCGGTCGTTGGCCAGGTTGACCATGATCCGCCGTACGTACGCGTCCGGAGCGTCCTTGGCACAGATGTGCCGCCACTTGCGGCAGGCCCGCTCCAGCGTCTCCTGGACCAGGTCCTCGGCCGCGTGACGGTTCCCCGTCAGGACCAGGGCACCCCGGAACAGCGCGGCCGACCGGGCGTCGACGAAACCGTGGAAGTCCGTCTCCACACGCTCCCCCTTCCTGTCACCCCTCCTCGACGGGGAAGGCGTGCCATCTGCTGCACGGCCGCGGTGAGACCTGAGTCACAGTCCACGGATGGCCCAGAGTCCGGAACATCCCCACCCTTCCGATCGCTGTACGAGACATGAGCGATTACCGGATCGAGCACGACTCCATGGGCGAGGTAAGGGTTCCCGCGGACGCCAAGTGGCGGGCCCAGACCCAGCGTGCCGTCGAGAACTTCCCCATCTCCGGCCAGCGCATCGAGCGCGCCCACATCGAGGCGCTCGCGCGGATCAAGGGCGCGGCGGCGAAGGTGAACGCGCGGCTCGGGGTGCTCGACAAGGACATCGCGGAGGCGGTGCAGGAGGCGGCCGAGGAGGTCGCGCGCGGGGACTGGGACGAGCACTTCCCGATCGACGTCTTCCAGACCGGTTCCGGTACCTCGTCCAACATGAACACCAACGAGGTCATCGCCACGCTGGCGACCGAGCGGCTGAGGAAGGACGTACACCCGAACGACCATGTGAACGCGTCCCAGTCGTCCAACGACGTCTTCCCTTCGTCCATCCACATCGCCGCCACCGGCGCCGTCACCCGGGAACTGATCCCGGCCCTGGAGCACCTCGCCGACTCGCTCACCCGCAAGTCCGAGGAGTTCGCGGACGTGGTGAAGTCCGGGCGGACGCATCTGATGGACGCGACGCCCGTGACCCTGGGGCAGGAGTTCGGCGGATACGCGGCCCAGATCCGGTACGGCGTCGAGCGGTTGTACGCCTCGCTTCCCCGCCTCGCCGAACTGCCCCTGGGCGGTACCGCCGTGGGCACCGGCATCAACACCCCGCCCGGTTTCTCCGCCGCCGTCATCGAGGAGGTAGCCCGCGTCACCGGGCTGCCGCTGACCGAGGCCCGCGACCACTTCGAGGCGCAGGGCGCGCGGGACGGCATCGTCGAGACCAGCGGGCAGCTGCGGACCATCGCCGTGGGACTGACGAAGATCGCGAACGACCTGCGGTGGATGTCCTCCGGGCCGCGGACCGGCCTCGCGGAGATCAACCTGCCCGATCTGCAGCCCGGTTCGTCGATCATGCCCGGCAAGGTCAACCCGGTGATCGCGGAGGCCGTGCTCATGGTCGCCGCCCAGGTCACGGGAAACGACGCGACCGTCGCCACCGCCGGGGCGGCCGGCAACTTCGAGCTCAACGTCATGCTGCCGGTGATCGCGAAGAACGTACTGGAGTCGATCCGGCTGCTGGCCAACGTCTCGCGGCTGCTCGCCGACCGGACCGTCGACGGGATCACGGCCAACCGGGAGCGCGCGCGGGAGTACGCCGAGTCGTCGCCGTCCGTGGTCACCCCGCTGAACAGGTACATCGGCTACGAGGAGGCCGCCAAGGTCGCCAAGAAGGCGCTGGCCGAGCGGAAGACGATCCGCCAGGTCGTCCTGGAGAACGGGTATGTGGAGCGCGGCGACCTCACGATGCAGCAGCTCGACGAGGCGCTGGATGTCCTGCGTATGACGCGGCCGTAACCATTCGTCGACCAGGTCTCGCCGGGGCGAGAACCGTGACGCGTGCCGCAGCGTCGTATGCCCATGGCACCTAATATCTGTGCATGGCAGAGGGCGGAGCGGTGAGAGCGGACGCGGCGGCGGGTACGGCGGCGGGCTTCTGGGCGCCCGGAGCCCAGATCCTGTGGCGGTACCGGGAGAACGCCGGTGAGCGCTTCCACATCGCCCGCCCCGTCACGGTCGTCCGTGACGACGCCGACGTGCTCGCCGTGTGGCTCGCGCCCGGCACCGAGTGTGTGAAGCCGGTCCTCGCCGACGGCACGCCCGTGCACGTCGAGCCACTGGAATCGCGGTACACCAAGCCGCGGACCGTCCAGCGGGACCGATGGTTCGGCACGGGCGTGCTGAAGCTGGCCCGGCCCGGTGAGCCCTGGTCGGTGTGGCTGTTCTGGGAGCCGGGCTGGCAGTTCAAGAACTGGTACGTGAACCTGGAGACCCCGCTGACCCGTTGGCACGGCGGGGTGGACTCCGAGGACCACTTCCTGGACATCTCCGTGCACCCGGACCGCAGTTGGCACTGGCGCGATGAGGACGAATTCGCACAGGCCCGGACAGACGGGTTGATGGACGATCAACTCGCCGCACGGGTGCGCGAAGCAGGACGTTCCGCAGTAGAGGTGATCCGCTCCTGGGGCCCTCCGTTCAGCGACGGCTGGCAGCAATGGCGCCCGGATCCGTCCTGGGCTGTACCTTCTTTGCCGGAGGACTGGGACCGTACGCCCGCGCATCTGTCCTCATGAGACCCTTGATGCGCCCCCGGTCCACAACCGTAGGATCGTCCTCCGCAAGGGCGCAGGGCGGCAACTCCCGGAGCATGCGCTGGGCTTGACCGAACGTCACCGAGGGGCGGCAGGACGTGAGCGAGGGGTACGAGGGCAACACCGGAGCGAGCCGTGGACGGTTCGTTTCCGGCACAGGAACAGCCTCTGACCACGCGGGAATTCCGTTCCGGGGACACGTATTCCGGGTATCGGGATTCCTGCGGGACCACCTGCGCGTACGACGCGCAGCCCCGGACGGACGGATTCGACACGCGTGACGGAGCACCCCATCTCCTTCGAGCGCCCGGGCGCCGACCCTGCGGACCCCCGCGGGGCACTCCTGCACACCCCGACGCAGGTGCCCGACACTCCCACGGCGGCCTTACCCGCACAGGCGCGCACCGGAGAGACACCCTCGACGCCGGGGACCGCCGCACCGTGCGGCAAGGGAAAGGAGCCGGCCTCGCCTCCCGACACCACGGGCACGGGCCCGGAGCACTCCCAGCCCGCCGCCGTAGAAGCCGTAACGCCCGACACGCCCCGTCCGCGGCCCGCGCCCGAGGCCATACCGGCGCAGCCGGGGGCCGAGCGGGACGGGCCGCAGGGCGGCGGCGAGGGTCAGGAGCGCCGCAAGGGACAGGGGCACGCGCCCGGACAGCCCACGCCCATGCGACGGGACGGGGACCGGTTGCGGTTCGTCGGTGCCGCCACCCGGCGCATCGCGCGCGGCATCGACCTCGACGAGATCGTCATGGGGCTGTGCCGGGCCACCGTGCCGACCTTCTCGGACGCGATCCTGGTCTATCTGCGCGACCCGCTGCCGGTCGGCGACGAGCGGCCCACGGGCCCGCTGCTGCTGCGCCTGCGGCGCACCGACCGCATCCCGGCCGAGCGGGACAGCGAGGGCGCCGGCTTCTCGCCCGCGCTCCAGCCGGAGCCGGCCGAGCTGTCCGAGCTCGACTCGCTCGGCGCGGAGCTGTGCGAGGTACGGCCGGGCAGCGCACTCGCGGAGGTGCTGCGCGGTGTCCGCCCGGTCTTCACGGACGCGCCGGCGGCCCATGCCGCCCTGCCGGAACTTCTGGGCGAGGGCGGGGAGTTGCTGGTGCCGGCCGGTCAGCGGGCGATTCTCGCCCCGCTGCGGGGGCGCCGGCGGGTGATCGGTGCCGCTCTGTTCCTACGACGTCCTGAGCGCCTGGCGTTCGAGCCCGACGACCTCCTGGTCGCCGCGCAGCTCGCCACACACAGCGCGCTGGGCATCGACAAGGCGGTGCTGTACGGGCGTGAGGCGTACATCGCCGACGAGTTGCAGCGCACCATGCTGCCGGAGCACCTGCCGCGGCCCACGGGTGTGCGGCTCGCCTCGCGCTATCTGCCGGCCGCGGAGACCGCGCGGGTGGGCGGCGACTGGTACGACGCGATTCCGCTGCCGGGCAGCAGGGTCGCGCTGGTCGTGGGTGACGTCATGGGGCATTCGATGACGTCGGCCGCGATCATGGGCCAGCTGCGGACCACCGCGCAGACGCTCGCGGGTCTTGATCTGCCGCCGCAGGAGGTGCTGCACCATCTCGACGAGCAGGCGCAGCGGCTCGGGACGGACCGGATGGCCACGTGCCTGTACGCCGTCTACGACCCGGTCTCGCACCGGATCACCATCGCCAACGCGGGGCATCCGCCGCCGGTGCTGCTGCACCTGGGCGGCCGGGCCGAGGTGCTCCGGGTGCCGCCCGGGGCGCCGATCGGGGTCGGTGGCGTCGACTTCGAGGCGGTGGAGCTCGACGCGCCCGCCGGGGCCACGTTGCTGCTGTACACCGACGGGCTGGTCGAGTCCCGGCTGCGGGACGTGTGGACCGGCATAGAGCAGCTGCGGGAGAAGCTCGCCGCCACCGCCCAGTTGACGGGGCCGGATCATCCGCCGCCGTTGGAGGCGCTGTGCGACGAGGTGCTGGACATGCTCGGTCCCGGGGACCGGGACGACGACATCGCGTTGCTCGCGGCTCGGTTCGACGGGATCGCCCCGAGTGATGTCGCGTACTGGTTCCTGGAGCCGGAGGACGCGGCGCCGGGGCGTGCGCGGCGGCTTGCCCGGCGGGCCTTGGATCGGTGGGGGTTGGAGGAACTGAGCGATTCCGTGGAGCTGTTGGTGAGCGAGGTGGTCACCAACGCGGTGCGGTACGCGTCTCGGCCGGTGACCCTGCGGTTGCTGCGGACCGATGTACTGCGGTGCGAGGTCGGTGACGATGTGCCGCAGTTGCCGCGGCTTCGGCAGGCTCGGGCCACGGACGAGGGCGGGCGTGGCCTGTACCTCGTCAACCGGTTGGCCAGGCGGTGGGGGGCGACTCGGCTGAGTACCGGGAAGGTCGTCTGGTTCGAGCTGAGTAAGACACCAGCGTCGTAGGACCAAAAGAAAGCAGGGCGCGCGGAGTTTTCCGGGCGCCCTGTCTCTTTGTGCCCGCTACTGCTGTCTGTTCGGGTTCAGCGGGTTGTCTACGCCGCCGGTCGTCGGCGTCTGCGTCGGGGTTTGGGTCGGCGTCTGCGTCGGGGTCTGCGTCGGCGTCTGGGTGGGCGTCTGGGTCGGCGTCTGCGTCGGGGCCTGGGTGGTCGGGGCCTGGCTCGTCGGGGTCTGCGACGGCGTCTGGCTCGGGGTCTGGCTCACCGTCGGGGTGTACGTCGGCTGGACCGCCGCGCCCTGGGTGGTGTTCAGGTCGAACTTGAGGCCCGTCTTGGAGACTCCGAAGGTGTACGCCGCCCAGATCTGGGCCGGGAAGCCACCGCCGTTGACGCGGGGGAGGCCACCCGCCTTGTACATCGAGACCTGGGCACCGCTCTTCTTCGACTCGCCGAACAGGCCCACCGAGGTGACCAGGTCGGGCGTGTAGCCGGTGAACCACGCCGAGCGGTTCTCGTCGGACGTACCCGTCTTGCCGGCGACCTTGCGGCCGTCGCGGTTGGAGTTGTCACGGACCGAGATCTTGGCCGTACCGTCGTCGACCACGCCGGTCAGGACCGAGGTGACCGAGTCGGCGGCCTCTTCGCTGATGACCTGCTCGCCGATCGGGTTCGGCAGGTTGACCGTGCGCCTGCTGTTCTCGACCGACTTGATGATGGACGGGGTGACCTTCTTGCCGTGGTTGTCGAGGGTCGCGTAGACGCCGGCCATCTGCCACGGGCTCGCGCCCATCGTGCCGAGGGTCTGCGCCGGTACGGCCTTCAGGTCGCCGGTGTCCATGCCCATCTGGCTGCCCACCTTGAGGACCTTGTCCATCCCGACGTCGACGCCCATCTGCGCGAAGACGGAGTTGACGGACTTGTTCATCGCCGTCTGGACGGTGATGTTGCCGTAGTTCTGGTCGTCCTCGTTCTCGGGGGCGAAGCCGACCTTGGTGCCGTTGTCCACGACCTGGCGCTTGCTGGTGCCGTCGTACATCGTGTTCGCGGTGATCGGCTTGCCGGCCTGGGTCTTGGCGTCCTCGTCCAGGGCCGCGGCCAGGATCACCGGCTTGAAGGTCGACGCCGGCTGGTAGTCCGTGCGGGTCGCGTTGGAGCGGTAGTGGTCGTAGTAGCTCTTGCCGCCGTACAGCGCCACGACCGCGCCCGTCTTCGGGTTCACGGAGACCGCGCCGGCCTGGACGTCCGCGTCCACCGAGCGCTTCTTCGGGTCGAGCTTGCTGGTCAGCTGCGACTTGGCCGCGTTCTCCAGCGCCTTCTGCTTCTTCTTGTCGATGTTGAGGGTGATGGTCCAGCCACCGGCCTTCACCATCGTCATGGCGTCGTTGTAGTTGTCGGCGGTGCCCTGCGTGACGAGCTGCTTGGCCAGCTGGTTGTTGGCCGCGTCGACCAGGTAGCCGGTCTGGCCGCCCATGCCGGGCGCGGCCTTGGGGGCCTTGGGGATGGGGAAGGTCATGCCGTCCCGCTTGGTCTTGTCCAGCCAGCCCTCCTCGACCATGTTGTCGAGGACGTAGTTCCAGCGGGCCTTGACCAGCTTCCTGCCGGTGTCGGAGGCGACGGCCCAGTCGTACTGGCTCGGCGCCTGCAGCAGCGCGGCGAGATAGGCGCCCTGCTGGACCTTGAGCTTGTCGGCGTCGACGTGGTAGTAGGCCTGGGCCGCGGCCTGGATGCCGTAGGCGCCGCGGCCGTAGTAGCTGGTGTTGATGTAGCCCGCGAGGATGTAGTCCTTGGTCTTGGTGCGGTCCAGCTTCAGCGAGATGACCAGTTCCTTCAGCTTGCGCGAGACGGTCTGGTCGGCCGTGAGGTAGTAGTTCTTGACGTACTGCTGGGTGATCGTCGAGCCACCCTGGGTGCCCTTGCCGGAGAGGGTGTTGATCAGACCGCGGGCGGTGCCCTTGAAGTCGACGCCGGCGTCCTTGTAGAAGGTCTTGTTCTCGGCGGCGACGAAGGTCAGCTGGACCTTCTTCGGAACCTTGTCCAGGCTCACGATCTCGCGGTTCTTGTCACCGTCGCGGGTCAGCAGCGAGCCGTCGCTGTACTTGTAGACGTTGCTTTGCACCTGCGCGTCCGCGTTGCCCGCGGGAATGTCGATCATCATGTACAGCGCGACGAAGGCGCCCATGCCGAGCAGGCACACGGCGAAGAAGCCGCCGACCATCTTCTTCCAGGTGAAGAGCCGGCGTATGAAGCTCCGGCCGTCCTTCCCCTTGCCCGCCTTGCCCCGTCCGCCCTTGCCCTGTGCGGCCCTGCGTGCTGCGGCCCGGCCGCCCTCCATGGGGCCGGGCTCGGCTATGCCGACCGACGCGGTGCCGGCCGGGCGGGTGGGCGCCGCCGTACCCGACGAGCGCGTGGGGGGCGCCGCGCGGCGGCCACCGCGCTGTCGCGCTCGTCTCTCTTCCGCTCGTCCCATGGATCCGTTCCGCTCCGCTTCGTTCATGTGTGCTCATGAGTCACACAGGTTCGCCGCACAGGTCAGCTCAGAAAGCTAACACCGGGAGATGTGCCAAAGGTCCGCCGTTCCGGGCTTTTGCGGACGTGACAATCAGCACCTACCCCGAAGGAACCGACGGGCGGGAGCGGTCGAGGGTTGTCCGGCGAGGTGAAGCGATACCACTTCGACACCTCCGTGCGCTGTTGCAGAACCATGACAATCGGTCCCCACCTGCACACTCACACACCCCCCAATGATCTACACACTCCGCGTATACACGACGCGTATACACCCCATGTACAGTCCTTGGCATGTCCATCGGTCACACCCTTCTAGGACTCCTTGAGTCCGGGCCACGTCATGGTTACGACCTCAAACGGGCCTTCGACGAGAAGTTCGGTCATGATCGGCCGTTGCACTACGGCCAGGTCTACTCGACGATGTCCCGGCTGCTGAAGAACGGGCTCGTCGAAGTCGACGGCATCGAGGCGGGCGGCGGGCCCGAGCGGAAGCGGTACGCCATCACCGACGCCGGGATCACCGACGTGGAGCGGTGGCTCGCGACGCCCGAGGCGCCGGAGCCGTATCTCCAGTCGACCCTGTACACCAAGGTCGTCCTGGCTCTGCTGACGCATCGCAACGCCGCCGACATCCTCGACACCCAGCGTGCCGAGCATCTGCGGATGATGCGCATCCTGACGGATCGGAAGAGGAAGGGCGACCTCGCCGATCAACTCATCTGCGATCACGCCCTCTTCCATCTCGAGGCCGACCTGCGCTGGCTGGAGCTCACCGCCGCGCGCCTCGACAAGCTCGCCGAGGCGGTGGCCAAGTGACTCCTGACGGTTCTCTTCTCATCGCCGACGACCTGCGTAAGGCGTACGGGCCGACCACCGCGCTCGACGGTGCCGGGTTCTCCATCCACCCCGGCGAGGTCGTCGCCGTCATGGGACCCTCCGGGTCCGGCAAGTCGACGCTGCTGCACTGTCTCGCCGGGATCGTGACGCCGGACTCCGGGTCGATCACCTACAACGGGCGCGAGATGGCGACCATGAGCGACGCCGAGCGGAGTGCGCTACGCCGCTCCGAGTTCGGGTTCGTGTTCCAGTTCGGACAGTTGGTGCCGGAGCTGACCTGCGTCGAGAACGTCGCGCTTCCGCTCCGGCTGAACGGGACCTCCCGCAAGGAGGCCGAGCGGGCCGCGCTGACCTGGATGGAGCGGCTGGAGGTCGACGACCTGAAGAAGAAGCGGCCCGGTGAGGTGTCCGGCGGGCAGGGGCAACGGGTCGCGGTGGCGCGGGCGTTGGTCACCGACCCGCGCGTGCTGTTCGCCGACGAGCCCACCGGCGCGCTCGACTCGCTCAACGGCGAGCGCGTGATGGAGCTGCTCACGGACGCGGCCCGGTCCACCAACGCCGCCGTCGTGCTCGTCACACACGAGGCACGGGTCGCCGCCTACTCCGACCGCGAGATCGTCGTACGGGACGGGAAGTCCCGGGACATGGAGCGCGTCGTATGAGACTGCGGGGGTGGGCCGGGGATCTGGCCATGGG
>Ga0075367_10001479_pt1 | contig 10141 bp, 7 predicted proteins | sample EndMethybrTD3032_FD_71399 | JGI IMG/M metagenome (GOLD analysis project Ga0075367, IMG submission 71399) | Populus endosphere microbial communities from Tennessee, USA - Endosphere MetaG P. TD hybrid TD303-2 | ecosystem: Host-associated > Plants > Roots > Endosphere | place: USA: Tennessee...
CGCTGAAGAGCGCCGAAGCCAACGTCGCCGCCGGCCTGCTCGGCGCCGAATCCTCCGTCTCGCAGCTCCGCGCCGCGATCGCCGCCATCGAACACCGCGAGCGATCCCTGCGCGCGCAGGAGTCCGAGCTGGCGATTCAGCTCGGCGGCGAAGAGCAGCGCTGGTTCGCGCTCAGCTCCCGGTTCGAAGAGCTGGAACGCGCCGTCTCCTTCTAGCCCCGCACACCCCTACCGCGCGCCCGGGCTCAGCGAGAACGGGAAGCGGACGCGCAGCACGCGCTCGCGCCGCTGCTCGGCCTCGAGATTCCGCGCGCGCGCCTTGAGCATGTCGTCCAGCGTCACCACGCCCTGGAGGCGGCGCTCCGGTCCGCGATCGACGACCGGGAACCGCGTCAGGCCGGTCTCCGCCATCCTGTAGACGACGGCGCGGAGCGAGTCGTCGGGATGGACGACGACCGGATCGGTCCGCACGATCGACTCGACGCCGCTCTCCCCGCCGGGGCCCCGGTCGACGTACTGCTGGAGATCGACGCGGGTCACGACGCCGAGCAGGCGCGTCCCGTCGATGACGGGATACAGCCGCTGCGGGCCCTTGGCCGGATCGACGCGCAGCGCGGCGATCAGCGCGTCGAACCCGGCGCCGGCGGGCAGCGCGGCGAGATTGGTCCGCATGACTTCGCGGACGAAGAGGATCTCCAGCGGATCGACCGCGTATTCGCGGCTCATGTGGAAGCCGCGCCGCGCCACCTTCTCGGTGAGGATCGAGCGATCGAGCGCGAGCACCGTGAACGCGTGCGCGATGGTGACCGCGACGAGCAGCGGCAGCAGGATGTTCACGTCGTGCGTCAGCTCGAAGGCGAAGACGACGCCGGTGAACGGCGAGCGCATCGTGCCGCCGAGGATCGCGCCCATGCTCACGAGCGGCCAGAAGCCGGTGCCCTCGGCGGGGAACACCATCGCTTCCAGGCCTCCCAGCGCGCCGCCCATCATGAGCAGCGGCGCGAGCACGCCGCCCGACGTGCCGGATCCGAGCGACACCGACCAGATGATCGACTTGACGATCAGGATGCCGAGGATCACCTTGGCCGGCACGTCGCCCTGCAGCAGGCTGCCGATCGTGTCGTAGCCGACGCCGAGCGCCTGCGGGAAGACGAGCCCGCCGAGTCCGATCACCAGCCCGCCGATCGCCGGCCACCACATCCAGTGAATCGGGAGCTTGGCGAAGCCGTCCTCGGCCGCGTAGACGGCGAGCGTCAGCAGCGCCGAGAGCCCTCCGGCGAGCGCGCCGGCGAGCACGCAGGCCGCAAGTCCCTTGGGGCCGATGAAGATCGGGTGCGCGGGCACCGGGAAGAGCGGCCCGATGCCGAGGATGTAGCGGCGCGCGGCGGCCGCGGTCGCGCTGGCGAGCGCCACCGGAATCATGCTGCGCGGCTTCCACTCGAAGAGCAGCAGCTCTACGGCCAGCAGCACCGACGCGAGCGGCGCCGCGAACGTCGCCGACATGCCGGCCGCCGCGCCGGAGACGAGCAGGGTCTTGCGCTCGGCGCTGGTCAGGTGGAAGAACTGCGCGACGAGCGATCCGATGGCGCCGCCGGTCATGATGATCGGACCCTCGGCGCCGAACGGCCCGCCCGATCCGATCGAGATCGCCGCGGACACCGGCTTGAGGATCGCCACCTTCGGCTCGACGCGGCTCCCGTTGATCAGGATCGCCTCGATCGCTTCGGGGATGCCGTGGCCGCGGATGCGCTCCGATCCGAAGCGCGCCATCACGCCGATGACGAGCGCCCCCACGATCGGGACGGCCACCACGACCGCGCCCAGGTGGTGCCCCGCCGGAGAGACGAGCGCGGTGCTCCAGCGCTGGTAGAAGAACAGGTTCGTGAACACGCCGATCAGCGTCAACAGCGCCCGCGCCACGTAGGCGCAGATCAGCCCGATGCCGATCGCCATCGCGCCGATGAGCGCCACGCGCGGCGTCGTCGTGAAGTCGCCGAGGTGAGAGAGATCCGCCTTGCCGTCAGCCACGCGCGCCGCGCCGTCCTTTCCGATCGGGGGAGTCGAAGAACATGACCGGCGGACGGCCTCCGATGTCCATCCGGTCGGTCAATTCGATGAGGGAGCGCGCCAGCACGCGCCGGCGCCCGGCCGGCAGCCGCTCGATGGCGGCGATGAGGCGGGCCTGCGCGGCATCCGGCGCCCGCGAGGCGAGCCGCCGGCCTTCGGCCGACACGCGCAGCTCGAGCCGGCGCCCGTCTTCCGCCGCCGCCGTCCGGAGCACGAGCCCGCGCGCGACCAGCCGCGAGACGACCGTCGAGACCGAGCTCTGATGCGTATGCGTTTCCGCGGCCAGGGCGTTGAGCGAGAGACCCGGGGAGTCGGCCAGCGTCTGCAGCACGAAGAGCTGCGCGCCGCTCAGCCCCATCGTCTTTTCCGCCGCGCGCGACGATTCGTGCAGCGCCCGGACGATCCGCCGCACCGCGTCGAGGATGTCGCGGGTCTCGCCGCCACGGGAAATCGTATGGGCACCCATGTAAATTTCCATCTTACCATTTCCAGGTACAATTCCCCGCGATGCCCGTGGCGAACGCCGACGCCCCCACCCGCCGCCGCGGGCTGACGCTGACCCAGCAGATCCTTCTCGGCCTCGTGCTCGGCGTCGCCGTCGGCGCGCTGGTCTCCAACACCCGTCCGGACTGGGCCCAGTACTTCAACCCGTTCAGCCAGCTGTTCCTGCGCCTGATCAAGATGATCATCGCGCCGCTGATCTTCGCGACGCTGGTCGCCGGCATCGCCGGCGCGGGGCACGCCAAGGCGGTCGGGCGCATGGGCCTCAAGGCGATGATCTACTTCGAGGTCGTCACCACCATCGCCCTGCTGATCGGCCTCGTGTCGGTGAACCTCCTCAAGCCCGGCGTCGGCCTCGTGCTGCCGGCGCCGAGCGGCGCCCCGCCCATCGCGGCCGTGCACCAGACGTGGGACCAGATCTTCCTGCACACGTTCCCGACCTCCGTGATCCAGGCGATGGCGGAAGGCGACGTGCTGCAGATCGTCGTCTGGTCGATGATCTTCGCCATCTCGCTGACGATGATCGGCGAGAAGGCGCGGCCGATCGTCACCTGGTGCGAGTCGCTCGCCGAGGCGATGTTCCAGTTCACGAACATCGTCATGCGCTACGCGCCGATCGGCGTCGCCGCCGCCATGGCGTACACCATCGGCAAGGGCGGCTTCGGCGTCCTCTACAACCTCGCCTGGCTGGTCGGCACGCTCTACATCGCGCTCGCCGCGTTCTACCTGCTGGTGCTGATCCCGGTCATGATGCTCTTCCGGATCTCGATCCGGAAGTTCTTCTCGGCGGTGCGCGAGCCGGCGGTCATCGCCTTCTCGACGACGTCGAGCGAAGCGGCGCTGCCGCGGGCGATGGAAGCGATGGAGCGCCTCGGCGTGCCGCGCAACGTCGTCGCCTTCGTGCTGCCGCTCGGCTACAGCTTCAACCTGGACGGCTCGACGCTGTACCTGTCGCTGGCGGCGGTGTTCGTCGCCCAGGCCGCCAACGTGCAGCTCACCGTCGGCCAGCAGATCACGATGCTGCTGACGCTGATGCTGACCAGCAAGGGGGTCGCCGGCGTGCCGCGCGCGTCGCTCGTCATCCTGGCCGCGACGCTGGCCAGCTACCACCTGCCGCTCGAAGGTGTGACGCTGATCCTGGGCGTCGACACCCTCATGGACATGGGCCGCACGATGACCAACGTGATCGGCAACTGCCTGGCGTCGGTCGTTGTGGCACGATGGGAAGGCGTGTTCAAGGAAGCGACCGACAAGGAGCTCCAGACCGCGGCCGTGCGCGGCGAAATCTGATCGCATGTCGTTGTCTCTGCCTCACCGGCAGCCGACCCGCTTCCAGACCTGGTTCTTCGAGGGGGAACGCGACACCGGGCTGGAAGAACCCCATCAATCCGCGTGGTGGAAGGTCATGTGCCTCACCGGCGTCGACTATTTCTCGACGCTCGGCTACCAGCCAGGCATCGCGTTCCTCGCCGCCGGAATCCTCTCGCCTCTCGCCACCCTGGTCCTCGTCGCGCTGACGCTGCTCGGCGCGCTCCCGATGTATCGACGCGTCGCCGAGCTGAGCCCGAACGGACAGGGCAGCATCTCGATCCTCGAGGAGCTGCTGCCGCGCTGGCGCGGCAAGGCGCTCGTGCTCTGCCTGCTCGGCTTCGCCGCCACCGGCTTCATCATCACGATCACGCTGTCGGCGGCGGACGCCACGGCGCACATCATCGAGAACCCGCTGGTGCCGCACTGGATGAACCATCCGGTCGCCGTCACGCTGGTCCTGCTGGCGGCGCTCGGCGCGGTCTTCCTCAAGGGATTCCGCGAGGCGGTCTGGGTCGCGGTGCCGATCGTCTTCGGCTACCTCCTGCTGAACGTCGTCGTCGTCGGATGGGAGCTGGCGGGCATCTGGCAGAACCCCGGCGAGCTGAGCGACTGGTGGACGTCGGCGCGCACGAGCCGCGGCGACACCAGCCGGATGATGCTCTTCGCGCTCCTGCTCTTCCCCCAGCTCGCGCTCGGCCTCTCGGGGTTCGAGACGGGCGTGGCCGTGATGCCCCTCGTCAAGGGCGACAGGATTCCGAACACGAAGAAGCTGCTGACGGTGGCCGCCGCGATCATGAGCGTGCTGCTCATCGGCAGCAGCCTGGCGACGACGCTGCGGATTCCCGCGGAGGCGTTCACCGAGGGAGGGCCGGCGTACGGCCGCGCGCTGGCGTATCTCGCGCACCGCGATCTCGGCGAGACCTTCGGCACGATCTACGACTTCAGCACCGTCTCGATCCTCTGGTTCGCGGGCGCGTCGGCGATGGTCGGGCTCCTGAATCTCGTGCCCAGGTACCTGCCGCGGTACGGCATGGCGCCCGAGTGGGCGAAGGCCAACCGCCCCCTCGTCGTCATCTTCACCGCGGTGACGTTCCTGGTGACGGTCATCTTCAAGGCGGACGTCATCGAGCAGGGCGGCGCGTACGCGACGGGCGTGCTCATGCTGATGGGATCGGCGGCGCTCGCGGTGACGCTGGCGGCGCGCAAGGCGGGGCGACGGTGGTTCGGCTTCGCGGTGCTCACCGTGATCTTCGCCTACACGACGGCGGTGAACATCTACGATCGTCCGGAAGGCCTGAAGATCGCCAGCATCTTCATCGTCTCCATCGTCGTCCTGTCGTTGATCTCCAGGGTGATGCGCTCGACGGAGCTCCGCGTGCACGGCATCGAGGCCGACGAGACGGCGCGCGCCTTCATCCGCGAGGCGTCGAACCGGCCCGTCCGCATCATCGCCAACCGTCCCGACGCGGGCGACGCGGCCGAGTACGAAGGCAAGCTCCGCGAGGCGCGCGACTCGCATCACCTGCCGCTCGACGAGCGGCCGCTCTTCGTCGAGGTCCGGCCCGGCGACGTGTCGGCGTTCAGCGATCGCCTGAAGGTCACCGGCGTCGACATCGAGGGGCACCACGTGCTGCGCTGCACGAGCCCGGCGATTCCCAACGCGATCGCGGCGCTGCTGCTCTTCGTGCGCGACCAGACCGGCCGCATCCCGCACGCGTATTTTGGATGGACGGAAGGCAACCCGATCGTGTACCTCTTGAAGTTCCTCGCCCTCGGCGAGGGGGACACGGCGCCCGTCACGAGGGAAGTGCTCCGGCAGACCGAGCCGGATCCCATGCGGCGGCCGCGGATCCACGTAGGATGAAATGACCTTAGGCTTGACGGCGCGGCAGAAGCGCCGATTCCGTCTCTGGCTGTTCGAAGGCCGGCGCGAAGCGGAGACCGCGGCCACCCATCACCAGGAGCACTGGTGGAAGGTGATGTGCCTCACCGGCGTCGACTACTTCTCGACGCTGGGCTACCAGCCAGGCATCGCGTTCCTGGCGGCGGGACTGCTCTCGCCGGTCGCCACGCTGGTGCTCGTGCTCCTCACGCTCCTCGGAGCGCTGCCGATCTACAACCGCGTCGCCGAGGCGAGCCCGCACGGCCAGGGCAGCATCTCCATGCTCGAGGAGCTGCTGCCCCGCTGGCGCGGCAAGGCGTTCGTGCTGTGCCTCCTCGGGTTCGCCGCGACCGACTTCGTGATCACCATCACGCTGTCGGCCGCCGACGCGACGGCGCACATCATCGGCAACCCGTTCGTCCCGCCGCAGGTCAATCATCCGATCGCGCTGACGCTGATCCTGCTGGCGGCGCTCTGCGCGGTGTTCCTGAGAGGCTTCAAGGACGCCATCGGCCTGGCGGCGGCGCTGGTCGCGGTGTATCTCGCGCTGAACGTCGTGGTCATCGCCGTGGCGCTCGAGCACGTGATCGCGCATCCGGCGCTCGTGCCGTCGTGGAAGAGCGCGCTCGTCCAGCAGCACGGCAGCTGGCCGGTGATGGTCGCCGTCGCGCTGCTGCTCTTTCCGAAGCTCGCCCTCGGCCTCTCCGGATTCGAGACCGGCGTCGCGGTGATGCCGCTCGTGAAAGGCGATCCGACCGACGGGCCGGAGGACCTGGCCGGACGCATCCGCAACACCAAGAAGCTCCTCAAGACGGCGGCGCTCATCATGAGCGTGCTGCTGATGGGCAGCAGCATCTCGACGACGCTGCTCATCCCGGCCGAAGCGTTCAGGGACGGAGGCGAGGCATCGGGTCGCGCGCTCGCCTATCTCGCGCACGCCTACCTCGGCGAAGCCTTCGGGACCATCTACGACCTGAGCACGATCTCGATCCTCTGGTTCGCCGGCGCGTCGGCGATGGCGGGGCTGCTGAACCTCGTGCCGCGCTACCTCCCGCGATACGGCATGGCCCCGGACTGGGCCCGCGCCGTCCGGCCGCTGGTGGTGCTCTTCGGCGCCATCACCGTCCTCATCACCATCCTCTTCGACGCCGACGTCGACGCGCAGGGCGGGGCCTACGCCACCGGCGTGCTCGTGCTGATGACGTCGGCGGCGGTCGCCGTCACCCTGCAGGTCCGCCGCAAGCGCGAACGGACCCTCTTCGGCCTCATCACGCTCGTCTTCGTCTACACCACCCTGGTCAACATCTACGAGCGGCCCGAAGGCCTCAAGATCGCGTCGTGGTTCATCGCCACGATCATCGTGACGTCCATGATCTCGCGCGTGCTGCGCTCGACCGAGCTGCGCGTGCACGCCGTGAAGCCGGACGCCATCGCGCTCGGGTTTCTCCGTGACGCCGGCGAGAGCCCGATCCGGATTCTCGCCATCCGGCCTGGCGACGGACGCCGCGAGGCCTATGACGCGAAGATGCGCGAGGCCAAGGAATCCCACCACCTGCCCGACAGCCAGGGCGTGCTGTTCCTCGAGATCAGGCCGGGAGACGTGTCCGACTTCACCGACACGCTGAACGTCGCGGGAGCGAACGTCGGCGGATATCGCGTGCTCCGCGCTTCGAGCCCGGCGATTCCCAACGCGATCGCCGCGCTGCTGCTGCACATCCGCGACGAGACAGGCCGCATCCCGCACGCGTATTTCGGATGGACCGAGGGCAACCCGATCGTCTACCTGCTGAAGTTCCTCGCCTTCGGCGAAGGTGACACCGCGCCGGTGACGCGCGAGGTGCTGCGCCAGACCGAGCCTAATCCGATGCGTCGTCCTCGAATTCACGTAGGGTGACGGCCGCCTCGTCCACGCCGTGCCCCTTCACGGCGGTGACGTCGAGCCGCAGGCGATCGTAGGCGACGGAGTCGCCGATGCGCGGCGGCCGTCCGAGCAGCGCGAGCACCAGGCCGCTGACGCTGTCCACCTCCTCGTGCGTCAGGTCGAGATCGAAGAGCTGTCCCAGTTCGTCGACGCGCATCGTGCCGGGTACCCGCAGGCGGCCGTAGGAATCGCGGCGCGGGCCCGGCCCCTCGTCGAACTCGCCGACGACTTCCTCGAAGAGATCCTCGAGCGTGACGATGCCCGAAGTGCCGCCGTGCTCGTCGATGACCACGGCCAGCTGCGCGCGCTCGCGCCTCATCGTCGCCAGCACGGAGTCGAGCGGGGCGGTCTCGGGGACGACCGGCGTCGGACGCGCGCCGGCGGCGGTGACGCCGCCCTGGTCGTTCAGCAGGAGCCGCAGCAGATCCTTGATGTGGTACGTGCCGACGATGTGATCGAGGTCGCCTTCGTAGACGGGATAGCGCGTGCGCGGCGTGCCGGCGAGGATCTTCCGGAGATCCACGGCCGTCGTGCCGATGGGAATGCCGGAGATCCGCACCCGCGGCACCATCGCCTCGCCCGCGGTCAGCTCGCCGAACTCGAACAGCTCCTGCAGCACCTGCCCGGACTCGGCCCGCAACGCGCCCTGCTCTTCCGACTCTTCGACGATGAGCTGGAGCTCCTCCGACGTGTAGTACTGCTCCTGTCCATGGGGCTGCGGCGCGATGCCGAACGGCTTGAGCAGCAGGTTGCCGATGCCGTTGAGCGCGGTCACGAACGGATAGAGGATCGTCTGCACCCAGAGCATCACCGGCGTCAGCCACAGCGCGAGATGCTCCGCCGACTGCAGCGCGAGCGACTTGGGTACCATTTCGCCGAGGACGATGTGGAAGTAGGTGAGCGCGGCCACGGCTGCCGCGCTGGCGAAGCCGTGCGCCGCGAGCCACGCGCCCCAGCCGCCGGTCCCGAGCCGCTCGAGGATCCAGTCGGCGAGCGCGTGCTCCCCGTACATGCCGAGGCCCAGGGACGCGACGGTGATGCCGATCTGCGCCGTCGCCACGTAGAGATCGCGCCGGTGCGGATCGTCCAGCACGCGGAGCACCATTCGCGCGAGCCGATCGCCGCGCGAGGCGCGGGCGTCGATCGCGGACTTCGGCGCGCCGACGATCGCGAATTCCGCGGCGACGAAGAACGCGTTGACCAGCAGCAGGACGAAGACGATGAGGACGCCGATCACGCCGGCCCCTCCTCCCCCGCTGGACGCGGCGGCACGCGCGGCGCCTTGAACTCGTCGGGCACCGAGCCGAGCAGCTCACCCACCACGTCCTCGAGCGTGATCATGCCGGCCAGCGCGCCGCTCGCGTCGACGACCAGCGCCTGGTGGCTGCGGCGTTCGCGGAGAAACCCCAGCAGGCGGTCGGCCGCCATCGAATCGGGGACGCGCTGGATCGGACGGACGAGCGACGCCAGCGTGCCGCTGACGCCGCGCTGCAGGAAGTGCGTGACGACGTCCTTCGTGTGCAGGATGCCGACCACGTCGTCGAGCGTCCGCCGGAAGACCGGGAGACGGCTGTAGGGGCTCGTCGTCGCGATCCGCAGGACCTCGCCGATCGCGGTGTCGAGGTCGATCGCCGAGAGGCGTGCGCGCGGCACCATCAGGTGGCGCGCGTCACGACGCCCGAGACGCAGCGCACGGTGCAGCCGGACCTGTTCCTGCGGCTCGAGCAGTCCCCCGTCGCGGCTCTCCGCGATCAGCAGGTCGATCTCCTCCGGCGAGTGGACGTGGCGATGGCTCGCCGTCGGCATGCGCAGGAGCGCGCGCAGCGCGGCGGCGCTGCGATCGAGGATGACGATGAACCACGAGTAGAGGCGCCCCGACCACAGCATCGGGCGCGTGGTGATGAGCGCGACCTCGGTCGGATAGCGGAGCGCGATCGTCTTCGGCACGATCTCGCCGACGATCACCGAGAGCATCGTCAGCGCGATCAGGACGCCGATGTTGGCGGCCGACCGGGCCGTCTCGGGCTTCAGCGACGTCCAGTGCTCGAGCAGCGGCGCGACGCGAGGCGACAGCGTCGCCTGGGCATACGCGCCGAGCACGAGGCCGGAGAGCGTGATGCCGACTTGCGACGCGGCGATGTACCGGTTGAGCCGCTGGGGGCTTTCGACGACGGGAAGGAGACGGGCGGCGGTGGGATCGCCGTCCTCGCACAGGCGGCGGAGACGGCTGCGCCGGACGCCGACCGCTCCGAACTCCGCCGCGACGTAGAACCCGGTGAGCGCTATCAGCAGCAGGATGATTCCCGCGCTGGTCAGCATGCGCGGCCGATGGTACCACGAAGGACACGAAGGAGGGCGAAGGACACGAAGGGGCCGGGACACGAAGGGCCGGGACACGAAGGAGCCGGGACACGAAAGGGCCGGGACACGAAGGAGCCGGGACACGAAAGGGCCGGGACA
>Ga0075367_10001481_pt1 | contig 10141 bp, 9 predicted proteins | sample EndMethybrTD3032_FD_71399 | JGI IMG/M metagenome (GOLD analysis project Ga0075367, IMG submission 71399) | Populus endosphere microbial communities from Tennessee, USA - Endosphere MetaG P. TD hybrid TD303-2 | ecosystem: Host-associated > Plants > Roots > Endosphere | place: USA: Tennessee...
CCCCGGGAGCTCGTCTTCGAGGCGCTCACCAAGCCGGAGCACTTCGCCGTCTGGTTCGGCACCGCCGCGGTCGCGGTTCCGCAGGAGACCCTGTCGATGGACGTCCGCCCCGGCGGCGCCTTCCGCGCGGTCATGCATCTCCCTGACGGCAACCTCATCAACTGGTCGGGCACCTACATCGAGGTCGACCCGCCCTCGCACGTCGCGATGACCCTCACGGACCAGCCGGGGGATGACACCGGCCTGCCGGTGCTCTTCGACCTGGAGACCGTCGAGGGCGGCACGCAGCTGACGGTGCGACAGGATCGCTCGGACTTCTCCGACGAGCAGGTCGCCGCGACGATCGCGGGATACAACGCCTTCATCGACGACATCGAGAAGGTGGTCGCCGGGCTCGCCGGCTAGGACCATCTCACGACGCGTGTCAACCCCTTGCCGGGGCGCGGCGCGTGCACCAGCCTCAAGAGGTTGGGACGCGCCGCGTCCTCACGGAAAGGAAGTGCCATGAGCATCGGAGCCGGAGTAGTCCTCTTCGTCATCGGAGCGATCCTCGCGTTCGCCGTGAACGTGCAGCTGGACTGGATCAACCTCGACCTGATCGGGTACATCCTGATGGGCGCCGGAGTGGTGGTGTTCATCATCGGCCTCGTTCTGCTGATGCGGAAGCGCTCGAGCGAGACGATCACGCGCACGGCGGTCGACCCTGCCGCCGGCGAGCGCGTCACGCGCCAGTCGACCAGCACGACCGACGACACCATCTGAATCGCACCGCCGAATCGCCAGACAGCCCGGATCGGGGAGCCGCTGCGCTCCCGGTCCGGGCTCGTCTCTTCCGCGGTGCGGATGCCGCGCAGCTACGACGGCAGTGCGGGGTTCGTGGCGCGATAAGCCCCCCGGAAGCCCTGAACGATGTCGAGGATGGCGATACCGACGACGACGAACGGGAGGATCGACGCGAGCATCTGGAAGAGCGGCATGAACTCCGCGAACACGTCGCGGAACTGCGTGCTGAGCACCCGGTCGGACGCAAGGAGCGCCACGGCCGGCACCGCGAAAGCGAGGTTCAGCACCACATTGACCCACGCCAGCACCCAGGTCCACCGCCCGGTGGCGTAGAGAACGAGGGCGAATGCCATCTCGAGCAGCGCGATCACGAGGAACCAGGGGATCCAGAACGACCACAGAGCCGGATCGACCAACGGGATCCGCTCACCGCCTGCCGTCTCGACGACCCAGATGTTCTGCTGCCACACGACGAGCCCGACGAAGAGCAGATAGCCCAGGAGTGCGAAGACCGTTTCGCCGACGCCGACCTTCGCCGTGGGCACCTGGGGGAGGTCGGACGGATCCCACGTGTCCGGTGTCCGGCGTCGACCTTGCGAAGTCCTCTCGATGACGGCGAACGCCACCGTCAGCCAGAATCCGACCTGTACCCCGACCGTCACGGCAACCGAGAGCGCCGAGAAGAGCGCAGCCCACGGATTGCTGCCGCCGATCAACTGGACGAGCAGGAGTGCGCCGAAGACGCTGGGCGTCACCGCCGAGAGCACGATGATCATGATGCGGCGGTAGTCGAAGAAGTACGCCGGACCGATCAGGTATGCCGGTCGCCCCGACGCTTCGGCGGCGCGCCGATCGGGATCTCCGAACTCGCTCAGGGCCTCGGATTCCGCCACCTCGGGGTCGACGCCTGCAGCAACCTTGTCGCCGACGCGCGCACCGAGTTCGGCGCGCAGATGTTCGCCGACCGTTTTCCTGCTGTCATGCGGCACACCACGGGTGACGGCCCAGACGTACCTGTCGGTCAGCGTGTCCATGCGAACTCCCTGTTCATGGCCACCGTGGAGTCCGGCGGTCGTTCACAAGGTAAGGCGGCCTGTGACCTCACAACAGGGTCTTTGGACCCCTGAAGGGCGTGATCGACCGCACTCCGCGGAGGAGCGGCTCCAGAGTCGAACTGACATAATGTGCATTATCGGCAAATACACGTCGCGAGACGAGCGCGCGTCCTAGACGGTCGACTCTGTCGTGTCAGCGCGGAATGCGGCGACGGCTTCCTGCACCGTCGGGTAGATGTGCGCGTTGTCGAAGTGCTCGAGTGTCTCGAGCTTCGTGAGCACCTTCATGAGCTCCGGGTCGACGTCGGCCAATGCGAAGATCCGCTTCTCGGCGTGGAGCGCCTCGATGAGGCCCGCCAGGTTGAGGCTTGCCGAGTAGTCGATGTCGCCGATCGACGAGCAGTCCAAGATGAGCCAACGCACGTGGGACGGCGCCGCGGCGATGAGCTGCTGGATGCGATCGACGAACAGGCTGGCGTTCGCGTAGAACAACCGCGAGTCGAACCGGAACACCAGCAGCCCGGGAAGGCTCTCGCTGCCCGGCTCGGCCGGTGTGTATGTCGGCTCGCCGCCCTTGTTGACGCCCACGAGGAAGTCCGTCGGCGTGTAGGCCCGACGTACCAGCTCGATCACCGAGAGGGCGATCGCCAGGATGATGCCCTCCTCGACGCCCCACGCGAAGACCACGATCGCCGTGACCAGTGCGATCACGAACTCGCTGACGCGGGCCGCCCGAATCCTCCTGAGGCCCTTGAGGTCGACCAGACCGAGTCCGATCATGAAGACGATCGACGCGAGCACGGCGACCGGCATGTTGGTGAGGTACTTCGTGAGGAACAGCACCACGACGATCACGACGAGCGACATCGTGATGTTGGCCATCTGGCTGCGGCCGCGCTGCTCGTCGAGGATCTCGGTCTTGGTCGGGCTGCCGTTGACGACGAACGTCCCGGTCAGGCCGGCAGCGATGTTCGCTCCGGCGAGGCCGAGGATGTCCTTGTTGATGTCGACCCGTTCGCTGTGCTTCATCGCGAAGCTGCGCGAGGTCGCCGCGCTCTGGGCGATGATCAGGAAGAAGCATGAGAGGGCGACGCCCATGACGGCCGGGATGTCGCCGAGGTCGATTCCCTGCGGAAGGCCGAAGGGCGGCATCCCGCCCTGCACGGGTCCGATCACGGCGACTCCGTGACTCGAGGCGTCCAGGACGTTCGACAGGACGATCGACAGGACGACCGCGATCACCGCCCCGGGGATCTTCCGATTGATGAGCTTGCAGCCCACGATGATCACGAGCGTTCCGGCGGCGAAGGCGACAGTCCACAGACTGGCGTCCGTCAGATGGGTCAGCGTGCTCCACTGCTGCTCGAACCAGTTCCCCGTCCCCTTGGGGATGCCGAGCATGTCGGGCAGCTGGCCGGTGAGCACCGATACGCCGACGCCGGTCAGGAAACCGATCAGCACCGACGCGCTCAGGAAATCCCCCAGGAACCCGAGTCTCAGCAGCCTCGCGAGGATCAGCATCGCGCCGCACACGAGCGCGACCAGGCTGGTCCACGCGACCCACTCCGACGAGTTCGGCGACAGTCCGGAGATTCCCAGACCCGCGAGTCCCGCAGCCAGGATCGCGGCGGTCGCGGAGTCGGCTCCGACCACGAGCAGGCGGGAAGAGCCCAGGAGGGCGAACACGAGCGTCGGGAAGATGATCGTGTACAGGCCGGTGATCACCGGGGTCTGCGCGATCGACGTGTAGCCCATGACCTCGGGCACCGCGACAGCCGCGAGGGTCACGCCGGCGAGGACGTCGACCGACAGCCAGGAGATCTTGTAGTGGCGGATCCACTCCGGAACCACTCGAGTCAGAACGGACATCCGCGCCCTCTCCCCCGCAATCCTCGGTCCGCGACCGCGCCGGCGGACCCGCCGCATCCGCCGCGCTGCGCCGGATCATCGGAGGCTAGCGTCGGCGGCCTCCGCCCGGCATCACTCGGTCGGGGTGATTGACGCCCTAGGCTCGGAGGCATGCTCGAGAGCCTGACGGGATTCGCCGTCGTCGGCTTCGCGATCGCCATCGGCTACGTCATCGGGCGCATCGATCTGCTCGGAGAACACGCCCGCCCGGTGCTGGCGCGCCTGACGTTCTTCGTCCTGTCACCGTTCCTGCTGTTCGTCGTCCTCGCTCAGGCCGACGTCCGGACGCTGTTCTCCGCACTCCTGCCGGTGTCAGCGATCGCCGCGGTGGCAGTGATCGCCGTGTACGTGCTGATCTCGCGCCTCGTGTGGCGCCGGCCCACCGGCGAGGTGGTGATCGGCGCGCTGGCGGCGGGTCAGGTCAACTCGAACAACATCGGCATCCCGCTCTCGCTCTACCTGCTCGGCAACGCCGCGTATCCGGCGCCCGTGATCCTGCTGCAGCTGCTCGTCTTCACACCGATCTCGATGACGGTGCTCGAAGCGGCGACGGCCGGCGGCGGATCGTTCTGGCGCGCGCTCGGTCGGGCGCTCACGAACCCGATCGTGATCGGCTCGGCCCTCGGCACTGCGGTGTCGGTGAGCGGAATCGAGCTCCCGCCGATCATCTTCCAGCCGGCCCTGCTGATCGCGAACGCCTGCGTGCCGGTGCTCCTGATCAGCTACGGCATCTCGCTCTACGGTCAGCGCGTTCTCGGACCGTCGGGCAGGAGGCGCGACATCTTCCTCGCGACCGGGTTGAAGCTGATCGCGATGCCGCTGATCGCCTGGGCGGTCGCCGACCTCGTGTTCGGGCTGTCGGCGCACGAAGTGCTCATCGTCGTGGTGCTCGCCGCGCTCCCGACCGCGCAGAACGTCTTCAACTATTCGCAGCGCTACGGCGTCGGCGAGACGATCTCCCGCGACACGGTCTTCCTGACCACGATCGGCTGCGTCCCGCTGCTGCTTCTGGCCACGATCCTCCTCGGCTGAGGTTCCGCCCCTCTCCCCCGGCGTGCGGGAGCGCTCCCGTCATCCCGCGACACACGGGACGTATGTCCTGCACGCGTTTCGACGGCGGGTCTATGCTGTGACCGCACCTCCCAGGTAACTCCCAGAAAGGGAAGACTCATGTCTACCGAATCCGCAGCGGAAAAGTCAGCCGTCAACGGCATCCGCACCGCCCTCGGCATCGGCGGCGTCCTGTCCGTCATCGTCGGCGTCCTCATCCTCGCGTGGCCGGGCAAGACCGCCATGGTCGTCACGGCGATCATCGCGATCTACGTGATCGCCGCCGGCCTCGTCTACGCCGGCCTCGGGATCTTCTCGAAGACCCGCGGCGGCTGGTCGCGCATCGGCCACATCGTCCTCGGAATCATCTTCATCATCGCCGGAATCGTCGCGTTCCTGAACCTCGGAGCCGCCACCGCGTGGCTCGCGATCTTCATCGGCATCCTCGTCGGAATCCTGTGGATCATCGAGGGTGTCGTGGCGCTGTCGACGCTCGGCGATGCCGCATCGAAGGGCTGGACGATCTTCTTCGCGATCATCAGCATCATCGCCGGTATCGTCCTGCTCTTCTCGCCGCTGTACATTGCGGCGCTCTGGTGGCTGCTGGGCATCGCGCTCATCGTCCTCGGCATCATCCAGATCGTTCGCGCCTTCACATTCGGCAAGAAGGACCTGTAGGCCCCACTCACGAAGAAGCGCCCCGGATCCCTCCGGGGCGCTTCTTCGTGTGCCTGGTCAGGATGTGGGAAGGTGTCTGCTCCACCAGTCCAGCACCGCGGCGAACCTCTCCAGCCGGTGGCGCGGCTGCCCCGCGCGGGTGAGTTCGTGGTTCTCCCCCGGGAAGACGAGCAGCTCGGCCACGGTACCCTGGCGCTTCAGAGCGGAGTAGTACCGGGTCGCCTGCTCGAGCGGGCACCGGAAGTCGAGTTCGGAATGGATGACAAGGGTCGGCGTCGTGACCGCGCCGACGACCGCCATCGGGCTCTGCGCCGCGATCGCTTCCGGGTCGGTGCCGACATACTCGTCACCGAAGAACGAGCCGATATCGCTGGTCCCCTGGAACGACGTGGGATCGAGGAAGCCGCGCTCGACGATCGCCCCCGCGAATCGATGGTCGTGCGCGATCGCCCACGCGGTGAGGTAGCCGCCGTAGGACCCGCCCATGATGCCCACGCGAGCCGCGTCGAGGCTCTCGTCCGTGGCGATCGCCCCCTCCAGGAAGTCGATGACATCGTGCAGGTCGACGGTTCCCATGGCGCCGCGGATGCTGCGACCGTGCGCTCGCCCGTATCCTGCCGAGCCCCGCGGGTTGCAGTAGACCACTGCATAGCCTGCGTCAACGAGCACCTGCGTCTCGTCGAACAGATGTATACCGTAACTGGCATACGGCCCGCCATGGATCTGCAGGATGACCGGGAACGGGCCCGCTCCCGCTGGCTTCGCGAGCCAGCCGTGGATCGGCGTGCCGTCACGCCCGCCGATTGTCAGCTCGGTCGGCAGCACGGCGTCGACACCCGTCGCGAAGGCCGTGACAGCGCGGGGACCGCCGTCTTCCACGACCACCAGCTCGCCGTACGACGTGGGCGTCGCCACCGCAGCGACGACCCGGCCGCCCGCAGCGGCGTGACCACCGACCTCGACGTCACCGCCGAGCACCTCGGCGATGTCGCCGGTCCGTGTGACCCGCAGCAGCCGGACGCGACCGCGCGTGCGGTCCTGCACGAGGAAGTCGTCGCCGACCGCGGTGATGTGGCTGCCGACCTCACCGAGGTCGATCGTCTCGGGGTCGGTGAGCCTTCGGGGGCCTGCCTCTTCGAGTACCCACAGCGCGACGCCCGGGGCGACGAAGTCGATTCCCGTCGGCCCCGCATCAGCCGCGAGAAGGGCGATCGCACCGTCGTCGGCAACGATGACGTCCGAGATCGACAGGTGGGATGACTTCCCGAGCAGCTCGCGCTCACCCGAGCCGTCGGTTCGCACCGCGACCAGGCGCGAGCGCAGATCGCGCCGGTCGTGCTCGATCTCGTCGATCACGGTGAGCACCTCTTCGCCGTCGAACACGACACCGGCGTGGGATGCCGCGCCCGCGGTCAGCGCGCGCGCCTCGTTCGCGACCAGCTGCTTCTTCGGCGGTTGCTCGCCGTCGGGAAGAACCGCGGCCGCCGGCTCGTAGAACGGCTCGTCATCCACGGCGGACACCGCGACGACGTACAGCTGCGCCGGCCGGTCCGCGATGTAGCCGAGCCCGTTCGCGTGCCACCGGATACCGGTGATCCGGCGGGGTGCTTCGGCCACGGCATCCAGTCCTTCGACGCTTCCGTAGCGGCCGGCCTCGGGTATCCGTGCCGTGTAGGCGATCGACTCCCCGTCACCGGACCAGTCGAGGTCGTCCACGCCGAGCGGGGCATCGGTGACCTGCACCGGCTCCCCTCCCCCGGCGGCCACGACGTGGATCTGCCCCTTGCCCTTCGCGTCGCCGCGGACGAAGGCGATGCGCGAACCGTCGGGCGAGAGATGCGGTGAGGAGTCGGCCGTGCCGCGCGTGAGGCGACGAGGGACGCCGTCCGGCATGTCGACGCGCCACACCTGACCGACGGCACGGTTGGCCGAAAGATCCGGCCGCGACGATGCGAAGACGGCGAACGACCCATCCGGTGCGATGTCCGGGCGGCCGACGGAGACGAGCTTCTCGATATCGGCGGCGCGCACGCTCACTCCCCCGCGAACGAGCTCGTGTCGCCGATCAGTCGGGTGTTGCTCTCGGGGATCGGGTCGACCGCTGCCCGCGCCACCTCGGCGGCGAACTCGCTCACGTTGTAGAGCTTGCCCGCCGATTCGCGGCGCGAGGCGATCGCGCCCGGGTTCGCCCGCTCGAGCAGGGTCGCGGTGATCGTCCCCTCGATCATGTCGCCGGAGACGACGACGAAGCCGATTCCGCGGTCCTCGAGGCCCGGGATGCGCTCGCGCAGCGCGTCTTCGCCCGCGCGCTTGGACAGCGCGACCGGAACGTACTCGGGCATCGTCGGCGTCGTCCGGATGAAGTGCGCCTGGTGGCTCGTCACGAACACCACGCGGGACCCTTCCCCGAGCAGCGGCAGCGCCGTCTCGAGCACGCTGACCTGCGCATCGCGGTTCAGCTGCAGCGCGTACTCCTCGCCCATCCCCGACTCCATGCCGCCGGAGGCGTTCAGCACCAGGACGTCGAGGGACCCGAACGTCCGCTCCACCTCGGAGAACATCGCCTGGACCGACTCTGGGTCGGTCAGGTCGGCGCCCACCACGAGCACTTCGACGCCGAGTCCGCGAAGCTCCGCGGCGAGCTTCTCGGCGCGCGGAGCCTTGTTGCGGAAGTTGATCACGACGTTCGCGCCGGCCTGCGCGAAGTACCGCACGGTGTCGGCGCCGATGCCGCGGGAGGATCCCGTCACGAGCGCGGTCTTGCCGCTCAGCGAACCGGGTGCGAGGGGGACGTTTTCGAGTGGCTCAGTCACCCCTCGACCCTACCAACCGGCGCCCCGCCGCCACCGGGTGACCCGGTCCGCCCGGAAGCCCGCGTGTTAGGTTTGACGAAAGGGAGGCACATCGTGGAGCTCATCCAGACCATCGAACAATTCGCATGGATCGGGTGGCTGGTCCTGATCCTCGTCTTCCTCGTGATCGAGATGCTCACGCTCGATTTCACGTTCCTGATGCTCAGCATCGGCGGGGTCGCCGGTCTCGGATCCGATCTTCTCGGCGCGCCGATCTGGCTGCAGGTGATCATCGCCGCCGCCGTCGCGGCAGTGCTGATCCTCGTGCTGCGCCCGCCTCTGCTGAAGCGGCTGCGACGGGGCGAAGATCCCACGCCCACCAACGTCGCCGCGCTCGTCGGGCTCTCCGGCCGGGTCATGTCGACGGTCACCGCCCACGGCGGACAGGTCAAGCTGTCCAACGGAGACACCTGGACCGCCCGTCCCGAGCATCGTGGCGAACTCGAACCCGGCACCGTGATCCGCGTGAGCCGCATCGACGGCGCGACAGCCTTCGTCCGACCCGAGGAAGAGGATTCGACCGCATGACCCCCGAGAGCTTCATCCCGACGGCCATCGGCTGGGTGCTGGCGGCCGCCGTCTTCATCTTCGTGCTGGTCGTCATCGTCCGCTCCATCCGCATCATCCCCCAGGCGACGGCGGGTGTCGTCGAGCGTCTGGGCAGGTACCACAAGACGCTCATGCCGGGTCTGAACATCCTGGTGCCGTTCATCGACCGGGTGCGCCCGCTCATCGACATGCGCGAGCAGGTCGTCTCGTTCCCGCCGCAGCCTGTCATCACCGAAGACAACCTGGTCGTCTCGATCGACACGGTGATCTACTTCCAGGTCACCGATCCGCGTGCGGCGACGTACGAGATCCGCAACTACCTCGGTGCCGTCGAGCAGCTGACGACCACCACGCTGCGCAACGTCGTGGGTGGACTCAACCTCGAAGAGGCGCTCACCAGTCGCGACGAGATCAACGGTCAGCTGCGGATCGTGCTGGATGAAGCCACCGGCAAGTGGGGCATCCGCGTCGGTCGCGTCGAGCTCAAGGCGATCGACCCGCCCATCAGCATCCAGGACTCGATGGAGAAGCAGATGCGCGCCGAGCGCGACCGTCGGGCGCTCATCCTCACTGCGGAGGGGACCAAGCAGTCCGCGATCCTCACCGCTGAGGGCGCCAGGCAGGCCGAGATCCTGCGGGCCGAGGGCGACAAGCAGGCTGCGGTCCTGCGCGCACAGGGAGAGGCCGAGGCGATCCAGACCGTCTTCAGCGCGATCCACCTCGGAAACCCGGACGACAAGCTGCTCGCCTACCAGTATCTGCAGACCCTCCCGAAGATCGCCGACAGCGCCTCGAGCAAGCTGTGGATCATCCCGAGCGAGTTCACCGAGGCGCTCAAGGGCATGAGCACGGCGTTCGCCGGTTCCGTGCTCGACGTCGCACAGCGGACCACACCCGAAGTGGAGCCCGGAGCGAAGGCCGCCGAGCCCCCGCAGTCGTGACCCATCGCTGGTTCGAGGGCGCCTCGCGTCCTCGGGTGCTCGCGCATCGCGGGCTTGTGACGACCGAAGGACGCCTGCACGGGGTCGTCGAGAACTCATTCAGCGCCGTCGCTGCCGCGCACGCGGTCGGCGCCACGTACATCGAATCCGACTGCCACCTCACGGCAGACGGCGTCGTCGCGCTCTTCCACGACGACGACCTGTCGCGCGTGACCGGCGATCCGCGGCGCGTGGCGGACGTGACCGCGCGCGAGCTCGAGACGCTCATGTCCACGCGGGGCGGACTCATCACGCTCGCCGAGGCGCTCGAGGCATTCCCGACGGT
>Ga0075367_10001482_pt1 | contig 10136 bp, 9 predicted proteins | sample EndMethybrTD3032_FD_71399 | JGI IMG/M metagenome (GOLD analysis project Ga0075367, IMG submission 71399) | Populus endosphere microbial communities from Tennessee, USA - Endosphere MetaG P. TD hybrid TD303-2 | ecosystem: Host-associated > Plants > Roots > Endosphere | place: USA: Tennessee...
GGCCTGCCGGTGGTGGTCGTCGTGGATGACGACCGCGCGTCGCTCGACCTCATGACCGCCTATCTCGACGGGCTCGGCGTCCGGATCGCTCTCGCCCGGGATGGGGTCGAAGGACTCGAACTGATCCGAGCGCTCGCTCCGGCAGCTGTCGTGCTCGACATCCGCCTTCCGGGACTGGACGGCTGGGAGGTCCTGCGCCGCGTCCGGGCGGACGAGGACACGCGTGCGGTCCCCGTGGTCGTCGTCTCGATCCTCGACGAGAAGCACCGGGGCCTGGGGATGGGCGCCGCGGAGTATCTGATCAAGCCGGTCGCCCGCGACGCCCTGGTCGGCGCGCTGCGGCGGGTCGGCGCGGTACCCGAGAAGGAGGTCGCGTGATGGCATCCGCCCGCATCCTCGTGGTGGAGGACAATCCGCTGAACCTCAAGCTCGTGCGCGACGTGCTCACCGTCTCGGGCTACGAGGTCGTCGCCGCGCCGTCCGGGGAGGAGGGGGTGACTCTGGCGCAGACGTGCGAGCCCGACCTCGTCCTCATGGACATCCAGCTGCCCGGCATCGACGGGTACGAAGCGCTGCGGATGCTGCGCCAGAACCCCCTGCTGGACGCGGTGCCGGTCGTCGCCGTCACCGCCTTCGCGATGCGCGAGGACCAGGAGCGGGCGTCGCGCGCGGGGTTCGACGGGTACCTCGGCAAGCCGATCAGCGTCCCCGCACTGCCCTCGCAGGTCCACGAGTTCTTGAACGCGGGCCGCCTCCATGTCTCTTGAGGCGGTACCCGCGGACAGCGTCACGATCCTCGCCGTGGACGACCTGCCCCAGAACCTCCGGCTGCTGGATGCGATCCTCTCGCCGCGGGGCTACCGGGTGCTGACGGCGACCTCGGGCGAGAAGGCGCTCGCGCTGCTCCCGGATTCCGGTGCCGACCTGGTGCTGCTGGACATCCTGATGCCGGGGATGGACGGCTACGAGGTGTGCCGGCGGATCCGCAGCACGCCGGGTGCGGAGTTCCTGCCCGTCGTGATGATCACGGCAAGCGGAGATCAGGAGAAGATCCGCGCGATCGAGGCGGGAGCCGACGATTTCGTCAGCAAGCCGCTCAACCAGGGCGAGCTTCTCGCACGCGTCGCGTCGCTGGCCCGGGTGAAGCGCTATCAGGACACGATCCGGCGTCAGTCGGTCGAGCTCGCGCGGTGGAACGCCGAGCTCGAGGGGCGGGTCGCCGCGCAGGTCGCCGAACTGCAGCGCGTGAATCGGCTGAGGAGGTTCCTCTCGCCGCAGCTGGTCGACCTGGTGATCGACTCGGGCGACGAGGGTTTCCTCTCCAGCCATCGGCGCGAGATCGTCGTGGTCTTCTGCGATCTGCGCGGATTCACGCCGTTCGCCGAGTCCAGTGAGCCCGAAGAGGTCATGGAGGTGCTCGCGGAGTACCACCGCGCGCTCGGCGAGCTGATCTACCGATTCGAAGGCACGCTCGAGCGGTTCACCGGCGACGGGCTCATGGTGTTCTTCAACGACCCGCTCCCCGTCGACGATGCCGCCGAGCGGGCGGTGGCGATGGCGGTCGCGATGCGCGACCGGGTCACCGAACTCGCGGCCGCATGGCACCGGCGCGGCCACGACCTCGGCTTCGGCATCGGGATCGCGCAGGGCTTCGCGACCCTGGGCCGCATCGGGTTCGAGGGCAGGTTCGACTACGCGGCGATCGGCAGCGTCACGAACCTCGCGGCCCGACTGTGCGCGGCCGCCGCATCGTGGCAGGTGCTGGTCGCGCAGCGCGTGTTCTCGGCGGCGGAGGGGCTCGCGATCGGCGAGCCCGTCGGCGAGCTCGACCTGCGCGGGTTCAGCAAGCCCATCCGCGCTTTCGATGTCACCGGGATCGACCAGACCAGAGTGCCCGTGCACCTGACCGAAGACGGAGTAGGGACATGACTGCTGCCGAGACGCTTGCGAACCTCGACGAGAGCGCTCGCGATGCGCGCTACCAGCGGCTCCAGGGCCGCATGCCGTCGGTGTGGGACGCGATGAGACTCGACCTGGACGACGAGTCCGTCGTCGTGATCCCGTCGGTGACCCCGAGCGGAGCCGCCGGCAGCGGCACGATGACGCAGGCGTACGAGGAGCGCTTCCTGTTCCTGCTGCTCCTCCTGCGTCAGCCCCGCCTGCGCATGATCTACGTCACATCCATGCCGATCGACCCGCGGATCGTCGAGTACTACCTCGCTCTCCTGCCGGGGGTCATCCCGAGCCACGCGCTCGCGCGTCTCACGCTGATATCCGTGGGCGACGCGTCGATCCGGCCGCTGAGCGCGAAGCTGCTCGAGCGTCCCCAGCTTCTCGCGCGCATCGCGGACCGCATCCCGAATCGCGAGCGCAGCCACCTCATCCCGTACAACACCACCGAGCTCGAACGCGACATCGCCGTGACCCTCGGCATCCCGATGTACGGCGCCGACCCGCGCCTCGCGCCGCTGGGCACCAAGACCGGCTGCCGTCGGCTGTTCGGCGAGGTGGGCGTGCCCTACCCGCTCGGTGCGGAGGACCTGCACAGCCTCGACGAGGTCGCGGCGGCGATCGACGACATGCTCGTGATCCGCCCGACGATGAGCCAGGTGATCGTGAAGCTCAACGACGGCGTCTCGGGCACCGGCAACGCCCTGGTCGATCTGTCCGGCATCGTGGCCGTCCCTGATTCCGAACGGCGGGCGGCGATCCTCGACCGCGTCCAGCGCATGCAGTACGAATCCGATCGCATCCGGTCCGACTGGTACGTTCCCAAGCTCGAGGCCGACGGGGGGATCGTCGAGGAGCGCATCGTGGGCGAAGACCTGCTGAGCCCGAGCGTGCAGCTGCGGGTGCGCCCGGACGGCAGCGTCGAGCTCCTCTCCACGCATGACCAGCTTCTGGGCGGCGCGAGCGGGCAGAGCTACCTGGGGTGCACGTTCCCGGCCGATCCGGCGTATTCGCGACTGATCAGCGAGCCGGCCCTGGCGATCGGCGAGCGCCTGGCGCGTGAGGGTGTGATCGGCCGCTTCGCTGTCGACTTCGTCGTGGTGCGGGATGCCGCGGGCTCATGGTCCGCGTACGCGATCGAGTTGAATCTCCGCAAGGGCGGCACGACGCACCCGTTCCTCACGCTGCAGTTCCTGACCGACGGCGGCTACGACGCGGCGTCAGGACGGTTCGTGACCCGCGACGGTCAGGAGAAGCACCTCGTCGCCACCGACCACCTCGAATCCGACGACCTGCGCGCCCTGTCGGTCGGCGACCTGTTCGACGCGGTCGCCCGGCACGGGCTGCACTACGACCAGTCCCGCCAGGCGGGCATCGTGTTCCACATGATCAGCTCGCTCACCGAGATGGGTCGCGTCGGCATGACCGCGGTCGGCGATTCGCCGGCACACGCGATGGAGCTCTACGACCGGGCGCAGCGGGTGCTGCTGGATGAAGCGCGCGCCGCCGGGCAGCAGCGCCCGCTTCCGGTCTGACCGGCCTCAGAGGCTGTCGAGTGCCTGCTCGACGTCGGCCAGCAGGTCGTCCACGCTCTCGATGCCGACCGAGAGGCGGACGACCTCTTCGGGCACCGCGAGCTCGGTGCCGCGAACCGAGGCGTGGGTCATCTCGTCCGGATAGTTCACGAGCGACTCGACGCCGCCGAGCGACTCGGCGAGCGTGAAGAGCCGGGTCGACTCGGCGAAGCGCCGCGCGGTGGGCCCGTCCGCGAGCGCGAGGGACACGATGCCGCCGAACGCCGACATCTGGCGAGCGGCCAGCTCGTGCCCGGGATGCGAGGCGAGCCCCGGATAGTAGACGCGCGCCACCCGGTCGTGGCCCTCGAGGAACGCGGCGACGGCCGCGGCGTTCTCGCTGTGGCGCTGCATCCGGATGCCGAGCGTCTTGATGCCGCGCGTCGTCAGGAACGCGTCCAGGGGTCCGGAGACGGCGCCCGCGGCGAACTGCAGGAACTTCGCGCTCTCGGCGACCGCGTCGTCATCGATCACGAGCGCACCGCCGACGACGTCCGAGTGTCCGCCGAGGTACTTCGTGGCCGAGTGCACGACGACGTCGGCGCCCAGGCTCAGCGGCTGCTGGAGCGCGGGGGAGGCGAACGTGTTGTCGACCACGACGAGGGCCCCGGCATCCCGTCCGAGCTTCGAGAGCCCGGCGATATCGGTGATCCGCAGCAGCGGGTTGCTCGGGGTCTCGACCCACAGAACCTTCGCGGGGCGCTCCTCGAGGGCGGCCGCGACCGCGCTCAGGTCGCTCATGTCGACGATGCGCAGGCCGACGCCCCACGGCCCGAGGATCCGTTTGATCAGCCGGTATGTGCCGCCGTACACGTCGTCGCCGAGCAGCACTTCGTCGCCGGGCTTCAGCACGGCGCGCAGCAGGGCGTCCTCGGCGGCGAGGCCGGACGAGAACGACAGCGCGTGCCGCCCGCCCTCGAGCGCGGCGAGCTGGGTCTCGAGCGCCGTGCGCGTCGGGTTGCCGCTGCGGCCGTACTCGTAGCCCTCGCGCAGGCCGCCGATGCCGTCCTGCGCGAACGTGGTCGAGAAGTGCACGGGCGGGATGACGGCGCCCGTGGTCGGGTCGGGAGCCTGACCGGCGTGCACCGCGAGGCTGTCGAATCCGCGTGCGGCGGTGTGGTCGGTCATGCGTTGCTCCTCGAGGCTTCTGACGTGTCGTGAGTGGATGCTGCGGCCGGGGCCTCGACATCGAACCCGCGCTCCCGCATCCAGTCGTCGTTGAAGATCTTGCTGACGTACGCGCGGCCGTGGTCGGGCAGCAGCACGACCACCACCGCGTCCTCGGTCAGGTCGCGTGCGGTGCGCAGCGCGGCGACGACGGCCATGCCGCTCGAACCGCCGACGAGCAGGCCCTCTTCGCGGGCGAGCCGGCGGGTCATCGCGAACGACTCGGCGTCATCGACGCGGTGGTACTCGTCCACGACGGCCGGATCGAACGTTTCGGGCCAGAAGTCCTCGCCCACGCCCTCGACCGCGTAGCCGTGGATCGGCCCGCCTGAGTAGATCGATCCCTCCGGGTCGGCGCCGACGATCCGCACCGCGCCCTGCGACAGTTCCCGCAGATACCGGCCCGTGCCGGTGATGGTGCCGCCGGTGCCGATGCCGGCCACGAAGTGCGTGACCAAGCCGTCCGTATCGCGCCAGATCTCGGGACCGGTCGTCTCGAAGTGCCCGCGCGGGCCGTTCTGGTTCGCGAACTGATTGGGCTTGAAGGCTCCGGGGATCTCGCGCGCCAGCCGGTCGGACACGCTGTAGTACGACCGGGGGTCGTCGGGTTCGACGCTGGTCTCTGTCACGACGACCTCGGCGCCGTAGGCCTTGAGCACATCGACCTTCTCGCCGGCGAACTTGTCGGGCACCACGAAGATCATGCGGTAGCCGCGCTGCAGGGCGACCAGGGCCAGGCCCACGCCGGTGTTGCCGCTCGTGGGCTCGACGATCGTGCCGCCCGGGCGCAGCAGTCCGTCGCGCTCGGCGGCATCGATGATGTTCCTCGCGATCCGGTCTTTCGCGGACCCGCCGGGGTTGAAGTACTCGACTTTGGCGAGCACGGTGGCACGGATGCCGTCAGTGACGTGATTCAGACGGACGAGGGGGGTGTTGCCGACGAGGTCGGTGATGTTCTCGGCGTAGCGCACGATGGTGTCCTGTGGGAAAGGCCGCGCGTCAGGGCGCGGCGGATGGCTGGGGTCGTCGAAGGCGAGTGCGAGGCACTCAGCGACAACAACGACAGGTCAGCACCCGTCCAGACTAACCGGTGACGACGGATGCCGCGACCCGTGTCTCAGCGCTGGGCGAGCACCGCGTCCCAGAGCGCATCGGCCACCTCGCGCTTCGTGCCGTCGATCGTGGCGACGACCTCGTCGTCGGCGCCGATGAGCGTGAGCGTGTTGTCGGGCGTCTCGAAGCCCTTCTGCCAGCCGACCTCGTTGACGGCGAGCAGGTCGACGCCCTTGCGGCGGCGCTTGCGTCGTGCGCGCTCCAGCAGGGCCGCGGCATCCGTCTCGGTCTCGGCGGCGAAGCCGACGATCGTCTGCCCGGGCCGCCGGTCGCGCACGAGGGCCGCGAGGATGTCGTCAGTCTCGACGAGCGTCAGGGTGAGCTCGCCGCCGGTCTCCTCTTTCGCGAGCTTGCGCTCGGAGGCTTCGGCGACGCGGTAATCGGCCACGGCCGCGGCCATCACGACGACGTCGGCAGACGCGGCCCGTGCCGAGACCTCGGCGGCGAGCTCGGCGGCGGTGCCGGCATGCGTGACCTCGATCCGCGGGTGCGCACGGGCCGGGGCCAGCACGTCGGCGTCGGCGTGCGCGGCGATCAGCGTCACCTCCGCCCCGCGGTCGGCCGCGGCGAGCGCCACCGCGACCCCCTGCCGGCCGCTCGAGCGGTTGCCGAGGTAGCGCACCGGGTCGATCGGCTCGCGGGTTCCGCCGGCCGTCACCAGGACCTGCACCCCCGCGAGATCGTCGCGCGGCGCGAGCAGCGCGGTGGCGAATTCGTGGATCCGGTCGGGCTCGGTCATGCGGCCCGGGCCGACGTCGCCGCCGGTGAGCGGGCCGTCCTCGGGTCCGATGACGTGCACACCGCGGCTGCGGAGCACCTCGACGTTGTGCACGGTCGCGGGATGCCGCCACATCTCGGTGTGCATCGCGGGGGCCACGACGACCGGTGCCGTGGTGGCCAGTAGGCTCGTCCCGAGCAGGTCGTCGGCCAGTCCGGCGGCCATCTTCGCCAGGAAGTTCGCCGTGGCGGGCGCGACGATCACCAGATCGGCGGCCTGCCCGAGCGCCACGTGCCGGACTTTCGCGACATCGTCGTGCACAGAGGTGGTGACCGGATGACGGCTGATGGCTTCCCAGGTCGGGATGCCCACGAACCTGACCGCGTCATCGGTCGGGATCACGTGGACCTCGTGACCGTCGAGCACGAGCAGCCGCACGAGCTGCACGGTCTTGTAGGCGGCGATCCCGCCCGTCACTCCGACGATGACGTACACGCGCCGATTCTTCCACGGACGGAGTCTCCGGTATGTGCACGGTGATCATCACGGTCCCCGTGGACGACACGCAGCCCGTGCGGCTGCTCGCTGTCCGCGACGAGGATCCGGGTCGCCCCTGGGACCGCCTCGGTCGGTGGTGGCCGGACACCTACCCGGGGGTCGTCGGCATCCGCGATGCCCGGGCCGGCGGGGCATGGCTCGCAGCAGCCCCGGATGAACGGCGGCTCGCGGTGCTGCTGAATCGCCACGATCTCTCGGATCGAGGCGATGACGAGGTCACGACGCGGGGGTGGGTCGCGCTCGAGTCCGTGTCGGGCCGTTCGCCCGCCGGTACGCCGCAGACGCGCGGCTTCAACCTCGTGGAGGTCACGGCGCACACCGCGCGGGTGGTGTCGTGGAACGGGGTCGAGTCGCGGACTGTCGACCTCGAGCCGGGAACGCACATGATCGCGCACGACGACGTCGACGACCCGGAGACCGCACGCATCACGCGATGGCTGCCGGAGTTCCGTGGGGCCGGGACCGGTTCGCCGGTCGATCAGGAGGCGTGGTGGCGGCCGTGGCTCGACATCGTCGAGCGCTCCGCCGACCTGCCGGGGGACGACCCGGCGGCGATCATCCGGCGCCAGAGCTTCGAGGGCATCCCGTCGTACTCGCTGCTGGTGTGTGTCGCGACCGTCGGCCAGAACGCGCTCGATGTGCGCGACGCGCCGCTGACGACCCCGGGAGAATGGACGCCGGCGCCGCTGAGCTGACTCAGCGGCGCCGGCGTAGCCGTCCTGCGGTCAGCGGGTGCGCGCAGCGCCCCGACGCGTGACCAGGACGTAGATGCCGAGCACGAGGATCGCGCCGATGATCGAGCCGATGATGCCGGCCGGCTGCAGGAAGCCGCCGTTGGGGTCGCTGCCGAAGATCAGGAAGCCGAGGAAGCCGCCGACGAACGAGCCGACGATTCCGAGCACGATCGTGAGCAGGATGCCCATGCTCTGCTTGCCGGGGATGACCGCCCGGGCGATGAGGCCGGCGATGAGGCCGATGATGATGAGGCCGAGGATTGTCCAGAGCATGATCTCTCCTTAGAGTTGCGGTCGCCGCCAGAAAGCGGCGTACCGGGTGGGGGACGCCGATCAGGCTATGAGGTGCGCGCAATTCCGGGGATGGCCTTCCCCCCGGGCTGCGGGGGCAGTATCATCCCCTGCCGGCTTCAGAAGGCGGAGAGGTTGGCCTGCAGGCCGCCGCCGGTGAAATCCGACCGGAGAATGCCGCGGCGGCGCAGGATCGGGACGAGTTCGTCAAGAGCCCGGTGCAGCGTGACCGGATGCAGGTCGCCCGAGAAGATCAGCCCGTCGTTGTGGGCGTCGTCGCCGAGCGCCTCGACGATGTCGGCGAGCTCGTCCGCGGTGCCGACCGTGCCGCTGATGCCGTCACCGATGCGCCCGAGCCGGGCCTTGCCGGCGAGGATCTGGCGGAACGGCACGTCGGCGAACGAGTCGAACCGGCCCCGCAGCCCCGTGATCGTGCCCTGCGACACGTGCTCGCCGAAGATCGCGGGATCCAGCGGCCGGTCGAGATCGAGCACCGTGAGGTCGGTCTCGAGGTCGCTCGACCACTGCTCCGCGACGGCGATCAGTGCAGCCTCGTCGGGGTCGGCGGATGCCGCCACGATGCGGTCGGCTTCGTCGGCGGATGCCGCCACGATCGGTTTGAACACGAACATCGTCTTGATCGAAGCGGGGTCGCGGCCGTGGGCGACCGCGTCGGCGCGGACGCGCTCGCGGTACGCGCGCACCGCGTCGACGTCGAGGCCCGACAGCGCGAGCTGGATCTGCGAGTTCTCACCGGCGAAGCGGATGCCGCGCGGCGAGCCGCCGGGCGAGGCGACGACCGGCTCGGACGGGAGCGGTTCGGCGTTGAGCGGACCGTCGAACGAGTAGTACTCGCCGCGGTGCTGCACGGCGCGGATCTTCGTGCCGTCGGCGTAGATCTGCGTCTCGGGGTCGGCGATCAGCGCGCCGTCATCCCAGCTGCGCCACAGCAGCCGGAGCGCGTCGAGCCACTCCTGCGCGCGGTCGTACGCCGCGTCGTGCGGCAGCCGGTCCTGACCGAAGTGGTGCGCGGACCCGACGTCGGTCACGACGTTCAGCCCCAGACGCCCGCTGGAGAGGTGCTGCAGCGAGGCGAACTGGCGGGCGGCGGTGTACGGATGCCACCCGGCGGGGTTCGCGGTCGGGATCACGCCGAGGTGCTCGGTCGCGGCGAACAGGTACGGCGCGAGCGTCCACGGGTCGTGCTTGGGACCGCCGTAGGCCTTGCGCACCCGCAGGTCGAGCGTCTCGGGGCTGATGCCGACCGAGAGCGCGTCCTCGATCAGAACGAAGTCGAAGCCCGCCTGCTCGAGCGTGCGCGCGCCCTCCTGGTAGAGGCCCGGCTTTCGCCAGTCGTGGTTCCACTCCCAATACGGCCGCGCCCAGCCGTGCGGCCCGAAGCCGCGGGAGAGGAACCAGCCGAAGTGCTGCGGCCTGCTCATACGATGCCGGCCCGTTCGAGCAGCTCGGCAGCCTGTACGGCGGCAAGGGCGCGGTCGAGGTCCGCGATGAGGTCCTCGGCATCCTCGAGTCCGATCGAGACGCGCAGGAGGCCCTGCCCGATGCCGGCCGCGATGCGCTCGTCCTCGGAGCGGTTGACGTGCGTGGTCGAGGCCGGGTGCAGCACGAGCGAGCGCACATCGCCGAGGTGGGTCATGCGGGTGAACAGCTGGACGGCATTCGTGAACGTCCGCGCGGCATCCCGCCCGCCGCGCAGCGTGAACGCGAAGACCGAGCCCTGCCCGCGCGGCAGGTACTGCCGGGCGAGCGCATGGTACGGACTCGAGGCCAGTCCGCTGTAGTCGACAGACTCGACGGCGGGGTGGGCCTGGAGCCACTCGGCGATGCGCCGGGCCGACTCGGAGTGCCGCTGGACGCGCAGCGACAGGGTCTCGATGCCCTGCAGGATGAAGAACGCGTTGAACGGCGACGGCGAGGGGCCCTGGCGCAGCGCGATGACCCCGCGCGCGTAGTCGAGGAATGCGGCGCGTCCGGAGCGCTCGGCGAACGTGCGTCCGTCCGAGCCCACGG
>Ga0075367_10001483_pt1 | contig 10133 bp, 10 predicted proteins | sample EndMethybrTD3032_FD_71399 | JGI IMG/M metagenome (GOLD analysis project Ga0075367, IMG submission 71399) | Populus endosphere microbial communities from Tennessee, USA - Endosphere MetaG P. TD hybrid TD303-2 | ecosystem: Host-associated > Plants > Roots > Endosphere | place: USA: Tennessee...
TCATGCCACCGCGTGAGTTGCCTCTGACAGGCGGTGAGGCGTCCCGACGCACTCGCGGCATCACCCGACGCTCAGCCAAGCCGCCATCCCCCTTCACGCCCGACTTTTTCGACAGCATCGACCCGTTCCGGACTCAGTGCCGGTGCTCGACACCCAAATTGCAAATTTGCAGGCCGCGGCGACAAGGAACGGGTGCACGGCGGCAGCGGCACTTGGATAGCCTCTCGCTCGGTCGTGTAACGCGTCAGCCCAAGATATGAAACGACGCCAGTTTGAATGCAGTACCCTTCTCGACCGCACAAACGGACAACGCTGCCTTCAAAGGAAGGTTTGAAAAGAACATTCAAGCCCAGGCTATCGCGGACGCATCACAACACACCCATTCATCGGACGTTTAACATCGGATGATTGCGACCAGCAACGGATCGGTGTATAGTTGCGACCTGCCAGTCGGCCGAAGAGCCGGCGGTCGGGAGTGAACAGATCTTGCATAACAGGCGCGCGAAATCCGCTGAAAAGCGTTCGAAGCCGGGCCGCATTCACGCGGCGCTGACGACACTCGGCCGCGAGATCGCCCAAGGGATCATCCCGGCCGGCGCGCTTCTGCCACCCGAATACAAACTCGAAATTCGCCTCGGCGTCGGCCGAGGCGTGGTTCGTGAGGCGATCAAAACCCTGTCGGGAAAGGGGCTAGTCAGCGTCCAGCCGCGCCACGGAACCCGTGTGTTGCCGCGGTGCGATTGGAGTCTGCTCGATCGCGATGTGTTGAACTGGCTGGTCGGCCAGGACAAACCGGACCGCGAGTTGCTGCTAGCCATCCAGGAAGTCCGCTTGATCATTGAACCGGCCGCTGCCGCGCTCGCTGCGACCCGCGCCACCAAGAAGGACCGGCTGCGGATCAATGCAGCCCTGGGAGCGATGGAAACCTCAGACAATCAGGCCACCGCAACCGCCGCGGACAAGGCGTTTCACCTCGCTATTCTTGACGCCACGCACAATCCGGTGTTGCAGGGCTTTCGCGGCGCGATCGACACGATTCTTAGCGCGGTGTTTTTGGTCGCCGTCGATAGCGTCGATGGCTGGTTCGATGACAACCTTCCCAACCATGCCGCCACCGCTCGCGCCATCGAAGAAGGGGACGCCAAGAAAGCCCGCAATGCCATGGAGCAGGTCCTTGGCTACACCCAGTCAAAGTTATCTAGTCTAAATGCCGGCGCCGGTCACCGGGAACGTCGGCTACGCGGCCCCCGCGATCGGAGGCAATCGTAATGCGGAGTTGGCTCTCTTCGGCGCTTTGGTTTTGCGCTCCCTTTATAGTCCTGCTCGTCCTCTGGGCAGTTCTGGTTCCTTACTTCGACGTCAACCCACGGTTGTTTCCTCCCCTCACCTCTGTGGTCCAGGCTGGGATCGAGGGAATTCAGGATGGCACCCTTATTCAGCACATTGGCGCGAGCCTCCTGCGCGTCGCGGTCGGCACGTTGCTCGCGCTTTTGTTCGCCATTCCCCTGGGTGTCGTCATGGGCGTCAGCCCAGTTGTCTCCAGCTTCCTGACACCCCTGTTCAGGTTTTTCTCTGTGCTGGCTGGCATCGCGTGGATTCCCATTGCAACGCTGTGGTTCGGCTACGGCTTCGGCGCCATCACCTTTGTGATCTTCAATGCCGTGTTCTTCATCGTGACGTACAACACGCTGCTCGGCGTCTCGACTATTCCCTTGCAGGTGCGCAATGCGGCCGCATCGCTCGGTGCGGGGCGATGGGCGATGTTGACCGAGGTGCTGCTGCCGGGCGCGCTTCCCAACATCGTCACGGGCATACGCACCGGGTTGGGCTTTGCTTGGCGCGGGCTGATCGCAGCCGAGATGATCGCCACAAACGTCGGCCTCGGTTACATGCTGTTCGTGGCCCGCGACTTCTACAAGACCGAAGTGATCGTGCTCGGCATGGTTGTGATCGGCGTGCTGTGGCTACTGCTCGACCGGCTGCTGTTGGCACCGATTGAGCGCACCACCATCGAGCGCTGGGGCATGGTGCAGCGCGCATGAGGCCATTTCTTCTCAAGATATGGAGCCACTGCGTGCGCCTGACGGCGCGCTGGCCGTCGATCGGTTCGATCGCACCGTTCATTCCCGTGATCGCGGCCTGGTGGATCGTCACCGAGCTGCAGATATTTCCACGCGTGTTCCTGCCGGGACCGGTAGAGGTAGTGCGCTCGTTCGGCTCGCTAGTTTATACGGGCATTCTGCCGGAGTACCTGCAGGACAGCATGGTGCGCCTCGCCGTCGGTGCGTTCTGGGGCATCGCGCTCGGCATTCCACTCGGTATACTCGTGGGCCTCAGCCCGCGGGCGCACACTGCGCTGTGGCCGTTGCTGCTGTTCTTCCAGGCCATCGGTGACATCGCCTGGCTGCCGATCTTGGTGATCTGGTTCGGCTACGGCCTCATCACCATGACGGTCGTCATCGTCTACACGGTAATCTTCCCGGTTGTCCTGAACACGGTGCTGGGCGTGCGCTCGATCCCTATCACCATGCATCGCGCCGCCCTAAGCCTCGGTGCCTCGCGCACCCGCATGCTTTGGGAAGTGGTGTTGCCGGGCGCGCTCCCCAACATCGTGACCGGCCTGCGCAATGGGCTTGGCTACGGCTGGCGCGCGCTGATCGCAACCGAGATCATCGTCGGCACCAGCGGAATCGGCTTTCTCATGTTCGATGCGCGCCGCGCCGGCTCGGTCGTTGAGATCCTGCTCGGCATGATCATCCTCGGTATTCTCTGGTACATTGTGGACAGCTGGATCCTGGCGCCGATCGAGCGGGCCACCGGACAGCGCTGGGGGCTGGTGACGCGGTGAAAAATCTGATCATACGCAATTTGTCGAAGACGTATTTCGACCTCTATGCCGGCACCAACGTCACCGCCGTGCACGATGTATCGCTGGACGTGCAGCAGGGCGAGTTCGTCTCCATCGTGGGACCATCGGGCTGCGGCAAGAGCACCATCCTCAATATGATCGCGGGCTTCATTCCACACACGGGTGGCGAGATCCTGCTCGACGGCCGGCCGGTGAATGGTCCAGGAGCCGACCGTGGCGTGGTCTTCCAATCGTTCGCGCTGTTCCCGTGGAGGACCGTGCTGGAAAACGTCGCCTTCGGCCCAAAGATGCGCGGCGTCCGCAAGGCCCAACGAGAGAAGATCGCGCATGAATATCTGGCGCTTGCCAAACTGACCGAGGCGGCAGGGCGCTATCCCGTTGAGCTGTCGGGCGGCATGCAGCAGCGTGTGGGCGTGGTCCGCGCGCTGGCGAACGAACCAGACGTGCTGCTGATGGACGAGCCGTTCGCGAGCGTCGACGCCCAGACGCGCATGACGCTGCAGGAGGAACTTACTCGCATCTGGCAGGAGAAGCGCCCTACCGTCATTTTCATCACCCATGATGTTGGTGAAGCCGTGTTTCTCGCGAACCGGGTGGTGGCGCTATCCAAGGGACGCGTGCTCGAAGAGATTGCCGTGGACTTGCCCCGGCCGCGATCGTGGGACGTGCTGAACGATGATGCACAGTTCAAGGAACTGACGGGACGCGTTCTGCAACTCGTGCGGTCGGCCTGAACGATGCTGGTCGATACCCTCAGATCGCGAAAGACGCACATCCTGCTGGCGGTGGCGCTCTGCTACCTTGCCTGGGAGCTTTGGTTGACTGTCGCCGCGCCGCACAAGATCGGGGACTTTGCTAGCGGCCCGGAAAAAGTCAACGTACTGATCACCCTGCCGTTCCCGCCGGAGCGTTTCCACGTTCAGCTGTTCCAGACCTACGGCAGGGTATCTGGGACACAAGAAAACGCCGTTGAAGTTCGGGGAGTGAAACGAGCGGACCTGACGACCGTCGCCCGCCCTTACTGGGTTACGCGCGTCGAGCCGCTTCAACCAGGAGGATGACTAAAATGCGACGAGTTGCGATGCTGCTTTGCGTCTTGCTGCTGCTGCCGTCACTGGCGCTCGCGCAGGCTCCCATAAAACTCAAGGTCGGCATGGTTGCCGCCGTCGACATGCTGGCGCTGCCGATTGCGGTCGAGCGCGGCTTCTTCGAGAAATACGGGCTCGACGTGACCATCGCACGCCCCTACGCGACCGGCGTCGATGCGCTCAATGCTTTGCAGGCGGGCGAGACCGACATGGTGCAGGCCGGCGTGCCGTCCATCGGCGCCATCCTGCGCGGCATGGATTTGGTGTTCTTCGGCAACTTCAGCGGCAACGCCACCAAGCTCGGCTCGGATGCAACACTCGCCCTGATCGCCCACGGCGACGCCGGGATCGTCAAGGGTGACCTCAAAAGCCTCAAGGGCAAGAAGATCGCGACCTCGTTCGGAACGATCAATCATCTCTACATTCTCGGCCTGCTCGAGAAGGCTGGCCTCGCGCCAACCGACGTGACGCTTGTCAACACACCGCCGCCTGAGATGAACGTCGCACTGCTCGCCAAAGGCGTGGACGCCTATGCCTGCTGGGACCCAGTGCCCGTGATCGGGATGAAGGATGTGCCTGGCGCGATCGAGGTGATCCGCGGCGGCGATGTCATCTCCTACCTCGGCTTCAACGTTACCCTGCGGCCGTGGCTGGAGAAGAACGGCGAGACGGTCGAGAAATTCCTGGCGGCCGTGTCGGAGGCCGACCAGTGGATGCGGAAGAATCCCAAGCAGGCGGCCGCCATCGGCACTCGCTGGATTCCGGGCCTCAAGCTCGACGTGGCGGAGACCGCCATGCAGTACAACATCCAGCAGGTGGACCGCCGCATCTCGGCGCATAACTACCGTGCGCTGTGGAAGGCGCAGGACACGCTGCAACGGTTGGGTGTGATAAAGTCGGTGTTCGATGTGAACAAGCACATCGAGCCCAAGTTCATCCTCAGCGTGATGGCCAAGCACCCGGAGCTATTCTCCGACCTGCCCGCCATTCCTGCCGACGTTTCCATCAAGCCGGGGTTCGTGTTTAAGCCCTGAGATGCGATGACGCCGTGCCGGCCAGGACCGGCACGGCTTTTCGCTTCGTGTTCGTCGCCCCCGCGATTCTATTTGCACTAGTGACTTCCGGGTCTGGCACAAAGCAGACGTACGCCTTTGATGGCCGCTATGTCCGCTGTTGAGTGCAATGCAGACGTCGACTTTGGTTGAGGATGAGGTCCGCTTCTGACCCATAAGAGAAGTGAACGGAATTTACATTTGGGAATAGTCGACGAGTGCGCAGCGTACGACGCGCCCGCACGCGCCCAGCATGCGTTGCTCGTCACCACTCGTTCAGAATCAAAGCTGAGTTAACGCCGTGATTCGTGGGCCGCATACAACAAGCGGAGTGCTCGGAATGTATTGACTAGCTGACTGGCAAGCCAGCCCGTGCGAGGCCGTCGCAGATCCGATCCATCGTTCGTGCCGAATAGAGCATGGCGACCCGCACCCTCTCGCATGTGAGGCATGGATAGTCCTGGGTGAGAAGACGCAATCCGCGCCTGGCCTCATCCATGCGTCCAGCGGACACATATGCTGGTATCAGCGGACGATAGATCCATCGTGCCTCGGGGTTGGCAGCCAAAGCCTTCTCCAGCCACTTGACGGACTCGTCATGCCGACCTTGCAAAAAGTGCGCGGCTCCGAGGCCCGCGAAGCAGTTGAAATTTAAGGGGTCAAGAGGGCTCAGCCGGATAGCCCTCTCGAAGCACTCTATGCTTTCGCTTGGCCTATCGAGATAGCTGTTCAGCCATCCAAGCCGGTTCCAACCCCAAGCGCAGTTTGGGTCGAGCTCCAGGGCACGCTGCAAGAGTTCGTACGCTGTCTTGAACTCCCTGACGAGCGTATGCGCGGCGCCGAGCATCGACAGCGCAAAGGTATCATTGGCCGCGAGAGTCACAGCTTTGTTTGCCAGCTGCAACGTCAGTCGGCATTCGGTGTCGGGATCCTCAGTCCAACTATAGACGCAGCGCTGCGCATGGCACCATGCGGCCATGGCGAGGGCGGCCGCGTAGTCCGGCTCGAGCTGCAGGGCTTGCTCCAGTAGCCCAAGCCCAATGGTGTTTCCCTTACGCTCCAGACTCGCAACATGAGGCAGCGCCTGCATGTAGAAATCATAAGCGTCAAGATTGCCGGGACGTTTCCGTTGCGACCTGCCCGTCTCTGCCGCCCTGATCGACGGTTGGATCGCTCCTATGACGCTGGTCGTGATCTCATCTTGGAGTTCGAATAGGTCGGCCAGATTGCCATCGAAGCGCTCAGCCCAGATGTGGTGCCCCGTGCTCGCATCGACCAGCTGGCCCGTTATGCGAACTCGGCTGCCAGACCTTCGCACGCTGCCTTCGAGCACGTACTGCACGCCCAGTTCGCGCCCAACCTGGCGGACGTCGATGGTCTTGCCTTTGTAGGCAAACGTCGAGTTGCGTGCGATGACGAAGAATTGGCTAACACGGGACAGCCCCGTGATGATGTCCTCGGCGATGCCGTCGGCGAAGTATTCCTGCTCGACGTCATGCGACATGTTGTGGAAGGGGAGAACAGCAATAGATGGCCCGCCGAGATGTGACCCCGGCACGGCATCGCTATTGCTGTTGTCGGGAGTTGACGCCGGCGCAAGCTGGAACCGCAGGCCGCGACCCCGTACGGTCTTGATGACGCGCTGAGCCGTGCCATCGTCTCCGAGCGCCTTACGAGCCGCATTGATACGCGTGGCTATGGCCGCATCCGACACGATCCGGCCGTTCCAGACCTTGTTGATGATCTCATCGTAGCCGATGAGCCGGCCAGGGTTGGTGCACAGGAATGCAATCAGCTCGAAGACTTGCGGTTCTGCCTCGATAACCTTGCCTGCCGATCTAAGCAATGCCGCGTCGAGGTCCACGCTGAACCCGTCGAACTCCAACACCTGGTTCTTGCGCGCATCCTGCATCCCATGCTCACGTGCTCAGCTCATGCAAATAAAGCCTATCTGAATGCTCCCGTAAGGCAATCCTCAAGCATGAGGCATGCGCGTCATCTACGCTTTTCTCCATGGTCCAAGCGACGTCAACTCTGGCTTAGATGAAGGTGCTAACCATGACCATGTTCGATGCGAAAGCCTTCAAGCAAACCACGCATGCCCAATGGAACGCGGTTGCTGATCGATGGAACGCATGGGCTCCCCTGCTCGATCGTTGGCTCGGCCCAGTTACCGAGACGCTCCTTGCCATGGCAAAGGTTGGGCCAGGCTCACGCGTGCTACATGTTGCAAGCGGCTCGGGTCAGGAGGCGATGCAGACCGCACGGCGTGTCGGGCCAACCGGCTACGTCCTGGCGACCGATCTGTCGGAGGCGCTCACAGATCTCGCCAGATCGAATTTCGCCGCGGTCGGGCTGTCGAATGCCGAGGCACGGGTCATGGACGGCGAGGATTTCGATCTGAACGAGGCCCCATTCGATGCGGTGATATCCCGAGTCGGTCTGATCTACTTTCCTGATCAGCTAGGGGCCATCAAGCGTCAGGCTGCGGCCCTGCGTGTGGGCGGCTACCTGGGAGCGATCGTCTACGCCACGCCCGAGGAGTGCCGCTTCTTTTCGGACCCTGTGGGTGTTATCCGGCGCCGCGCTGCTCTTCCTCCGCCGGCACCGGGGCAGCCCGGACCATTCAGCCTCGGCACGCCGGGTCGGATCGAAGGGCTGTTTGCGGCGGCCGGCCTGACCGACATTCAAGCGCGCAAGGTCGACGCCCCCGTCATCCTCGAAAGCGCCGCTGAATGCCTGCGTTTTGAGCAGGAGTCGTTTGGAGCCCTGCATCAGATGCTGGGCAAGCTCGATGAGGCTGCAAAGGCTGCGGCCTGGGCAGAAGTCGGCGACAAGCTCGCGGCATTCGAAAGCAATGGCAGATTCAAGGGCCCGTGCGTCATGATCGCCGCCGTGGGTCGGCGGCAATAGTCAGGCTACGCCATTCGCAAGCCCATGGGGATCGCGGAAGGCGAATAGCCTTCCGCCTCACGCTCCGGCGCGGAGAAACTTAGACGGCGCGAGCTGCCAAACGGGTTCGCGTCGTCCTCTTTCATGATGGGTTTGGTTCAATTGCGCCGAGCACACTCGTGCGCCATCAGGGCCATCAGCTTCGTCCGCCCGTCTGGCATCGGCCCAATCATCAAATGCTCCCCGATGCGAAACGCGAATACCTGCCGATCTCGTGCCCGGTAATATCGGAGCAGTTCGAGCGCCCTGGCTTCCGTGCTGTTCGGGCCGAGGGCGATCGCAAGAACTTCGAGCCGATCGTCACCGACGTGTTCCATCGCGCAGTCCTGTGGCCGACTGAATAAGCGCCTGCAGTAGAACACCGAGACAGGCCAATCGGCACTGTCGGTTGCGACAGGTTACCGGCGTAGTAGAGAATTAACCCTCCCGCGCAACACCAAATTAGTCCTGGGGCTGTATATTGCCTCGGGGGCTCTTTTCGTAAGGCCACTCATGCCAAAACCTTCGAAGCATCTGCGGCGTACGGCTGCCGCCATCGTGGCGACATTGGTAGTTGTCGCGAGCGATGCGTGCGCCGATGTGAAAGTCCATGGTGCGACTACAGTCGCCTTCGGGCTTATGAACCCCCAAAAATCGAAGATTGAGCAGCTCGCCCACGTGGAAGTTACAGTGCTGCCCAGCAGCACCTCGCACGGTTTGGCGGACCTCGTTCAAGGGAAAGCCGACATCGCCATGCTGGCGGAGCCTTTGGTCTCTATCGCCGCGAGCATGAACGGCAAACAGCCCGGGTTCATTGACTTGGCGGCGTACGAGGATCGACATGTGGGCAATGCCTACGTGCAATTCATCATCCACCCGGGCAATCCGCTCGAAACTCTCAACAAGGCACAGCTGGCAGCCCTCTTTTCCGGACAGGTCAAAAACTGGCAGGAGATTGGCGGCTCGAACCTGCCGGTCCTGCTGGTCGGAGAACCGACCAGCTCGCCGCATCGGCTGATCAAAGAAGCGCTGGGTATTGCCTATTCTCCGGACCTGAGGATCGTCCAAAACACCAACCAGACCGCGTTGATCGTCGCCCAGGCACCAGGAGCGATCAGTTACATCACGACCGCACATGACCTCGCCATCCGAGACAAGCTGAAAGTGGCGCAAAGTGATCTGCAGGTTCCGCTCGAGCTTCACCTAGCTCTCCGAAAAGACGCGTCGGATGATGTAAGGCGCGTTGTCGAAGCGGCAGCCAAGTTGGGCGGGCGCTGAGCCATGCCCGGAACTTCCTCCATGGTGCGTGGGCTTGCGGGCAAGGGCCTTCTGGCTCTTGCGGCTGCGGTGCTTCCTGCCCTGGTCGTTGCCAGCATCTTGACAGTGACGTTGGTAACCACCGTCACACAGGCCGAAAAAGACTTTGAGCGCTCCACTCTCGCTGCTCAACGGCTGACAGAGATACGTGTCCATATTGAACGCGAGCTTGGCCTTATCGCTCGCATTCCGGCCGAGCTGGACCTCAAGCGCGTGGAGCAATACGTGCAAGAGGCCACCGAGGCAGGGCGGGAAATTGATACCGCCATCGACGGTCTCGCGTCCGACAATCGCGTCGTCTCGCGCGATCTTTTGAAGGAAATCCGCGCAACCCGTGAGGACATGAGAAAAGTCGCCGACAAGGTGCGTCTGGCGGCAATGAGTTTCGCGCAATCCACCGCACTGGACCTCTTCAACGGGCCTTACGATGACGCAAGTCGGCTCCTGGTCACATTCCTCGATGCGGTGGGATCCAGTGTTGCTGGTGTGGCCCAGCAGGCCCGTAGCCATTTGAGGGCCAGCACGCAAAGCGCGTGGCGATTGGCTCCGGTCGCTCTTGTCGGCGCGTTTCTGATGGTCGGGTTCGGTATTTGGTTGATGAGGCGCGACGTTCTAACCCCGATCCGCGGCCTCACCAGCCACGTTCTGCGCATCCGCGCGGGAGGTTCACTCGATGTGCGGCAGGATAGCCGCATCCTTGGTCGCCAGGACGAGGTGGGCGCGCTCTGCAATTCGTTCGACAGCATGATGCAAGAGCTCGCCGATGCGCGTCGCCAGTTGGTGGCCAAATCGGAGGCCGAAATCGCCAAGCAGATGGAGCGCCTGGAGGCCGCCCTCACCAACATGTCCCAAGGGCTGGCGATGTTCGACAAGGAT